>Ga0302230_10000145_pt1 | contig 72163 bp, 64 predicted proteins | sample II_Palsa_N2_1_FD_193523 | JGI IMG/M metagenome (GOLD analysis project Ga0302230, IMG submission 193523) | Peat permafrost microbial communities from Stordalen Mire near Abisko, Sweden - II_Palsa_N2_1 | ecosystem: Environmental > Terrestrial > Soil > Palsa > Peat permafrost | place: Sweden... | reverse complement strand
GCCAACAGCTTGTCTCAAGTAAAAGCTAAGATAAAAGGCCCTGGTACAGCTACAGCCTCGCCAACAAGCTCCTCATCAGCAAAGGGAAAGCCAATAACTCCCGCCTACTCTAGCCAAGGCCATTCTAGTAGCTCCACAGGTTCTGTAGCAGGCTCCAATCTTTCAATGAACCCTGCAACATCCTCAACGTCGAATTCCCCGAAAAGAGGCAAAAATAAATAGCCATTTTCTCCGCGATAAAACCTAGAACTAGTCTCATAATTAATGTTGTGAAATAATATTTGACTGTATTGTAATTGCGAAGGAGGCAAACATGCAGCTTACAGACTCAAAAGGAGTTCTCACACTTGCAGCGTTTCACTCTTCCCCTGACAGCGCTAAGAAGCTTATAGGCGCAAGCACTGAGCTCTACAGCTTAGACTTTATGCTAGAGTTCTGTTTTAAGTGATGTTCTGCCAAAATATTGATGCACTCATTAAAGAACTCTTGATAACCAGCCATGTCTTGGTCAGCATCCAATTTGATATCAAGCCTCATCAAGGCATCAGAAATTTTGCCAGCTAATGGGTCGAGGTGCTGATGACAATAGGCCTTGGTTGCTATTCTCTTCTGTTCAGTGACTTTTTCTTCTAGCGCTGAATACTGGCTCCAGACTGCCTGAGGTATCGCTCTATCAAGAGTAAATAAATTTTGCATGTTAAGGGTAATTTCTCTTTGCACTAATTTTTTTACGAACGCCCTATTAAACCCAGCATCCATGTCATCACTATTTGTTGACATTTTTTCTCCCTACCTATCCTGCCCTCAGGAGCTAGACTTCAGCTCTTTAAAGAAGCCGAAGTTACTCTATTTTTAATTTCTAATTGTTCTTTTGCTGCGTTAAAAGCGTCTTCAAAAGCTAGGGTTAGCCCTTTTTCCGTTTTAAATTTTTCCAAAAATGGAATTAGGTGCTATTTGAATAACTATTTTAGGCTTAGCGCCCATACCTTTTCCATATCAAATCGACTTTCATTTGCGGCAATTCGCGTAAAATCATATTCCCCTTGCATATTAACATGGCACCAAACAAGACGGAGCCACGGGTCATTAAAGACGCCATATGTTGGCGTTCTTCCATATTGGCATTATTGGATAATAATTCTGACAAATACAAATAATTCCATAGAACAATACAATTTTGTATCAGGATCTTGCATGCACTGGCAATTTCCTGCTCTTCTCGGGTCGCATATTTAAAGTCTTGATTATTGCCAATAGAAATCGCCTTAGAAAATCTATTGGAGAGTTCAATACCAGTATACTGAAACAGAAGAATTTTTAGAATGCCAATAATCTTGAGTTATCAAGCTTTGAGTTGGTCAATCTTTTAACTCTGGCATTTTGCCTAAAACCAAGCTAAAAGAAGTATAGAAAAAAAGTTTCTAGAAAAAATCCAGGCAGGAGGCTTGTATGCAGTTTCAACAATTTTGCAAGTTTTTTGTGCAATATTTACAAACAGGGATGTTCACTAGGGGTTTTAAAAATAAGGATGATATCCATTATTATATTAAAGATTTAACGGCAGATGAGCTTGCTTTTTTAAAAACGCTTTATGAACAGCATTGCCCGCAAAAATTAAATTTAAAGATAGCCGGACAAACTCTCAGCTTAGGCTCAAAGTGGAGAGCCTTAAATTCATGGGATACTTTAAAAAACACTGCAGCAGCTGCGAGCACTGCAGCTATCTATAGCGTCGCAAAAAAAAATCCACTCAGTGCTTCGATGTATGCTTTGGGAGGGGGCTTATTTTATCTGTTTACTAAAACCCAATATCAATGGTTTAAAGACCAAAGCTATCATGGCCGTTATCAAGAATTTGATCATTTGCTGGGGCCTTCCGCTGTTTTTCAAGATCGCCAGGCGGAAAATAACCGACTGCTCCATATGCCGAGTATTTGCTGAACGGATCATTTAAGGAAGTCATTCAGTCGCCCTCAAAAAAAAAAGCCACTTTGCAGTGGCTTGGAAAAGCAGGCTGACCACCCTAATAGTCAGCCTTGCAACCGCGGGCTATACTGGTTCCATTTAGATTTTAGGCGGTGTTGCCTACGCCATGTCGCTATCCTCATTTACTATATGTAAACTCCGGTAGCTCCAGGCTTGGCGCCTTGCCTAAAACCAAACTAGAATCAGTATATACTCCTTCCATTTTGCTTTTATCTGGAGCATCCATGCTCCAGCCCCTTCGGGCTGACGTGGAAAATTGCTCCAGGCAATTTTTTAGGCGTTGTTAGCTGCGGATCATGACTCGCACCATCCTTGGTACTCGCCCTGCGAGTGCTTTGAGTCCAAAACGTTCTATACGTTTTGTCGCAATCCTCGTTAAGCAACTCAAGTCTCGCCTGCTCCTAGCCTAAAACCAAACTAAAAGAAGTATATTATGAAGCCACTGTTTCTCGAACACCCAGTTCTTGTAATAAGACTTGAGTATGGCAGTTTAAAAGATTGGGATCTTTAAAACTTAATACCAAAAGATTCATGCCTTGTAAGCTTGCGACTAATTTGCAGGCCAAAGTATGGGCTTCAGTCACACGGCCCAAAGCCTGCCATTGTTTTTCACACCATTGAATCAATTCATGCAAGAGTTCTGCAGCCATATCGGCGAGCACGCCATGTTGTTTGCCCAATTCTTGACAAAGGCTGCCTAAAGCGTCACCTGAAGCTGCAGTTTCTTGGCTTAAAGTTGTTTGCCATTCAATCAGAGCGACTAAGCGATCCCGGGCACTGGCTAAGATATTCCATTCAGCCATTTTTTCATGTAACTGTTGGCGTCTCATTTGAATAACCGCCTCAACAATAGAGTCTTTAGATTTAAAGTAATAATAAACATTACCCAAAGGTACTTTCGCAAGACTGGCAATGTCAGCCAAAGTGGTAATGTTAATGCCTTTTTGATGGAACAATTTATCCGCGGCGTTAACCAGTTGGTTTCTTTTATCATTTTGACGGCTCATAGGGGAAACCTCACATAAAGTTAAAAATTTAAGTAAGAATAATATTCATACTCCAGATTCTGATTTTAGGCAGTGCCTATCACCCAATTAATAATAAGGAGTATATGCAGTTAATTAACAAACCTTAACCTGTAAGTTATTATACTGAAAAACAGGCGGGGCGCAAGGGTTTTGAAGATTTTTTTTATAGAGTGTTCACGAAAGACTATATATAGGGAAGAACAAGGAATTGCACCTATTATTATGATCGATACATCCTATTATTATGATCGATACATCTAGATCTCACCCCAGCGTGACGGGCACGATGGATGCTGCCAGTTATTGCCATTTTACTTAGGAACGCTTAAGAACGAGGGAACGATATGCTGCGCTATGAATTAAGGAAGACAACTGATGGTGAGCTGGAAATTGCCACTGAGTTGCGAGGCAAGCCATTATTAAGCAGCCCGCTGTTAAATAAAGGCACCGCTTTTACTCAAGATGAACGTCAAGCTTTGGGTTTAGTCGGTAAATTGCCATTTAAAGTCGAAAGCCTAGAAGAGCAATTACAAAGGGCTTATCGGCAGTATGGCTCTTATGCGACCCCTTTGCAGCGCAATATTTTCTTAAGTGGCTTGCAGGATAAAAACGAAATTTTATTTTATAAGCTGCTCACTGAGCATCTGAGTGAAATGTTACCGATGATTTACACTCCAACCGTGGGGGCTGCGGTCAAAGCATTTAGCCATGAATTTCGCCAACCCCGTGGGCTTTATCTGAGTTACGACCTAGAAGACCATATTGCCGATATTTTAGATAACCGCACCCATCCCGATGTCGATGTGATCGTGGTCACCGATGGAGAAAGGGTATTGGGCATTGGCGATCAAGGGGTGGGGGCTATGGATATCCCCATGGCCAAGCTGGTGGTTTATACCTTGTGTGGTGGCATCAATCCTTACCGTACTCTGCCGATTATGCTGGATGTCGGTACCGATAACGAAGATTTGTTAAACAATCCCTTATATTTAGGCTGGCGTCATAAACGCATTCGAGGTGCGGCTTACGATTGCTTTATCGAAAAATTTATGATGGCCGTAAAACAAAAACTGCCCCGGGTATTTTTGCAATGGGAAGATTTTAGTCGAGATAATGCCAGGCGGTTACTCGAGCGTTACCGAACCACGCTGTGTACTTTTAATGACGATATGCAAGGGACGGCGGTGGTGGCATTGGCGGCCGTATTGTCAGGTGTCAGCAGGCTGAAAGAAAAACTTGCCGAGCAAAGGATTATGATTTTTGGCGCAGGAACTGCCGGAGTCGGTATTGCAGATTATTTGTCTATGGCTTTAGAAAGGGAAGGCTTAACCAAAAAACAAGCTTGCCAGCGGATTTGGTTGGTGGATCGAGAGGGGCTTTTAATTGCAGGTATGGAGGACTTGTTGGACTTTCAAAAACCCTATGCTCAAAACACGCAAGAAAGGGCTGCAACTTTAAAAGCAGCGGTTGATCTGGCCAAACCGACGATTTTAATTGGTTGCTCTGCAGTGAGTCAGGCTTTTACCGAGGAAATTGTCCGAGGGATGCTGAAATATTGTCAACAGCCGATTATTTTGCCTTTGTCTAATCCCAATGAACGAGCTGAAGCTCATCCTCAAGATTTATTAGATTGGACCGAGGCCCGGGCTTTTATTGCCAGTGGTAGCCCCTTTGAAAATATCCAATGGAAGGGCCAGCCTTATGAAGTGGCCCAATGCAACAATGCTTTGGTATTTCCAGGTATTGGCTTAGGCGTGATCGCTAGCCAAGCGACGATGGTGAGCGATGGCATGTTGTGGGCCGCTTGTCAGGCTTTAAGTGAGTTTTCACCAACGGAGCCCGACTCACCTTTATTACCCTCCTTGGTATTAACCCGAGTTGTTGCCAAAGCTGTGGCACTGCGGGTTGCAGAGGCTGCGCGCAGTGAAGGCTTAAGCCAACTGAAGCAAGATATATCTTTGGAAGATGCTGTAGAAGCCAGTATGTGGCAGCCTCGCTATTTAGCGATTAAAGCCAAAAATTAAAGTTTGTTGCTGGGTTTTTTGGGGTTGGGTTTGCGAGAGCCTGCAACAATTTTCGGACTATTTATTTTGCCAGTTGCTGGAGAGGATGTTTTTAAGGCCGCATGAAATTGCGATAAAAACTGCGGATCTTTAGGCTGCATGGGCTGTTTGACTTTTAATGCTTGAGCCTTTATAGGGTGACTATAATGCACTTTAAGTTTGCTTTCAAATTGATGAAAAGCTTTATCAACTTGCAACAGCACTTCTGCCAATTTTGATTGTTGAGCTGCTTGTTTTTTTAATTCAGCAATGTTTAACAGCTGCTGGATTTTTATAAAACTTTTAATCAGTGCCTCGTTTTCAGGATTTTTTAATAAATCTTTTTCTTTATCCGCCAAATAGCCCCAGTCAATTTTGGCAATAAATAGCTGAGTGGATAGCTCTGCCAAAGAGGACCTTTGATGCAGAGCTGCTGAGTCGCGTTTAGAATGGGTGGTCATTTTATTAATGGCTCCTAGGACGTGGCGGTCTAGAAGAACTACTAGGAGAACTAGAAGGTGTTGGCACAGGGGCCGGTGCTGCTGCTTTCGCTGAATACTTTAGTGAACCTGGATATTGGTAACCAATAGGCAGGCAATTTCCACTGTCAAGCAGATATGCTTCAATCTTAGAAGAATCAATAGGGCTACCAGTTTTTGTTGTGTAGTACGTAGCCAGCGTCTTTTTTTGTTGCTCACTAAATTCAGGTTTAAGGCCCGCTTCAACCAGCATATTCCAAAAGTTGATAGCAGCGCCTTTAGTTAGCCCATCTATTTCCACGGCGCCATAGCCATCAGGCCCAGGCGGTAATTGATATCTTAGTTTAAGCTGCTCAACCATGATCACTGCATCATGGAAATCAGTATCATTTTCGTTAAATCGACAGCTCACCTCTTCATTGTCTGGATTTCTTATTATTTCAGCAATAATATTCTGGTTAGCTTTATTCAATAAACCCATAATGTTGGAATCGGCGGGATGGGGCAGAATCACTTTTCCTTGATAGATGTCCTGAGTGATTTTGTCTGATTTCGACCTTATCTCTGAGGGATATTTGTTATTTTCGGAACCCGCGAGGGGAACATTGGTTCTCAGTTTTCCTTGTTCAACTTTGTCAGCACGTTTGTTGGCAGAAGCTTTCACGGCATCCTTAAAGTACCCCCATATTGCCTCATTACCTGCATCATTTGCATTCTTAATATCTTTTTCAGATCCCCCTGATCTTGAGAGGAGCTTATTCCTTGCTTCTGTAAAGGCGTTTCGTGCTTTAATTCGTGTGGTTTCAAAGCTTTTATTTTTCACTTTATATAGACGTTCTTCAAGAGAAGTTCCTAAATTATTTTCTGGTAGAAAATTGAACTTGCCTGGAGGAGCATTGCGATCGAATGGAGGTATCGATCTCGAAAATAGCCTAGGTGAACTTGCAATTGGCGATCTGCTAGTATTGCTTGGCTTTGGAACTGCAGGCGAAGCAACTATTCCTCTCTTTATCTTTAATTTTATATGTGCAAGTTTAGGATCTACAATTGATAGTTTATCTTCTCTTTCTTTCTCAGCTAGGCCTGCGAAAGTGGCAGCAAGAGATGCGCTTGGGGTACTTAAAGGTGCTTGGTGCCTATTTGTTGAAGTCTGATCCAAATCATACGCAAGTGCCGCGTATATGGGGTAAAAATCCAGGTTCGCTATTTCTTCTTTGGTATAGCCTGAAAATTTTTTAAAGTCTTCTGCTAGCTTTGTGAGTTTTTCGACTGTTTTATTTGTCAGCCCTTCGTTTGTGTGGCTTACGGCTACGTTCAAAATCCTGTCAATCTCGATGATAAATTCACGTTGTTCATTGTTGAAGTTTGAGGACTGTTTGTCTCTAAAGTTGGATAGATTGTTCTCAAGTTCTAGGAGTAATAGTTCTATACTGCTGGTCTGTGATGGGCTGGGAGTCCGTGACGATATGCTATTAGAGGGTGGAGATGACGACTTAAGGCGGCTTGCAGCTGTACTACTATCGGCATAGTCTGATGATGAAGAAGCTTCCTCATCAGATGTACTTGCGCTCGGTCTTAGTTGTTCACTCTGTGGCAAAGATACAGAAGTATTCAAAGGATTTGTGGCACTCCTATTATAAGAAGAACTAGATGCTGAGGCTGTAGGCGATGCTGTTGCAGCTTTCAAAGAGCTGGAAGGGTGACGATAGTCGTTTTCTGTTTCAAGGTGGCTGTTTTGAGGCCGTGGAAAAGATTTTCGAATATTGCTAAGTTGTTCACCCCATGATGAAGAAGAAGTATTTTCGCTGGTTTGTGCAGCGGAGCCTGAGGGAAGGTTTAAGTCATGTCGTTGTGAATCAGGATGTTTACTGGTAGAAGGTGCTTGGTTCCTATTTGTAGGTACTGTACTGCTATTACTTGTGCTAGTAGCTGTTGAGGATGAAACCGAGGCTAAATTTTGAACCTGACTCAAAGCTATCGCAAGTGCCGTATGTATGGGGGAAAAATCCAGGTTCTCTATTTTTTCTTTGGTATAGTTTGAAAATTCATTAAAGTTTTCTGCTAGCTTTTTGAGTTTTTCGGCTGTTTCATTTGGCAGAATTTTTGTTCGGTGGTTTACGGCTGACCCCAAAATCCATTGAATCTCGTCGATAAATTTACGTTGTTCATCGTTGAAGTTTGAGGACTGTTTTCTTTCAAAGTGGAATAGATTTCTATCAAGTTCTAGGAATAGATTTAGATCTGTAGGTCTAACCACAGAACTAGAAGAATCTGGGGATACAGCACTACCACTTGTACTAACAGTAGGATGGCTTAAAAGAGAATTGAAGGAGGGGCCAGTAGCAGCTGCAGCTGTGGAAAGGCTTGAAGAGGCACCAGTGGAAATTGAAGCTGCAGTTGCAGCAGAATTTGGGATAGATCCCGATGCAGCTTTATTTTTATTCTGTTTCTTTGGCTTTGGAGCAGGATTTTTAACATCACGCAAAGCAGAACTACTGTTGCCGTTCGAGCTATTTAATAGTCGTGCTAATCGTGCTTCTAATCCCATTTCTTCTTCATCTGATGAAGAAGCTTCCTCAGGTGTACTTGTGGTCGGTTTTGGTCGTCCACTCTGTGACAAAGATGCAGAAGTACTCAAAGGATTTGTGGCACTCCTATTATGAGGGGATCTAGATGCTGAGACTGAAGATGAGGCGGATGCAGCTGCAGCTGAGCTTGTGGAAGGTCTCGGAGAGACAATAGTAACAGGAATAGGCATTGGAGAAGGTGTAGGATTTTTGGTGAGCGATAAACTGGTTGTTGAAACACTTGATTTTGAAGGAACATCGGTACCTTCACGGTTATTTTCTAGTGAATTGTTTGCTGCAGCGGAGGCATCCAAAGGTTTTGGTTTCATAGTTAAGCGTGCCAACATAGAGTTGGCTGTAACGTTCGGGGAGGCCTTTTGGGCACTTTCATCAGGCATAGTTTCATAAGGTTCATCTTTATCATCATCTTGTTCTGCGCGGGAACTTATTTCTTCTTCCCACGCTTCAGCATTTTCTTGCTGATTTTTAGGCTCATATTCATGCTCATCTAAGCCAACGCTACCTAAATCCTCATCATTGCTGTCTTTCACGGATTCAACTCCGATATCTCGCTCATTTATGGAGCCATCAGATGAATTCCTTGATGTCTCGCTGCTCTGATCTGGGAAGCCAAGTAATTCATTTTCATTTATGAAATCTGACTCTGGAGAAGGTGGGGCGCTACGCCGTGGCTCAAAAGCTTTTAAATCCTTGGTCAGTTTATTGGCAATTGCTATTAATGCCTGACCTTTATCAAAATTATTTTCTTGGCTATAGTATCGCTTTAATGCTAAAGCCGTATTAGACAAAGATTCTTTGATTGTATTGAAGTCGTTGCCATCGAGATGGGTTTCTACTAGTTTATCAACCGATTTCATTACATGTGCATAAGCTGCTATAATGGACAGTTCTCCATTGGCAGTATTTTTATTTTTATTATTTTTATCAAGCTTGTTCTTATTTGTACCATAAAACACATTATAATCGTGTTTTATGGCATCAACCCATTCCTTTAATTCTTCGTCTGCAGATTGCTGGGGTGACTCATGGCTATAAGAACCCACACTGCTGTCGCGGCTATAGTCGTCTAGGCTTCTTAAGAGTTCTGAGTTTGGGTCGTTATTTGAACTGCTCTCAGAACTGGTGGACTGTATAGAGTCACGACGGCTAGAGTTCGAAGTCCTGCTATCGAGTGATGATCTACGTGAATCCTCATTCTCGGTAAGATGAATGCCTGAAACTTCAATTCCGTCATTTTCTTCTTCTTGTCTGCTCAAGGATCGATGGTGTCTTGCTGTATTTTTATGACTAGCCGCATGTATTGCTGCTTGAAGCCGTTCCCTTAAATCTGTATTCAGAGTTTGAACTTTAGAATTTTCTTGTGCTTGTTTTTGTTGTGTGGTAAGGGACTCTTGTTGAATTTCCTGCACTGTTTTGATAAAATATTCAACTCTATCTTTTAGATGTGGCGGATCAGCATTTAACTGATCATTGAAGCCACGTAATGCTTCATGAATTTGTTCTATTTCTCGATAGGATTGTATCGAGTCAACATCAATGGTATTCAGGGATTCTCGTAAGCCTTTAAAAGATGGATTATGCTCTTTATCTAATATTTCATTAAGTTTGGTCAGCTCATTTTTGAACTTCGTTCTCTTGTTCTGGATTTTTTTGTTCTGAATTTCTTTATTGAGATTATCAACCAGTGGCTTATCTTCCTCCTTAATTATTGATCGAGCTCTACTCCAAGGTTCTGGGTCGAACTTAAAAAGTTTATCATGCTCCACAGCCTGTTCTACCAGGTACTCTCTAATTTTTTTGAGGTTTTTTTCTATATTTTTACGATTATTGAGGAGCCCTGTATTGATGTTGAGCTCGTCTAGATTTCCTTGTGCAATCTCCAAGCTTGTAATGAAGCCTCCATCTCCATTAAGATCTAAGTTTGAATCTCTTTCTTCGGCTATTGTTTTTTCTAATATACGCAGAAGCCGTTCTCTGGTAATTTCTGGGGTCTCTTTATGATTATTTGGTGGCATAATATGAGGCTCCTTATTGATCTATGGCTCTTAACTATTGTGATTAAACAGGCTTGCGCTTGGTTTTCGTCTTGCTAGTATTTTCGCTAGCCGTGTTTTGTGCCTGAAGTTTTCTTGCTGCTAGGTCTGTATGTTTCAAAGCAGCATAAGCCGGGCCTTTTTGCCAGTGCTTAGGCTTTCCGGCTTCCTTTGTTGAATTATCGGCAAATTTTGGGTTATCTAAAGGGTGGCTGGGGGCTGGTTGCTTATTTGGCAATAATGCTGCTATTTGTGGATTAATGGGTGCATAGGCACGGGCCACAGTTTTGGCCTTGGTGCTCAGTCTTGCATGGAAGCCTGCCGCTTCAACCATAGCTTTACGCTTTAATAGGATTTCATCAATACCGGGGGCCAGCTCGAGTGGCTTGCTGTGTTCCTTAAATTTAAAGGCAAGCCTGGCGATCTCTTGGTGAAAACCTTTCATCATAAAAGCCGGAATGTCTTTTTCTCCCAATATGCCACGGTTGTTTTTGATAAACTGTTCTACCGTCATTTTTTTATCTTTGGGAATATTTGGGTTGTGTAGCTCGGTATTGAGCATTAAAACACTATAACTTAAGACATAAGCTGCATCTGCGGCAATTCGTTTTCGGGTGTCTTGATTTATCCCTTGAGGGATGTTTTCAAAAATACCATGATTGGGGTTTTCAGCAGAGTAGCGTTGACCAAAAGCTTCCATGACGCGATCAATTTCTTGAGCTTCTTTAGGCAGAGCGAAGCTTTCTAACAGCAATCTCATGGCTGCAATAAAGCTCAAGCCTTTAAAAGGATAGTTTTGCATAAAAGCCTTTAATATCAGCGTATTATCCCTACTGGCTAAATATTGGCCAAGCTTGGCTTTGTTGATTAGTTGTATTTTAGCAAAAAAAGTTTTTGCAATCAGTTCAGGTTTGCCTTCATAGGGAGGCTCATTTAAATAGGTTTGCAAAGATTTAAAATTCCCAGAGTTTAAGGCTCGAATTAATTTTCTTAATTTTTCTTTTTTAAGATCAGAGCTCGATAAAGACTCGATTTCTTTGGATACTCTCAGAGTTACACGAGGGGTGCTTAAGCTTGCCTGAGATAATAAACCTTGGGTGCTGGCATCTAAGCCAACATTTTCAATTCCTTTATTAATAAGACTGCCAAAAAGATAAGCTGCAGACTGTGGGTGATTGCTATGCACCAGCGCGCCGGCTATTTTTGCGCCAGGCGTATTGACAATTAAATTTAAAATATCGCTTAAGTTTAAAGCTATATTGTTGAAGTCAGCTTGATCCGGAGTCTCAATACTTAAGGTAAAAGAAGCTGATTTTTTAGAAAATATCCTTTGCCAGAATGAAGTTTGTTTTAGGGTGATATTGATGGGTGGGCTTTGAGGAGGATCTAGATCTTTTAAGATAATTTTACGATCCGAGGAAAATACCCGTTGCCACCAGGGTAAGCTTTTTTGTATGAAATGGCGGTAGGGCTTGGAAGCTGCAGAATTATTAAGCGCTGCTTGGCCCCTTTTTTTCAATAGTAAGCTCGGGCCTTTAAAGGTTCCCAATAAATTTTGCCACAATCTTTCCGAGTTGAGTCCAGCTTTTATCTGTAATTCAATACCTGCCATAATCTCATAGCTCCTTGTTGAGGATTAAGACTGGGTATTGTTTGGAAAGTTCAATCTTTGTTTAAAAAACTTTCGTGAGTTTACTCTTTTAAGAATAAAGCTAAAATTCGGCGACCTTCACTCATCAGAATGGTATAAGTGCGGCACAAGGCATCTCGAGTCATCATTTCAAGCCCAACCCTGTTTTGCCCAAAGAGTGTCATTAAACGTGGATTTAAAAACTTCAGCTTGGAGCCTGTGCCAATAATTACCAGCTGGGGCTGATAGCTGAATAAACTTTGAATATGATTTTCTGTCAGTTCATCAGTCTTTGAAACCAACCAAGGGGCTATTAATAGATCGGCCATCAACAACAGCGATCCGCTATATTCCTGGCCATTAATAGTGATCGAGTCTGGTTGATAAGAACCGATAGAGTAACCGCGGCTCGTGTCTTTAACCATTTGCATCGAAAATTCCTCTTATTGCAAAATAGATCAATCGGTCCGCACAGAGTTCTGCAGTATCGTTGGAAATCGCTTGCCTGCGTTGCAATGACGAAAACCAGATAAAATAAGGTACAAGAGAATGCCCAGAGCTTTTGCTGGCTGATACCTGATTCAATGCCTTAGCAATTAAAACAAGTGGGCTCGCTACAAGTTTTTCAAATAACATTCCAAGCTTATTTGAGTATTGAATCATTCGGCATTGATGCGCACAAATATTAAATTGATGATAAGCTTAAAACACACAGACAGGTAGTCTTTTAAAGAAAGTTAATTTTCTTTCAGGGTTATGGACAGTAAGGAGAAACTATGCTCAATTTCACAGATGCCGCTCAACTGACTCAAGCTCAAAACAATCACCCAGATCCGCTAGCAACCAGTTCCGAGACTCCCGCTTTAACTAACGAAGCGGCCATTACAGTTGCTAAGCCAACTGCTAGCCCTATCGAAACGACCCCTGCAGCTCCGAGCAGTTTTAGTTATTTTAATCCTTTGACTTGGTTTGGTAGCAGCTCCACTTTAGAAGACGTGTCAGCTTTAGAAAACGCAGAGATTTGCGACTTAAATCCTGATTTATCTGCAAAAGGCGATGATGCCGAGAATCTTTGGAGTCAGACAAAATTTGCTGCATATCAAGAAACACTGAAAGCCTTGGGGGCTGCGCGCAACCTTGAATTGCAGAGTTATGCAGCTAATGAACAGATGAAAGCGGACTTTAAGGCCAGCCAAAAAGCTTTAACGAGTCAAAATTTAATTACCGCGCTAAAGTCTAAAATAGCTGCTGCAGAAATTGGCAAACAAACGCCAGAACTTGTAAAGCAAACTGAAGTAAAACAACCTGAAACTGCTAAGAGTTGGACCCTCTGGGATTTTTGGAATGACTCTCGTTCAGGTGTTGAATTATCTGAGGCAACTCCAACCGAGATGAAAGCTGAAAATTTTTTAAAGAAAGAAGCGGTTGCCATCGTGGGTGACTCCGTTCATCCAGCTTGCCTTGTTGCCACCGATGGGGCTTCTACTAGTAGTGGAACCAGCGAGGTGCATCCTGCAGCCATGGCAGCAATATCCAGCCTTGAAGCCGACAATAGCAGCTTGGCCATCTATGCCACGGCGCCTGCTAGCAATGTCGTGGAACAGGCTGTTGAACTCAATGAGAAATTGAAACAAGTTTTTCTAGGAAAAGCTGCTTCAGATCCAGATCCAATTGAAACAAAAGACATAAGCAATCACTGGTTACCCAGCTCATCAAGCCCGCTTAAGGCCATGAGTTTTGCAGCGGCTGTGGTATCGCCGGCGCCGGTTAACAGTTTAAACTTTAAAAAGCCTGATCAGGCCAAAACCAAGTGTCAGAAATATCAGAAAAATCGGAGAAAAATGCGCGGTTAAATCATCGAGGGGCCGGCACGAAAGACCGGCCCCTCCGATTGACTGGGCTGCATTTGGGGCTAAGCCTGAGGATAAATGGTATATACTGGGTTTGAAGTCCTGGCATATGTTGAGTATCGATGAGCCTTATTTCCGAACTGCATTTTTTTTGGCCAGCTCATTATTTATTTGGGCATGAGCCCAAATCTTTACAAAAACTTTTAACCATTGCCAAAAAAAATAATTCAAAGTCTTGTCTTGATAATTTGGCTGATCACCTGAAATTACCTTTGCCCTTACCCCTAGCCGCTCTAGAAAGTCTTGGAATATGGCCTCAGTCCAGGGCCATTTTGCCAGCTTTTTGTTTGTCGATAAAACTCTTAAGATATACCCTTGGCCCAAGAGGCAGCTTTGCTCAAGAAATACCCGCAGATTTTAGCATGGAAGAATCACGCAGCCTGGCCAAGGATTTAGCGCCGTTATTAAACCCAGGGAGCATTATCCAAGTTGCCAGTCCCGATCAATGGTATTTATATAGTCACCAAGCTCCAGATTTTGTCAGCCTGCCATTAAACTTTTTAGAGCCCCTGCCTGCGTTGCGCTTTCGAGGTCCACAAGCTCAAAGCTGGCAAAGGTTACAGACTGAACTCGAAATGGCTTTAAGCTTATCTGAGGTTAATCTCAGCCGGCAGCGACAAGGCCAAGCTCAGATCCAAGGTTTGTGGATATCTGGTGAAGGTTGTTTGCCTGCTACTGCAGAAACTTGCAGTGAAGAATCAATTTGGAGTGATCAGCCTTTGGCCCAAGGTCTGGCCAAACTGAAAAACTTACCGTTACACCCCTGGCCTGAAAATTTAGCAGAACTTTTCAAGACTACTAACTCTAAAATATGTTTGCTCTTCAGCCTCCCTTTTTGCCACACTATTGCTAGACATCAACAAGATTTACTTGCCTGGCAAGATTTTTGGGAACAGCAGTGGTTTGCCCCTTTGCTGCTGGCTTTAAAGACTCGGCGTCTTAAAAAGTTAATGATTTATGTTGAAGATCAGAGCTTTAGCATCAGTGGCCCATATTTAAAATGGTTTTGGATCCTCAAGCATGTTCATAAAAGAACCATCACTTCAATTGCCAAGTCCGCGTCTTAAAATACGGCCGCGTAATTCAGTGATTGAAGCAACAGCTCTGAGTCAGGGTTTACATCCGATTATCGCTCGCATTTTGGCCTCACGGCCTTTACCAGATGATGATCTGCCTTTACAGGTTTTAGAAAATAAGCTGGTTTCTTTAAGTTCGCCCTGGGCACTCAAAGATATTGATAAAGCTGCAACCCGGGTGGCAACAGCAATTATCAATCAAGAATGCATCGGTATAGAAACGGATCATGATTGCGATGGTCAAACCTCTCATGCGGTGCTATTTCACAATTTGATCCATCGTTTTGGTCATCCAGCCACGAAATTGCGTTCTTATATTGGCCATCGTCTCAGCGAAGGTTATGGTTTGTCATTGGGGGTGGCTCAGCGAATTTTGAACGATGAGCCAAGACCGACCTTGATTATTACTGCCGATAATGGTTCTTCTGATGAAGCCCGTATTCGTCTTTTACAAGAGGCGGGTATTGATGTCATCGTGACGGATCACCATGAATTGCCTCAAGAAGGCCCGCCTATCAGCAGTTATGCTTGTTTAAATCCCAGTCGTGTGGATTGTAGCTATGCCGATCCTTTTATTGCTGGATGTATGGTTGCTTGGCTTTTAATGGCTGCCGTCAGGCAAAAATTGATCGCCTGCCATTTTTTACCAACCGATACTCCCAGCCTCAGTGATTCCTTAGACTTTGTTGCCGTGGGCACGGTGGCAGATTGCGTCAGCATGGGCCGCAGTTACAACAATCGCGCCGTGGTTGCCGCGGGTTTAAAACTGATTCAAAAACGCGAGCGTCCTTGTTGGCAAGCTTTAGAGTTTATCAGTGCAGGCATTAGCTCAGAAGACTTGGGGTTTCGTATTGGACCTTTGCTAAACAGCGATGGCAGGCTTGATACCGCTTTTGGTTCGGTGAGTTTTTTATTGGCTCCAACCCTGGCTGAAGCCAAAGAATGGGTGCATCATTTACAAAAACACAATAGTGAAAGAAAACGTATTCAACAAGATATTGTTCAAAAAGGTTTGCAAATTGCACTCAGTCAAACGGCCTTAAACCAACGGGCTTTAAGTATTTATTTAGCGGATGGTCATGTGGGTGTGCATGGAATTGCCGCAAGTCGAATCAAAGATGCTTTTGGCCGTCCGACCGCATTTTTAGCACCCAAAGCCGGTTTGGGTGATTTGATCAGCGGTTCTGTTCGAGGTATAGATGGCTTTCATGTGCGAGAAGCACTGCAAGCAATGGCTGATCAGTATCCAAAATTGTTTATCGCCTTTGGTGGTCACAAAGGCGCGGGTGGCTTTACCATTAAAGCTGAAGATATTGCTTGTTTCCAGCAAGCTTTTGATAAAGCCGCTTTGTTACAATTGCCGGAAAATATTCAACTTGGCCCGATACTTTGGACTGACGGCGAGCTTGAAGCAGAATTTTTTGACGAAGATTTGTTGAAATATATGGACAAGCTTGAGCCTTTTGGCCGCGAATTTGAAATGCCCGTTTTTGAAGTTCAAGCTTGTATTCAAGAGATAAGGCCGATAGGTGATGGCCGTCATGCCCGATTAAAATGTCGAGTCCATGGCCGTTTGGTGACTGCGGTATGGTTTTCAATGCGGAATAATGATAGTTGCCCGATGCCTGTTTCTGCACAAGACTTGGTTAAAATGGCTTTTGTGCCGAAAAGAAACAATATGAATCATTCATTGGAACTGCAGATTTTGCATATGAAACTGATCCCTGCTATTTAGATCTCGTCTTGCCGCAGGCAGAGGCTATTTTTTCAATCATTTCTGCTATGTTTTCAAAAGGAATAAAATAAACCGAACAGCCATCCACATCAACGATAGCACTAAATTGTTTGGTGATAATAATAGCCTGTTTGGGTGAGTATGCTGCAATGAAAGAGCGCAGTGAACGCGGGATGGTGGCGCGCTGCATATTTCTATATTTAGCTTCTATGGGCAGCACATTATCTTTATTAAAATACAAAACGAAGTCCACCTCGGCTCCTGATTGAGTACGCCAATAGTAGATATCAAAATTGCCAAAATTTTGTGCCCGAAACTTCAAAATTTCTTGAAACACTGCGCTTTCTATCAGTAAGTCTGTGTCGCTCCTCGCGCTTAACCTTGAAAATTGGCGCAGTGCTTGGTTGCGAAAACCATTGTCTATAAAATAATAGACAGGATTAGAGACTACTTCTTTTCGCTTGTTTCCTACGAAAGGCTTGATACAGCTAATCGTATAGGTGTTTTCAAGGATATGGCAATAATGCTGAATAGTGGGCACGGAAACCCGGCAATCTACAGCCAGCTGGTTATAATTCACCAATTGGCCTGAATTGTGTGCCAATAATGTGATAAGTTTTTGCATAACATCAGGCTTGCCGACTTTCAATATTTCAATGATATCTCTATTAATATAATCTTTATAAAGCTGTTGGACAGTAATTTCTTTTTGCAAGCCCAATACCACTGCGGGATATAGACCATATAGAATAAATTCTTCGTCTACCTTGCCTATTTCGCTATAACTAAAGGGTAAAACAATTGCTTCAAGATTTCGACCCGTTAAATATTCTTGTATAGTACTTTTGAGCTCCAGCTGTGAAGAACCTGAGGCAATCATTTTAATAGGAAGCTGCAAATCAGCAATGCCTTTTAATAAAAGTCCAGGATTTTCAAGCCGTTGTGCTTCGTCAATAAACAAAATAGGGTTTTTTAATTGTAATTTTTCCATGAGTTCTTTTACAAACAGAGGCGATCGCAGATATTGACGAATTTCAAGAAAGTCACAGTTTAAATAGATGAGTTGCTCAAAGCGCTGTTGTTGTACCAGGGTTTGTGCGATAAATTTGCCGAGAGTTGTTTTCCCTGCTTGGCGTGGCCCGACCAGCATCAACCAAAGCTTGTCCCATGCAGGTAATAGCAAGGTGTGGGTTTGCAAGCGGGGGACATAATGGCCAGCAGAGACAATTTGAGGATCTGCACCCCCTAGCCAAGGGTTCATGGCCAATATAAGCTGATAAACTTCTTTATTCATAAGAAACCTCTGGCGGCCATGTTTTTAGGTTTTAACCCGGTTAATTTAAAGGATAGCTTATTTTAACCGGGTTAAAACCAATAATCTACTGAGGCTCTGGCCTTAGCGGTATTTTTGTTGGTTGCTCTGGCCGCGAGCTGAGCTTTTTCTAGGTTTTTATCCTGGATGCCAGCCTAGGTGTATAGACCGCACACATAGGCTGGCATGACAAAACAAACAGCCATGCAAGAATTATGAGGGGAAAGCCTAGGTCACAGCCGGGCAAGGAGGGGGCGTAACTGGATCAGTGATGACAACCCTGATAAGCTTTAAGCTCGCCTTCAATAAATAATTTATCTTTGCGCCATTCTTGCATTTTTACGACCATATAGTTGAGCTCTGGCGCTATCCATAATATGGTTTTGCGTTGATTGCCTTTGATCTGTTCGATGACAATAGTTTGCCAATTGCCCGCTTCTGTAGGCATGGCCTGATGATCAATTATTTTAAATTGGGCTTGCTTTAATTGTTTTTCAGTCATCAGCGGGTAGTTAAAGGTTTGGGCCCCCAATGGTAGATCTTGGGCTAATTGTAATAACTCGGTTATTTTGTCCTGTACTTTAGGCGGATAATTAAAAACCGATTCACCTTCCTGATGATGCAAGACAATTTTGTTTTTTGAAGCTTCAAAATCAATAGTTCCCTGTTTTCTATTGCCATTTTCTTTATAGAGGAATTCAAAAAAAATAGGTGTGACAATACCGTTGATCAGGGTAAAACGATTTTTCTCTATATAATTGAAGGGCAGGAAAGGTATTGAGGGCTGGGTTTCAAGGTGTACTTCATAAAGATGATCGGACAATTGGTTGAGTTTTTGTAAAGATTTGCCAGCTGGCAACCCATGCCAGCGCAGTTGATATTCAAGCTCACAGTTTACCAAGGGGGTGGCAATACTGCAGGCTGGAAACAAAAATAGCAGAGTTATCAGCCCTTTATATAAATAGGCATACTTTTTGTGTAAATCCGTAAATAAAGCCTGACAGGACATAGCATGATTCCTTGGTAGTTAACTATTTGAAATGTTTAAGGTTTTATTTAGGCTTGATCATACGCTGGATCTTGTGAAAAGCCGTCTGCCTCTTCAGACTCAGCAGAATCAGCCATATTTGGAGTATACTGCAGTGGCAACTTGAGGGCCAAAATCTTGAGATATTTAACTTATATATGTTGTATTCTTCTTAGCCTGCCGACTTATGCATTGGCTTTAGAAAAACCTTCTAGCCTGTATCAAATAGATATCGCTGTGATCAGCCCAAATCCAGAAGGGCAGCAGGTTTTAATGCGTGAAGCTTTTGGCAAGGTGGTTTTAAGATTAGCCGGTACAGAGCGCGTTTTAAGCTCCCAGGCATTTCTGGAAGCCAACCAGCACATCGATTCTTATGTTATGCAGTTTGCTTATTTTTCACCCGCTCCAGAGCAATGGCGTTTTCAAGTGCGTTTCCATGAAGCTTTGGTAAACCAACTTTTAAAGAAAGCGGGTGCCGTGGTGCAGAGCAATAAAAAGCCTTTAATTTTGACTGTGCTGCGAGTTGAAAAAGGCAATGAAGCTTATTGGTTGGGTGAAGAAGGCAATGACGAAGTTTTGCTTCGTCCTTGGTACGAAGCCAGTGAGTCCCGAGGTTTTAAAATCATGGTGCCTTTATGGGATATGAGAGATTTAACCTCAGTTTCACCTCAAGGCTTTACCATGGCCACCGAAACGGTGGTGGCAGATTTGGCTCGCCGTTATCAGGCCAAAGTCGTTGTCGCTGGGCACTTAAAAGAAAAAAATGGCCTTTGGCAGGCAAAAATATGGACTCAAGGTCTCAGTAAGACTCAGCATATTGACTTGGAAGACACCGATCATGCACATTTAATCAAGACTATTTTTGAAAGCTTAAGCAGGGATTTAACCTACAAAGATACGGCTGAAGCCTCTGTTAAAGAAAATCAAGCCAACGAGCTTCCGGTGGGGATCCGCGGGATCAGAGATTTTGAACATTATGCCAAACTTATTGATTATTTTCGGCATTTAAAAGGTGTCTTTTTGGTTCGGACGGTACAGTTGCAAGGCGATGCTTTGTTGTTAAATTTATCTATAGGCATCAGCCGGGAAAGTTTACAGCAACAATTACAAGAAAGCCCTTGGCTCAAATTTGAGCCCATTCGAGATACTGAAGGCCATATTGCTCTTTTGAAATATCAGGCTTTATGAACGATCAATTATCTCTGAACTTAAATGTGAGAGACGACGCCACTTTAGCCAGTTTTTATCAGGGACAAAACGCTGAAGCCTTAACAGCGGTACGCACTTGGGTGCAAGGCCGAGGTGATTTTATGGTCTACCTTTGGGGTGGTGAAGGCTCAGGACGCACCCATCTGTTACAAGCGGCTTGTCATACTGCCTTAGACTTAGGCCTGCGCTCGGTCTATTTACCTTTAGATTCAGCTGATTTAGAACCTTCGATATTACAAGGCTTAGAAGCCGTGCCTTTAATCTGCCTGGATAATATCCATTCGATTGCCGATAAGCCTGTGTGGCAAGAAGCGGTATTTCATTTTTTTAATCGGTTGCGAGAAAAACAAGGCCGAATGCTGGTTGCAGCGGATAATTCCCCGCTTCATCTGCCTTTTAAATTAGCGGATTTACAATCACGCTTGAGTTGGGGTACCAGCTACCAGTTACAGGCTTTAAATGATGATGAGAAATTGCAGGCTCTTCAATTGCGAGCATCGCTGCGTGGCTTAGAATTAGACGAAAGCGTGGCTCGGTTTTTATTGCGCCGTTACGCCCGTGGTATGCGCGAGCTGTTTGGTTTACTCGATAAACTCGATAAAGCTTCATTGGCTGAGCAAAGACGCTTAACGATTCCTTTTGTTAAAACTATTTTATCGCTGTAATAGCGGTCATAAATGGGCCGCTTGTTGTTTGCTGTCTGTCATTCTGAGTGAAGGTTCCCTTCACTTCCGAGCAAACTCTAACCATTTATCTGCCAGTTTTAATGTTAAGGATGATGTTTGAGTTCAGGCTGGGGCTATTCGAGTTTTAAAGCAATAGTGGCCAAGCGTTTACCCAAAGCGATACACAAAGCTTTTTCTTCACGACTGATGGCAGCATCGCTGTTGGCACCTGCCACATGGCTGGGGCCATAAGGGGTGCCCCCGGTGGTCGTGGTATGAAGAGCTGTTTCGGTATAAGGCAGTCCGACAATTAAAGCACCGTGATGTAATAAAGGTAAGATCATGCTGAGCAAGGTGGTTTCTTGGCCGCCATGTAAGCTGGAGGTCGAAGTAAAGACCGAAGCCGGTTTACCGACCAAAGCACCAGACAACCACAATGAGCTGGTACTGTCTAAAAAATACTTTAAAGGCGCTGCCATATTGCCAAAACGAGTGGGGCTGCCCAAAGCTAGGCCTTTACAGTTTTGTAGCTCCGCTAAAGTAGCATAGGGGGCACCTTGTTCCGGCACCAGGGGTTCACTGGCCTCGCAGCTAGCCGACACCCTAGGCACGGTTCGCAGCCAAGCTTCTATGCCAGCTACCGACTCTACGCCTCTGGCAATCAGCTCTGCCATTTGTTGGGTGGCACCGAGGTGACTGTAATAAACAATTAACACATAAGAAGACATACACACCTCGCTTTATTAATGGCATCATATAAAAACAAGGCCTATTTAGCAAAAGATCGGCTGAAGTCCTGATGAATTTTGTAACCGGGCTTAAAACGGCCATCAGAGAAGAGGCCAGGACAGCTTTTTTAGTTTGTTTTTAAATGGAAGTCATTGGAGCAAGTAGATATGGATCAGGCAATATGGCAAGGGGTTATCACGGGCAGAGTACAGCAGGTCGGCTATCGCAGAGCGACCCAACAACAAGCCCATCAATTGGGAATTAAAGGTTGGGTGCGTAATTTGCCCAATGGCCAGGTCGAAGTGTTGCTGTGTGGTTCGGCAATTTTGCTAGAAGATATGAGGTTATGGTTATGGCAAGGCCCACCCTTGGCAAAAGTAACCGATGTCGCTTTAAAGCCACTGGTAGATAACAACAATTATACCAGTTTTGAAATTATTTAAGGTTACCTATGTCAGGGCTGATCCTCGGGATCAGCCCTAGAGAAGCTATTATTGGGCTGATAGCTTATCAAAAGTGCCGTCTTTCTTCATTTCTTCTAATGTATCATTGAGCTTTTTAATGAGTTCATCAGAAGCTTCATGGTTAAAAGCTAAGTACAAGTCTGCTTTTTTGACGTTCAATACGCTTTCAATTAAGCTGCGAACAGCCATCAATTGATTTAGGATAGCTGTATTCAACGGTCCGGATACTTGTGATAGTAGTATCTTGAGCGCCGCGGTTTAACAGCATCATAGGCGGCCAACAAGTTTAAGGCCTCAGCGGGTGAATATTGTGCAGCATAACTTAAAGGGCTGCGTTGCTTTTTATCAATCATATATAGGTCGGCCCTTGCTTGGATCAGCAAACGAGCTTTATCCCAGAGTTGTTGTTGGCAGGCCTGATGTAAGGCTGTTTGTTGTCCATCTGTCGTTTTGGCATCAATATGATCCCTATGCAGAGTAGCCACTATCGTTTTAAAAAGTTTTAAACTTGCATAGCGTACGCCTAAATGGAGCAGGGTTTCACCTTGTTGATTGCAAAAATGGCTATGCGCACCGGCCTTCAATAAAGCTTTTACCAAAGAGGCTTCGTCGTTGATAACCAAAACACTTAAAGGCGAATGATTGTTGATGTAAACATTCAGCCCTAGTTGGGCATGAACCAAAACATGGGCGGATTTTTTGCGCTTGTTTTGATAGCACCACAAAAGACTGCCTTTGAAATTCAAGGATTGCTTTTTTTTCGAAACTAAAGGTAACAGCTCATATAGCAAATCACTGTCATCAGCCCGAATGGCCTGGTGAATTAATTTGTAGGCAGCTTTATCTAAAATGCAGTGGGTTTCGGCAGGTGATTTTGTGGGCATAAAAACTATCCTTGTTTTAAATTAAAGTTAACTATGTTTTAGTTTACATAAATTTTGTCGCGCTTGAGTTCTTCTTGGTAAAATAGCAATAGACCAATAGCAAATAAAATGAATGAACCAAAAAAGTAGATGCTTATTTGTTCTTGTAAAAACAGCCAGCCAAATAAAGATGCAAACAAAGGGGTTACTAGGCCTGCAAAAGACATAAAAGTTGCACTATAGCGTTTTAATAAATAACCATAGAGGTTGTAGCAAATCAGGTTTGAAATGACACAAAGCAAAAGCGTGTTATGCAAAAATGGCCACCATTCGGTAACGGGGAAGGGCTGCCAAGTTTCACCACTTAAATAGGAGTGCCAAAGTGCCATACTGCCACCGAGGATCATGCTGATGCCATTGGCCACGATGGGGCTATGTTTGTAATGGGAAACAATTTTCTTTAATAATATCCAGCCATAGACACTACAAACTACTGCGGTTAACAGGGCCATCTCTGGATAAGAAAGAAACGCATCAACAGTGAAACTGGGCTCAGCAGCATTGGGCTGTAAAAATATAGGCAGTACCCCTGTCACTCCAATTAAAAGGCCAATGCCTTTTTTAAAGGTTAAAGTTTCTTTCAGCACTGGATAGGCAATCAGTGCTGAAAGAAACGGTGATAAGCTATATATTAAGCAGGCCTTGGAGGAATGCATATGCTGCAAACCCCAGATTTCCGAGATATTGGTGAGATAAATATTAAGAAAGCCTAGCATAAAAAGAGCTGGCCAATGTTTTTGAGAGATTTTTAAGGATGAGGGTTCTTTGAAATATTGATAGCCCAGTAACAAAATGCCGGCGAATAGCATGCGCGAACCAATAAAAAAGAAAGGTTCGGTATAACCGAGGGTCAGCTTACTTAAACTAAACAGGCTGGCAAACAATGCATAAAGCAAGATGACTAAAAACATCGGTAGTCCCAGGAATCATTAAATATAGGCGCAGCTTACAATGATTGGGGTTTTTAAAAAAGGGGGATGGGGCCTATACTCCTTCCATTTTGATTTTAGGCGGTGTTGCCTACGCCATGTCGCTATCCTCATTTACTATATGTAAACTCCGGTAGCTCCAGGCTTGGCGCCTTGCCTAAAACCAAACTAAAAGGAGTATATAGACTCATTGAATCTTTATTAAAAGTCTATTATTTAAAATCTTTACTGGATAAGCCGTTAAGTCACTAAAAGCGGGTGGGGCCAAATGAGCCCCAGTTTTGAAACAAAACTTCGCGCCATGAAAAGGGCAGATGATCACATCGTCTTCAAACTCGCCATCCGTTAAGGGCAAATCTTCATGACTACAGCGGTTTAGAATGGCATAGATCTCGCTGCCCTGGGTGATCACCAAGATAGGACAACCCTGGACTACAATAGCTTTGCTCTTTTGGCTTAAAAAATCCTCCACAGCTCCAATATCAACCCAGGAAGGATGTAGCTCACTCATCAGAGATCGTTTCCTGCTGGTATTTTAAAGCAGACTCCAAGGTATGCCATGCCAAGGTTGCACATTTTACTCGGGCTGGGAAGATCCTGACGCCTTTTAGAGCAGCAAGCTTGCCCAAAAGTTCATCATCGTCGACTTGCTCACTTCTTAAAGTTGCTTGAAAATGTTGCGAAAGATTTTTAGCTTGAGCAATAGTCATCGAGCTTAAAGTTTCCGTTAACAGGGATGCTGAAGCCATTGAAATAGCACAACCCTGTCCTTGAAAGCTTGCTGAGAGAATTTTGTCGCCAACAACCTTTAAATAAAGATGAACTTTATCACCGCAGAGGGCATTAAAGCCTTCCGCTTCATAATTAAAGTCTTCCAATAAAGCAAAATTACGCGGCTTTGTACCGTGTTCTAGAATCAATTCATGATATAGCGCGTTTAAATCCATGATAGCTTCACTGTTTAAATACTTTTTTTGCTGCCCATAAAGCGGTGATCAGCTGGTCGATATCTTCAGCTGTATTGTACAAAGCCAGAGACGCTCTGGCGGTTGCCGGAAGATTTAAAAACTGCATAAGCGGCATGGCGCAGTGATGGCCGGTACGGATGGCCACCCCCATGCTATCGGCAATCGTACCGATGTCATGGGGATGGATGCCATCCATCACAAAAGAGACCACAGCAGCTTTCTCTTTGGCTCTACCAATAATATGCAGCCCAGGTACTGTTAAAAGAGCGTCTTCCGTGTATTGCAATAAAGCTGCTTCATAGGCAAATACAGCCTGACTATCTAATTGATTTAAAAATTCTAAAGCTGTAGCCATAGCGATGGCCTCGCCAATAGCTGGGGTACCGGCTTCAAATTTATAAGGCAGCTCGTTGTACAGGGTTTTTTCAAAACTGACGCTTAAAATCATATCACCGCCACCCTGGTAAGGGGGCATTTGTTCCAGCCATTTTTCTTTGCCATAGAGCAGGCCAATGCCCGTTGGACCATAAATTTTATGGCCTGAAAATAGAAAAAAATCGCAGTCAAGTTTTTGGACATCGATGGAAATATGAGCAGCAGATTGGGCTCCATCGATGAGTACAGCGGCCCCATATTGATGAGCTAAGTCAATCATCTTGGCAATAGGATTGAGCGTACCCAAAGCATTCGACACATGACTGATAGCCAAAAGCTTGGTTTTTTCATTTAAGAGCTCTGGCAAAGCTTCCAATTGAAGCTCGCCATGGGTATCGATGGGTAAGACTTTTAAATGAGCCCCTTTTCGAGCACAAAGCATTTGCCAAGGGACGATATTGGAATGATGCTCTAAAGCCGTGATTAAAATTTCATCACCCGGCTTTACAAAAGCTTCACCAAAACTATAAGCGACCAGGTTAATGCCATCGGTGGTGCCTTTGGTAAATATGCATTCATGTTGATGTCGTGCTCCAATAAATTTTTGCACAGTTAGGCGGGCTTTTTCAAAAGCATCGCTGGCATTGCTGCTGAGGCTATGGACCCCTCGGTGAATATTGGCATTTTCATGCTCATAATAGTGGGCTAAGCGTGCCAGTACCGCTTTGGGCTTTTGGGTGGTGGCTGCATTGTCCAAATAACTCAGCGGAAAGCCGTGAATCAAAGCTTGCAAGATTGGAAACTCTTGGCGAATATGCCGCAGTTCTGGACCCCACTCGGGTTTTTTAAGAGTCATGAGGGATCTGCCAACAGACTTTCTAAGGCCGCTTGGTGGTCGCTCAACATATGGGTTTTTATATCGCGAATAAAACCTTGAACCAGTAAATTTTTTGCGTTCAATGAGGCGATGCCGCGGCTGTTTAAATAGAACAGAGCTTCTTCATCCAATTGGCCTACTGTGGCGCCATGGCTGCATTCAACTTCATCTTGATAGATCTCCAGTTGTGGCCGGCTATTGGCTTTTGCAGTTGGCGATATCAAAAGGTTTTTATTTTGTAAATGGGCTTTGCTGCGAAAGGCTTGTTTGGTAACCAAAATTTTACCCGTAAAAGCACTTTCGGCTTGATGATCGACCACAGCGAGGCTTTGAGTTTGGCTACTGGTATCGATATTTTCATGGCGTATTTCATAAAAACACTCGCTGTGGGCCACATCTTTTAAAAATTGTAGATTATGCAGCTGAGCCTTGGCCTCTTGGCCGATCAGTTTGATCAAGACTTCAACTCTCTGTACCAGGGCACCTTTTAAAAAGAAGCTGTTGTGATAGCTGGCATTATCAAGCTGGGTGATCGCGATTTGTAAAAAATGGCAACTGGCCATATTGGCATCTTGCCAAAGTGAATGCTTTAACCTGGCATGGGCCTTTAGCAAGATTTCAGTTTTGATATTGGCAAAGCAAGCCTGCTGGCCGATTTGTAAATGATATTCTAAAACTTCAGCCTGACTGTTCTCTGGCAAAGTTAAAGAAAAGCGCGGGTGGGCCATACCGGGAGACTCTGAGTCAAAAAACTGCACGACAATTATTTTTTGCAGTTCGGTACTGGCTTGCAAGGTTAAGCTTAAAGATTCAGGATATAAGGCTTGATTGAGTAAAGATTCGGCATGGTCGCTGACTGCCGTTAAAAAATCTTCAGAGGAAGAGGCTGCATTTTGTTCAAAATAAGCGTTTTCAAGATTGCGACACAAATCTCTGCGTAACCAGCCATTACAGATCACCACAACCATGCTTTCGGGCGACTGCGGGATCTCTGCAGGTAATGCAGCGTTTAAATTCGCAGCTAAAAGCTGGGGCTCGATCAACAAGTCAGGGAGGATCCGGCTATAACGCCATTTATCGGGATTTGAAAAACCTTTATGGAGAAATGCTTGTAGTGCGATTTGACGCTGATCATAAGCTTGAGCGGAAAGATCCTGGAGCATAGGTTTGAGCTGACTGACTGCACGGCTATAGAACTCCGAATTGCAAATCTGGGCCATTACAGGCTTCCTTCTAAAATATTGTTATAACCTTCGCGCTCTAATTGTAAAGCCAGTTCTTTGCCACCACTTTGTTTGATTTCACCTTTTACCAGAATATGGATAAAATCGGGCTCGATATAATCCAATAAGCGTTGATAATGGGTGATCAACAAAATACCTCGGTTGGCAGCTCTTAAGGAATTAATGCCTTTGGCAACTGTTTTTAGAGCATCAATATCTAAGCCGGAATCGGTTTCATCTAAAATGGCTAATTTGGGCTCCAACAGAGCCATTTGCAGAATTTCATTGCGCTTTTTTTCACCGCCTGAAAACCCATCATTTAAAGCTCGATATAAGAAATCTTCTGACATCTCTAAAAATGCCATTTTTTGTTTGACAATTTTTAAAAAATCCATGGAGTCTAAAGGTTTTTCGCCGCGATGTAGCCGAATCGCATTTAAGGCGGATTTTAAAAATTGAATATTGGCAACACCGGGAATGGCTACTGGATATTGAAAGCCTAGAAACACACCTTTTTGAGCAGCCAGCTCAGGCAAGCAGGCTAAAAGATCTTCACCCTGATATAAAATTTCTCCAGCAGTGACTTGGTATCCAGGACGACGTGCGATGACATTGGCCAACGTGCTTTTGCCCGAGCCATTAGGGCCCATAATGGCATGTACCGTTCCCGCTTCTATGGTTAAATTAATGCCTTTTAAAATTGGAGACTGATCGGCACTGACTTGTAATTCACGGATATTTAATAAGGGGATCGAGTTGGGCATATTGATTCCTTTTGGTTTAGCTGATGGGCTTAGCCGATGGTGCCTTCAAGTTTTAAAGACAATAATTTTTGGGCTTCTACGGCAAACTCCATAGGTAGTTCGCGAAAAACCTGTTTACAAAAACCATTGACTATCATATTGGCAGCATCTTCAGGGCTGATGCCTCGCTGTTGACAATAAAATAATTGATTTTCACTGATTTTAGAAGTCGTCGCCTCATGTTCAATTTTGGAACAAGAGTTTTTGACTTCAATAGAAGGGTAGGTATGAGCGCCACATTGGTTACCAAATAGCAACGAGTCACATTGGGTATGGTTATGAGCATATTTGGCTTTGGGGTGTACTGAAACCTGTCCCCGATAGCTGTTTTGACCAAAGCCTGCAGAAATACCTTTAGATAAAATGGTACTTTTGGTATGAGCACCAATATGGATCATTTTGGTGCCGGTATCGGCTTGTTGGTAATGGTTGGTCAGTGCCACCGAATAAAATTCGCCAACGCTGTGATCGCCTTGCAAGATCACTGAAGGATATTTCCAGGTAATGGCTGAGCCGGTTTCAACCTGAGTCCAAGAAATTTTAGAATAGGCCCCTTTGGCTAGACCTCGCTTGGTGACGAAATTGTAAATACCCCCTTTGCCTTCTTTATCTCCAGGATACCAATTTTGTACTGTTGAGTATTTTATTTGGGCTTGCTCCATCGCGACCAGTTCGACAACCGCTGCATGCAATTGGTTTTCATCGCGCATGGGAGCGGTGCAGCCCTCTAAATAGCTCACATAACTGCCTTCTTCAGCGACAATTAACGTGCGTTCAAATTGGCCGGTGGCGATAGCATTGATGCGGAAATAGGTAGAAAGCTCCATGGGGCAGCGCACGCCCTTGGGGATATAACAAAAAGAGCCATCGGTAAAAACAGCGGCGTTGAGGGCCGCAAAAAAATTGTCGGTATAGGGAACGACCGAGCCTAAATATTTTTTTATCAGTTCTGGGTGTTCTCGGACCGCTTCCGACAAAGCACAGAAAATCACCCCAGATTCTTTGAGTTTATCTTTAAACGTGGTTGCAACCGAGACACTATCAAAAACGGCATCTATGGCAATACCGCTTAAACGTTCTTGCTCTCGCAAAGGAATGCCAAGCTTTTCATAAGTGCGCAACAGCTCGGGATCAACTTCATCCAAACTTTTGGGCTGCATTTTGGTTTTAGGCGCTGAAAAATAAGAAATTTCTTGGTATTTAATTGGCGTATATTTTAGCTTGGCCCAAGAAGGCTCTTTCAAAGTGAGCCAATGTTGATAAGCTTTAAGCCGCCATTCTAATAGAAAAGCGGGTTCTTGTTTTTTAGCAGAAATCAGCCGTATCACTTTTTCATTCAGGCCCGGCGCTATGGTATCCGTTTCTATAACCGTACTGAAACCCGCAGCATAGTCTTGATCGATAAAATCCTTCACCTGGGGAGATTGAACATCTGGGGAATAAGAATTGGGAGAAAAGTTAGACATGCTGCTGCACCTTTAGAAAATTTGGCCGGGCTGTGAATGAGCCCAGGGGTTTGATTAAATCGGATAAATAAATAGTATCGAGGACGCCGGTTATCAGATGGTTGACTCGCAGCCAAGGCGCTTGCATATGGCATTGAAAGCGCAGATCGCAGCTGTGTTGAGGACTGGCTGCACATTCAGTTAAGCCAATCGGGCCTTCCAAAGCTTGAATAATCGAGCCCAAAGAAGTTTTTTCGGGGGCTTGGCTTAAGCAATAACCTCCTTTGATGCCGCGATGAGAGGCTAAAAAATGATGCTGAGTCAGGATTTTTAACAATTTGGCAGCCGTGGGCCGAGATATTGCAGTGGCTTTGGCAATTTCAGCACTTTGATAAATTTCACTGGGCGCTTTGGCCATAAAAGCCAAAATACCCACACCGTAGTCTGTCAGTCTTGCTAAACGCATGATTTCTTGCCGTATTGTATCCGAGTTTTCATTAAAGAAGACTAAATAAGTCCTCTATTCAATTACCCATTATAAGGCTGACCTAGCCAGGCGACAAGGGGTTGGGCTAAATCAACAATATGGGTGAGTTGAATTGCAAAATACCCTGAGGAGTAGCCCTTTGCTGCCTTTAGAAGAGGCGAACAGCTAGCCATTCGGACAGAAAATATGGCAAGCACTTACTTGAATCAGAATTCAGCTATGATTTTGAACGGCAGTAAAATTAATTTTTCAACCGTGGCCATGGAAGCTCAGGTGTCTAGAATGTGACTCTATCGTCATCAAGGCTCACTCGTAAAATACAACAATGCAAAGACCTTCCTCAAAAATCAAAAGAAAAAACCGGAGAACAAGGTAACATGGCTCAACTTGAAGCATTACAAAACCGAATTATAAGTCTTGAAACGGAAAATCATAGCCTTAAAAAACAACTTGAAATTGTATATGGACAGCTATATCAGAAAGTACCTGCTGCTAAATAGTTGCGCCGATATAGTTGCTGACTTTAGAATTTCAAAGCTTACCTAACACAAGCTAAAAGAATAGGGCAACTGCCTTCAAGAGCGGGCAGCGGAAGTAGTTTTATCCCAGGGAGAATACACTCTATAATGCTTTTCATAGAAACAACGGATATAAAAATGAATAAAACATTATTTTGATATCTGGCTTTTACGTTAGGTGCGCCCACTTTTCTAGTAACCTTGATTTTCTTCGAGTAAGCCAGTATATTTCTTTTTTCCTTAAATATTCTTACGGCATTACACCATGAATTTTAAAGTCAAAATAGGATATTGTTTCTTTGCTCTGCTTCTCACTTATTACTCAGAGCTGGCATTTAGTAGTGTCAATGAATATTATTTTGTTTCTGCAGCAACCAGTGGTATAGGATCTGTTGTTTGCGAGACATTAGCTGCGCGAGGCCATAACCTTATACTTGCAGGCAGAAACCAAGAAAAATTAGAAGCTTTAAAGTTACGCCTTGAAAAAAAACCTAAATATAAAAAAATTAAATTAGACATACTACTGTTTGATTATGATGATTTTAATTCATTGGAAAAAATTGGCAATTTGGTAGCCAATAAAAAGATCAATGGGCTGGTCATCATTCCTGCTCGGCCACAGATTAGCAGCAACCAAATGCCCACTGCCGAACAATGGATGAAAATGCTCAAAATGTCCTTTGTTGGCGCCCTTGAATTGGTTAATCAAACCCTGCCTGTTTTGCAAACAGAAAGCTCAATAGTCATTATTGACGGCATAACTTCCGAGTATTATATACCCAATTATGCAAATTCAAATGTATTAAGGAAAATGTGGGTGGGGGAAGTTAAAAATTTAACCTTTTTATTAAAAAATCGAAAAATACGAAGTAATGTTATTTCTCCAGGCGTAACGTTAACGCAATTTCAAATAGATAAAATTCAAGCTAAAGCAAAAGCCGCCAATAAGACCTATGAAGCACAACTTGAGGAAGATACTCAAGACGTCCCTTTGCATAGGTTTGCAGAGCCCATAGATGTCGCTAATGCGGTTGAATTTTTGCTTTCCGATAAGTCGAAAAACATTAACGGCATCAATTTGGTTATTGATGGTGGTTTAAGTAAGGCTTATTAAGTTAAATTAAAACAGCGTTAGAGCTAAATAGAAATGCCAGTTTTGTATTTTAATTAAGTTTCACAACTAATATTTTAATGCTATCACTTTACCTTCAAACTGACACAGTTTGTTGAACACTACCCAGAAAATGAAGATGAGCCTTGTCAAAAGAAGGTTAAATATCAGGCTTAAAGCAATAGAGTTGTAAACAACCTCAAATGCCTATTCTTATACCCATCTTCTTGAAAGCAGGCTGAGAAAGGAGCCTAAACTGCCATAAGAGCCAGAACCCAGCAAGGTAAAGCCTTAGCTATGGATCACAGGGCTAGGCTTTGGCCATCAAGGGGCTACTTTAATTTAATCAGTTTATAAGCCTGGAAAACTTGGCCCGCAAGAGGGCGATTATAAAAGAAATATTAAGCTATGAAACTAAAAATGAAGTTCCGACAAAGGCAGATTCAAGGCCCACTGCGACACAAACCCAGAAGGCGCATTGGCTTTAAGGCTAACTGCCATTTAAGTATATAACCTTGCTTTTGAGTTTTAAAGTTGATACAACGAGAGGCAATTATTACTTATTTTAAATCTGGACTGTCAACATGCTCAAAAATACCAGCAGGCCTATCAACTCCCTATCAGCAGTGAGTGAGAGCTTATCTTCTGCTGCTGCAGTTACACTTCATAAGCCTTTTCCTTTAGTGTTAGGCAGCCAAGCATCCGTTCTTGCTGATACTTTGGGTTTTTTATCGGCCCGGGATGCAACCTCTATCAGCCTTAGCACCCACTCCTTGAATACTGCCATCAAATCTCCTGCCTTCCAAGTACTGTGGCTACAGCATATCCAAAGAGATTATCCTGGCCTGGTTACTCAGCAGCCTTCACAGCAAGCTTATTATCAAGCAGCTAGACTGTATCAAGATCAAGCCCTAGATTTTTTATTACAGGATTCTAATCAAATAACAGGCTATGATTATTCAATGATTGAACAAACAGTCAGTCATTTTAAAACTTCCACCTTTAAACAAAGAACAGACTATTTAACCCAGTGGAATAATGATTTGGGGTTACTCCAATTAAAAAACGCCGATCCTAAAAACATTAGCCTGCAAGGTTTAACGGAGCTGACACCAGAAGTGATGCAGCGCTTAACAGCCATCAATCAGAAAACTCCCATTATAGAACTGGGCATCCACTATGGTGATTTAGCTCAACTTCCAAAAGCGCTGATGGTTTTGTTAAGTACCTGTACCCGATTGCAGCGACTTTACCTGGATCACAACCAATTGCAAAGCCTGCCTGAAAATTTGCTGCAAACTTGTGCCCAATTGAAGATGCTTGATCTGAGTGACAACCAATTGCAAAGCCTGCCTGAAAATTTGCTGCAAGCTTGTAACCAATTGAAGTGGCTTGACCTGAATCACAACCAATTGCAAAGTTTGCCTGAAAATTTGCTGCAAGCTTGTACCCAATTGGAGGCGCTTGATCTGAAGAAAAACCAATTGCAAAGCCTGCCTGAAAATTTGCTGCAAGCTTGTATTCAATTGGAGGCACTTGATCTGAGTGACAACCAATTGCAAAGTCTGCCAGAAAATTTGCTGCAAGCTTGTACCCAATTGCAGCGACTTTACCTGAATCACAACCAATTGCAAAGTCTGCTTGAAAATTTGCTGCAAACCTGTGTTCGATTGCAGCAGCTTAATCTGAAGCACAACCAATTGCAAAGCCTGCCTGAAAATTTGCTGCAAGCTTGTACCCAATTACGGGAGCTTGTCCTGAATAACAACCAATTGCAAAGTCTGCCAGAATCTTTGCTGCAAACTTGTACCCAATTGCAGTGGCTTTACCTGAAGAACAACCAATTGCAAAGTCTGCCTGAAAATTTGCTGCAAGCTTGTACCCAATTACGGGAGCTTGTCCTGAATAACAACCAATTGCAAAGTCTGCCAGAATCTTTGCTGCAAACTTGTACCCAATTGCAGCGGCTTTACCTGAATCACAACCATTTAATCATTGTTGCGCGAAACAATTTTCGTCATTTACCCAACAGTTGTACTCTTTGCATCGACAGTCAAACCCCTGTTGGTGCGTCAAGTAGCAGCGCCATTATTCCTGAACAAAAAACGGCAGAAAATGAAGATGAGCCTCGTCAAAAGAAGGTTAAATATCAGGCTTAAAACAATAGAGCTGTAAACAACCTCAAGCTGCCTATTCTTATTACTCATCTTCTTGAAAGCAGGCTGGAGAGGAGCCCAAACTGCCACAAGAGCCAGAACTCAGCAAGGTAAAGCCTTAGCTATGGATCAGGGCTAGGCTTTGGCCATCAAGGGGCTATTTTAATTTAATCAGTTTATAAAGCTGGAAAACTTAGCCCACAAGAGGGAGGTTATAAAAGAAATATTAAGCTATTAAACTAAAAAATGGAGTTTCCGACAAAGGCAGATTCTAGGCCCACTGCGACACAAACCCAGAAGGCACATTGGCTCTCAGGCTAACTGCCATTTAAGTATATAACCTTGCTTTTGAGTTTTAAAGTTGATACAACGAGAGACAATTATTACTTATTTTAAATCTGGACTGTCAACATGCTCAAAAATACCAGCAGGCCTATCAACTCACCATCAGCACTGAGTGAGAGCTTATCTGCTGCTGCAGTTACACCCCATAAGCCTTTTCCTTTAATGTTAGGCAGCCAAGCATCCGTTCTTGCTGATACTTTGGGTTTTTTATCGGCCCGGGATGCAACCTCTATCAGCCTTAGCACCCACTCCTTAAATACTGCCATCAAATCTCCTGCCTTCCAAGTACTGTGGCTACAGCATATCCAAAGAGATTATCCCGGCTCAGTCACTCAACAGCCTTCACCGCAAGCCTATTATGAAGCAGCTCGACGGTTTCAAGATCAAGCCCTAGACTTATTATTGAAGCCTTTTAATCAAATAAAAAGCTATGATTATTCAATGATTAAACAAACAGTCAGTCATTTTAAAACTTCTACCTTTAGACAAAGAGCAGGCTATTTAACCCAGTGGAATAAAGATTTAGGATTATACCAATTAAAAAACGCCGATCCTAAAAACATTAGCCTGCAAGGTTTAACGGAGCTGACACCAGAAGTGATGCAGCACTTAACAGTCATCAATCAGAAAACTCCCATTATAAAACTGGCCATCCACTATGGTTATTTAGCTCAACTTCCAAAAGCGCTGATGGCTTTGTTAAGTACCTGTACCCAATTGAAGCGACTTTCCCTGAGGAAAAACCAATTGCAAAGCCTGCCTGAAAATTTGCTGCAAACTTGTGCCCAATTGGAGACGCTTGATCTGAGTTACAATCAATTACAAAGCCTGCCTGAAAATTTGCTGCAAACTTGTGCCCAATTGGAGACGCTTGATCTGGTTTACAACCAATTGCAAAGCCTGCCTGAAACTTTGCTGCAAGCTTGTACCCAATTGGATGTGCTTGAGCTGAGTGACAACCAATTGCAAAGCCTGCCTGAAAATTTGCTGCAAACTTGTACCCAAATGCAGCAACTTTCTCTGAATCACAACCAATTACAAAGTCTGCCTGAAAATTTGTTGCAAACTTGTAATCAATTGCAGCAGCTTGATCTGAATCACAACCAGTTGCAAAGTCTGCCTGAAAATTTGCTGCAAGCTTGTACCCAATTGCAGCAGCTTGATCTGAATCACAACCAGTTGCAAAGTCTGCCTGAAAATTTGCTGCAAGCTTGTACCCAATTGCAGATACTTTGGATGAATCATAACCAATTACAAAGCCTGCCTGAAAATTTGCTGCAAACTTGTAACCAATTGAAGCGGCTTGACCTAAATCACAACCAGTTGCAAAGTCTGCCTGAACCTTTGCTGCAAACTTGTAACCAATTGAAGGAGCTTGACCTAAATCACAACCAGTTGCAAAGTCTGCCTGAACCTTTGCTGCAAGCTTGTACCCAAATGCAGCTGCTTTTCCTGAATCACAACCGGTTGCAAAGCCTGCCTGAAACTTTGCTGCAAGCTTGTACCCAATTGGATGTGCTTGAGCTGAGTGACAACCAATTGCAAAGCCTGCCTGAAACCTTGCTGCAAGCTTGTACCCAATTGAAGCTGCTTGTCCTGAATCACAACCATTTAATCACTGTTACGCGAAACAATTTTAGTCATTTGCCCAACAGTTGTACTCTTTTTATCGACAGTCAAACCCCTGTTGGTGCGTCAAGTAGCAGCGCCATCAGCCCTGAACAAAAAACGGCAGAAAATGAAGATGAGCCTCGTCAAAAGAAGGTTAAATATCAGGCTTAAAACAATAGAGTTGTAAACAACCTCAAGATGCCTATTCTTATACTCATCTTCTTGAAAGCAGGCTGAGAGAGGAGCCTAAGCTGCCATAAGAGCCAGAACCCAGCAAGGTAAAGCCTTAGCTATGGATCAGGGCTAGGCTTTGGCCATCAAGGGGCCACTTTAATCAGTTAAGTTAGATATCTTTTTGATGGTCCGAACCTTTGGGTCGGCCACGCTTGGCCGTTAAGCCGGCTTTCGAGGCAACTTTGCGAACCGTCGTCCGCAGAGTGCTTGCGACTCTGTCGGGAATAGGATCTTGGTTTTTTTCCAGTTCAATAGCCTTTTCTTTAGCAAATTTTTCGCCCAGCAGTTTTGATTCAGCAGCAGTTATATATTTATTTGCTAAAGCAAAGATTTGATTTTCTTCTTTATCAATATGCGCTAACAAGCCTTTTTGAAGATAAGCAACCACCAGTAGCCGTTCCGGGTGATTGCTGGAAAGGCTGCGTAATGTCTTAATCAGCTCTTCCGTCATGTGATGTTCTTTTTCGCTGCCCTCAATGAGTAAATTGAAATCTTTTTTTAATTTCTTTTTTATGGCGGGGTAGACTACTTTTTCTTCGCAATGATCGTGTGCGCTCAGTTCTTGAAAAAGAGTTTCCAGGGTTTTTTTGTCAGAAGGCATTCTTTTTAAAGCATTTAACCATCTTTTTATTTTTCGGTGATCTTCAATTAATAAACTATAGATGTCCATATAATACCCCTCATATGATGATGAATATATTTTTTGCTTAGTTGTTTTCTAAGATTTTATACATCTTGAGTAGCCACCCACAAGGCCCGAGCGGCCCAAGAAATAGCATAGTAAGCACTTGCAATGCCGACAGCCATATAAAGACTGCGAACTACAAGAGGGTAATTGCCTGCTAAGAACTGAATCAAATCAAAATTTAATCCTCCCACCAATCCCCAGTTTATGCCCCCTAAAAGTGCCAAACAAAGCGAAATGAATTCTAAGGTATTTAATTCTTTCATTATTTTTCTCCTTTATTCGCTATCAATATTTTTATCTATATTTATTTTGTAACAAAAAACAGGGTCTTTGGCAAGGTTGATTTCGAAAGCACCAATTTTACTTGAGGCACAGCGGTATATAAAGGATGCATTTTAAAAGGAATAAAATAAGACAATGATTAAATCATCATAAATAAGATAGCCTATTATTTAACGGCGCTGCTTTTTAAAAGCCTGCTAAAGCTTTTTAGCAATAAATACTTGGCCTAAAACAGCCTGATGGTCCTGATTCCTTAGGATCAGATCCCGATCTTGTTTAATGATAAAACCATGCTCTTGAAGTAATGTGGATACATACAGGGCAGGATGGGTAAAGCGGCCACTTTTTTCTAAGTTAAAACTGAGATCCCGCCCTTGTTCAATTGTAAAAATAAAATAACCACCGGCTTGTAAAGCTTTAGCTGTATTTTTAAAAACATCTTTCAAATCCCCAAAGTAGGGAAAGACATCGGCTGCAAGGATCAGCGACCAAGGTGTCAATAACTGCTGGGCTTGCTCTAAACCACTGAGAATATCTTGATGCCACAATTTATCGTAGAGCCCGGTGGCTTTGGCTTCAAGCAACATATTGGCTGATACATCAACACCAATAGCAAAACTGCTGAGATCTTTAAATGCTTGGAGTGCAAGCCCAGTGCCACAGCCTAAATCCAGAACTCGGTAGCTCAAGGCTGATAATCCTAAGTTATCAAACATTTCTCTTAAAATGGTTGGCACCTGATAACACAAGCTTTGGGTGACATGTTCTGTGTAGTGCTGGGCATAACCGTCAAATAAGTTTTGCACATAAAAGAGAGGAGCCGTTTCAGGAGTGACACCGGTTAAAGCGTGAACCATATGACGCGCGGTATCGTTGTTCGGTTCATGCTGTAAGCTTTTCTCAAAATTATGCAAGGCATCGATATGTTGTCTTGCTTTTAAAAGTTCAACCGCATAATTGTGATAAGCTTCGGCAAGCTTGAGGGAGACTAAAGGTTGCTTGGGATCGGCTTTTAAACTTTGCAATAAGTGGCTGATAGCCAGGCTGTATTGTGTTTTTTGAAAATAAATTAACCCTAAATTTAAATGCACGACCGCATGTTGAGGCATGCTTTGTAATACACGATGATAATAAAATGAGGCTTGAACAAAATCATCTAAACGCGCCCAGCAATGCCCCAAATTACAATTGGCCTCCCAAAGCGATGGGTTTAATTCCAGCGCTTCTTGAAAATACAGCAAAGCCTCTTGGGTTTGCTGGGCCGTATAGAGCTCACAGCCTTGTTGATTGAAATAAGCTGCTTTTGTTTGATTATCCATATATACCATTTGTCTTTTGATTTACGGCTTTGTATTATTTAAATCTCTATAGGAGCATGAGCTTTTTTAATAAAATGCTTAAAAATTTCGGTTAATTCAGCTAGATTTTTTTCCGTGTAGTCATGGTGTATTAGGCCTTCTGGTAAAATACAGTTTTTGAGATTGCTACTGAGTTTTTCTTCCAGAAATTTTAAAAACCCATTGCCAGAACATATGGCCAAATGACTGTACTTGCCATGATTGTGTTCTTCCTGAAGTTTTTTGGAAATTATTTCTGCGAAATGTTTGGCTTCTAAGTGTTTGGGGTTATTTTTATCTTCATAGCTACTGGTTCCACCTTTCGAACTGCGATAGCCTGCTTTATCAGCAGCTAAATCACGATTTTGCAGTCGGCTTGCTGCATGCTCTAAATGTTCGATAAGGACAAGGTGGGAAGATTTTTTTTGAGCAGCACAGATAAGTGCTTTGCTAGAATTTGCGACCACAATCCAAATGTCTTTTGTCATTGTGCGACCCCTTTATTTTAATTGCGCCTTCTTTTAAACATACCATATGGGTTACAGCAGCACAACTTATCGCGGTGCCTTATACAGCTGTGACTAAAATTTAGAAAAGGCCGGTAATTTATGAGGAGGATCGTTTGCTGTCTGCACGATTGACTGATAAAGGGCTGGTGAAGAAGAACCTATAAGACTCAAGGTTGCTCTGCGATAGGCTTAAAGTCACTGTCTGCTATGTAGTAAAATAGCTTGCAAGGGAGATGAAAAATTTTGTTAAAAGGAAAAGTTTCAAAGGCTAGGTGGCTTGATTGTTTTTCGGGTTGGAGTTTGAAAGGCAATAAACTTCTTAAACGCCCAGTCAGTTAATATTTGCTAGGCGTTTAAGGTTCAACGATTAATCAGCTTTAGCTGAGGTCAAGGTTTTTTTAGCTGCATCTTTTTTTGTGATGTCTAAAAGTTCAACATCAAAAATTAAGGCAGAATTTGGGCCAATCAAACGGCCAGCACCTTGTTCACCATAAGCCAAAGAGGGTGGTACAAAAAGACGCCATTTAGCACCGGGCTTCATTAATTGTAAAGCTTCGGTCCATCCTGGAATGACAGCTTGTACATTAAATGTAGCAGGGGTGCCCCGAGTATAAGAACTGTCAAACTCGGTTCCGTCAATTAAGGTGCCACGATAATGCACCGAAACGAAATCATGGGTACCAGGAGACTTTCCTTTACCGTCACCGTCGTTTAAGACTTGATATTGCAAACCACTGGTCATGGTCTTAATGGTTTTATCTTTTTTATTGTTGTCTAAAAAAGACAAACTGGTCTGAAGATTTTTTTCAGCCAATTCTTTTTGTTGAGTCTGTAATTTAGCCATTTGCTGTTGCTGAAAATCACTTAAGATTTTCTGCATGGCTTCTTTAGGTAAACGGCTATCTTTTTTGGCAACAGCATCTTCAACGCCGAGTGCAAAAGAGGCGGATTCAATTTCCATAGACTGTTCAAGTAAACGTTCACCCACATTAACACCCAAACTATAACTTAAGCGTTCTTTGTCAGAATTAAGAGGTGACTCCAGCGCGATGGCTGGTAAGGCGAAGCTTGCCAGAGCAAGGCTATAAACTATTTTCATCTGCAATCCTTCCTTGGTTTTTGTGGAATACTATTGATGGTTTCACAGCTTTAAAAGACTTGCAAGTATATTTTTGTTGGCTCTTAAAAATATACAGTTGTTTGCAATTGGTAGCCGCCTTTTTGTGGGACTACAGCCAGGGTCCAAAGCGGACTTTTAGGCCTTTCAACCTCACTGACGGCAGCCACTGATAAATAAGCCAAGCCCCAGCCCAGCAGCACTTGTGAAGCATAATGGTGCTCTGTGTGGATCCGGGATAAGCCCGAGAGGGTTGATAGCCCATAGAATACCGCCTTTGCCCAAGGGGATTGTTGCAGAGAAGCTGCACTGATAAATGGCAAAGCTCCATAAAAAGCATGACCGCTGACGCCCGTTGAACCATGAAAAGGTTGCCAATTAGAAGGGCCATTGCTAGGTCTTTTGCTGCCTAAGAGGTAGGTGAGGCTTGCTTGGTGCACGCCGCCCAATATGCCGGCTCTTAAGCTTCTGTAGCCCCAATGAAACAAGGGTTCTCCGACTAAGGTGTCTCGAGTGGCATTGCCCAGCAATAGGCCAGTGGTATAAATAGGCAAATAGATCCAGCAAAGAGAGCCCACCTTTTCCCCAATATGCGACAGGGTATTGGAACCTCGCCCATGAACGCTATAAGGCCATTCTTTGCGAACCACCCCATCCAAACCCGTGTTGGCCAGAATGCCTGCAGTCCCTAAAAATAGTCCGGATTTTTGCAAAAAGGGCTGGCTGTAAAAAGTTAAAAAATCTTGCCGCAGATCTTCCTTGAGCGTAGGCCCCCAAGCAGCCGTATGAGAGTTAGTATCTAAACATAAAGCTGAGCTGCTCCAAATAACGGATAAACCTATAAGGCTTAGCAAATATCCTTTCAAATTTTTAATCCTTTGGGTGCACCATCACTTCAACCTAGAAAGGATTTAGAGCTCTGTCAAACAAATTGACCCCAGGCTATAGGTCTGTTAGTAATAAACTGTGTGGACTCTTGGTCTTCACTTATAAAATATTTAGTAAGTTATATACATAATTATATAATTCCAAAGTCGATTATTGAATCATCATAATTTTACCGGAGATTAAAAAATGCCTACATCAGCTTGGACCCTCAGAACTTGGCCCAATAACCAAGGAAAAACCGAAGATTTTTTTCAAAGTTTTTTGCCCTATAAGGAAAAAGTCTTAGCAGCCTTGTCTCATGATCCACCCCGCCCAGTCGATCCTATGCCAGGAAAGCTAATTTTTGAGCGTTTTTTGGAACCAAAAGCAGGCACCTTAGATGCACAACAAGTCGATTATCTACAATTGGGACGATTTGAGAATAACCGCATTGCTTTCGAGTTTAAATTGAAGGGCAACCCTTCTTTGAGTTTAAATTGGCAATCTGAAGAAGAAGCGGTAAAAGGGCTACTTAATGTGGTTGCTTCTCTAGTAGCTCCCTTGACGACGATGGATAAAGCGGCCACTCAATATTTGAATGGCCTAATTGAAGGTTTGGCTCAAGTGGTAAAAAGCGAGCAACCCTATCGGGCTCAATTGGAACAACAGATAAAAGAGGCTGGAGTGGGGCAGAATGATTTAGAAATGAGAAAAATGCAAGCAGAGCTCCACCTGGATCACGTTAAGGTCGATCTAATGAAGTATCAAATGATGTATCGTGAAAAAGAGGAGCAGCTTGAACAAATAAGTAAAGAGCTTTCTGTTGAACAGGTACGGGGGAAAAAGGCGCTCATGATGCGTCATGAAGTTGAGCACGCGCTAAATCATTATCAAGACATGTATCGTGAAAAAGAGGCGGAGCTTAAACAAATAAGCCAAGAGCTTTGTGTTGAAAAGGCACAGGGAAAAGATGCGCTAATGATGTATCAGGAAAAAGAGGTGCAGCTTAAACAAATATGCGGAGAGCTTTGTGATGAAAAGGCACGGGGGAAAGAGGCGATAATGAAGTATCGTGAAAAAGAGGAGGAGCTTGAAAAAATAAGGCAAGAGCTTGGTATTGAAAAGGCACGGGGGGAAGATGCGCTAAGGCATCTATTGATTGAAAAGGAACATGTGCAAAAGCATTTCATGGGCCAGGTTGCTATCTCCAAGGCAGAGAATGAAAGCCTAAAGGAAATGTTAGAAAAAGAACGAGAAATTCGTAGCCGCTTGGAGCATAGGCTTGAAAAAGTTGATGCTGGCATCAAGAGTAATAGCCCAACTCTGACTTTAATGAAACAGCATGAAGATGAAAAAAGAAAAATGGCAACAGAGGATCCAGGATCTGCCAAGCCTGGTATTGAAGCTAACCCGCTTCGTTCAAAATTATAATGGATATACCCTTTGTCTTTAGATTTACGGCTTTGTTGCCTGCGGATAATGACTCGCACCATCCTTGGTACTCGCCCTGCGGGCGCTTTGCGTCCAAAACGTTCCATACGTTTTGTCACAATCCTCATTACGCACAAGGTAACTCCGGTTGTTCAGTCCTTGGCGCCGCGCCGTAAACCAAAATCCAAAAGGTATGTATTCTTCATAAGATGAAGAATATTATTTTTAGAGCGTAAAACCAAAGTGAATGGAGAAATTGCTCAATTAAAGCAGTTTCTCCATTCTTTATGAGTCTGTCCTTATAATAGAGTAAATTTCTTTAGAAAAACATAGGCTTAACATGAAAAAAATATTTAGCCTCTTTAAGCTGTTTGCTAGTCAAAAACATATGATAACCATTTTCTTTTTGGGTATTGCTTCAGGCTTACCTTTGCCTTTGTCTTCAAGCACTTTGAAACTGTGGTTTTCTGATACCACGGACACATCAATTGCCACCATTGGCTTGTTGGGTTTGGTCTCTGTGCCTTATACCCTAAAATTTTTATGGGCGCCTTTGATGGATCGATGGGTGCCACCATTTTTAGGGCGCAGAAGGGGTTGGATGCTTATTTTCCAGCTGGCGCTTATCTTTGCGATCGCAAGCTTTGCATTTTTATCTCCGGAAACTGAAGTTCAGCAAATTGCCATGGTTGCCGTTATGGTGGCTTTTTGTTCAGCATCCTTAGATATCGCAACCGACGCTTACCGTACTGAAATACTAAGGCCGGATGAACGGGCTATGGGTAATGCGATGGGCGTAAATGGCTATCGCATCGCTATGCTGATTTCCGGTGGTCTTGCTTTGGTTATTGCGGATTTTTGGAGCTGGTCAGCGTTGTTTTTGACCATGGCTTTCATGATGCTGATTGGCGTCATCGCAACATTTTTAGGCCCCCAACCCGCCCGAGATCATCTAGCCCCCGGCACTTTGAGAGAATGCCTTGTGGAGCCGATGAAAGATTTTGCTCAAAATAAACGCTGGTTTTTTCTGTTGGTTTTTATTGTTTTGTATAAAGTGGGCGATGCATTTGCAGCAAGCCTGACTCAAACTTTTCTCAATCGTGAAATCCAAGTCAGTGTCAGCGAAATTGGTGTCTTGGTAAAAGTGATGGGCCTTCTCGGAACTTTAGTGGGTACCACCATCGGTGCTTTATGGATACCGCGTCTGGGTTGGTTTCGGTCTTTATGGGTATTTGGAGTTGCTCAGGCACTCAGTAATCTTATTTATTGGAACCTGTTATGGCTGGGTAAAAATCATTGGCTATTGGCTGCAGATATTTTTATCGAAAATATGGCTAGTGGCATGTCGACGCCTGCTATATTGGGTTTGATTATGAGCCTTTGTAATCCAAAATATACCGCTTTTCAATTTGCATTGTTGACCTCGGTCGGTGCTATTGGCCGGGTGTTTTCAGAACCCCTGGCTGGCATTGTGGTGCATCATTGGGGTTGGGAAGCGTATTTCATTTGTTCATTTCTTTTAGCGATACCCGCATTATTGATGCTGCTCGGTTTAAAAGACACGATTAAAAAAGTTACCCAACAGAGTCATTTTCTGGGCCGTTGATTGAGCTTGTTTCTTAAGACAGTGATTCGGCAAGAAGATGCTTGAGCTAGATAGTTTGCTGTATATAGTCGTTCCAGTTTGGTTTTAGGCTAGGCGCCAAGGGCCGAGCAACCGGAGTTGACATAATAGTCAATGAGGATTGCAAGGACCCGCAGGCAACAACGCCTAAAATCTAAATGGAATGACTATATCAGAGGGGCCTGCTTCTTAAAGAAACAGGCTATCAAAAATACTAATTGCCCGCAGTACCCTCCATAATACCGCCTTTGGTCAAAGCCAAAGGATCCAGCAATTCTTTAAGTTTTTCTCGAGAAAGTCCAGTTATTTCTTCTGCCACATCGATGACTGCTCGTTTTTCTTTATAAGCTTTTTTGGCGATGGCAGCACCTTGTTCGTAGCCCAATATCGGGTTTAAAGCAGTGACCAAAATAGGATTTTTAGCCAATTTTTGTTCAATATGTTCTCTATTAACTGTAAATTCTGCAAGTGCTTTATTGCTTAATATTTGAATGCCATTGCTGAGTATTTCAATACTGTGCAACAATTTATAAGCAATAAGTGGTAACATCACATTGAGCTGAAAGTTGCCGGATTGGCCGGCTATGGCAATCGTCGTATCTGAGCCCATCACTTCAGCACAAATCATACACAGGGATTCAGCGATAACTGGATTGACTTTTCCAGGCATAATGCTGCTTCCAGGTTGCACGGCGGGCAAACTAATTTCGCCAATGCCTGATTCAGGCCCTGAATTCATCCATCGCAAATCGTTAGCAATTTTCATCAAGGCCACACTTAAAGTGCGCAGTTGGCCAGAAAATTCGACGGCCGTATCTTGAGAGCTTAAAGCGGTAAAATAATTTGGATGAACTTGAAAGTTAAGGCCGGTAACTTTACTGAGTATTTTGGCCATTTTTTCGCCAAACGAAGGGTGAGCGTTGATGCCCGTTCCTACTGCCGTTCCGCCAATTGCCAGTAAATGTAAGCGTTGGGCACTTTCATCTAGTCGAACGATAGACAGCCTGATTTGTTCGGCCCAGCCATTTAATTCTTGGCCAAAGGTGAGTGGCATGGCGTCCATCAGGTGAGTGCGGCCAGTTTTTACGAGATCTTTAAGCTCTAAAGCACGTTTTTGGATGGTGGCCATGAGTTGTTCTAAAGCCGGTTTGAGATGACGATGATATTGAAGGCTGGCACTTAAGTGAATAGCAGTGGGGATCACATCATTGCTGCTTTGACACATATTGACATGATCATTGGCATGAATGGGTAAACTGCTATTTCTACTAGCCAATAATGCAATGACTTCATTAGCATTCATGTTGCTGCTGGTCGCAGAGCCGGTTTGAAAAATATCGACAGGGAAGTGCTGATCCCAGGTACCCACAGCCACTTCAGCGGCGGCCTCTTCAATAGCTTTAGCGTGGTCTTTGGGTAAAAGCTTTAAATCTGCATTGACGATAGCGGCAGCTTTTTTAATCAGCCCTAAAGCCTCAATAAAGGCACGAGGCATTTTTAAAGAGCTGATGGGGAAATTAACGACTGCTCTTTGCGTTTGAGCCCCATATAAAGCATTTTTAGGTACTTCTAATGAACCCATGCTGTCTTTTTCTAATCGAACGTCCTTGTTCATAGCCATCTCCTTTAGTTTTTAAACGTTTAGGCGACTTTTGCTTTTTTGGCCAAATTTCTGATCACGTAATGTAAAATACCTTGGTGTTGGTAATATTCTAACTCTTTGGGCGTATCGATACGCACGGTAACCTCGAAGGTAATGACCATACCATTTGTGCACGAGGCTGTTACCGTTAAACGTTTGCGAGCTGTTAGATGGCTTAAACCTATTTGGAAAGTTTCGTTACCATCTAAGCCTAGAGTTTGTGCATTTTGTCCTTTGATAAATTCTAGTGGCAAAACACCCATGCCCACTAAATTTGAACGATGAATACGCTCAAAGCTTTCAGCAATCACGGCTCTCACCCCTAATAACATGGTGCCTTTTGCCGCCCAATCGCGTGAAGAACCGGTGCCATACTCTTTGCCAGCTAGAATAATTAATGGGCAAGATTCATTTTGATATCTCATGGCAGCATCATAAATTGACAGAATTTTTTGGGAAGGCATATGGCGCGTGACACCACCTTCAACACCCGGCACCAAAAGATTTTTAAGGCGAATATTGGCGAAAGTACCTCGCATCATCACTTCATGATTACCGCGTCGTGCTCCATAAGAATTGAATTCTTCTTTGGCTATACCTAAAGATATTAAATATTGTCCCGCGGAGGTATTGATGCCAATGTCGCCAGCCGGAGAAATATGATCCGTGGTCACTGAATCGCCTAACAAGGCTAAAACCCGCGCTTTAACGATATCTTGAATGGGCTTGGGGGTTGCCGTCATGCCCTGGAAATAAGGCGGCTGTTGTATATAACTCGATTTATCATCCCAGCCATAGAGTTCAGAGGCGGTGACTTTTAAGCTTTGCCAACGCGCATCACCTTTAAACACCTCAGCGTAGCGTTTTTGGAACATCTTCGCGTCAATACTTTTGGCTAAGGTTGCTTGGATTTCTGCACGAGTAGGCCAAATATCTTTTAAAAATACCGGTACACCGGCTGGATCTTTGCCAATAGCTTCTTTTTGCCAATCAATATTGACGGTGCCTGCCAAGGCATAAGCAACCACCAGTGGGGGAGATGCCAAGTAAGCATTTTGTACCATAGGATGAATGCGGCCTTCAAAGTTTCGGTTACCGGAAAGCACTGCTGAAACTGATAAATTTTCAGTTTTAATGGCCTCATTGATAAACTCCGGCAAAGGCCCAGAGTTGCCAATACAAGTGGTGCAGCCATAACCAACCAAATGAAAGCCCAAAGCATTTAAGGATTGCATGAGATTGGCTTTTTCAAGGTAGTCGGTGACAACTTGAGAACCTGGCGCTAAGCTTGTCTTCACCCAAGGCTGCACTTTTAAACCTCGAGCATGAGCTTTTTCTGCCAAAAGACCTGCTGCCAACATCACATCAGGATTAGAGGTATTGGTACAACTGGTGATAGCTGCAATCACCACAGCTCCGTGAGTCAGGTGATGATCTTGGCCTTTAATGTTCATCAGTGCTTTGGCAAGTGGAGTAGCTTGGGCGTTTAAAATAATTTCAAAACTTGCTTTGGCATCTTTCAGTGCAATGCGATCTTGAGGTCGTTTGGGGCCTGCAATACAGGGCTCAACTGTGGATAAATCCAAGCTTAAAGTATCATTGTATTGGGCTTCACGGGCAGAGCTGTTGCGGAACATATTTTGAGCTTTCGCATAAGCTTCTACTAAATTAATTTGAGACTCAGGACGACCAGATAACTTTAAAAAGCGCAGAGTTTCTTCATCGATAGGGAAAATACCACAGGTTGCGCCATATTCAGGTGCCATATTGGCAATCGTGGCTCTATCGGCAAGTGGTAACTGATCAAGACCTTGGCCATAAAATTCTACAAATTTTCCTACCACACCTTTTTTACGTAGCATTTGTACAATGGTGAGTACCAGATCGGTAGCCGTGGTGCCTTCTTTTAAAACCCCAGTCAATTTAAAGCCCACCACCTCGGGGATCAGCATGGTAACGGCTTGCCCTAACATGGCCGCTTCAGCCTCAATACCACCGACACCCCAACCTAAAACTCCAAGACCATTGATCATGGTGGTATGTGAATCTGTACCGACCACCGTATCCGGATAAGCAATTTTCTGGCCATGGCTATCAACTGAAAAAACCACCTGCGCCAAGTGCTCTAAGTTCACTTGATGGACGATGCCGGTATCAGGGGGTACGACTCTAAAATTATCAAAGGCAGTCTGGCCCCAGCGTAAAAAGCCATAGCGCTCTTGGTTGCGGGCAAATTCTAAATCGGCATTTTCTTGAAAAGATTGACCCGTGCCAAAGTGATCCACCATCACGGAATGGTCAATCACCAATTCGACCGGCGATAAAGGATTGATATGAGCCGGGGTGCCACCCAATTGACGCATCGCGTCTCGCATGGCCGCTAAATCTACGATTGCAGGAACACCGGTAAAATCTTGTAAAATAACCCTGGCCGGGGTAAAAGCAATTTCTTTTTCAGAAGCTTCTTTAGATGACCATTTCAAAATGGCTTCGATATCATCTGCGGTGACGCTGACGCCATCTTCTAAGCGCAATAAATTTTCTAACAAAACTTTAATAGAATAGGGTAAGCGGTCAACATCATACTGAGCATTTAAACTGTTTAAATTATTAAAATGAAAAGTTTCACCATTCACTACAAAGCTTGACCTAGTCTTAAAGCTATCCATCGTGTACCCCTGAGCCATAAATTGCAAATATGCTGGAACCTTGCCATGAAACGGCCTCCCTGACAAGCCCATATTGATGCGAGATGGCTTTATAATACCCTATATGGCCTAGTGAACCATTTGACCCAGCCTTAAGAGGGCTCCAGTCTTTTAAAGCCACTGGGAGAAGGGCAGTTAAGGCTGCCTGTATCCTCGGATGCTAAGGGCAAGGATGGCTGAAGGCTGCTGAGCTCTTGTTCAAATCGTCGTGCTTTAAAAAGTAAGCAAAGGGGCTGGGGTAGATAACTTAAAGTAGAGCTGCTGGCCCGCAGCAATAAGCCTTCGGTATTTAAATCAGCCAATATTCTTTGATAGGCGGTAAAATCATTGAATTTCCTTGCGGTTTCAAAAACAATACCTCTTTGAGAGAAAGATTGAGGATTTTTTTCTAAAGCAGGATAGAGGAGTCTGGCTAAGCAAAATTGTTTGCTTTCTAAAGCATAAAAAAAGCTTAAAAGCGCAGTCTGGTAACAAAATTCCTGGTGAGCACCCATCAAGTTTAAATGGGCAAGCAATTTTGCCGCCCAGGATCGGTTTGCACCTAAAGATTGCTGAGCAAGCTCAGTCACTAGGCTATAACGGATATTGAATGGCAGTTTTGGCGGCTCGCTGCAATACATCAGGGTCCAGTGCTGCTTTAATTTTAAGTAATCACTCTTGGTGAATAATTTTAAAGCCTGCATGATCGGTTTAAGTTGCTGATCACAGCGATAAAATAACTCTGCTAAAGTTGCACCAGGGCTGGGATCACTGGCTGTTTTTGGGGTCTGCTCTAAGGTTGCTTGATAGGCTTGAGTCAGAATAGCCTCTGCCCGATAGAGCAAGAATTTTTTTAAAAATTCCAGGATGTTGTCAGCCACGAGGCTGGGGCAAAAACTTTGCCAAATGCTTTGAAAAATGGGTGACTTTAAAACTTCTTTTAGCCAGGCCCCAAATATAGCCGGTGTCCAAAGATGGCTATAGTGTAATAACTGAGCTAAAAAAAAGTAAGTTAATCTCCTCAAGGCCGGTTTCAATAAGCCCAGGTAGGATGGTGCAGGATCAGCTGACGTTAAGACGGTATTGGCCAGGCTTTGGCCGGTGATGGGCCTTGTTTCCGCATCCATGCGCTACTCGCTTATCTTGCCACTTATTATTAAGTATATTCAGAAAACAGGCTTAGGCAGCGTCTCTTGCACCCAGCCTATACCTATGGTAAGTTGCGATCCTTGCAAGGATCCTAGAGGCGCGTAGCTCAGTGGTAGAGCACCACCTTGACATGGTGGTGGTCGGTGGTTCGATCCCACTCGCGCCTACCAATTTCGCTAGGCTTAGCCTTAAGCCCTCTGTTCAGCCAGGATACTTACGATGCCTGTTATTCAATTGCCAGATGGCAGTTTAAAGAATTTTGAGTCAGCACCGACGGTGCATGATTTGGCATTGTCTATTGGCAGTGGCCTTGCCAAAGCGGCTTTGGCTGCACGGGTTGACGGTCAGCTGGTTGATACTTCTTATCTTTTAAATACCGATTGTACAGTTGCTATTATTACCGAACGGGATCCCGAAGGCCTTGAGGTGATACGGCATTCTTGCGCTCATCTGTTGGCCCAAGCTGTGCAAAGTTTATTTCCAGAAGCTCAAGTGACCATTGGTCCGGTTATTGAAGATGGCTTTTATTACGATTTTGCTTATCAAAGGCCATTTACCACCGAAGATTTGCTGGCCATTGAACAGAAGATGGCAGAGCTCTCAGCCCAGGGCTTGAGTGTGCAGCGCTCGATTTTAAGCCGCCCTGAAGCCGTTAAACTATTTGAGCAAAAAGGTGAAAGCTATAAAGTTGAAATTATTAAAGACATTCCGGGTAATGAACCCTTGTCTTTTTATAGTCAAGGCGATTTTATTGATTTATGCCGCGGCCCCCATGTTCCCAATACCAGCAAAATTAAAGCATTTAAGCTGACCAAAGTAGCGGGTGCTTATTGGCGGGGTGATGCCAAAAATGCCATGCTACAAAGAATTTATGGAACCGCCTGGGCCAACAAAAAAGATTTAGATGCCTATTTGATCCGGCTAGAAGAAGCTGAAAAACGCGATCACCGCAAATTGGCCAAACGTTTTGATTTATTCCATATGCAAGAAGAAGCGCCCGGCATGGTATTTTGGCATCCTAAGGGTTGGGCCTTGTATCAAGTTGTCGAACAATATATGCGTCAAGTATTTACCAACAATGGTTATCAAGAGGTGCGGACCCCTTCGATTGTCGATCGCAGTCTCTGGGAAAAAACCGGCCATTGGGAAAATTTCGGCGACAATATGTTTACTTTGCAGTCCGATGATCGGGACTATGCAGTCAAACCGATGAATTGCCCTTGCCATGTATTAATTTATAACCAGGGCTTAAAAAGTTACCGGGATTTGCCTTTGCGGTTAGCAGAATTTGGCTCTTGCCATCGACGAGAACCTTCTGGTTCTTTACATGGGTTATTGAGGGTGCGAAATTTTGCTCAAGATGATGCCCATATTTTTTGTACTGAAGAGCAAATTCAAGCTGAAGTCTCCAGGTTTATTGCTTTGTTATACCAAGTTTATCGAGACTTTGGTTTTCATAAGGTGCTGCTGCGTTTATCGACCCGGCCTCTGCATCGGGTGGGCAGTGATGAAATGTGGGATAAAGCTGAGCTGGCCTTAGCCCAAGCCTTAGAACATCAGGGCTTAGAGTATCAGCTGTCCCCAGGTGAAGGCGCATTTTATGGGCCTAAAATTGAATTTTCTCTTAAAGATAGTATTGGCCGGGTTTGGCAATGCGGCACTGTTCAGGTAGATTTTTCGATCCCCGTTCGCCTCGGAGCTGAATATGTGGCCGAAGATGGTAGCCGACGCACACCGGTGATGGTACACCGGGCTATCTTGGGCTCTTTAGAACGTTTTATTGGTATTCTGCTGGAAGAAACAGCTGGATCACTGCCGGCTTGGCTTGCGCCGGTTCAGGCTGTGGTTTTAAATATTACCGAAGCACAGAATTCTTTTAGTCAGCAAGTCTTAGAACTTTTATCTCAGCAGGGCTTTAGAGTTGCTGCTGATTTAAGAAATGAAAAGATTGGTTTTAAAATTCGCCACCATACCATGGAGCGGGTGCCTTATCTCTTGGTTATTGGAGACAGAGAGGTAGCTAACCATAGTGTTGCGGTGAGAACCAGAGAAGGCGTTGATTTGGGGATCATGACAGTGTCTGAGTTCTCTGATAGACTTGCCAAAGATGTGGCAGAGCGTAGCTATACTCCAGAACCAGTTGAGCGGAGTTATAGCGATAAAGTGGAGGGGTAGGTTATTATCACCGGTGTAGGCAAAGATGCTCGATTTCGAATTAATGGGCAAATTCGTGCAGTTACAGTTCTTTTAATTGATGCTGAAGGTACTAAAATCGGCGTGGTTCCATTACGGGAAGCGCGTCAGGCTGCAGAAGACGCCGCCTTAGATTTGGTGGAAATTGCACCTACTGCGACTCCGCCTGTGGTTCGTATTATGAATTACGGCAAGTTTTCTTTTGAAGAAAGCAAAAAGCGTAAGAAAAAACAAAAAGAAACAAAGCTTAAAGAAATAAAATTCCGTCCCGGGACGGATGTTGGAGACTACGAGGTAAAACTGCGCAACCTCCGTAGTTTCTTAGAAGAGGGGAATAAGGTCAAAGTAACGGTCTGGTTTAGAGGTCGTGAAATGGCACATCAAGAGTTGGGTATTAAACTTTTGGAGCGGGTGAAGGAAGACTTAGCTGAATTAGGCAAAGTTGAACAATTCCCCAAACTAGAAGGCCGTCAACTTTTAATGGTTATAGCCCCCAAGAAAAAAGAGCGTGAAAAAGGTACTCAAATAGCGGAGTGAAGTAAATGCCTGTAAAAGCGAAAGCCAAAGGTAAAAAAGTGAAAATGAAAAGCATTAAGGGCGCTCTGAAACGGTTTAAGAAAACCGGTACAGGCGGCTTTAAGCATCGTCAATCTCACCGTAACCACATTTTGACGAAAAAAGCCAGTAAGCGGAAACGCCATCTGCGCGGCATGCAAATGGTGAAAGAAAGTGACACCGACGCCATTCGTCAAATGTTGCCTTATGTTTAATAAGTCATCTGACCATAGGAGAATATAAAGATGTCACGAGTTAAAAGAGGGGTTACGGCAAAAGCCCGTCACAAAAAAGTTTTAGAAGCAGCGAAAGGTTATTATGGTGCCCGTCGTTCGGTGTATCGTGTAGCTAAGCAAGCAGTTATTAAGGCTTCTCAGTATGCTTATCGGGATCGCAAACAACGTAAACGCGATTTTAGAGCACTCTGGATTGTCCGTATTAACGCCGCAGCGCGGATGAACGGTCTTTCTTATAGCCAATTCATGAATGGCATTCACAAAGCCGCGATTGAAATAGACAGAAAAATGTTGGCCGATATCGCTGTTTGTGATAAACCAGCTTTTGCTCGTCTGGTTGAACAGGTTAAAGTTGCTTTAGCAGCTTAATCATTTTACCGGCTATATATTTACCCCTTCCAGTTTGGTTTTAGGCTAGGCGCTAAGGACCGAGCAACCGGAGTTGACATGTCGGTCAATGAGGATTGCGAGGTTCCGCAAGCAACAACGCATAAAATCGAAATGGGAGGGGTAGAAGTGGAAGGGAGTCTCGACGCAGATGCTAGAACTCATGCCCATCCTGAAAAAGGCCGAACAGGCTATTCAAACTGCTTCTGATCTTAAAACATTAGAAGCAGTACGCCTGCAGTTCTTGGGTAAACAAGGCCTGTTAACCAGCTGTTTAAAAGAAATTGGTCAACTGCCAGTTTCAGAGCGGGCCTCAGCGGGTGCCACGGTTAATCTCGCTAAAGATACCATTCAAAATTGGCTACAGACAAAACGGCTGGCTTTAGAAGCCGCAGCGCTGAACCAAAAACTATCTTCAGAAACCATTGATGTTACTTTACCGGGCCGTTATCTGCCTGTGGGTGGCCTGCATCCGGTGAGCCGTACTTTAGAAAGGATCCTGCAGTGGTTTTCGCAGCTGGGCTTCCAAGTTGTTGAAGGCCCTGAGATTGAAGACGATTTCCATAATTTTGAAGCCTTAAATATTCCATCGCATCATCCTGCACGCGCGATGCACGATACTTTTTATTTTCCTGATGGCAAACTTTTGCGCACCCATACCTCGCCGGTACAAATCCGAGCGTTAAAGGCCGCTAAACCGCCAGTTCGCATTATCGCTCCTGGGCGAGTTTATCGCTGCGACTCTGATTTAACCCATACTCCGATGTTTCATCAAGTGGAAGTCTTGATGGTGGAAAAAGATTTAAACTTTTCTCATCTGAAAGGCATATTGGAAGCTTTTTTAAAAGACTTTTTTGAAGAAAATTTAGAGATCAGGCTTCGCCCTTCTTATTTCCCTTTTACCGAGCCTTCAGCCGAAGTCGATATCAAGGGCTTGAAAGGTTGGCTTGAGGTTCTCGGTTGTGGCATGGTTCATCCCAAAGTTTTACAAAATTGTGGTGTCGATCCTGAAACTTATTCAGGCATTGCCATTGGCATGGGTGTGGAACGTTTAGCCATGCTGCGTTATGGTATTCCTGACTTAAGGTTGTTTTTTGAAAATCATCAGGGATTTTTAAGCCAATTTTCTTAGACTCTCAATGGAAGGGGTATACCCCTTTTAGTTTGGTTTTAGGCTAGGCGCCCAGGGCTGAACAACCGGAGTTGACTCCTAGTCAATGAGGATTGTGAAGTCCGCAGGTAACAACGCATAAAAGCAAAATAGAAGGGGTATTATTATGAAACTTAGTTTATCGTGGCTCCGCGAATGGATCTCAGTCCCTCTCAACGACAGCGAATTGGCCGCACAATTAACGCTTGCGGGTCTTGAAGTTGAAGACTTGGAAAACCATGCTTCTCAACTTCACCCCGAAGGGGTTGAGACTGTCTTAAGTTTGAAAATTACTCCTAATCGCGCTGATTGTTTAAGTATTGTGGGTATTGCCCGTGAAATTGCAGCTTTAAATCATAGCCGTCTTACTGTTCATGAATTTCCAGCTGTACCGATCACGATTCAAACCATCCTGCCGATCACCATTTTAAATCCTGAATTATGTCCTCGTTATACAGGCCGAATTATTGAAGGGGTGAAAGCTGGCAATCCGACCCCTCTTTGGATGCAAGAACGCTTAGAACAATGTGGTTTGAAATCCATCTCTCTGATTGTGGATATTACCAACTACGTTATGCTGGAATTGGGCCAACCGCTGCATGCCTTTGATAAACAAAAATTAACCCAAGGGCTTTGGGTTAAAAAAGCCACCGGGGAAACTTTTAAAAGCCTGGATGAACAAATTTTAAAAGTCCAAGCACCCAGTCTGGTTATCAGTGATGCTTTGGGTGTGCAAGCTTTAGCCGGTATTATTGGTGGTTTTGAATCGGCGATCCAGCTTGAAACCCAGGATATTTTTTTAGAAAGTGCCCATTTTGATGCGGTGCCTTTGCGCCTCACTGCAAGACTTGCTGGGATACAGAGCCAATCTTCCTATCGTTTCGAGCGCTATGTGGATAAAGAATTACCTCTTAAAGCTTTGGAACGTGCCAGCCAACTTATTTTAGAACTGTCCGGAGGTCAGGCCGGCCCGGTTATTGTAAAAGAAGCCCTAGAATTTCTTCCCAGTATACCGACGACTCTGTTGCGAGCCCAACAAATTACCCGTGTACTGGGTCTCAACTTGGCAGCCTCCCAAGTAGAACTCCTGTTAAAACGATTGGATTGTACGGTGCAAGCTGCAGAGCAGGGCTGGTGGTTAACAGGACCCTCGTATCGAGCGGATTTGAATGTAGAGGTCGATTATATTGAAGAAATTGCCCGACTTTTAAATTATGCTTCTTTTGCCAGTACCTTGCCCAGTCTACCGCTTGCCTCGAAGGCTGAAAAAGAAAGTTTTATTCCGGAAATGATTTTCAAACAGCTGTTATTGACTCGCAGTTATTTTGAAGCGATTACCTATAGTTTTGTGGATCCAGATTTATTGGAGTCTTTTGGCTTAGCAGCGGGTTCTGCTGTGGTTTGTAATCCTATCTCGCGTGATTTGTCTGCGATGCGCACCTCCTTGTTGCCAGGCTTATTTAAGGCTTTGCTGCATAACCAATTTCGTCAAGAGAGCAGAATTCGTTTATTCGAACTGGGACGTACTTTTAAAGACAATACCGAAGTTGTAAACCTCGCAGGGATCTGCTTTGGGCCGCTGTTGCCCCAACAATGGGCTCTGCCTGTTAAACCCTTAGATTTTTATGATATCAAAGCTGATGTTGAAGCCATTTTACAAAAAGCCGGCAAAATGGCCGACTGCCAGTTTAAAGCTGCAGAGCATCCAGCTTTTCATCCTGGACAGACTGCCAAAATAATCTATCAATCCAAAGAGCTAGGCTGGCTTGGGGCAATTCATCCCCGTATTTTGCAAGCTTTTGATGCCCAAGGCCCAGTCTTTGCCTTTGAGTTACATTATACTGAGCTGATGAATCGCAGTTTGCCTCAATTTAGCCCTTTATCAAAGTTTCCAGCGGTACGACGTGACTTGGCTTTGGTGGTTGCAGAGACGATTCAGGCTGCTCAACTGAAAGAGGCTATTGCAGATCTGGCTGGAATGTGGTTAAAAGAAATGAAGATCTTCGATGTTTACCAAGGGCCCGGTATTGAGGCGGGGCAAAAAAGCTTGGGCTTAGGCCTGGTGCTACAACATCCAGCACGTACTTTAACCGATATTGAAGTCGATCAGCTTATCCGTGATCTGCTATCAGCCTTGGGTGAAAAATTCCAGGCCAGACTGAGAGATTAAGCTTTCTATATAAGGAGTTCAGTTAAATATGACGCTTACCAAAGCCGATATTTCGGACAGTTTATCTAATAGTCTGCAATTGAATCGCAAAGATGCGCAAGATTTGGTTGAGCAACTTTTTGAAGAAATACGAGAAAGCTTAGAGCAGGGCGAGCCGGTAAAATTCTCCGGTTTTGGTAATTTTGAATTGCGTCATAAAGAGTCCAGACCCGGACGCAATCCGAAAACTCTGGCAGCAGCGGTTATTTCAGCAAGGCGAGTGGTGACCTTTAAAGCCAGCCAAAAACTCAAACAGCAGTTGCAGCGCGAGACTGCCGCTGATCAGCCTGAAAATGATTCAATTAACAAGCCAGATGACTCATAGACGGCAGGCAGGGGCTTGTTGTATTATCCGGCCTTCGGGGCGTAGCGCAGCCTGGTAGCGCACATGCATGGGGTGCATGTGGTCGGAGGTTCAAATCCTCTCGCCCCGACCACCTCTCGTCACGCATTTCTTCATTTATATAAAACAAACATAGGGCGATAGCCAACAATGAACAACAGTAGCCAATCAACCGTTAATACTTCCTTGTGGTCTCAGAGGTCGCTCACTAAAATACCAAAACCCCAAGTGAAAAGTGTCGCTTGGCTGATGTGTGCCTTGGGCACCATTTTTTATTGCTATGAATATTATTTACGCATTGCCCCCAGTGTGATGGGCTCTGAGCTGCGAGAAGTGTACCAAGTTTCTGAAGCAGCCCTAGGGCATTTATCAGCTTGTTTTTATTATGCTTATGTCATGATGCAGGTGCCAGTTGGAGTCTTGCTGGATAAATTTGGTCCTCGTCGTGTTTTAACGGTTGCCTGCTTTCTCTGTGCTTTAGGGACTTATCTTTTTGCCGGCACCGATAGTTTTATTTTGTCTCAGTTGGGGCGCTTCTTGGTGGGCTTTGGCTCAGCCTTTGCCTATGTGGGCGTATTAAAGTTGGCTGATATCTGGCTGGCACCCCGTTACTTTGCCTTGATGGCTGGTATTTGCACTACCTTGGGCCTTTTGGGGGCCATGACGGGCCAAATCTGGATGACCAGCTGGGTAGAAGCTATAGGTTGGCAAAAGCTCTGTTATTATGCGGCCTGGATAGGACTGTTCTTGACCGCCCTATTGTGGCTAGGGCTTAAAAACAAACAAGCCGCTGATCTGCCTCAAGTGCAGCACCCGACCTTACCCATGGTCGGCTGTTTAACCGGCATGTTAAAAAGTCCGCAACTCTGGTTGACAGGTTTTTTAGGCTGTTTGACTTTCCTACCGGTTTCATTATTAGCGGAACTCTGGGGAATTTCATTTTTAGAAGCTCGTGGCTTAGAACGTCAAACGGCGGCCGTTGCTTCTTCGATGGTATTTTTAGGTTTTGCGATGGGTGGACCTGTTTGGGGTCTGTTATCCGATAAACTTCAAAGCCGAAAAATTCCCATGATGATAGGCTCCCTGTTTGCAGCCATTGCAGCCAGCATCTTAATTTGGCTTCCAGATCTGTCGGTTTATGCCTTGAATTTTACTTTACTGCTACTGGGATTTTTTACCAGTGCCGAAGTGTTGGTTTTTGCTATCAGCAACGATATGAGTGACTCTCGAATAACTGCTACGGCAGCAGCTTTTACCAATATGCTGGTTATGATGGGTGGCGCTATTTTGCAGCCTGTGGTGGGGATGTTGCTGGATCATTTGACCAACCCATTAGAAACCGCTCTACTGCCCACCGCTGCTCATTATGCAACGGCACTATCGGTGTTGCCCATTTCTCTGTTGATAGCTGCAGTGCTGAGCCTCTTTCTTCGTGAAACTTATCCTAGGCCTAGGGCTTAGTTTTTAGTTTAAAGGTGCATCTTAGTAAAAGGATAGCAGAGCTTTTAGGAAAAAAATAATGAGTCAAAAATCACGGATCTGCTGGAATTTTTTTTTAATGATGCTGGGGGCTTGGCTTTCAGAAGGTTCTTTAGCCTCGCCGCCTCTGGATTACGCGACCCAAAGCTCGCTTCCTTTCAAGGAAGCATTTCGAGTTTTTCCGATATCGAGTGAAATACAGATAGCCAAAATTAAACCGATGATCGAATCAGCACCGGCTGGACTTTATTTAACGGTTGGCGGAGAGCGGGGATTTAAAGCAGCCTCGATGATGCCACAGATCACCGCAGTTTATCTGCTGGATGTTTCAGATACCATTATCAAGTTTAATCTGATCAATCGCGAGCTATTAAAAGCGCCTAGCCGAAAAGAATATTTGAATTTACGCTGGCAAGCATCCTTTAAGGGCTGGAAAAAATATAAAAATATCCAGCTTAGTCCAGAAGACTTTCAGTGGTGGCAGCAAACCGTTAGAAATATACAAGATATGCCTTATGCACTGCCCGAGTATTTAAACCGCTACCAAAAATCCCCAGCCTGTACAGACAAAGACGTTCCGGATAAAGAGCGTCAAGTAAACTTAGCCAATATTTTAAACTTTAAAGCGGGTAGTTATTTGTTTGATGATCAGCTGTATCAACGCATTCACAAGCTGGCCATCAATGATAAAATTTGGGTTTCTAAAATAAATCTTGCCAATAGTGCTGAATTAAAAAAATTATTAAAGTATTTAAAAGACAAGGATCTTAAAATTGGCGTCTTAGATCTCAATAATTTATTTTTTGAAACCTATTTAAATCAATATGTGTATTTCAAGGTTGTGCAAGAGTTTCTGCCTTATGGCTTTCAAACTTCTATTTTACTGACCATGTGGAATTATAAACGTTATGCCTGCGCTGATCATCAAATCTATTTGGCCTTTGATTTTAACCAGATCAAGCGCTGGAAAAAAGACTTTAAAATTCAAGATTTTTTTAGAAGCATCGATACAGAAGCCTTCGATTTAATAGATGGCCATGTTTATAGGGATAGGGATCCACTGCCCAAATTTAACTAATTTTTGACTTTAAGATCTCCTCAATGCTCCTGCTGTTATCTCAAGCATCAGCGAAGGCTCTCGAAAGGGCTTAGGGTTTTATGTTCTTCCAGTTTTTCACGCTATAACGACCTAGCACGGTTAATTTTTTTAAAGATAATCATAAAAAGGCCGATTTCAATTAAGTACCCATCGATGGTTGAGGCTTCTCAATGCGCCTGTTGATAGCAGCAAGCTTTATATACAGTTTAATCTTAAATCCGGCCTTCGCTGTAGAAAACGAGGAGGAACCGCAATTTTTAGCTGATTATCAGGATGCTCAATGGCAGGTTGATAGTACACCGTTTATTTGTCGCTTAAAACAAAGTATTCCCCGCTATGGCCAAGCCGAATTTGTTCACGAAGCTGGTGAGGGCATCTTTTTTCAGCTGTTATTGGCCAACGATGTGACCAATAAACCTAAAACTGGCAAAATAGACTTCAAGGTTCCTGTGTGGCGCCATGATAAAGAAAAACAAGCCACTATCGATTTTGCTTTTAAAACGCCAGGAATTGTAGAGCTGAAAAGTCGAGATGCATTAAAGTTGTTGCAAGCCCTAGACAATGACAGGATCCCAACTTTTCTTTACCCGGATGAAAGCTTCTGGAAACCCATGTCTGCAGGCCTTTCTCCGGTAAGATTTCAAGACGCCTATGATGATTTTGAAAATTGTGAACAAAAAGTGTTGTTGCCAGTCAATTTTAAAACTGTGGCCAGTTCAAGAATTTACTTTGAATCGGGTTCTATTTTTCTTACCGATGAAGCTCGGAAATGGTTAGATTATGTGGTCGCTTATGGGATCTCGCCTGCGTTGAGAAAAATTGAACTCATGGGTGCAACAGATAGAGTGGGTACTTATGAAAGTAATCGCTTGCTGGCAGATTTGCGAGTAGAAGAGGTGAAAGATTATTTACTGGCTAGAGGTATTCCATTAGAAAAACTCAGCTTAAAAGTGTATGGCAGCTCGCACCCCATAGCGGATAATAAAACCGATATTGGGCGCTCTAAAAATAGACGCGTTGAGATAAGGATGTATCGATAGATAATTTTGAGCACCAACACCCACCACCTTTACACCAGCTTATAATGCATCTACCGCATCCTCTGGGCGTGTCATTAAAAATCACACACCCAGAGGATTTTAACTTACATTGGCAAATAATATTTCCCCGTTTCCCAATCTTCAGATCTCTCTACTAAAAGTGCTGTCATCAACCGTAAACAAGAGGCTTCATTGGTGAAAATCTTAACAACGGCTGTACGACGTTTAATCTCTCGAGAAAGTCACTCTAAAACATTGCTGGTACGAAGTCTCTTGCGATGGGCCTCTGGAAACTCAAACACGGTTAAGCTTTCAGGAATGGCCTCCTCCATCCAGATTGAGAGCTTGGGTGCTGATTGGCTGTATTTCTCGATATTTGGCTGTAATAACCGACTAATATTTTAGTAAGATCTTTAAGACGAGGCATTGTTATTAACTCCAGGATTTTAGGTGACATACATCCAAGTTCTAGATACATCTTCGAGCAGTAAAGCTTTATATTCAAAGTATAGGAAATTTGTTAGATAGGTATTTAATGAGTAAGTTTTTGAGGCAATTAATTTTGTTTTATATGACTTTTTGGGTTCACTAAGCCGTTAGAAGTGACGGCGGCAGGTTGCCAGTTTTACACTCTATTATTAAGGCAGGTATACTGGATTCATTAGAGAAATAAAAGTGAAGATACGCCAATGTATAAAGTTAAAATTAGACCTCATTCAAAGGCTGAAATGTTACATGTTCTAGGGAACAATGCTGTTAAATTTAAACTTAAGTATAAATGGTTGCAGGACAAATGGCACAATATTGCAAGTAATGGGATCGGTGACTGCCAGGAGCTGCGGTTAATCTCCCCAATCATTTTCGCCACTTTAACACCAGTTAACGCTTCACTTATCATTGATAATGTAAATTACTTTAAGGAGCATTATAAAGAAGAAAAAGAATGGGAAAAAACATTCTTTATTGCTTGCTTATGTGGTTCAGAGGAAGTTGCAAGTTTTCTTCTGGACCTTCTAGATCGGTCAAAGAAGAAGCCCGATCCTGGCGCTACCTTAGCCTATATTGCCGCCTCTCAAAATGGAGAATGGGCCCAAAAAATGGCTCGAGAATTAGCGGAAAAAGGAATAAAAGACATACTGAGTGGCAGCGGTTTTTATCTTTTTTGCGACGACATTAAGACTAAAACTGCAGTTAGTCAAATTTTTGAGGATAAAGCAAAAAAACCAAAGTTCACAATCTGAATAAATTGGATGCGTATACTCTGAGGGATCCCCACGTTTTTTGATAAAAAGTGCTTTAACTTCAAATAGTTGTGAGATCAATGATCATAACGTTGATTGTATTACTGCCTGGAAGCCATAAGCGTGTCATGCCAGCGAAGGCTCGTCGAGACTCAGGTGTTAGCCAATTCTCTGAAGACACCATGTCATACAAGCTCATCCAGTAAAAAAAGCTTAAAAAAAGCCTGGATCCCAGCCTTCGCTGGGATGACAAAGTGCACAAGATCTTTCATCAAAGATGGATGCCAGACAATGCGAAGCATTGGATGGTGGGATGACAAAAAACCAATGCAAAATTTCGTGGGGATACCTCAGAGGCGCCTCTCTTATCAGTCTGGCTGGAAGAAAATATTGAAGAAAGTTTAACGGTGTTTGATTTTCCTGAAGTACATCGCAAAAAACATATGCGCTTCACGCGATAAATCTTCTAGGGTTTTATGCTTAAGGCAAACAGCTTTAAATGCTTCAAAAGCTTCTGGGGTTTTAATAATTATTTGTAGCACTCCACCTCTATAACCTAAATTATCGCTAATTATATCCTCTTTTTTTAAATTAAAATCTGCAAGCTTAAGACGGTTTAATCTCCCTAGAGGGCAATACAGCTCTGCTGGGTACTCCCCTTTTTTCCCACAGTATGGAACTTTCACTTCAATCAGGGTGTTATCTTCAAGATCACCAATCATAGAGGTTAATTTTTTCGCAAGTGTAACAGCAATATCTGGCTCGGATGACGAAGCCGAATTTTCACTGATAGCAGGGGAAGATTGGTTACTATTACTCTGGAAGGAATAAAGCAAAGGAGGCTCTGGTTTTTTAGCGTTACTAGAACAAGGGGTACTAAGACAAGGGGTAGAGACTGGCACAGATATGCTTTTGGCTTTTTGTAGATTACTTGATTTGATTCCTGATCGTAATCTATCTCGAATCATCTCCAATTTTTCAATTTCAGAAGGTATGAAGTGGAGATCAGGTCCCATACCATCATTTTTGTAGAGTGTTTTCTCAATTCTAGAGGCAGCTGTATAGTGGTAGGGTACTTCCCCCCAGCTTGCATGATGGGTACCTTGCACTAGCTGGTGCGGGTCGGCTTTTCCTAAGGTTAACAACAATTCAACAATATCAATATGCCTATTACGCGCTGCAAGCATTAAAGCGGTATAGCCCGCGCCTTTGACATCATCATATACTAAGAAACCGTCAGGAGTAGGAGTTCCAAAAACAAGCGAACGCTCTAAATTGTAGCCTTCATCTATGTAATAAACATAACCAGAATAGCTAACGGTATCCACCTTGCAATTGGGCTGAGCCAACAACCATCTAACAATTTCAATGTGACCTTGCTCGCAAGCCAGCATTAAAAGAGTATATCCACCCTCGTTTTGAATATTCAGCTCTGCTGGATGTTTATCGAGGTATTGTTGTAGCTCTTGCAGTTTCCCTTCTTTTGCATAAAGAAAAATTACACTCATGGTTGCCCCTATTTATATTGACTGTCTCGTTTATACTGAATGAACTAGATCTTGCGTAAATTAAGTTTGTTTGTCAAATTTTTGTTCTAAACAGTCATTTTTGGACCATTGTGTATCTACAAGTTGTATGTTTGCAAATCACTATTGAGCATTTTGATCTTACCCCATTTTAATAGACACTAATTTATTAAACTTATGAGAGATAACGAAAAGATGTTCAAAATGGCAAATAAAGAAAGCAAGGTATATTAATATGTTTGGCGCAGGAGCTGACAAAAGCAGTTGAACTATCATTCACCCTCAATAGATTATGGATTAACCTAAAGATGGTCAATTTTAGGTTTCAATAAGAAGACTTATTGCTTATATTATGGCAGGGCCTGCGGTATGATGTGTAACGTCAAGCTGGAAAGCATACTTAGGGCAATATAAAGAAAGAGTTAGAAATCCTAAGGCCATGCCTAGCAGCCATCATAATAATCATTCAAAAGGGGCTCAGCATGTTAAATGCTTGGAAATATGCTGGCGATCGAATATTAAGGCTGGCATCCAGAACCGCTCAGAAACTAACCGTGTAAGCTCATTTAAATAGAGCTTTGTCACCCATTCAGAATAACCGCCAACTGCATATAGAAATTCGTAACCATTTGCAGTCAGATGCCTATGCAGCCTTATTAACTAACGATATTTCAGAAGAAGAACCAAAAGAAAACTACATAAATCGCTCTTTTGCTGAATTACAAACACAGTGCTTGAAGCCTGATTATTTTTATATGTATGTTCAAAAAGGGGTATTAAAAAAAGAAGAAGGGGCGCCACCTTTGCCTGGACATATTGCCAGTTTTGCTACTGACAAGCAAAAAGCTATTATTTCTGACTCCGTTATAAGCTTGCGTAGAAGTAGAAATATAAAAGATTTATACCAGGATAGAAAATTGTATTATAAGTTTGGGCATAAAAACGAAACCAAAGAGCGTGAGAACTTAATATCAAAAATTAAATTCCTATCGATTGAAGAAGAGCTTGAGAAGCATTTTTTTCAAAGTGCTCAGCCTGATCCGGAGGTTATTAGTAAAAGGTTTTTATTTGCTATTCCTTTATCCCAAGTCCCAGGCGGGATAGAGTTGCTGCAGCAGAGGGTAAGCCAAACGAAGGAAAGTTTATCTAGTAAAGATTACATTCTTTGTGATGGACTAATAAAATATACAGATGGCCGGCCAGATGAAGCCGTTGCCAGCCAAAACTGCGTGACAGCATTTTACCGGTCAGCAGGTGTAACTGGCACTGTTGTCAACCCTTCCCCTCAAATGGCTGCTTGGAGTTACCAAAAATTTCTTTTAGGGGAGGCTGAGAGGGATGAGTTAATTAAAGATTTAGAATTCAGAGTCCCTAGGATAGAACGTAATCAAGATGACGAGCTAATTGCCAGCGGTAGTAGTCATAAAATTAGGGTAAAATAACTTTAGAAAGGTCACTGAAATCTTAATATTGTTTTGATTGATTATTATTTGCAACAAGGAGCTAATAACATGCTTAAGAGATTTATACAAACAACTTTAAAGCCAATAACCAGGCAACCTTATGCTGCTAGCATTACTTCATTATCAGGAAGAAGCTTGTTTTTTAGAGGACTTTCCACAAAAGCATCAGTCCCTTTTGGGAAATCTAAAATATGGCTCGAAATGAGTGAAGAAAATAAAATTGCTTCTGCTATATCCTTTAGTGACCCACCTTGCGCTGAGATAGCCTTTTATAAAGGGAAGGGGTTAGAAGCACTAGGAAAAGACTATTATGGTGAAGCAATTACTGCTTATGAAGAGGCAGCAAGATTTGATCCTAGCTATCAATCTATTGCAACGCAAAGCATTAAAAATATTTATCAAAAATTAAATAAAAACCAAAATACAATAGAAGTGACTGAAAATGCTACTATGCACTTGCAACAGATGAAGCAAAATGGGATTCAAACCCCTCCAAGGGTTGAGCGGCAGCAAGAAGCCAAAATTGAAGAACAACCAAACAATCCATTTAAATTGGTGCCCGGAAAATAATGATGGTGCCAGGGAAGGTGTTTTGATGGCTAAAACTGAACTTAAAATCCCGGTGGTGCTGGAGATGGGCGGCTCAGCCCCTACATTGAGCGAGCGCTATCTTGGGGGCTTAAGTGTGGCCTTCTTGCCTCCTATTCAAAAGACTGCATCTCAGCACTATATTGAAGCCGCTACCAGTATTAACACCCGCCGCGCCTATCGCGCTGATATTCGGCATTTTGAAAGCTGGGGCGGCTTACTGCCTGCCAAAACTGATCAAGTTATTGCTTACTTGCAAGAACATGCTCAGAGCCTTAATGCCAGAACTTTGGAAAGGCGTTTAGTCGCTTTAAAACATTGGCACAACTACCAGGGGTTTGCAGATCCCACCAATCACCCATTTGTTCCGTTTAACGTTTTTCTAAAAATAACGTTATATCTATAAGGTTTTCAACTTATGGTGTGTTCTATTATCCTGTTTAGCATTGCTGCCTTTAGCCGAGTTTCTGGGATGGTTAAGGCTGGGCTACTGTAACGCACTTTTGTTCCAATTCGGCAGTTAAAGAGGATGACGCCGTCTGACTGAGGCTGCTTTGGCTGCTTAAGTAAGCATTCATTAGGCCAGTGTTTAAGGAAGAAGAGTTTGGTGTACTCCATTCAGCGGTTATTTTGGATATTTTATTCACCCATTCAGAAGAAGAGCGGCTTGATTGATTGGAGGACACACCAGGGCTTGAGGAAGCAGCTTCAGAATTTCTAGTTAAGGGATTCAAAATCTCTCTTCTTTGAAGAGGTAATTGACCCGGACCCGTTGCCCCTTTAAAAAACGGGATTAAGGTTGGAGTATGAACGCTGTTGTTATGCCCCAAGCCCAGCTCGCCGAAACTATTATCTCCCCAAGCATACACTTGGCTTTGCCCTTCCGCATTTTGAAAAATGGCGAGGGTGCTACTCTCTCCGCAAACAATGTTGTTTAGCGTCCAATTGGCCAGGAAGTCTGGGAAAGGCAGCAAAGCGGGGCGGTTCACAGCATTGTCATGCCCCGAGCCCAGCTGGCTGCCATCATTAGCTCTCCAAGCATACACTTGGCTTTGCCCTTCCGCATTTTGAAAAATGGCGAGGGTGCTACTCTCTCCGCAAACAATGTTGTTTAGCGTCCAATTGGCCAGGGAGTCTGGGAAAGGCAGCAGAGTGGGAGCAGTCACAGCATTGTTATGCCCCAAGCCCAGCTGGCGGTACCCATTATACCCCCAAGCATACACTTGGCTTTGTCCTTCGGCATTTTGAAAGATGGCGAAGGTGCTAGCCCCGCTAGCAACAATGTTGTTTAGCGTCCAATTGGCCAGGGAGTCTGGGAAAGACAGCAGGATGGGGCGGTTCACATCATTGTTATGCCCCAAGCCCAGCTCGCCGAACTCATTAGCTCCCCAAGCATACACTTGGCTTTGCCCTTCGGCATTTTGAAAGATGGCGAAGGTGTTATCCCAGCTAGAAACGATGTTGTTTAGCGTCCAATTGGCTAGGGAGTCTGGGAAAAGCAGCAGAGTGGGAGCAGTCACAGCATTGTTATGCCTCAAGCCCAGCTCGCCGGACTCATTAGCTCCCCAAGCATACACTTGGCTTTGCCCTTCCGCATTTTGAAAGATGGCGAAGGTGCTAGCCCCGCTAGCAACAATGTTGTTTAGCGTCCAATGGGCTAGGGAGTCTGGGAAAGGCAGCAGACTGGGGCGGTTCATATTATTGGCATGCCCCAAGCCCAGCTGACCGTGCCCATTAGCTCCCCAAGCATGCACTTGGCTTTGCCCTTCAGCATTTTGAAAGATGGCGAAGGTGCTATCCCCGCTAGCAACCATGTTGTTTAGCGTCCAATGGGCTAGGGAGTCTGGGAAAGGCAGCAGACTGGGGTGGTTCACAACAGCATTGTTATGCCCCAAGCCCAGCTGGCCGAACCTATTATCTCCCCAAGCATACACTTGGCTTTGCCCTTGGGCATTTTGAAAGATGGCGAAGGTGCTACTCGCTCCGCAAACAATACTGGTTAGCGTCCAATTGGCCAGGGAGTCTGGGAAAGACAGCAGACTGGGGTGGTTCACAGCATTGCCATGCCCCAAGCCCAGCTGGCTGAACTCATTAGCTCCCCAAGCATACACTTGGCTTTGTCCTTGAGAGTTTTGAACCAAAAGAAAGTTTTGCCGATGAGATAATTCTAACTTTAGAAATTTAAGCCCAACTTCTTCTTGACAATCTTTATCAATCAAGCGGTAATGATTTAAAGCTTGGTTGGCTCCTTCATAATAACCCCAAGATACTCTTTTTATTTTTGCAATTTCATCGGGTGATAAAAAGCTTAAATAAAGCTCCACCATGTCGTTATTTAAATCAGCGTGAGTTGCGGTAGCAAAGCCCTGTGCTTCACCAACATTTGAGCTGATAGAAGAGGATGTTTGATTAAAAGTATCTTTGGGCATCATAATTCTCTATTTAATTTATAAGGTTAGTAAGAATTAAATATTTTATTAGTTTAGTAACAAATAAGCAAGTATTCGCTGTGAGAAATGATAAGGATCTCTCTTCATTATGACTTTTAAAAGTTGAGTTTCAACAGCCAAAGGCGTTCTCCCAGTTGCTAGCCCTATGCGATTGGCGATGCGGAAAATATGCGTATCAATAGCGATGGTAGCTTCACCAAATAAGGTATTCAACATCACATGGGCGGTTTTTCTACCTATCCCAGAGGCGGGCAGCGGATGGGTGTATTTAAAAGCGGGGGATGAGGACCAGGGATAGCCCCGATACCGCTAAGGACAGCCAGGGCGTCCCCGCGCTGAATACAGCCATCAGAGCTAGCCCGCCCATCTATGAAAAAACTTAAGAGCTAGCCCGCCCATCTATGAAAAAACTTATTAAATTTTAGCTTGGGCATGAAGACCTAAAACCTTTTTGGAACGAGTATATTGGACCGAAAAGCCATGCTCAATTTGATAAGCTCCCGTGGCCAATGATATTATTAATTTACTTTCAACAATCATTAGGCTATGCATGATGCCAACTCTTATTTTTTCACCCAAGCCCAAGGCGGCAGCATTGCCCTTTTATTTAAATGCCGAATATTTGGTGGCGCAGTTGGATGCCGATAACAGGCTTGAAACAGCGATTGAAGAAAAAACGCTCGCTTTAATCTACAAAATGATTATGACTTTTTCCTTCCCCATGAACAGCAATCCCATCAATCAAAAAATAATTCAGGCAAGCCTCAGTCCAGAAGAAAAAAAAGAGTTATATCACAATGAATATGCCTTCTTAACAAAAAAAGTAAAAAGCATTTCAGAAAGTCTGGTATTAATCCCCGTCCCCAAAACTTTTTATCAATTCTTTTATATGCAAACCTTTTTAAGGGAGAACACTCATCCCGAACAATATCCACCTACGCCGATACTTTTTCATTTTAACCCCGATATTCACAGCGACTACTCGCAATATTGTCAAGACTACATTCACAATACCGAAGCAATAAGGAGCCAACGAAAACTTCAAGACGATGCTGAGAGTCTTTTTGAATCCTGGCGAAAAATAAATGCTCCGCTGGTTAAATTTTTACGGCCTCACTTAAATCAAAGCCATCATTTGACATTTGAAGCGATCATGCAGGCGTCCCATCTTTTAATAGCAGGATTTTCAAATAAAATCATACAACCCAATTCGGTTATGCCTAGGTTTTGCAGAGGACTCACCGCTCAGTTTATCCGTTTCCCCGATGAGCTGATGGCATATACCCTCTATGCCATTGAAGAAGAGTACAAAAAAATGACCCAAGGTGGACACTATCTACTCTTTCGTGGGGGAAAAGTTGATCTTGATGAGAAACAGGGCAACCCAGCACAGATTATTCCCTCATTTTCATATAGTGATGGTTTGTTCGCCGGTACGATTGGCGATGCATATGATGGGAACTCAATTTCCTATATTCTTGATAAAAAAAGGCCTATGCAGATCATTCAAGTAGCCAAATCATCCTGTTTAGCAGGGGATGGTTATATCTTTGTTCCTGCTGTGCCTAGCCTGGCTCGTATCTCGGGTCGAGGTGAATTCCATCATGGGCGCTCCATGGTGCCTGCCGATCATTTTAAGCATTTTGATGGTGTGCCGGGTATTGAACCTATTCGTATCCCCAAAAATATTTCACACATTCAGTTTTTGGTTCACCCACGCATTCCCCAAAAAAATTATGCTCAGATGTGTAACAAATATTTAAAAGAATATGGATATGAAATGCCCGATACAACCAATGCCCTTAAGCCCTTGCGAGAACCCTTGCGAGCTAAATTATAGTGAGCATAGACTAAAGACAGCCTCCTTTTAGAAGAAAATTTTCAAAGTTTAGAACGTGGCTTGAGGGGCTTTGCGTCCTCTGTCGGTATCTTTTTTTGAGCAGCCAGCATTGTTTCTTTTTGTTGATCCTGAGCTTGGTGGAGGGATAAACGGACAAATTCTTGCCGCAACCAATCCTTAAATTCCAGAAAGGTCTGAGGGTGCTCCAGATCTAAACGATGATACAGCTGGCTGCGGATCCCGGTGTCCGGATTGAATAAAAAATCTGGCATCATGACAATTTCTACAGAATTAAACCGAGATCCGACTTCTGTTGGTTGGCTGCGAGCTTTTAATAAAAACTCCGAAATCTTCTCTGGCTGCTTTGTATCAAAATCATAGCGACAAACTTGATCAATTAAGGTGTAAGGTACTTCCACTAACTGTAAGCCACCTACCTTGGTTTTTAACTGGGCCTGGTACTCAAGAGCTTTTTAAATAAAGCTTTGAGCTGGCTGGGAGCTGGGCTTGATATCAAAAGCTACCAGGATTTCAGCCAAATGCTTTTCCAAACCTTCATGTGTGGCGCTGGAGCTATCTAAAAAATAACCTAGGGTACAAGAGACCTTAGGACTATCATGACAACCAAATAAGGAAGCATTGTACCAATCCCAATGAGAGGTATCGTAATCGGGTTTCTGTTTGGTAAACTCAGCTTGATTTTGGTGTTTATATTTGTCTGCATCTAAGTTTCTGGTTGGCTGGTAGTGAGCCAGCAGCTGTTTTTTCAAGACCTCGTTGATGTGGCCACCGCTGGTGGTGACGGCTAATAGCTCTTTGAGGATTAAGCGAATAAACAATACGTCTTGGTTAAAAGCAGTATACAAACTTACTTTAGCTTGTTCGATATTGTCGCTACACTGGGAGGCGCGTTCACGAGCCAGAATATCGGTGAGCGGTAATTTATATTCAGCTGGCGGAAATTGTTTTAACATCTCAGCCAAGCTGCTGCCAGAGCTGAGCAAAGAGGCCTCGGTTTGGGTGGGCAGTTGTTGAACAGAAATTTGCGGCAATTTAGCATGCTTGCCTTGAGGATATTGCTTTAAGAAATGCAGACTGGTTTTTGCGGTTGGCTTTTGGGGATCAATATGGCCTAGAATTTTTTCCAGCCGAGAATGAGCAACAAAAGTATTAGGATCTGTAGCATCAGTTCCCCCCAGTTTTTTGACCAAAGCTGGATAGCCCTGCAAGGCGGCAATCTCAGCTGCAGTTTGGTTGGCACTGTTGGCACTATTCACAGCTTTGGGAGCGGCGCCATTTTTCAGCAGCAGCTCTACCATCGGTACGTCGCCCCGGCTAGCGGCTAAATGCAAAGCGCTATGGCCTGCTGGAGCGACCGCATTCACCCTAGCCTGATGCTTTAATAAAAGCTCAGCAGTTGCGAGGCGACCCTCAGCAACAGCCCATAATAAAGGCGTCAACCCCTGATTATCAGCCACCTCTAAAGTTTGAGGAGCTAGTTGAAGCAACAGCGCTATAGTAGCAGGGTGGCCAGTCTGGACAGCCAACATAAAGGCTGTTTGTCCAGCCTTATCTTTTAAGTCTAGGTTAGGCTTGGGGCCTTGATTCAGCAGCAGTTGGAGACACTTAGTATTGCCAGAGGCTACAGCGTCCATACAAGCGGTTCTGCCTTTTTTATCTTGTAGATCTAGGTTAGGCTTGGGATTTTGATTCAGCAGCAGTTGGAGGCACTCGTGATGCCAATAGGCTGTGGCTATCATCAAAGCGGTTTGATCTGCTTGATCTTGTAGATCTAGTTTAGGTTTGGGGTTTTGATTTAGCAGCAGTTGGAGACACTCGGGACGGTTAGAAGCTGCGGCTAGCATCAAAGCAGTTCTACCTTCTTTGTCTTTTAGGTCTAGGTTAGGCTGAGGATGATGAGCCAGCAGCACTTGGAGGTACTCGAGCCGACCAGAAGCGGCAGCTAGCATCACAGCAGTTCTGCCTGCTTGATCTTGTCGGTCTAAGTTAGACTGGGGATTTTGATTCAGCAGCAGTTGGAGGCACCCTGTACTGCCAGAATCTGCGGCCCAGATCAAAGCGGTTCTGCCTGCTTTATCTTTTAGTTCTAGGTTAGGCTGGGGATGCTGAGCCAACAGCAGTTTGAGACGCTCGGGACGGTTAGATTCTGCGGCTAGCATCAAAGCGGTTTGACCTTCTTTATCTTGCAGATCTAGTTTAGGCTTGGGGTTTTGATTTAGCAGTAGTTGGTGGCACTCGGGATTGCCAAAGGCTACAGCGCCCATCAAAGCGGTTCTGCCTGCTTTATCTTGTAGATCTAGTTTAGGCTTGGGGCTTTGTTCCAGCAGCAGTTTGAGGCACTCGGGGTTGTGAGAGCTTGCGGCTGGCATCAAAGCGGTTCTGCCTGCTTTATCTTGTAGATCTAGTTTAGGCTTGGGGCTTTGTTCCAGCAGCAGTTGGAGGCACTCGGGGTTGTGAGAGCCTACGGCTATCATCAAAGCGGTTCTGCCCCAATTATCTTGTAGATCTAGTTTAGGCTTGGGGCTTTGTTCCAGCAGCAGTTGGAGGCACTTGGGTTTGGCATAGGCTGCGGCCAGCATCAAAGGGGTTCTGCCTTCTTGATCTTTCAGATCTAGGTTGGGTATTTGTTCTAATAGAGATTTAATTTTATCAATATTTGATTGAAACTTTTGGATCTCGTTGATGAGCTGATTTAGCATCTATTTGCCTTATAAGATTACAATTATGGCTTCTCACCGGATGCAGTCTTGATGTTCATAACACCCGGCATAAGATCAGTGGGCGTTGGTAAAGGGCTGTTAAACTTGCCTTAAGCTTTTCCCCATCCATTCTAAAAAACTGCCAACCTGGGTATTACGCCGAAGGCGAACACTGATTTTAGTCTGATCCGAAAGATCACAGAGATTTTTCAGGGTATTCGCATAAATCCCGAATCAAGCACTCGCTACATTTGGGCTTGCGTGCCACACAGATATAGCGGCCATGCAATACCAACCAATGATGGGCCTCTTTGAGAAAAATTTTCGGTATGACTTTTAAAAGTTGAGTTTCAACAGCCAAAGGCGTTTTCCCAGTTGCTAGCCCTATGCGAT
>Ga0302230_10000139_pt1 | contig 74092 bp, 60 predicted proteins | sample II_Palsa_N2_1_FD_193523 | JGI IMG/M metagenome (GOLD analysis project Ga0302230, IMG submission 193523) | Peat permafrost microbial communities from Stordalen Mire near Abisko, Sweden - II_Palsa_N2_1 | ecosystem: Environmental > Terrestrial > Soil > Palsa > Peat permafrost | place: Sweden... | reverse complement strand
GAAATCATTCACCCACTTATAAATCTAATGTTTTTATCATTTTATTATGGGCCCTTATCTCCAGATGGCTGGCTATTCTTACTGCAAAAAAGTTGCCAGCTGTAACAGCCAGGTTAACCCAAGGGGCAGCCTTTACCATCTCTAGAGCATAACTGACAAGCTGGGTGGTTTGAGAGACAAACAAGAACCTACTTCGGGCAGTATCAGCTTTTTCCTCGGGATCACCTTTAAAATGCCCGGGATGTTTGTCTGAAAAATGTGAATTATGCTTGATAATGGTATAAATGCGAGAGCACTGAATGATCAGGGCTCGTTATCCAAGCGGCGATATTTAATATTTTATTCAAAAATCAACAATTGTAGATAATCTTTAAGAATTCAGCAAAGCCTCTGCAACTTTTTTCAGATCCCAGCCTTGGCTGGTTTTAGTTCCGCTAGGAAGTGTCGGCGTCGATGCCGGTATCGGCTTGGCAGTATGCTCTTCTATTTGTTGTTTCCAATCTGCTGGCAAATAATTTTCCAGCCATTCAGCTGCTTTTTGAAATTTCGGCACCAAGACAGAATCTTTCCAAACAGTGGTTGCAACCAAGGGGGTAGCTTTAATCATGATAACCGCCACAGCGACCATCAGAGAACCCCGTAATAGTCCAAAAAACACGCCCAATAGCCTATCTAACCAGCCAAAGCCTGAAAGACGCAACATATGGTTAATACCATAGCTGATAATGCCACCGATAATCAGCACTGCAAAAAACACCAGTAAGAAACCAAGGCCAATACGTAAAATTTCCGGGGAAACATTTTCGAAAAAGGATGCAACCTCACTGCGATAGCGGGTAGCAAGAATGAAGGCTGCAGCCCAAATTGCTAACGACAAAGCTTCTTTAACAAAGCCTCGAATCAAACCTATCAGCGTCGATAGGGTAATAATTGCAATAACTGCCCAGTCAAGCCAAGAACCGATGAGCATTTATTATTCTCCTTTTACTTCACTTTTATCAATGATCCATAAAGTTTGAAAACTGCTGTCTGCAATATAGCTATTGCTGGGACCTTGCAGCAACATAGGCACAAACACCACGATGATGGTCACCAAAATCACAGCACCTAATATTCTTACTTTGAGTTGCTCTTTCATTTGGATCCGTCAAAACCCCGATTTATTTAGTTAAACATCTTCATCGTCCTTTGATAATAGTCCTTCTTCTCGTACTTAGCATATTAAATTGCTAACTTTTTAGCCAACATTATTTTTTTTGCGGCTGTTGCAGTTTACCCAGAATAGAAGCGATACGATCCCGCAGCTCTGAACGAGGCACAATCATATCAATAGCGCCTTTTTCCAATAAGAATTCACTGCGCTGAAAACCTTCTGGCAGGGTTTCGCGCACTGTTTGCTCGATAACCCGGGGGCCTGCAAAGCCAATTAAAGCTTTGGGTTCGGCAATATTGATATCCCCCAACATAGCAAGGCTTGCAGATACTCCACCCATACAAGGATCGACCAGCACCGAAATAAAGGGTAGGCCCCCATCCGACAATCTGGCTAAAGCGGCGGCTGTTTTAGACATTTGCATCAAAGCAATTAAGGATTCTTGCATGCGAGCTCCACCGCTGGTCGAAAAACAGACCAAGGCGCTGCGCTCGGCAAGAGCCGTTTGGGCCGCGCGGGCAAATCGCTCACCGACCACATGCCCCATCGAGCCACCTATAAAGTTAAACTCAAAAGCACAAGCCACCACCGGGATGGATTTGACTCGACCATGGATCGCCACCAGGGCATCTTTTTCCCCGGTGCTTTTTTGGGCTGCGGTTAAACGATCTTTGTATTTTTTAGTGTCTTTAAACTTCAGCTTGTCTTCAGGCTCTAATTCAGCGGCAATTTCCAGGCGTGGTTCAGGATCTAAGAAAAAATTTAGCCGCGCTCTTGCGGTCAGCCTCATGTGATAATCACATTTAGGACAAACATCCAAATTACGCTCTAATTCAATTTTAAAAAGAAAAGCCTGGCATTCAGGGCATTTACTCCAGAGGCCTTCTGGAACGCCTTTTTTACGTGCGTCGGTACGGATCCTTGATGGCAACAATCTTGAAAGCCAGCTCATTTATCAAATCTCCCCAAAAACCATGGTACGGACTTTGATGAGGGTACATCATAGTGTGGCGGATAGTATACAGCAACTAAGTACAAGCCATCAGCCGGAGCGGTCACTGCGGCTTGCTTGCGACAGCGAGCCTGAAGAACGGTCGCGGCCCAGTTCAGCTCTTGCTTTTTCTCGCCAATGCAGAGTAAAACCCCCACCATATTGCGCACCATATGATGTAAAAAAGCATTGGCCTGCAATTCTACAAATACCCAGCCTTCGACGCGGCTAACAGTTATCTCATGTAAAGTGCGTACCGGTGAATGACTTTGGCATTCCGAGGCTCTAAATGAAGAAAAATCATGTTCCCCTAGCCAAAGTTGTGCGGCTTGATGCATTCGCCAGGCACACAAAGGACGGTAATGAGAGCTCCAAAGCGCATGACCCAGTGCGGAGCGAATAGGCTGATTGTGAATCACATAACGATAACGGCGCGCCAAAGCTTTGCGCCTGGCATCGAAATCATCAGGAACCGCTTTAGCCCAAAGGGCACGAATGGTAGGCGGTAAATTGGCATTACAGCCGCCAACCCAATCTCTTTCGGCACGCAGAGCTGTGGTATCAAAGTGTAGGACTTGCTGGGTTGCATGAACGCCCGCATCGGTTCGACCCGCGCAGACCGTGGCAATGGGTTGATCAGCCACACGGCTTAAAGCTATTTCAAGATGTTGTTGAATGGTTGCTGCTGGGGGATCTTGTTTTTGCCAACCCTGAAAAGGTCCACCATGATATTCCAGGCCTAGGGCTATGCGCTGCACCATCTATACCCCTTCTACTTCTATTAGATTTTCGGCTTTCAACGACCGTTCCTATCCCAGCCGGGTACTTTCCGGGCATCCAGGGTAGATCAGGCTTAGAGATCTTAAAGCATGCCTGATATCCTCCAGCTAAGGCAAGAGATCTCAGGTTGCCGCGAGGTATCATCGATAAAAAAATTATTCAATGTAAGGTAGCTAAAAATCTTAGAATGCAACGGTCTCGGATTTATTGATAAAGAACTCAAAAAAATGATGATTCTAGATCGAGCCATCTACCGCAAGATAGTACCCAGAAGCCAAATTTCCAGGTTCCAGCGCAGAGATCGATGACTGAGTGGCAGAAGCTATTCATCATCGCTCTGGATTTTATATTGAGCCTATAATTTTTAGAATTGTTATAAGAGGTACATTCTATTTTGAAGTGCGACTTCGATTTAAAATTTTTTAACTGAAATGCTCTAAGAATTCCTTATTTGGAGTGCTCTACTTCAGGCATTTCATAGGCCTATCATTCAAAGAATCATTCAAAGAATTGACTATTTTGTCAATTTCTTTTTGTTCCAAGGCATTCATGTCCATTCGTTTAGGAAACTTGGCCCTAAGCAAGCAATTAGCATTTTTGATTCCTCCTTTTTGATATGATTTATAAAGCTGCTAAACGTAACGTAAAAGGCGTCGCACCAAGCTTGCTTCAGATGCGCTGATGAAGAACTACGTCATGGATTATTTAAAACAAGGCTGGTCGCCTGAACAAATTGCAGACCGCTTGCGCCCTGAAGCGTCTTTTTTCGAGCTCTTTTTAAGTGCCTATAGGTCTCGTATGATTATCGTTATCAGACTAGAATTTATCAGTAGCATTTTAATCTGAAGGCTTAGAGCAAGGAAAGCAAGCACACGGGTTGTCGGTTATTTATGAAATGCTCAATAGCCTTGTTAATAAACCAAAATAGTGATGTTCAACCTAAATGAAGAGAAACTCTTATCATTCCTTACCGCAAATACTTGCTTATTTGTTATTAAACTAATAGAATATTTAATTCTTACTAACGTTATAAATTAAGTAGAGAATTATGATGCCAAAAGATACTTTTAATCAAACATCCTCTTCTATCAGCTCAAAACCTGTTGGTGAAGCACAGGGCTTTGCTGCCACAACTCAGGCTGATTTAAATAACGACGTGGTGGAGCTTTATTTAAGCTTTTTATCACCCGATGAAATTGCAAAAACAAAAAGAGTATCTTGGGGTTGTTATGAAGGAGCCAACCAAACTTTAAAGCATTACCGCTTGTTTGATAAAGATTGTCAAAAAAAAGTTGGGCTTAAATTTCTAAAATTAGAATCATCTAATCGGCAAAACTTTCTTTTGGTTCAAAACTCTCAAGGACAAAGCCAAGTGTATGCTTGGGGAATTAATGGGATCGGCCAGCTGGGCTTGGGGCATAACAATGATGTGAACCGCCCCAGTCTGCTGCCTTTCCCGGGCTCCCGAGCCAATTGGACGCTAAACAACATTGTTGCTAGCGGGAGCGGGAATAGCACCTTCGCCATCTTTCAAAATCAAGGGCAAAGCCAAGTGTATGCTTGGGGAGCTAATAGGTTCGGCCAGCTGGGCTTGGGGCATAACAATAAGGTGAACCGCCCCAGTCTGCTGCCTTTCCCAGACTCCCTAGCCAATTGGACGCTAAACAACATTGTTTGCGGAGAGCATAACTTCTTCGCCATCTTTCAAAATCAAGGGCAAAGCCAAGTATATGCTTGGGGAGCTAATGGGGTCTGCCAGCTGGGCTTGGGGCATGACAATGCTGTGAACCGCCCCAGTCTGCTGCCTTTCCCAGACTCCCTGGCCAATTGGACGCTAAACAACATTATTACTAGTGGGGTTAGCACCTTCGCCATCTTTCAAAATGCTGAAGGGCAAAACCAAGTGTATGCTTGGGGAGCTAATGGGTTCGGCTGGCTAGGCTTGGGGCATGAAAATGCTGTGAACCGCCCCAGTCTGCTGCCTTTCCCAGACTCCCTGGCCAATTGGATGCTAACCAGTATTGTTTGCGGAGAGTATAACTTCTTCGCCATCTTTCAAAATGCTGAAGGGCAAAACCAAGTGTATGCTTGGGGAGCTAATGGGTTCGGCTGGCTAGGCTTGGGGCATGAAAATGCTGTGAACCGCCCCAGTCTGCTGCCTTTCCCTGACTCCCTAGCCAATTGGACGCTAAACAACGTTGTTTGCAGAGAGAATAGCTTCTTCGCCATCTTTCAAAATACGGAAGGGCAAAGCCAAGTGTATGCTTGGGGAGCTAATGAAGTCGGCCAGCTGGGCTTGGGGCATAACCATTATGTGAACCGCCCCAGTCTGCTGCCTTTCCCTGACTCCCTAGCCAATTGGACGCTAAACAACATTGTTTGCGAAAAGAATAGCACCTTCGCCATCTTTCAAAATGCCGAAGGACAAAGCCAAGTATATGCTTGGGGAACTAATGGAGTCGGTCAGCTGGGCTTGGGGCATAACAATGCTGTGACTGCTCCCACTCTGCTGCCTTTCCCAGACTCCCTAACCAATTGGACGCTAAACAACATTGTTTGCAGAGAGAATAGCACCTTCGCCATCTTTCAAAATGCTGAAGGGCAAAGACAAGTGTATGCTTGGGGAGTTAATGGGGTCGGCCAGCTGGGCTTGGGGCATTACAACAACGTTCATACTCCAACCTTAATTCCGTTTTTTAAGGGGGCAACGGGTCCGGGTCAATTACCTCTTCAAAGAAGAAAGATTTTGAATTCCTTAAATTCTGAAGCTGCTTTCTCAAGCACTGCTGTGTCCTCCAATCAATCAAGCCGCTCTTGCGAATGGGTGGATAGAATAACCCAATTAACCGCTGAATTGAGCACACAGAGCACACAGAGCATTCATGCACAGGATATTCATTTGACTCCATTAAGTTCTTCTTCCTCAACTCCTAGCATGGTGAATGCTTACTTAAGCAGCCAAAGCAGCCCCAGCCAAACTGCCTCATCTTCTTTGACTGCCGAATTGGAACAAAAATGCGTTACAGTTACAGTAGCCGAGCCTAAACGATCCCAGAAACTCGGCTGAAGGCAGCACATTCAAGGGCTAATGCGACAGTCCTACTAAAAAATTTGGCTATTCATTTCTTAATTTAAGAATTGATAAACGGGCCTATAGAGAATTAGAGATTAAAGCTGCAAGCTTATCTAATTAATTTTTTAAGTTTATGATGGAATCCAGGAGTAACCAAAAAAGATTGCACGCAAAAAGCGCAGCCTTATCCCGAATAGAAGATCGATTGCTGAACGGCCAGCAGCCATTAACAATCGCTCCGGATCTGAGCGTTGGGAATGCGATCTGATAATGTTTCAAAAAGGTATTAAAACAAAGCTCATCACCTTGCGAGAGCGCCTAAGCCGTTGTGCGATAGCTATTTAAGAATCCAAGCAGAAGCCCAAAATCAGTGCTTCAATCGATTCATGCGTATTTTCGTTTTGAAAAAAGTTCACCTTTTAAATCACTGACCTTTGATAACGTACGACCTTTATAACCAGGTTTATTTTTTCAGTAAAACTTATTTTTGTGATCCCTATAAATCCTACCAAAAAGGCAGCATTGAGTACCAATAAACTTTTAAGGGAATACTTCCATCGAAATGGTGCCATTGATTCCTTAGACAAATAGCAGATTGATAGGTACATCCATCAGATTAACTCTAGGCCGATGAAATGTCTAAACCATCAAAAGCCTTATGAAATATTTAACGAATTATCAGCCCTCTCATGTTGAGTAAATTTAGATCATAATGCTGGCGGATCTTTAATAAAAGAAAAATGAACACCCTCGATTTATACTCTACACACTTCTTATATCAATATTGGATCATAACAGCATGATCCACTAGCCTTATTAATAAACCAAAATAGTGATGTTCAACCTAAATGAAGAGAGACTCTTATCATTCCTTACCGCAAATACTTGCTTATTTGTTATCAAACTAATAGAATATTTAATTCTTACTAACGTTATAAATTAAGTAGAGAATTATGATGCCCAAAGATACTTTTAATCAAACATCCTCTTCTATCAGCTCAAAACCTGTGGGCAAAGCACAGGGCTTTGCTACCGCAACTCACGCTGATTTAAATAACGACATGGTGGAGCTTTATTTAAGCTTTTTATCACCCGATGAAATTGCAAAAACAAAAAGAGTATCTTGGGGTTGTTATGAAGGAGCCAACCAAGCTTTAAAGCATTACCGCTTGTTTGATAAAGATTGTCAAAAAGAAGTTGGGCTTAAATTTCTAAAGTTAGAATTATCTCATCGGCAAAACTTTCTTTTGGTTCAAAACTCTCAAGGGCAAAGACAAGTGTATGCTTGGGGAGCTAATAAGGTCGGCCAGCTGGGCTTGGGGCATAACAATGATGTGAACCGCCCCAGTCTGCTGCCTTTCCCAGACTCCCGAGCCAATTGGACGCTAACCAGTATTGTTTGCGAAAAGAATAGCATCTTCGCCATCTTTCAAAATGCTGAAGGGCAAAGCCAAGTGTATGCTTGGGGAGCTAATAGGTTCGGCCAGCTGGGCTTGGGGCATAACAATAAGGTGAACCGCCCCAGTCTGCTGCCTTTCCCAGACTCCCTAGCCAATTGGACGCTAAACAACATTGTTTGCGGAGAGGATAGCTTTTTCGCCATCTTTCAAAATGCGGAAGGGCAAAAACAAGTGTATGCTTGGGGAGCTAATGGTAAAGGCCAGCTGGGCTTGGGGCATGACAATGCTGTGAATCACCCCAGTCTGCTGCCTTTCCCAGACTCCCTAGCCAATTGGACGCTAAGCAACATGGTTGCTAGCGGATATATCACCTTCGCCATCTTTCAAAATGCTCAAGGGCAAAAACAAGTGTATGCTTGGGGAATGAATAGTTACGGCCAGCTGGGCTTGGGGCATGACAATGCTGTGAACCGTCCCAGTCTGCTGCCTTTCCCAAACTCCCTGGCCCATTGGACGCTAAACAACATTGTTTGCGGAGAGCATAACTTCTTCGCCATCTTTCAAAATCAAGGGCAAAGCCAAGTGTATGCTTGGGGAGATAATGAAGTCGGCCAGCTGGGCTTTGGGCATGCCATGAATGTGTACCGCCCCAGTCTGCTGCCTTTCCCAGACTCCCTAGCCAATTGGACGCTAAACAACATTGTTTGCGAAAAGAATAGCACCTTCGCCATCTTTCAAAATGCTCAAGGGCAAAGACAAGTGCATGCTTGGGGAGCTAATGGGTACGGTCAGCTGGGCTTGGGGCATGACAATGATGTGGACCGCCCCAGTCTGCTGTCTTTCCCAGACTCCCTAGCCAATTGGACACTAAACAACTTGGTTGCTAGCGGGAGCGGGAATAGCGCCTTCGCCATCTTTCAAAATGCGGAAGGGCAAAAACAGGTTTATGCTTGGGGAGCTAATTGGTTCGGCCAGCTGGGCTTGGAGCATAACAACAGCGTTCATACTCCAACCTTAATCCCGTTTTTTAAGGGGGCAACGGGTCCGGGTCAATTACCTCTTCAAAGAAGAAAGATTTTGGGTGCCTTAACTGGAGATTCTGAAGCTGCTTCCTCAAGCACTGCTGTGTCCTCCAATCAATCAAGCCGCTCTTGCGAATTGGTGGATAGAGTAACCCAATTAACCGCTGAATTGAGCACACAGGGCATTCATTTGACTCCATTAAGTTCTTCTTCCTCAACTCCTAGTATGGTGAATTCTTACTTAAGCAGCCAAAGCAGCCTCAGCCAAACTGCGTCATCCTCTTTGACTGCCGGATCGGAACAAACGTGCGTTACAGTAGCCGAGCCTAAACCATCCCAGAAACCAGGCTAAAGGCAGCACATTCAAGGGCTAATGCGACAGTCCTGCTAAAAAATACTTGATTATTCATTTCTTAATTTAAGAATTGATAAACGGGCCTATAGAGAATTAGAGATTAAAGCTGCCAGCTTATCTAATTAATTTTTTAAGTTTATGATTGTATTCAGGAGCAACCAAAAATGTCATGTTTTAAATACAATGATCGAGAACTGCTCATTAATTTTTTTCAGGAAAGCAGTGGTGTATTCTATTCTAAAGAAGATATCACAAAACTAGTAATTCATGGATTAGATGCACTAAGAGAATATCTTGTTGATGGACAAGAGTTTAAGCATGATCGTGGATTTCTTTCATCATTAAATAAAACCCTTAGAAAAGATGATTATCTAAAACCCACCTTATCAAAATTTTTTCTTCTTAACAGTCGTGAAAGCCATATTAAAAACAGGAAAGAATTTATACAAGCCTTTAGGCTTCGATTGAATACTTTATTAATTGAATTGCAAGCTCACCAAGATCCCTTTTACGCCACAGCTCATGATGCAGCCACCAGGAATCAACTTGCTCTTTTTCAGGATTTATTTGAAAAAGATGCCATCAATCTCGACCCTACCATTTCGATGTTGATATACAATAATTTAATCGAAGATATTGTTAACACCTGCCCTGATGAAATCGCCTTTAATTTTTTGACTGTGTTTTTTAAAAGCAAACCTAAGCCATCGCTTAACCGACGTTTAAATATAATGCCTTTAGAAATCGCTGCGTATAAAGGAAAATTAGCTACTTTAAAACTATTATTGAACCATTATTTATACTTGCAGCCTTATATAAATAAACTCTTATTGGCAGCATCCCAAGGTTTAGGAGAAGCTGACGAAAATAACACACCCATTATCATTTATTTAATTGAAAATTATAGATGTAATCTTAATAGCTTTGATGATTCCAAACATACACCCTTAATGTACGCCGTTAAATTTGCGAAATTGGAGGCTGTAGTTTACCTATTATCTCAAGGAGCTTATTTACATCTTCAACGAAAAGAATATTCTTTGTTTTATGCAACCGCCTTGAGTGATGCCTATATCAAATGGCTTGAATCTACAGAACGGAGCTATGCTCCGGATCAAGAGATCGAGTTATACTCACGGCAACAAGTATTAATTACCTTATTACGAACATTAAAAAATATATTGTTCATTGAATGTCGTCAGCAAGGTGAATACCCTATAGAATCGCGGCTTGATGAGTTTGTCGGTAAGTTTTCTGGTAAATCAAGAAACAACAATAACAGCACCTTGCAGAAATTATTAAAAGAACAATGTTTAGAGCCAGCTTGTCTTGATTATTTTCAAACTCAAAAAAGCATTTTAAATGCTTATTGCAAAGAATATCAACCAGTTACCTTGGTTGAAGACTGCAAAAATATAATTCTAGAATATTTAAGCCCGCAGCCCGAAGCCCGCAGTGGCAATAAACAGCAACTTCAGATGAGGTAAATTCAGAAGTGAAGTGCGAATTCGGCCGTAAGGCTGTCGCAAGGGTATAATAAAAGTCGAGCTCTTTGGTTGGCCGTTATGTCTATAAGGCCTGCTCCCCAAACAGAAAAGCTCGAGCTGCAACAGGTAGAATTTACGAGAATTATCGAGCTTTCCGGAAGATCCATTAAGATCAGATATGCGTGAGATTATTTACACCTCTGTATTTTATGAGGTTGATGTTTCTCCACTTCCGTTTTCTGTTCAGGGCTGATGGTACTACTAGTTGACGCACCAACAGGAGTTTGACTGTCAATATTAAGAAGATGAATTTTGGACAAGCGACTAAAACTGCTGGGCGTAACACTTATTAAGTGGTTGTTATACAGGTAGAGCTCCTGCAATTGGGTACAAGTTTCTAGCAAAATTCCAGGCAGACTCTGCAATTGGTTGTTATTCAGGTAAAGCCACTGCAATTCGGTACAAGTTTGCAGCAAAGCTCCAGGCAGACTCTGCAACTGGTTTTCACTCAGGTAAAGAATCCGCAATTGGGTACAGGCTTGAAGCAAGTTTTTAGGCAGACTTTGCAGCTGGTTGTCACTCAGGTTAAGCCTTTGCAATTGGGTACAGGCGCTTAACAAAACAATCAGCGCTTTTGGAATTTGAGCTAAATAACACTGTCGGAGGGACAGTTTTATAATGGGAGATCCTTGATTCATGGCTGTAAGCTGCCGCATCATTTCTGGTGCCAGCTCAGTTAAACCTTGCAGGGCAATGTCTCCGTCTCCACAAACGGCATCTTTTAATTGGGATAATCCTAAATCTTGATTCCACTGGGTTAAATAATCTGCTCTTTGTTTAAAGGTGGCCGTTTTAAAATCACTGACTTGTTGTTCAATAATGGAATAATCATAGCTTGGTACTTGATTAAAAGGCTGCAATAAAAAGTCTAGGGCTTGGTCTTGTTGAACCTGATAATAGCCTTGCGGTGAAGGCTGTTGAGTGACTGGGCCGGGATAATCTCTTTGAATATGCTGCCGTCATAGTGCTTGGAAGGCACAAGATTTGATGGCCGCATTTAAGGAAGCTGTGCTCAGGCTAACAGAGATGGCATCCCGAGCCGATAAAAAACCTAAAGTAGAAGCAAGAACAGATGCTTGACTGCCTAACATTAAAGGGAAAGGCTTATTAGGAGTAACCGCAGCAGAAGCTAAGCTCTCACTGGATGCTGATAAATCGTGGGTAGAGTTTGTATTATTTTTTGGCAGGATCGTAGCTCCGATTTAAGATAAGTGATAATTGCCTCCCTTTATATCTATACTGATTATACTGGTTTTCAAACTAAAAAATTACCTACTTAAATATTATTTGGCTTTAAAGCTGACAAAGCCAACCCATGGAAACCTTTAACCCCGAGTAAGGTTGGATTTTTGTCGCAATTAGGGCTTGAATCTGCCGTTCTTTTAGGTTCATAGCTGTTAGGTTCATAGCTGTCGAATATCTTTTTTATCTCAAAAGCTAACTCACTATTGGCAAAAAGCCAAACGTCCTGCGGCATATCTTTGCGGTGCTTTGCCATAACTGTCGCTATCGTTTTGGCCCACTCATGCTCACCAGAAGACAAAACATAACTGAGGATAAATTCATAACCTTCTGTTAAATAATCAGCCTTTAATTTTTTCAACAAAGACTCGGCAATCTTTTGAGAACCGCTTAAGCAAGCTAATCTTAAAGCTTTTATTAAAATTTTATCCTCATCTTGATAAAAATTTTTATAATTTTCTTCAAAATAATTGAGGTTGTCAGCGATAATGCAAGCATTGACTGGATGTAACTTATGAGCAATGATGGGTCCTATAAATCTGGTTTCTGGGAAATCATCAGGCATTTCCTGCCATTTTTTCTGTAGCTGTTCTAGTTTCTTTAAAAACACACCACTATACTCGCCGACAGCTTTACGCATTTGTCTTTTATAAATTTCATCTATCTTTTTTTGTCTAAGCATTTGAATGCCCCCAAATAGGCCTTTTTTAACTCTAAACAAAGCTAGTTTAAAATTATATCAGCAGGCATTTCAAGTAATAGACCAGACTAACAGCTATAAAATTCTGAAGAATAGACCGAAGGGCCCACAGATCTCAGCCGGCTTAAAAGAGCGGATACTTTTTATTTGCTTCCAAGTGTATGAGCGGGTGATCCCTCGTGCAGGATCATTAAGATAAGATATAGCTAGCTATATCACCAGGGTGAGGCCGCAATGGTCCTTGAATATCATTTATATTAAGCATGCAAGCTCCAAGCTAAATAGCAGCCGTATCCACACTGGCTAATAATTCTTGAACTTCTTGTTGTTCGAGCTCATTACCAGTGGCAACCATGCCGGCTAATAATTCTCGGGCGCTGTGCCAATCTTGAATGCTGATATAGGTTCTGGCCAATTCTAATTTCACGGTAATTTCATTTTCCAAAGGCGGTTCATTCTCTGGACTTAGAGCCTGATGTAGCTCAGCTTGCATGCCGGGTATTTTAGCAGCTGGCTTTAAAATGCTTAAATAGGACGGGTATTTTATCTGGGCGGGATCCCGAGCAAAAACAGACTGAGAGCGTTTGAAGGCCCAAACCACAGAACCACCTAGGATCAGGCTTGCGGCTAACAAAATGCCCAACACCAAACCAGAATGCAGACCAAAGAAGGAAAAATTGAAGGCTTCAGAACGGAATGATTTTTCATCGCCAGCTGTATGGATGACGTTTTCATCATCTTCTTGGCCCATTAACCGTGCTTTGGCAAGCACAATCTGAGATTGTGATTGAGCTGTTGCTTTGTAACTTGGGGGTTGTTTAGTTGTCTTGCTGGCTACTTTTAAATCAGGCTCAAATAGCTCTTCTAAAGTTTCAGGCTGTGCCTGTTGTTGGCTGGCTAGTTTTACAGCTTTTCTTTTATCGATGCTTGCCGAGCGCAGGTGATGAGGAAGGGGATCTAACAATGCGGTGTAAGGCTTGATCAATCGGCCGTCTGGCCAGGTCAATTCAATTAAAAATTCTAAATAAGTTTGTTTAACCGCTTCTTTGCTAGAAATTTTTATGATGTATTGAGCCCCTTTTTGAAGGATCTCAAAACGCATTTTTGATAAAAAGTCTGTTAACTTGATTCCATTTCTGGTGAAACTTTCTTCTTGAGCAAGTTTCACCTGGACAGTATCAAGATTAATAGGTTCTGAGGTTAATAACTCAATTTCAGCACTTAAAGGATCATTTAAATAAGACTGAACATGGATCTCACCTAAACCCAGAGCCATTGCTGCTGAACCAAAACCCAAGGCGATAATCGCCATGCCGCTCACGATAGCCTTTTTTAACACGCTTTCTACCCTCTGCCCCCTAGGGAGCCCACCTTTAAAAGTTCCTTTTTAACTATAGTTCAGAGATAGTCTTTTACGAGGGTTTCTGCGATTTGAATACTGTTTAAAGCGGCGCCTTTGCGAATATTATCAGCCACAATCCAAAGGTTAAGGCCACAAGGGTTATTGAAATCAGCCCGTATCCGGCCAACATAGATCTCATCAGTACCCGTGCTATGCCCAACTGGTGTGGGATAGCCAGCCGCAATTCGTTCATCAACCACCTTGATCCCAGGTGCATTGCTAAGTAGTTGTCTGGCTGCCTCAGCTGAAATGGGCTGTTCGGTTTCTATATGAACGGCTTCAGAATGACCATAAAAAACTGGCACTCTGACCGCTGTTACATTGATTTGCAAGGGCGTTTCCAAGATTTTTTGGCTTTCCCAAACTATCTTCATCTCTTCTTTGGTAAAACCATTGTCTTCAAATTCATCAATATGAGGGATGACATTAAACGCAATTTGGACCGGATAAATTTTGTGAATAGCAGGCTGGCCATTGAGCAATGAGGCCGTTTGTGAAGCCAATTCTTTAACTGCCGCAACACCTGTTCCTGATACAGACTGATAAGTTGCAACAAAAATACGTTTCAGGGTAAATGCATCGTGCAGGGGTTTTAAAGCCACTAAAAGTTGAATCGTCGAGCAATTGGGATTACTGATGATCCGCCTTTTCTTGTAGTCTACAATGCGATGTCCATTCACTTCAGGAATAATCAACGGGACATCTTCTTCATAGCGAAACAGCGAAGATTTGTCGATAACAATACAGCCCGCCTCGGTAGCTTTCATCACAAAAGCTGCCGAGGCATTACTGCCTGCTGCAAAAAATGCTAGATCGACCTTGGAAAAATCAAAAGTTTCTGCATCGATAATCGCTAAGGCTTTATTTTTAAAAACCACCGATTCACCCACCGAACGACGGCTCGCCAAAGGATACAATTGAGCAAGCGGGAAATTGCGTTGTTCCAAAATACTCAGCAAAGCTTCGCCCACAGCACCGGTTGCACCTAAAATGGCCACATTAATTTTTTTTGACATAAGCTGTTATCTTTCCTCTATATGCAGGTTCATGGTGATCGCTGTTAAATCTTGGGCTTTCATCAGGAAAATCCCCGAGCCTCCCCTTTCTAAGGGTAGCCAGTGAATATTTAAATCTGGAAAAGACTGCCTCATAGACATTTCGCTGTTGCCAACTTCTATAATCAACAAACCGTTCTTATTTAAATAGCCAGCGGCTTGCTGTAAAATTTGCCTTGTTAAATTTAAGCCATCCTCTCCCGAATACAAAGCCAATTCAGGCTCAGCCAAGTATTCTTCGGGTAAATCTTGTTTTTCTTCAGTACTCACATAAGGCGGATTGCTGATAATCAAATCATATTTTTGGCGAGGTAGCTCTTTAAATAAATCAGAATGAAAAAGCTGGATCCGTTGTTCAAGATTGTGCAGCAGCAGATTTTTCTTGGCAATTTCTAAGGCATCTAGCGACAGTTCCGAAGCATGGATCTGGGCTTTTGGAAAAGCATAAGCGGTCGCTATGGCCATACAAGCGCTGCCGGTACACAAATCTAAAATATGCTGCGGCTCCCCTCCAAGCCAGGGCGAAAAGCGCTGTTCAATTAATTCGGCAAATGCAGAACGGGGAATAATGACCCTGGCATCGACATAAAATTTTAAGCCGGCAAACCAGGCAATATTTGTTAAATAAGGCAGGGGAATTTTTTCAAGGATCCGCTGCTCAACCAGAGACCACAAGATTTCTCGCTGGGGCTCTGTTAAAGCTTGATCCATGACGGCCACATCGACATCAGGTGGCAGCTCCAAGACAAAGGACGCCAGTGCCACCGCTTCATCCCAGGCATTGTCGGTACCATGACCAAAATATAAGTCGGCAGACTCAAATTCAGTTTCAGCCCAAAAGAGAAAATCGCCCAAAAGCGGCAACTCAGGCTTGGGGCTGATAAGGCCATGGTATTTTGATAGTTCTGGCATAGCCCAAAGCTTCCTTGAAAATGGCCCGTATTTTAACTCAAGTAAGGGCTTATTTCTAGATGCGGGCTAGAGCCGCTCGAGAAAGAGATTCTAGTGATGGCAGCAAGCAAAAACGGTCCACGCTGCAATAAAAAATCTTGAAAACATGGATCAAGCCGTGAATGCTGGGGAAAATGTATTCGGAGATCAGGATACGACGCAGCCTCAGCTTCATCTTTGGCTCAAAGACAACCAGAGCTGCGACTTAGAACTTTATAAAAAACTAGAGAGTCATTTGACGGCCAAGCTTAAGAGTTTAGCCACGGGGGCAAGGCACTGAAGTCATGCATTTGTGGACGGGCATATTCAATGCCGTTGGCCTCTATTGGGCAAATCTTATCGAAAAAATCCCCTGAAAAAAACTGCAGCCCAAAAGCTGGCAGCTGGATCCAAAACTGTGATTTTAGGCCTTAGGAGCTACCAGGTAAATGGTCATTATAAGATCCCTCGACTGCGGATAGGTTGAGTAACGCTCGGGATTGACAAGCTTCCAAAGCTGGCGGCTCAAAACTATCTAGGAATTTGTCTGCTGCCCGGTTTGGCAGGCTGCACTTTTTCACTTATCTTTTTGAACAATGACACTAGGGCTTTAAAAAAACTCAATAGGAAGGTTAAATGAGAAATTTTATGTTCAAGAGCAGGCGTAGATTGAGGCGACTTGAGCAACACGGGCAATATCTTCACCAGTTTATCGGTATTATTTTTCAAAGAAGTTTTCCAAGCATCAAATCCAATCTTCACTTTACTGAGATTCTCTATAATTTTTTCACAGCGCCCAGGGTGATTGTGACAAAATTTTGAATGCTGCATACCATGAACAGCCGCCAATGCTTTTTCCAAGCTATCCAAAGCCAATTTATGCTGCCCTTGCATGTCTGCGCTATAATCTTCTGCAGTTTCTTGCATTCTCAGCGATAATGTTTTGCAAGTCTGGATATGGCTTTTAAAAGCTTTTAAGTGCCCGACGATTAAAGCTCGCAAACTATAATATTCTTCTCTTTCAAGCTTATCTGCGATTGCCATATTTTTTAGAGAATTGTGCTCCCAGTTTTGGATCACAGCAGCCGCCCATTGAGAGCCTTTATCTAAACAGCGATGAGTATTTTCAAGGATATCATCGGCTTCTTTTAACAAAATTTTGTTTTCTGGGAGCATACACCCACCTCTTCTTTAGTGTGATTTGAGTGTTAGAAGGAAAACCAGCAACAAAGTTCCTTAAGGCCGAGCTTTAGGAAAAGCTTTTCTAGTTTATCCCTTCCATGGCTGCCTTGTTGAGAGCAAGCTGAATTACAAATTTATTGCCAGGCTTATGATGGCCCAGTGGTTGCCTTGTAAAGCCCTGGCCTTAAGCTTGGGGCTTAAACTTGAACTTAATGGTTAGGAGAGATAAGCTGCCAAACAGGCTTTGCTCAGGCTGCTGGGACTTATGCTTAAATACGAGTGCCTAAAGCCATGGCTGTCCAAGCAATACAGCAGCAATCTAACCCGGGTAGAGTACAATAACCTTAGGCTTAGTATATAGTTATAAGTAAATCCCCATAAGTCATGAGTGTGCATGAAAAAGCAAGTTAACATAGATTACGAATCTTTAGAGAACGCTCATAATATTATTAAGTTTTCTAATCAAGGTTTTCCGGCTTCGGAAGAAGAGCAAAGCCTGCTGGCTGCTGCTTATTTTACCTTAGCCTGTGGCCCTCATAGCTCCAAACAACGTTCAAAAATGCACTTAAATGCTGCAGTTGCGGTACTGCAAAATACCCCAAACCGCACCAAAGCCTGGGCTTCACAAATGGCTATGGCTTATTTTAAGCGGGCAGAATTATTGGAAGATCAAGGCGCCATTACCGCTGCAGTACACGATTATCAAAAAGTTATCGAGGTATTGGGTGATAGTACACTGCTGCAAAGCGAAATAGACAGAATGCTGGCCTCTGAAAGCTTGGTCGCCAAAGTTGCTTTGGCGGCTCAAAACACGGGCTTTAATTGTGCTGAAAGACAAATTGCCTTATTAGATATTAAAGAAGCACAAGCACTACTAGGCAGTATTGAAAATGTCACTGCCGAAACTATTTCGCTTTTAGTGACGACTTACCAAACAGCTGGAAATATTTTTAGCAAATATGAGCCAGAAGCCGCAGAAACGGCCTATCGCTATGCTTTACAAACTGCATTTCGACTGCGAGAGTTTGAAGTTGCTATGCCCCTGATCAGCAATTTATACGATAATCTCGCAGAATTACAACAAAATTATGCGATCCATTCAACTATTAAACCTGCACATTATGAGTATACCAGCCAGGAAATGATTTATTTAGGCTTATCTTTGCTATTCCGAGAAAGCCATGAAGACGAAGAAAATTTAACTTTGAATGGGGTGATCGAGCTTATTTATCACCTGACTGATTTTTATACTTTGATAGTCTCGCCACAGGTTTTAAGAGATACCCTAGATGCTTTGATTTATGCCTATTCAGCGATGAACAGTGGCACCTTACCCAATCAGACTTTTTTAGAAGAATGTAAAGATCCCGAGTCTCTAAGCTGCTTTGCCGAACATGTTCTTTTATTGTTACATGAATATGATCAAAGAATGAATGCAAAAATTAATTCTCCTCAACGACTTTTAGCTTTAACCGAGCCTCAGGACATGCATCTCAGTACTTCTATTTTAAAAATACTCGAAAATGAGCCAAGCAAAGTTTATCAATTAGATGAGAAACGTGCTCAAAAATTGCCTCGTCCTTAAGAACCTTTGTCCTTAACAAGTATTTATCCGCCCTTCAAGCAGAGTCATCTATGATCGTCTATCAAAAATGATCGGTTAATTTTTGGCTGGTTGTTTTCTTGTTTACATAATGCTGCCACTTAAGCTGTACCCTAGAACACAAATATAAAGACCCTTGAAACAATGATTTTTTTGCGATAGGATTAAATCGTGAGCAAGCAGAAATTGATTAAAAAATTGTGCAAAAATCAAAGGAGCATAACATGGCAACACAACGTGATCCCAATCAAAACAAAGACCAAGCTAAGCCGCATTCACAGTCGGATGTCTATCAAGCGGCATCAGTCATGGGGAGAAACGGTAGGTCGTCATATGAAAAAAGTGCAGCAGCATCGAGAATTAGCAAAGAAGCTTATCCATCGCACGGCCCAGAAAGTCGACCAGAGCAGCGCAATGTCCAGCAGCGACTCCAAGACGATGAAGCAGAATGGTGAACTAAAGCCTAGAAACTGAATAATCGCCTTTCCTATCATCTGAATTGGGTGGTGCTAGCCACCCCTTTTTTTTTTAATATTTTTTGGCATAGGTTAATCTTCTTCTTTTTTCTGCTTTAAAGCCAGCAACTCTTCTAGATTTCGTTGTTTCATTTTATGAATTTCTTGAAGTTTTTTCTTAATATCAGGACACAAATTAAGCTTTAAGACTTGCTCAACATTATAATTAGATATCAGCATATTTTGATATAATGCCGACAGAACTCCAATATCACTGGTCAAGCCTCGAACAGCCGTATAGCCCTGCATCACATAGCCTTTTAAATCTCTTTTGTACCGAGGTGCTTCTCGCCCATGGTTATAGATTAATTGATTCATATCCTTTATAGCGTCTTGTGACTGCTGCTCCATAGCTAAAACTTTTTCACGAATCACCTGATTATTGATGCTGGCGGTAGCTTGATTTAAAACGAAAGCTTCATCAATTTCCCATTGAGTTAAAATCTGTAATTCTTTAGCAGCCTCATCGACACTCATCGTGGTTTTGTGATTTATTTTTTCAGGAGGCATAGAAGCTGTAGCGCTTGCCATAACAACAGTTAAAAAACTTAGAGTAAGGCAATTCACCAGAAAAGACCGGATCAATACTGGCTTGTTAACTTTATTTGATTTTACCCACATATCTAACCTCCTGCTTAGCTTGCGTTGATACTTATTTATGGCTCTTTTATATATTTATTGTATATATTTATTGCCCATACCCCTTTTGGAAGGTTTCTGAGATTGGCGAGACTGAACAGAAATTTGCTCATAATTTAGTAAGCATACCTGTGTTTCATCCTATTCGGCAAGCTTTCCTTATGCTGATGCCAGCTTATAAGGCTCACAATTGTTGTATCATAGGTGTTTTTTTCAAGGGCCTAACGCATTTTAGCTGCTAAGCGCTCAGCCGTAGAGGGTAAGATTAATAACGGAGCCTTAGGACTATTTTATATTTATAGCTATTTAGCTAGGCAATTAAAGGGGTAAAATATGGTCGTTACCGAACAAGAACTTAAAATACAATTGGAGCGCAGCCTAAAAGTCCCACGAAAGACAAGCGGACTTTACCAATTTTTAGCCAGCAAACAGGAACGCTTAAAAGATTTCTTGCCTGCTTATTCAATTGAGCAAATAGCTTCTGCAGAGCGGGAAGCTTTTATTATTAAGCTACCCACTAGCCCTGCTAAAACTTTATATGGGGAGGAAGGCTACCAGTTTATCGGGCGTCATTTAACCCTCGATAAGTTTTATGAAAAGCAGTCAACTCAGAGCTTAACTAATCCCTTATCCTATGCCCATTATACTGAGAATTACCGTCATTCTGATAATAATACAGGGCGTGTGGTGCATGTTTATTTTGATGAGCTGGGCCATTTTGTTCACGCTTCTTTGAAAGAATTATCGCAAACGATTTTAGAGGTAGACGAGAAAGCTTTAAATGACTTTAAAAACAATGCTGACGATGCTTCTTTGTTGTTAAACGAATTATTGGTCGAGAAAAGCAGCGAATATCTTTTGCTAAAAAACGAACGAGATGAGCTTGAAGATAAGCTCACAAACATCAGTCATCACCTTTCTGAAGAAAGACAAAAAAAGGATTATTTAGAAATTGCTGAGCAATTTATGGTTAAGGCACGGTCGATCCAAGCTAGTACAGAGGAGCCTCTAGACGCCAGGGCTAAAATTATTGCGACGATGATTGCTGCTTTAAAGGAACAGCCAAGCCTATTATTGAAAGAGACGACGCATGAAGAGGGGCAGGAAGCGGGTATGCCTGTTGAGCCAAGCTTAGGCTCAATGGCTCCTTCTCAAATCAAAGAATCGCTCAAACAGACTCGGTTAAAATTGATAGAAAAAGAATGTGCAGATTTAATTGCTAGCCTTAATATAAGCGATCGAAGTATTGGGGCAAAGATCCAGGCACAAAAAGTGGCTATCCAAATGCTCGATTTGAAGCTTGAATTGAGTATAGAGCTCAAGGACGATGCTTTAAGGAATAAAATTATTAAGAAAATAGAGAGCGCTCTTCAAAAGATTCCTCCTTTATCAAAGATTTATCAGGAATGCTTCGAGACGGGAGATGTTGCGTGGTTTAAAGAGTTGTTTAATTTTTCAGGATTTAAGCTTACTTTATATGATGTTAATGATTTTGTGACGTATCTTTTAAAGCATGATAAAAAAGAATCAGCGGAATGTCTCCAAATCTGTGATTTTTTGTTTGACTATTCGGTGGTTTACCGTAGCTTCATGCTAATACTGAAAAGCGGTTTTAGAAAACTTGCTTCAGTAGAATATAGACTGTCCATTTTGTCGTTAGCCGCTGAGGCTGATAAGCTAGAATTTTTCAAATTGCTATTAAGGCACGGTGTCTCTGCCAACTCTCAAGGATTGTTATATGGTCAAAATACTCTTTCGATAATTAAGACGTTAATTATATTTAGGGTAAAGCCAATTTATTTAGAAATCTTATTTAGCTATGGGGCAGTTTTGAATTATAGCCCTAGAATGATTATTTCGCAGTCAAGTAACCCAAAAATTTTACAATTGAAAAATAGGCTTGATTCTTTATATGGAAATATGGATGCTCAAAGTTTATCTAAAAATGGGTTTCTTGAAGGTGAAGTTAACAGTCTTACCGATTTTCCTTCTGATCTTTTGTTTGTGCTTTTTATAGAAGAAAAACTTCGGGATCATTTACTAAAATATGTAGAAATATTAGCTGGAAAATCTGCTTTATGGGAGGTGGCGCTAACTCTGGCCTGGTTATCTCTTAATAAAGTACATCATGCTATCTTAGGTGCGACTGGAGGGAGTGGAGTGGTATTTAAAGCTGGCGTAGAAAAGACAAGACAAGAAATTAAAGACCATCATGAAGAATCTGTGAAGGCTTCTTCCTCCGAATGTTCTGAGCTAAAATCGATCATACACGTTATTTGCCCTGATCATGATGTAAATCCTAATCTAGAAGCAGCAATTTTGACTTTAATTGCACGATTTCATGAACTTTCTGGCAAAAATCTAAATGCTATTGATGAAGCATTAGAAATAGTACAAGCTTATGCCAGAAAGAATATTTCGAACATTGCTCATTATTTACATGTTTGTTATCAGGCGTGTGCATTATTAATCTCCCAGAAAGGCGAATTAACTATCCAAAATTTTAAAAAGCTCATTTTATGTTACTCGGTAATTGGGCATTATTATAAGGATTTGTATTCCCGAAGTAAAAATGACGGTGTCTTACGAGAATGTTACCGAAAAGAAGCCATTAGGTTCTATGGTACGGTTGTCTCCACAGTTGAGAGTTGTTGTTTTGCTCAAGAATTGCAAAGTTTCTCGCCTTTTAAACTTTGCCACCGTGCTATGCAAGAGCTTCAAGTCGCAAAACTACATGAAGAACTTCAGGCGCTTAATAAATTAAAAAATGGATGGGGAGGTCGCTCAAGCTCTGCAGCTTTAACTTTTCAAGCTCCGCTTCCAAAAATGGAAAAGCCTAAAGATGAGGCTAAAACGAAAGGGGATAAGACAGCGAAGAAGCAAATGAAGCCTAAGAAATCTTAAGATTTTTTTAGCACAGAGCGTCGAATAAGCCTAAAAGGATCCTGGAAATAGAGAGATACCCTTGTAAGCTTGGTTTAACATAATGGCTATTTATTTTTGCCTCTTTTCGGGGAATTCGACGTTGAGGATGTTGCAGGGTTCATTGAAAGATTGGAGCCTGCTACAGAACCTGTGGAGCTACTTGAATGGCCTTGGCTAGAGTAGGCGGGAGTTATTGGCTTTCCCTTTGCTGATGAGGAGCTTGTTGGCGAGGCTGTAGCTGTACCAGGGCCTTTTATCTTAGCTTTTACTTGAGACAAGCTGTTGGCTAAACCTGGTGAGGTGAGTGAGCTTGAGGTTGTTGAAGAGCTAGAAGAGCTCTGAGGACTGCTGGCTGTCGTTTTAGTTCTCGGTGAAACCTTACTTTTCTTCTGTTGCACAGGGTTCACCACAGGGCTTTTAGAAGACGTCGTTGAGGAGCTGGAACTTTGGGGCGCAGTGCGGGTTGTTTTTAATTTTTTACCAGCGCTTCCTCCGGGGCCTGAAGTTGTTTTTTCAGGGCTTTTGCTGGCCTCGCGTTTGGTGCCTTGCTCTTCTTTTGGCTGCGTGGTTTGAGCTAATGAGCTTTTGGGCACTCCAGAGATAGGCCCGGTTAAGGTTCCGATGGTAGATGAGCTGCTGAATGCTGTAACAGGAGCAGAGCTCGAACTGGAGCTCGAGCTAGAAGCTCCAAGATTGCCTTCCGTTTTAGCTTTCTGCTCCAATGAGTCATCTAATTTAAACCCTGTAAAATATTGGGAGACTTTTCCCACCAAAGCGTCTTCAGTAAGTATTTCTAATAATAAATCTTCAGTAATCTTATATTGGCTGGAGAGCTTTGCTTTAAGGGCTACAAAAATTGCCCGAAAAATTTCTTTTTGTTCTTCTAAAGTCATATTGTTGTCGGCATCATTTCTCCACAGCCTGGTGAATGGCCGTATAGAGTAGAGGTATTCGGCTATAGTCATTTTATCAATAGTTTCCTTCAAGGAATCACCCATACGGCCGGTAAATGATTTTAAATGTTTTAAGCTGCTTTTCAGTTGGTTTAAGGCTTCATTTTTATCAGATTCTCCCATAGAATCGGTATCACTATCAGAGGCTTCATGATACATGGTCACTTTACCCTTCATCTTCACGTCTTTTAATTCTTGATACCTTGCCCAAGCCAATTGGCCTATTTCATCCGCCAAAGAAAGCGTTGAAGTGCTGCTGGAGCTGGAGCTAGTAGCTGCAGTTTCTTGATAGCTTTTTGTAAAAATGCTTGGTGCTCGCCATTTGACAGCCAAATCATGCCAGCCTCGAAACTGTATTCGAATGGGTATTTGCTTATCACTGAACACCTTATTGGCCGCCTGCAGCAGAGTGCGGCAATTGAGGCAGCATAGCTTCGAAATCCCCAGATAAACATTTTTGACCTTATCTCCTGCCCTTCCGAGTTCATTGGCTTCATATTTTTTAATCAGATAGGCAAGAATTTGTGCCTCAGCGTGCACCCGGGGTTCTTTATCCAGCTTGGTTTCCTGCTGAATAATTTGGGACTCCGAAGAGAACGCCTGGCAAAGCTCTATGACTTCCTCGTTGGAATCCACGAAATTATCATCCGTATTGGCAGTAGTTGCAGCTGCCGTTGAAGCATGGGCGGCGAGAGTATCTTCTATTTTTTTAAAGTCTCGGTAAAGGTTGGTCCATGCTCCATAAACAAATCCGGTGATGGCTGCATCTTGTTTTTTTGAGTAAAAGTAATTATAGAGGTTTATTTTTTCTCCCTCTTCATGGTTTAGAACTGCGGCTGCTATTTTGGCAAGCAAACCACCTGGGATCCAAACTTCGCTTTGAACAGAATAGGCTATCCGTTTTGCGGTGCAAAAGTCTAGAAATGCTTTTTTTCGTTTATCAGGGCTGGCTGTTTTAAAGCTTTGAAAATATTCTTGAACTTTGCCGATATATTTAATCGTATTATTTTCTTGAGAGGTTACATGCAAATCATTGGCGGCAATAATAAGCTGACCATCGATGATAGCGGTTGCAACACATTCGCTATTGCCTGCCAGCAATCGCGAGATTGCATCCAACCTTCTTTGAGGCTGACCTGTTGTTTCTGTTTCATCGAAGCGGCCCCGCGTTTTTATGATTTCCTCTAATACCCGGGCTTCCATAGCTTCTTTCTTTTCACCCATCTTTTAACATCCTTTTGATATTATGAGGTAGGTGAGGGGCTATGCTTCTTAACTTGCAAAAGTGCAGTTTGAAAGCGCTGTTTAATGGCCTCACTGGTGTACTCTTCGGGAACCGTTTCCATAAATTTCGTAGTTCCTTCAAAATCCATTTCTAACAGCCATTTGAGCTTGGCTATTTGTAATTCTAAGTCCTTGCTGGCGTCATCAAACCCTCCGCAATCTTCTTCTTTTCTTTTTTGTATATAAACAAATCCAGTAAGAATATCTTGATTAGGATCCCTATCCCGTAAATTATTCACAATGATTTCGTGTTTTACGTGTGAAGAGAGGAACGATAGGGCATCCATGTTTTTTGATGAAACCAAGGCCCAACTGATAAGAGTATAGGCACATTCCCCTAAGAAAAATCCTGCAATTCTATCAGGGGTCAGGCCATAGTTTTTCATGTCCGTATCTAATTCCGCACACTCATACGCCCTAAAACGCCTCAATATGTGATTCTCGATCTTGGTATCACTCATTTTATTGTGGTCCACGGAAGAAAAGGTCAGCCCGCGGGTTTGTGGGGCCTCAGAGGCCGTTGAAGCTGAGGCTTGGGCTTGGTTGAGCTCATCCAATTCTTTTATCTTGGCGGTCATCTGGTTAGCTGGCGTCATAATAGGGGCACTCCTGGGTGCTTATTAATTAGGATAACTATAAGTATACGCCTTTTTTGGTTAGTTTGAAGGATTTTTTGAGTTTTAAGGTCTATATCACGGTCTCAGCTGTTTCTAAGCCCAAATTTATTGCTGCGAGCCTGATAATCTACATTTTCAGTATCAATCGTATATTTGTGTATATACATACATTTGGTTAATTGTCTATTGTTTGTAAATGGGGGGCTTATGAAGGTCAAAGCTGTCGACAGTTTTAAAGCAAAAATATTTGATTTCATTCAGGATTTCCCCTGCCAGATCGTGCTGCGCGCGGATTTAGTAACATTGGGAAGCTCTCGCCAAGTGAGCCGCGCTCTCAAGTCTTTGGTGCAAGAAGCTGTGCTGACAAAAATCGGTTATGGAGTTTATGCCAAACTGGTTCGCAATCCACTGATCGATGAACCTTTCTTGTTCAATGGCTTTTCTCAAGCCGCCCAAGAAGCCATGGACAGGCTGAATGTTCAATGGGATCCTGGGCAAGCTGAGCAAGATTATAATCAAGGCCTATCTAGCCAAATACCTGTATCACCCAGCGTTAAACTTAAAAGCCGATTTAACCGAAAATTGGGTTATTTATAAGGGCATGACGCTGCGGTTTGAATGATATGAACGATATCGAGCTTATCAAACTGTTCGAGTCAGACTGAAATCGGTGTTCGAATCGGGGTGAAGTCAGCGTTCGGATGGAATTGAAATGGGCGTTCGATTCGAGAGGTAATACACAGTTGTTGCAAAATTTGCAACAACTGCTCAGGATGGCAAAAATGTACTTGGTGTGTTATTACAATTTTTCTTCACACATTACCCATAACTTTAACCTCATGCTCAAGCACGAAACCAATTTAAATAAGTTCTTTGAGAAAAGAAAAATTAGATGAGTCCGGAGGAACCGAGAAAAATAAGCTGAGAAGGGGATCCCAAGACAATACTCATAACTTTATTAAACTGCCAGCAAGGAGAAGATTAGATGCGCTGGCTCATCTCCTGGCCGCCCAGAGTGAATGCGTTGCTGTTGCCATAATCAATGGTCAATTGTATATCACAGCCAATGAACTGCATAAAAATTCAAAAAAAATAATAACAATATTAAAGCTATCTCTGAAATCATTGTTTTTTTTCAAAATACCCAAAATAATAGATGGAGTTCTCAAAAAAACCAGCACCGTGAAAAAGAAAAGGCATTTAAAAGTATATGTTCCCACTCACGATTAACACGTTTGCTTGGAAAAACACCACAGCTCATAATCCCAGCAGGGTTAACCGAAAATATGGCTACACAAGTATTAAAACACCAAAACGAAAACAAAAACCCCTATTTGTTCCTTAGCTCACAAAAGGATAGCAATGGTCAAAAAGAAGCAATCTCTTAAAAACCCTCGAGCTCCCTCGACTAGGCTTGGGAGAATGGCAGCTTGCTCGGATGACAACCTTCCCAATAAGGGTACTGCCGACCATCGAGACAGTTGCCCTGATCTCAGTTTATCGGCTCAGGCTTAATGGTTGTAAGTTTGCCAGCAATTCCTAGCTTGTATCCCCCATATAAATGCTGATTGTCAGACTGCTTTCCACGACTCGAAAACTGGCTTAATAGCTGCCTTTACCCCAGGCCAAACTGATAAAGTCATCCGTCGAAGCAAAAAAAAATTTACCAAGAATAAATAAATTTTTGCTCTAACCAAGAACCTTATTAAAGCTGACAGCCGAGGACTTTCTCCTGACTAATTCGGCAAACTCCAAGTGCTGCCTCAAATGGAAGCTTATCACCCCCTTTCAAGCCACAATGCTGGCTTTACTTTATCCACAGGTTATACACTTGTCGAAGTATCAAAAGCGCTTTATCTTGTATAGGTGCCTCGGTGAGGCACCTATATATTGGGTTATCTACCAATAGTAAACAAACTAACCCTTTTGCATAGACAATACTCTGTTGGAGGACTCATGTCGCAGCTCGATACTTTTACCCAGACAGCTACTTCGCTATCCGAGGCCTCAACCTTACCCGGAACCTTAAAGGTTATTCGCCGTAATGGCAGCATGGTGCCTTTTGATGCGACTCAAATTGCTCTTGCCTTAACCAAAGCGTTTTTAGACGTTGAAGGCAGCAATGCTGCAGCCTCACGCCGTGTTCGGCTTATTATTGATGAGCTAACCGCTGAAGTGGCCGCTTCTCTTAACCGTCGGTTCTCTAGAACCGGCGCTGCCGTAGATGTGGAAGAGATCCAAGATCAAATTGAATTGGCCTTAATGCGTCGCTCTGATCTTCATCCTGTTGCGCGTTCCTACGTGGTCTATCGCGAAGAACACCGCAAGCTTCGAGACGCTCGCCTGCATAAAGAGGGTGATGCCAAAGTAGATTCTACCCATGCCAGCATCCATGTACGCTTAGACAATGGCACCTTAAAACCTTTAAATATCAGCAAACTCGAAGCCATGGTTCAAGAAGCCTGCTTAGATTTAGCCGATGTCGAGCCTACAGGCATTATCAAAGAAACCTTACGCAACGTCTTCGATGGCATCCATATCAAAGAAGTCCAGAAAGCTTTAGTCATGAGTGCTCGTACTTTGGTTGAAAGTGAACCCAATTACAGTTATGTAGCAGCCCGCCTGCTGCTCAGCGATTTTCGCCAGGATGCCTTACAATTTTTAAAACTGCCGGCTCCCGATTCCCAAGCTGAAATGGCCCAATTGTACAGCGCCGCTTTGGCCTCAAGTATCCACCGAGGTATTGAATTAGATTTATTAGATCTAAAGCTTCAATCCTTTGATTTAGATAAATTAGGCCGTGCTTTAAATCCAGAACGCGATTTTAAGTTTACCTATCTTGGCTTACAAACCTTATATGACCGTTATTTCTTACACTCCAACGAGATCCGCTTTGAATTACCCCAAGTATTCTTTATGCGAGTCGCTATGGGCCTGGCTTTAAACGAAGCTGAAAAAGAACGCCGCGCGATAGAGTTTTATGAACTCTTGTCTTCCTTTGACTTTATGAGCTCTACCCCCACGTTGTTTAACTCAGGGACCGTGCGTTCCCAGCTCTCTAGCTGCTACTTAACGACTGTGCCCGATGATTTAAGCGGCATTTATAACGCGATGCGCGACAATGCTCTGTTATCTAAATACGCAGGTGGTCTGGGCAACGATTGGACCCCGGTTCGTGCGATGAATGCTCATATCAAAGGCACCAACGGTAAATCACAAGGGGTAGTGCCTTTCTTAAAAGTTGCTAATGACACAGCTGTTGCCGTTAACCAAGGCGGTAAACGCAAAGGTGCTGTTTGTGCTTATCTTGAAACCTGGCACTTAGATATCGAAGAGTTTTTGGAACTTCGTAAAAATACCGGCGATGATCGACGCCGTACTCACGACATGAATACCGCAAATTGGATCCCAGATTTATTTATGAAGCGGGTTATTGAAAATAAATCATGGACACTCTTCTCACCCGATGAAGTGCCCGATTTGCATGATCTCTACGGCCAAGCCTTTGAACATGCTTATAAAGCCTATGAAGAAAAAGTTGCTCAGGGTAAGATCCGCAACTATAAAAGCCTGCCGGCAATTAATCTTTGGCGCAAAATGCTTTCGATGTTATTTGAAACCGGTCACCCTTGGATCACCTTTAAAGATCCTTGCAATATTCGTTCACCACAACAACATGCCGGCGTGGTACACAGCTCTAACCTCTGTACTGAAATCACTTTAAATACCTCCAGTGATGAAATTGCGGTTTGTAATTTGGGCAGTATTAATTTACCCCAGCATTTAACTGCCACGGGTATCGACAGTGAAAAACTTAAGCGCACCGTCACAACGGCTATCCGCATGCTCGACAATGTGATAGACATCAACTATTACGCAGTCATGCAAGCCCGCCGTTCTAACTTACGCCATCGTCCTATTGGTCTGGGCCTTATGGGCTTTCAAGATTCTTTGTATAAGCTGGATATCTCTTATGAATCAGATGGCGCAGTAGAATTTGCCGACCGTTCTATGGAAGAAATCAGCTACTACGCCATTGAAGCTTCTTGCAAGCTGGCCGAAGAGCGTGGGGCCTATTCCACTTATGAAGGTTCTCTGTGGAGTCAAGGCATACTGCCGATCGATTCGATTCGCTTACTGCAGGAAAGCCGTGGGCTTTACTTAGATCAAGATCTCAGCCAAACCCTCGATTGGAATAGCCTGCGTGACAAAGTGCGTACCTTGGGTATGCGCAATTCCAACGTATTAGCGATAGCACCGACTGCGACTATTTCAAATATTTGTGGTGTCAGCCAATCGATTGAACCAACCTATCAAAATCTGTTTGTAAAATCCAACTTGTCCGGAGAATTTACCATCATTAACCCTTATTTGGTTTATGATTTAAAGCAGCTCGGGCTCTGGGACAAAGTGATGGCCAGCGACTTGAAATACTTTAACGGCAGTGTCCGCAGTATTGACCGTATTCCTGAACACCTTAAAAGCAAATATTCAACAGCCTTTGAGATTGATCCCAAATGGTTGGTGGATGCAGGCTCGCGTCGACAAAAATGGATTGATCAAAGCCAATCATTGAATTTGTATATGAGTGCCCCTTCTGGTAAGAAGCTCGATACCCTTTATCGTACGGCTTGGTTACGTGGCTTGAAAACCATGTATTATTTGCGTACTCTAGGAGCAACGGATGCCGAAAAATCGACTATCCATAATAAAGCTTTAAATGCGGTGCAAGCAGATGAGGGCATAAACACCCTAGCTTGCTCTATCAATAACGATCCCGGATGTGAGGTCTGCCAATGAGCAACGTTTTAGAAATGAGCAATGTCCTAGAAGCGCGTCGGGTTAAAGTAGACGACAAGCGAATGATCAATTGTAAAGCCGATCTCAACCAGTTGGTTCCTTTTAAGTATCCTTGGGCTTGGGATAAATATTTAAATGCTTGCGCCAACCATTGGATGCCCAATGAAATCAATATGGCAGCCGACGTCGCCCTTTGGAAGAGCAAAGACGGCCTAACGGCTGATGAACGCTTGATCATTGAAAGAAACTTAGGCTTCTTTTCAACGGCTGATTCTCTGGTCGCTAATAATTTGGTGCTAGCGGTCTATCGCCACATCACCAATCCTGAATGCCGCCAGTATTTGTTACGTCAATCTTTTGAAGAGGCCTTACATACCCATGCTTATCAATATGTGATTGAAGCTTTGGGCATGGATGAAGGTCATATTTTTAATATGTATCACGAAATCCCTTCGGTTGCCGCTAAAGCATCCTGGGCTTTACCGTATACAGAAAGCTTAAGCGACTTAACCTTTAAGACCGGCACCCCAGCCAATGATCAACGCTTGCTGCGCGATCTCATCGCGTTCTACGTGGTATTTGAAGGTATCTTCTTCTATGTAGGCTTTGCCCAAGTATTGTCCATGGGTCGACGCAATAAAATGACGGGAACTGCCGAGCAGTTTCAATATATTTTGCGTGATGAATCGATGCATTTGAATTTCGGCATTGATATGATTAATCAAATCAAAATTGAAAATCCCCATATTTGGACTCAAGCTTTCCAAAAAGAAGCCATTGAAATGATCCGCACCGGTGTTGAACTTGAAATTGCTTATGCCGAAGACACCATGCCCAGGGGGATCCTGGGTTTTAATGCAGCCATGTTTAAAGAATATATTCAATATATTGCCAACCGCCGTTGCAGCCAAATTGGTTTGGTTGAACAATATCCCAAGGTGAGCAACCCTTTCCCCTGGATGAGTGAAATCTTGGATTTAAAGAAAGAGAAAAACTTCTTTGAAACCCGAGTCACAGAATATCAAACAGGCGGGGCTTTGAATTGGGAAGAAGATAGCTGAAATCCACGGTTGGTCTTTAAATTCTAGGCGGCGTTGCCTGCAGCTCCTTCTAGTTATCTGCCAGGATGGCAAGCCAGTATAACAACAGGTGTGTGCTGGCTTTGGTTCTAAAAGCCAGCTATAAGGGAATGTACTCTTGCAAGTTAGCTTTTGGCAGAGCGGTCGAGCGGCTTAACTGAAAGCTTAAGTGCCCTCAAAGGTAAGCGACTAAACAGCGCATGAGGCAAGATTAAAGGACTAAAAGCACCCATGCTTAGAAACCATTACAAGCTGCCTCACATTGAAAAACGGCTTTTGCCCAATATCTGGGATGGCTTGGTATTGATGATTGTAATGGCGGTGATAGCCTCCTTAGCCTGGGGTGCTATGGATATGGATGTGCCTTACCAATTTGGCACGGTTATCAGCATATCTTTAGATCCAAGCCACCTGCCAGGTTATGCAGTCAGCACGGTGATTCGAATGTTGCTGGCCTTAATGGTATCTTTTATATTCACCCTCACCATCAGTACCCTGGCCGCTAAAAGTGATGCAGCCGCTAAAATCATATTACCCGCCTTAGATATTTTACAATCGATCCCCATATTAGGATTGTTGTCCATTACTGTAGTCGGTTTTATTGCCTTGTTTCCCGATAGTCGTTTAGGGCCGGAGTGTGCGGCCATTTTTGCTATTTTCACCTCTCAAGTGTGGAATATGGCTTTTAGTTTTTATCAGTCTTTGCGCTCAATCCCGAAAGAATGGCAAGAAGCTGCAGCGATTTATCATCTTTCACCCTGGCAACGTTTTTGGCATATAGAAGTACCTTTCGCAACCCCAGGTTTGCTCTGGAATACCATGGTATCGATGTCTGCAGGCTGGTTTTATGTAGTCGCCTCAGAAGCTATTTCAGTTGCCAATACCACCATCACCCTACCCGGCATTGGTTCTTATATCAGTAAAGCCATCTGGCAAGGTGATTCAAAAGCCATAGGTTATGCTATCTTTGCTATGTTTTTAGTCATTCTCATTTACGATCAGTTGTTGTTTCGGCCGCTGTTAAAATGGGCTGAAACATTTAAACCAGATACCCTTGAAGGCGAGACATCGACTCCATCTTGGTTCTATGATTTATTAACCAAAACACGATTATTTAAATATTTATCGGTTATTTACCAGCCCTTGATTGAATTTTTTATCAACCCGCCTCGCTTCACGAGGACCAAGCCTGCCTACAAAACCTCGCTACCCTCACCAAAACTTGCCCGTTGGGGTCGCTATGCCTTCAATACTTTGACAGCCTTAAGCTTGCTATGGGCGATGAAAGTTTTGTGCGACTTTATGATCGCAGAAATCACTATGGATGAAGCTTTTTGGGTTTTATGGCTGGGGTTGATTACCGGTGTAAAAGTCATGGTGTTGATTGTCTTGGCCTCACTCGTTTGGGTACCGCTGGGAGTTTATATCGGTATGCGCCCCAATGCAGCGCAGATCTGTCAACCCATAGCGCAATTTTTAGCAGCTTTCCCAGCTAACCTTTTATACCCTTTGGTGGTCATCTTAATTGTGAAATACCATTTAAATATCAATATTTGGACCATGCCCTTGATGATTTTAGGCACCCAATGGTACATTTTATTTAATGTGATTGCCGGGACCTCAGCCCTGCCTCAAGAATTGCATCTGGCCATTCAAAATTTTGGTGTTAGCGGTTGGTTAAAATGGAAACGTCTCATACTACCGGCCATTTTCCCTTATTATGTCACCGGAGCCATGACTGCAGCGGGTGGCGCTTGGAATGCCAGTATTGTCGCTGAAGTGGTCGAATGGGACGGCCAACGGCTAACCGCTCAAGGCTTAGGCCGATATATTACTGAATTTAGTGATCAAGGCGATTTTCCACGTATCGCTTTAGGCATCACTGTTATGTGTATTTACGTTTTAGTTTTAAACCATGTGCTTTGGCGAAAACTATATCGCATAGCCGAAAACCGCTTTACTCTGGAGTAAACCCATGTCAGAAACCACACTCCTGAAAGTAGAAAATGTTGCCAAATCTTTCCATACCCCTGAAGGTCAAACAAGACATGTCTTACAGGATGTCAACTTTGAGCTCAAAGAAGGTGAATTTGTTGCGGTTCTTGGCAAATCAGGTTCGGGTAAATCAACCTTTTTAAGAATATTAGCGGGCCTGATCAAGCCCAGTAACGGGACCGTATTTTATAAAGACAATCCTGTGGTTGAGCCGGTAAAAGGCATTGCCATGGTGTTTCAAAACTTTGCTTTGTTACCTTGGCTCTCGGTTTTAGAAAACGTCGAGCTGGGCTTAGAGGCCCAAGGCATGAATAGCAGCTTGCGACGCCAAAAGGCTTTGCAAGCCATCGACATGGTCGGATTAGACGGCTTTGAATCAGCCTATCCTAAAGAATTATCGGGTGGCATGCGCCAGCGAGTTGGTTTTGCCAGGGCACTGGTTGTTGAGCCAGAACTTTTGGTGATGGACGAACCTTTTTCAGCTTTAGATATTCTAACTGCTGAAAACTTACGCAACGACTTAATGGAGCTTTGGCAAGAGCAACGCATACGAACCAAAAGCATTTTATGTGTGACTCACGATATTGAAGAGGCCATTTTAATGGCGAATCGAATTGTTATTTTTAGCAGTGATCCGGGCCGCATCCATACCTCTTTAAATGTAGATTTGCCTTTCCCCCGTATTCCCCAGTCTGAAGTATTCCACTCTTTGGTAGACAAAATTTACACAGTGATGACCACCAGCGAACGCGATCGCTTAGCCCTCACCAAAGCGGCTGCTCATCGACAAAAAACCGATGTCAAACATCCAGAATACGCTTACCGTTTACCAGATGTATCCGTATCCGAGCTCACAGGGCTATTGGAAGCCATGCAATGGCACCTCAAAGAAGGGCGAATTGATTTACCGGCTCTTGCTGACGAATTACATCTGGCTGTCGATAACCTTTTCCCGCTGACTGAAGCTTTAGATATGCTGCGCTTTGCTAAAATTTCTAAAGGTGAAGTCAAGTGCTTGGGTGCCGGTAAAGAACTTGCTGAAGGTGATATCTTAGAAAGAAAACATCTGTTTGCAAAACATCTCTTAGAGCACATCCCCTTAGCGCGCCACATACGAGAAGTTTTAGATTTAAAACCCAACCACCGGGTCAATGAGGAACAGTTCTTAGAAGAGCTGCAAGAATTCTTAACTGAAGATGAATCCGAACGCTTGCTGAAAATCATCATCGATTGGAGCCGTTACGCAGAAATCTTTGCTTACGATTACGACACGGGGGTTTTAAGCCTAGAAAATCCACAATAGGGCCTACCGTTTAAATCCTCGCATCAAGGATCCATGGCAAGCTTCTTTGATAGGATCTTATTTTCAATTCAGCAATCCTACACGTATTTTAGGATCTTATTTTCAATTCAGCAATCCTACACGTATTGAATGCTTGCCCAAAAGCTACATCTGGGATAAAATCGGTTATTCAACTACTTTGTTAAGAAACCGCCATGCCAAGTTTTAGCCAAATAGCAGATTATAATCCTCAAGCCCAGGCGACTATCAGTGGCTGGTACAACAATTGCTCCTTAAACTGCATCGGGCATGTACTGATAGAAAAAATTCTCCATTCATCCGATGATGAACTCGCACAATGGAACACTGCTTCTTTTGCTGCTTTATGCCAATTTTTAGAACAATTTTTGGCTTATTATGAGATCCCTTTTTTTGATGGCAACCTTGAAACACCCACGGGCCTTAGCAGCTTTAAATCTTTTAGAGATGTATTCCTTATTTATACTCACCCTTGTGACAGAGAAATTATTTTATCGCCGGTACTGAGAAAATTTATAGCAACCGCTTTTAAAAATAATGTTGACTACCGTGACAACTTTCGTCCCCTGTACGAAATGATGGTAAGTGAGCTACAAGGAAAAAATAGCCAACAACGGCATAATCGCGAAACTTTCAATATGCTTGAGGACCATCCTTTTTTCCATGCTCCTAAAAATAAACAACTGATAGACATAATGAGTGTGACCCATGATTATTTTGATACGACATACCAAAACTACATTGAACATATTTCTACGATATCTCATAGAGCAACATTGGGACATGCAGAACTAGGAGCACTTGCGGTATTGTTTAATTTCACCATAGCTATGTATAAACAAGAAACCTTTAAATTCAAAAGAAATAACTATGCCAATTCAGAGCAAGGGATATTTATTTCCTGTGATAATTTCAGGGAAAACACTTTTAGAAGCGGCGATATTATCCAATGGAAAGGACTGGCGGTTAGCGTTGAGTCTTATGAAAAAACAATGATCTTTCCTTTCAATGGCAGATGGGCTATTAAATTAAGCCAACCATCTACATTCATAACGAAACTGACTGCAGACTTCTTGGGACGACAAGCTAAAGATACCGATGCGATAGAATTACTCAGAATCGCAAAAAACCCTTCATTATTTAACGAGCAAATTAAGCCAAACGCCATTGCAACCCTGGTCAATACTCATCAGCATTATAATTTGCAACTTAACGATCAAGTTTCTGCAGCAGCCCATAATACTTTATTTAGCACCGACAATTGCTTTACCGCAGCCCGCTACTCAGCCTCAGTTGATGACGCCGATATAGAAGTCAAAGTCTCTGCAGAACAACAAAAAATTCAACAAAATGATTTAAAAAACGTTCAACAGATGATTGCTTTTCATCTTAAAAGATGGCGGGAGGCGACTTTAAATTATGCTTTAACGGCTCAGGATGCAGCACTCGCTTTAAATTTACAGCAAGAATATTCCACGCCCTCGGAAAACGCCACTCAAACCGTCTCTGTTGCAGCTATAGCTCCCAAAAACGAGAAGTTGCCTGCCTTCCCTTCCCCTCATCCCGCCATAAACAAGAGTCGAGAACCATGGATATTCATTTTTGGTACTAGTGCTGGCGCTGGCATTGCATTTTTGTTACAACTGGCACCAAGATATCAACAGTCCTTGGCTAAGCTTTATGCCAGGTTGCTAAGCTTACCAAAAAAATGGCTGCAATCCACCAGCGCTGCCGCATTGATATTTAAAAGCTATTTAATAATTCATGGGTTAGCACTGTTGTATTATTGGTGCTCCAGAATTTTTCGCAAAACAACCATTCAAGATCCCCCAGCTGGCCCTGATATTCAAGCCAGTTCGACTGCGACGTCGTCAGCCCCTCCCATCAGCCACAATACCGCTGAGAGCTTACCAGCACCACCTCTTTGCCTGATCCATACAAAACTGATCACTCATCCTGAAGCAGGTAGCGAAGCCGCCAAAACTGAAAACAGCTCTCGGCCAGCCCCCCATCTCATCTAAATACCCAGCAACATACCCAGCAACTATCGAGGAAAGTTAGCTTTAAAGCTTTTCCCTTGCCCCTAGCACCCAGACCCGGTAATATAGAACTGAAATAATAGATAAATCTATGGTGATAAAAAACAAGTGCCCCAAAGCAATATGATAAAAAAATTCTTAAAATTAGTGATTTTAATATGCAGTTTGCTGTTTGTGCCGGCAGTTTTTGCGGGTATTGATATTCTGGAAGTTAAAGTTCAAGGCCTTGATTTAGAGCAGCAAAAAGCCGTACTGGCCACACTGAGCATTGCCCAAGCACAGTGGGAAGATAAGCTGCCAACCGCTCGGATCCATTTACTTCATGAATTAGCCCCCCAAGAAATTCAAAAAACTCTCGAAAGCTATGGCTACTACCAAGCCCAGGTTCAATCAAGGCTACAGCCATTAAAAAATGGCTGGCAAGCTGAGTACACTGTGAACAAAGGACCGGTCACTTTAGTTAAAAAATTATCCATTGTGGTCGAGGGGCCCGGTAAAGACTCGGAACTTGTACAAGCATGGCTCAAAAAACCGCCTCTGCGTATCGATAAACCTTTAGAACACCCGCGTTATGAAGAAGCCAAGCAAAGTCTTTTGGGCAAAACACTCGAAGAAGGCTATTTAGAAGCGGTTTATACCACTTCGGAAATTATTGTCAACCGAGATAACAATACAGCCGTCATCAATCTTGTTTTAGCAACCGGGCCACGTTACCGCATCGGTGAACTGCGCTTTACTGGCAGCAAATATAGCAGTCATTTTTTAAAAAAATACCTACCTTTTGCAGAGGGGGACGATTATTCCACAGCTCAACTATTAGCCTTGCAAAAAAATCTTTTAGAAAGCGAATTATTTGCTCATGTGCAGGTAGATCCTTTAATCAATCAAGAAACCAATCAACACATCCCCCTCGAGGTTCATTTAACACCCAAACTTAAAAATCGCTATACTGCAGCCTTGGGTTACGGCACAGATAGTGGCTTTAGGGGACAATTTGGCTATGAAAGACGTCTGGCATTTAGGCCAGGTCACCGGTTGCAATTGGGTATGAATACTTCTGGTATTCGCAATGAAGCTCATATTCGTTATCTGATCCCTGGTAAAAGGCCCACCTTGGATAATATATCTTTTGGCTTTAAAACCAGCGAAGAACATGTAGATCACAAATATCTGCGTAACCACGAATGGAGTGCCACTTCTCGACAAAAAAGAGGCCACTTGGAAAGACTGATAGGCCTTAAAACCCTCAATGAAATATATAAGGAAGGCGAGGGTTTACCCAAAGAACGAGCTCATTTTTTACTACCCAATGGTGGCATTATCTGGAGTGACAGCAAAGGCGAAAATTTCCAACAACAGGGTTCAAGGCTGGGCGTCAATGTAAAAGCTGCGCATAAACTCGTGTATGGTTCAGCAAGTTTTTTGCAAACTGAGCTGCAAGCCAAACATATTTTGTTTTTAAATCAAGCGGAAAGCCTGCGGTTTATTTTAAAAGCCCAAGCGGGCACCACCCGGATTAAAGATCCCGAGCAAAAGTTTCATAGAATACCTTTAAGCCTTCGCTATTATGCCGGTGGTGATGTCTCTGTTCGAGGCTTTAGTTACCACAGCCTAGGGCCCACTGTGACCGATTTAGATGGCAATATCAATGCAGTGGGTGGCCGACAGATTTTCACCGCAAGCGCTGAACTGGAAAAGAAACTTTTTAAGCAATTAAGTGCCGCAGCCTTTGTCGACTGTGGTAATGTTTTTAATGAATGGAAAGGCCCTCTGGCTGTAGGTGCAGGCCTAGGCATACGGATCAGCACCCCTTTGGGTCAACTGCGAGTGGATGTTGCTCAACCTTTAAAATTGGGCAATAAAAAACCGCGACTGCATTTAACTTTTGGTAAAGATTTGTAACCCATGATATTCAAATGGCTACGCTATAAAGTTATTTATCCCGGATTGCTAGCGGCAACGGTGTTGACGATAATTTTGTGTAGCCCCACAGTCTTGCGAGTGGCCACTAGCCTGTTGCAATGGTCGCTGCCAGGCCAGTTGACCATTGAAGAAACCCGTGGCCGTTTGTTGGATGGCATGCATTTTACAGGCATTGACTATCGTCAGGGGGAGCTCCAGCTCAGCATTCAAGAGGCCAATCTGTATTGGTTGCCGCATAAACTGCTGGCCCTTAAAATTGTTTTCCCTATGATTCAAGTAAAAAATGCTCGTATTGAGATCTTTGATGCACCTATTTTTATCGATCACTTAGAAACTGAAATCCAGCTCAAGCCACAAAGTTATCTTTTTAAAGTGGCAAGCCTTGAAGGCCATTGGAAGCATAAGCCTATTCATGGTTTTGGCACTTTTGCCTTAGAAAACGAGCTCCTAAAGACTCTTGAAGGCTCTGTCATGCTCGGTCAAAATTATCTTACATTTTCACCAAGATCTGAGTCTCTGACTTTAGAACAAGATTTTCAACTTTCGATCCTGGAGCCCAAAGTTTTTCATCCATTTTTTAAACAAGCCTTTGGGCTGACTGGCAGTTTAAGCCATAGCGAAGATGGCTGGATGCTCAGCAGTGAACCGACAACCTTCGGTGCTTCTTTACTACAACCCTGGTTGCCCCCGGGTTATTATTTAAAAGGCGAAGGCAAACTACATTTTGGTCTTTGGCAAAAACAAGGTGAGCCTCTACAAGCATTGGCCCAATGGCAGGCCGATACATTTGGGATCTCTTATCTAGCCTTCGATCAAGCCACCCGCCACTTCACTTTTAAACAGCCTATTATCCGAGCGTCACTACACAATCGATTGCTAGAGGCCATGATATCCCTAGAAGAAAACCCCGATAATTTTTTAAAAGCAGCGTTCAAACTAGGCCCTTCTGATAAATCTCAACCTTTCCATACTCTAGCTTTAAATGGCAATTTTGATCTGCAGTTAAAAGATCTCTCCGCTCTCTCCCTGATCAGTCCTGAAGTCTCAGCAATCCAGGGTTCATTAACAGCCCATGGGGAGCTTAAAGGGAATTTGCAAAAACCTGAATTTAAGATCCTGACCGAAATTAACAAAGGCCAATGTTTTTTCCCACTTTATGGCACTCAACTCAAAGAAATCAACTTAAAATTGACCGGCTCCGACCAAGACGCCTGGAAATTCCAAGCGACAACCGCAATTGGCAAAGGCCTTTTAGCCATTCAAGGCAACAATTCAAAAATAAATCAATGGACGACCAAACTGGATATCAAAGGCCATAATTTACAAGTAGCCGATACGCGACAATATCAAATCACTGCATCCCCTGATTTAAAAGTTGAATTCTATGGCAACAGTTTGGAAGTCGAAGGAAAAATTGTAATACCCAAAGGTGTTATTCGCTTAGCCGAACAATCACAAACCTCCTTGTCTCAAGACGTCCGATTCGTCGATAGTAAAACTTCAACGACCGCTCCTCCGAAAGACCCTTTTTATACCAATCTCGATATAGCTCTTAAAATTGACAATGCGCTACATGTTCAGGGCTATGGCTTGGATGCCTTCGTTGGCGGAAAATTACGTCTCTTTAAACGGATGGATAATCTATGGGCCAGTACCGGCCATTTAATGATTAAAGAAGGCCAATATAAATTAAGAGACAAAATTTTTTCTATCAATCAAGGTCGGCTTATTTATCCTCAAGGAACTTTATTGCAAAATCCCAGTCTAGATATACGCATGGTACAGCAACAAGGCCATCAGCCTCATACCAATCTTGATGAAATCGGCATTTATCTGCAAGGAACTTTACAAAAACCCCAACTGCAAGCTTATTCCAACAAAGGCTTATCCCAAGATGAAACTCTGTCTCAATTAGGTTTTGGTAGCCAACTGCACTCCGATGCAGAGCAAAAACGGTTTTTAATGTCCCAGGCAACATCTTGGATAACCTCCGATAACGATAGCGGCTTTAGTAAATCTAGATTACAAAAAGCTTTAGGCCTTGAAGAGCTTAATTTGGAGAGCCGAGATGTACAGAAGTCTATCGGTACAGAAGATGCCAGCACCACCGTATTGGTATTTGGTAAACGCCTTTCAAGCAGACTTTATATGCAATACATCCAAGGCGTGATGGGAGACAGCAGCGATGTGAGGCTGGAATATAAACTCAGCCCTCGCTTCGCCATCAGCGTCGATACCGGCACAGTGGATAGCGGTATGGATATACTTTGGTCTTTAGAAAAGGATTAGATCTAAGGTCGGCACTTAAGATTTTAATCCCTACATTGTTGACCTTGTTTTTTATAAGCCTATAACGGTACTCAAAATAGGTTGTAACGAGACGACATGAGTTCCCATTTCAGTTCTTACCAGAGCAGCGATTGGAAAAAGTGTAAGATCACTGTTTTTTATCAGCCAATCATCTTAAGCCTTCCTATACTTACAGATATACAGAATAGGCAATGGAATAATCATGAACTTAAAGCAACTGCGTGCTTTCTCGTTGGTCGAAATGATGATAGTACTCGCCATAAAGCTTTAGGCCTTGAAGAGCTTAATTTGGAGAGCCGAGATGTACAGAAGTCTATCGGTACAGAAGATGCCAACACCACCGTATTGGTATTTGGTAAACGCCTTTCAAGCAGACTTTATATGCAATACATCCAAGGCGTGATGGGAGACAGCAGCGACGTGAGGCTGGAATATAAACTCAGCCCTCGCTTCGCCATCAGCGTCGATACCGGCACAGTGGATAGCGGTATGAATATACTTTGGTCTTTAGAAAAGGATTAAATCTATTATGTCAGTCGAACTCGAACTCTTTGCTGCCCTTAACCAAGAACCCATTGATATTCATCAAATCGAAAGTATTTTGCTTAAAAAACCCGATCTGAATATCTTGGGCCCAAATGGAACTACCGTTGTAACAGAGGCGGCCCGCTTAGTACATCCTTTAGGAAAAGCTGAGGCCATGGAACTTTATTTAAAACATGGACCTGCCATTGTAACAGAGGCGGTCTACTTAGAAAAGTTTTTACCAAATACTGAGGTCTTGCAACTTATTTTAAAACAAAATCCTAAGCCGGATCTGAATTTAAAAGATAAACACGGCCGAACTGTTATGATGAATTGCTCCTCGGCGAATGTTGAAGTCTTGCAACTGCTGTTAAATGAAAATCCCAAGCTGGATCTCAAAGATAATCAGGATAGAACTGCTTTTATGTTGTCTGCCTGGGGCTATGGGCAAGGTGGAAATCCAGCAGCCCTTAAATTTCTTTTTAAGCACAGCCAACCTAAGCCTGATCTCAAGTTAAAAGATAAGGATGGCAGAACTGCTTTTATGTTGGCTGCCTCCTCAAAGACAAAGAATCCTGAAATCTTGCAATTTCTTTTCGAGCAAGATCCAGAGATTGAGCTTGATTTACAAGATTATGCAGGCAATACGGCTGTTATGTTGGCCATCTCTTCAAGAAGCCTGCCCATGCTTCAATTCCTGTTAAATCAAAATCCCCAGCTGAATTTACCAGATCATGCTGGCAATACGGCTGTTATGTTGGCCATTCGCTCAGGAAATATTCCAGCACTCGAGTTGCTTTTAAAGCAAAATCCCCTGCCCTACCTAGAGTTAGCAGATAAAGATGGCAACACTGCTGTGATGTTGGCTGCCAGTTCCTGGGACTTGGAAGCCCTGAAACTGCTGTTAAAACAAAATCCCCAGCCCAAGCTAAATGTAAAAAATAAGGCTGGCTACACGGCTGTTATGCTGGCCACAATCTCAGGAAATCTTCCAGCCTTGGAACTTCTTTTAGAACACAGCCCCGAAGCTCAGCTAAAGCTCAAAGACAACGATGGCAGAACGGTGGTTATGTTGGCCACTTATCCGAAAGATATTGAAGTTTTGCAATATATTTTAAAGCAAAGCCCCCAACCTAAGCTGCAGTTAAAAGACAATCTGGATAGAACTGCTTTTATGTGGGCTGCCTCCTTGGGGAAGCTTACAGCCTTACAACTCTTGTTCGATCAAAGTCCTCGGCCTGATTTAGAGTTAAAAGATAAAGATGGCTTCACGGCTGTGATGTTGGCTGTCCGCTCGGGGAAGATCCAAGCGGTGAGGTTTTTTTTTAATCAAAACCCAAGGCCCAACCTCAGAACACAAACGAGCCTCGGTAAAACAATTTTAAGGCTGGCTACAGAAAATGGCCAACTCGATATCTTGAAAGAATTGTTATTGCAAGATAACCACCATTTAGAAACCCCAGATGTTCAAGGAGCTAGTCCCTTATTGTGGGCGGTGTTTCAGGGTCGGCTTGCGACCAGCGAATTCCTGTTAAAAAATAAAGCCAATATTCAAGCCATCGATCAACAAGGCAATAGCCCCCTGCATTTGGCGGCCCAACAGGGGGATTGGCCTATGCTTGAGCTGTTGATAAAATCCGGCGCCGATCTTCAAGCTGTCAACCACAACCAACAAAGCCCTTCGGAAGTCGCGGCTCTGCATGGCCATAGGGAACTCGCAGAAAAATTATTAAAACCCGATCTGGCAGAACCCAGTCAACCAGTGCAGCAGGCCGCTGCTCGCTTAAAGAGAATTTTAGGGCAGCTGGACCTTGCTGAAAAACAACCGCAACCATCTCGCTTAGAGAAAATTTTAGGGCATCTGGATCCTCAGCAACCAGCCTTAAAATCCAGTCTTGCGATATTAAGACAATATCCTCAAGGTAAAGCTGCCCCTCTGCCTTTGGATCGCTCTACCCAAGGGCTGATGACTCAAACAGAAGCTTCTTTGAAAACTTCAGGCAAAAGCCTAGAATACATGTTGGAGACATTTCAATTTGTAGCACTGCCGATGCAAGATCTCTTGGCCAGAGAGCGCGCTTCACAATGTGCTGATAATTTAACCGATACCAAAGTCACTTTATACACCGGCTTTGATCAAAATAGATTGTTTCTCAGCATTATCATTAAAGAATTGATTGAAATCTGCAATCACGGTGGTGGCGCTGTGGATCAAGCTTTAAAAAACCGCTTTTTGTCCCATTACCAGCCCAGCCGAAGCCCTAATCCTGAACGATACCGGCATCAAGATGTCAATGAACTGAGAGAAAGTCCTGAGGATATTGATGATCCGAATTATTGGTATAGATATTGGAACTGGTGTAATGCTTCCTTATTTGGTAATCATGAAGATCATCCATATTGCAGCCTAAACTATTTTTCAACCAATTTCAACATTTACCCACAGTCAGTAAGAACCCGCTTGGCTGAAATTTTACAAGATTTTGGTTTAGAGCCCAGATCCAAAGCTTCACAAGAGTTTATTGAACGTTCTGTCGCTTATTTAAGAAAATTGCAAACAACTTCAGGTGGCTTCCAAGTGTTTGAGGTGCCTTACGCAAAACTTGATCACTTCTGCCATAATTTAAGGGTAGTCCCCTTCGGGGCCGAGCTGCCAGTAAAAATTAGCGAGTATATCTTAGAAGCCCGAATCAATCCTGAAAAAGTAGGCCCTGATTTTAATCGGGTTGAAATTATGATGATGTCCGGATTTCTGTTTAACCCTGACACCGGCATACGGACGCAGATTTATCACAATATGGAAAAAGAACATCCAGCAACCTTTGCTGAATTTAAACAGTGGCTGCGTACAGAGTTTATTCGTTTAGCAGTCAATCAGCATCGTGGCAATAAAAGCAAACAAACCATTGCTGAAAATATTCTAAAAAAACCAACTGAAAGCCCAGATCCAGAAATTCCTAGAACTCTGGGGCTTCCCAGATCTAAGCTTTAAAAGCTCTGGTTTTTTTGATAGCTTTGTAAACCCCCTTCTGGCATTTTTCAAGGTTATCTGCAAGAACAGCCATATCCACCAAAAAATCTCCCAAGTACCAACACCCGAGTTTAAAAATTATCCACCTTTAAAATCCAAGCTGTAAATTTTATAAGTCTTTCTATACTTACAGATATACAGAATAGGCAATGGAATAATCATGAACTTAAAGCAACTGCGTGCTTTCTCGTTGGTCGAAATGATGATAGTAGTCGCCATCATGGCGATTTTAGCCACCCTGGCTATGGCAAGCTATAGTCGATATACTCTTGAAGCCAGGGCAGCAACACTCTTGAATGCTGCCGGGCCCGCTCAACTGGCGGTGGATCAATATTTTGCTAAAAATTCTACTCTAAATATCACCAGTGTCGGTACGGAGTCTTATGTTATTTCCCCCGATATAACGCTCATCAGCACTATTGCTATTAATGCGGGCACCATCAATGTGCAAGGTACGGCCCTTGCCAACAAGCTGGTGATTTCTTTGATACCAACCATCCAATACATTCCCAGCACCACAACCGTTAGCGGCTTAACTTGGACCTGCAGCACCCCAGCTGCATTCATCAATTATGTGCCGGTAAGCTGTCAGACTGCCTGTACTGCAAATGCAGGTACCTGTTAAAGTCATGAAATCCTATAAAACTATTCGAATTCTTATAATGCTCTAGGATGAAAATGAACCGGAGCGCTCATGGCGACCATGCTAAATCTATCCTTTAAATAATGTTGAGTTTCTTGTTGAACCACATGGACCAAAGCAACCAGCGAATACAAATGCGGAATAATCATAAAACCATTGGCTAAATCTGCAATACCCCAGACCAAATCCAATTTTAAAATAGCACCCAGTGCGATCATCAGAACAAACAACCAGCGATAACGGTGAGCCCATTTCAAGCCCAACAAGTATTCACAGCATTTTTCCCCATAATAAGCCCAAGCCAATACCGTGGTAAAAGCAAACAAAATCAAGCCAACAAAAACCATATAGCGAAAGGCCGGCAGCACCGAACCAAAAGCTGTCAACGCCATATGAGAACCCGTCAATCCCAGTGGTAAGACCTGGGTGACCGCTAAGACCAAGCCGGTAATGGTACAAACCAAAAATGTAGAAATAAAAACACCACTGATGGCCAACAGTCCCTGCTCTGCAGGATGTTCCGTTTTGGCAGCCGCCGCGGCAATGGCCAAACTGCCAAGACCTGCTTCATTGGAAAATACACCGCGGGCAATACCCATTTGCAAGGCCATACCAGCACTGGCGCCCATAAAGCCCCCTGCTGCAGCATGGCCGGTAAATGCTGAACTGACAATTTGAACCAAAGCTCCGCCTAAAGCATGATAATGAGTGATCAATACATACAAGCCCATGCCCAAATAGGTTAAGGCCATAAACGGTACTAAAACTCCGGCAACCCGCCCAATACTGCTAATACCACCTAGAATAACCACAGCGGTTAATGCTGCCATCGAAAACCCGGTAGCCCAATTGGGTACTGGAAATAAAGCACTCACGGCAAAAGCCACTGAATTGGATTGCACCATACAACCAATGCCCAAGGAGGAAAATGCCCCTAAAAAAGCAAAAAGAATTGCCATGCGCTTCGCATTGAGCCCATTGGCCAGGGTATACATAGGCCCACCCGCCATAGCGCCCTGTTGATTCATTTCACGATATTTTACCGCCAGCAAAGTTTCAGAGTAAGCCGTGGCCATGCCCAAAAGTGCTATCACCCACATCCAGAATATAGATCCCAGTCCACCCACAGCCACAGCTGTCGCAATACCGGTAATATTGCCCACACCAATGGAACCCGCTAATGCAGTCATTAACGACTGAAAAGCCGGAATATCCCCTTGGACTTCTTGTGCGCGAATACTCGAATATTTATTCTGAGGCTTAAACAGGAGTTTTAAAGCATAGCAAAGATAGCGGAACTGTAAGCCTTTCAGTTTAAAACTGAGATATAAGCCTACAATCACCAGCAAAAACAGCAAAGGCCCACTTAAGATTGCGCTTAAATTCAGCAACATTTCTGCAAATTTATCCATAAGGCAATCCAATCCATAGTTCATTCAGACTTTATTTCCTCAAAAAACTGTTTCATTCTTTTAAACCAAGAGCTTTCTTTGGGACGGTGATTGCCTTGGTCTTTCAAAGTTTTTTCCAATTCTTCAAGCAGTTCTTTTTGTTTTTTGTTTAGATTCACCGGAGTTTCAATCAAAACTCGGCACAATAAATCACCCGGACCTTCGCCCCTCACGGTTTTAACCCCGCGGCCGCGCATTTTAAAAAGTTGGCTGGTTTGGGTTTCAGCTGGTATTTTAAGTTTCAGTTTGCCATCCAGTGTCGGCACATCAACCTCACCCCCCAATGCAGCCAAACTAAAACTAATCGGCACTTCACAAAATAAATGGCTGCCTTCACGCTTAAAAATATCGTGATCTTTCACACGAATTTGCACGTATAAGTCACCTGCAGGCCCGCCGTTCAAGCCCGCTTCGCCTTCACCATTTAAACGAATGCGATCACCATTATCAACTCCAGCAGGTACTTTGACCGATAAAGTTTTTTGCTCCTGGACGCGTCCTTGGCCACGGCAAAGGGGGCAAGGATCGCTGATCACCCGACCTTGGCCTCGACAAGAATGGCAGACTTGTTGAATGGCAAAAAAACCTTGTTGCATGCGTACTTGGCCTGCACCATGGCAAGTTGCACACTCTTTAGGCGCTGCTCCATCTTTAGAACCCGTGCCTTTACAGCCTTTACAAGCGACTAAAGTAGGCACACGGATAGTCACCGAGTTACCTTTAACGGCTTCTTCAAGGGTTAATTCTAAGGTGTAGCGTAAATCTGCACCTTCTTGGGCATAACTGCGCCCTTGGCCTTGTGCCTGCGTACGGCCAAAGATATCGCCAAAAATATCGCCAAAAATATCACTGAAATTGCCAGCGCCACCAGCGCCGCCAAAACCTGCAGCCGCATTGCCATCAACACCGGCATGACCAAACTGATCATAAGCCGCTCTTTTTTGAGGATTGGAAAGCACCTCATAGGCTTCACTGATTTCTTTAAATTTATCTTCAGATTTTTTATTATCTGGATTGCGATCCGGATGATGCTTCATGGCAAGTTTGCGATAAGCTTTTTTGATATCCGCTTCACTGGCTGAACGCTCAACGTCGAGAAGAGTGTAGTAATCTTGTTTTGACATGAATGCCCCTCACCCTTGGTCGTATGCATACGACAAAGGGTGTTTTCTGATCCTAATAAAAATATACCGGTCTGTTTGGTTTTAGGCTAGGAACTCTAGTGCTGTGCCACAAGCCACCCAGACATCCACCCTGGTAGTAACGAAGGTGGATGCTCAACAACGCCTAAAATCAAAATGGGACTGGTATCGGTTATTGTTTGTTTTCTTTCACTTCCTCAAATTCTGCATCGACTGCATCATCTGAGGATTTATGTTCATGACCGCCATCAGAGGGGCCTGTGCCGCCACTTTGTTGTGCCTCTGCATACATGCGCTCTGCCAGTTTGCTAGAGGCTTGTGTCAAAGCTTCTGTCTTAGCGTCTATATCGTCTTTGTCATTGCCTTTCAAAGCTTCTTTTAAAGCACTGATGGCCTGCTCGATATGGCTCTTTTCTGCAGCATCAACTTTATCACCGGCTTCTTTCAAAGATTTTTCTGTGGCATGCATCATGCTATCCGCATGATTTCGCACAGTAACCAAGGCCTGGAATTTTTTGTCTTCTTCGGCGTGAGCCTCAGCATCATTGACCATACGTTTAATTTCTGCTTCAGAAAGCCCACTAGAGGCTTTAATAACAATTTTTTGTTCTTTATGTGTCGCGATATCACGAGCTGAAACACTTAAAATACCGTTAGCGTCGATATCGAAAGCAACCTCAATTTGTGGCACACCACGAGAAGCGGGTGGAATGTCGCTTAAATCAAATTGACCTAAAAGCTTATTAGCCGAAGCTTGTTCTCTTTCCCCTTGAAACACACGAATGGTCACGGCTGTTTGGTTATCAGAAGCAGTCGAAAACACTTGAGTTTTCTTAGAAGGAATGGTGGTATTTTTTTCAATTAACTTAGTCATCACACCCCCCATGGTTTCAATTCCTAGGGATAAAGGTGTGACGTCTAATAATAATACGTCTTTGATATCACCTGATAAAACACCGGCTTGAATAGCAGCACCCACCGCAACGGCTTCATCAGGATTCACATCTTTACGCGGTTCTTTACCAAAGAAGTCTTTTACCAATTGTTGCACTTTAGGCATACGGGTTTGGCCGCCAACCAGGATCACATGATGAATATCACCAATTTTCTTACCAGCGTCTTTCAAGGCCATTTTACAGGGCTCAATGGTTTTAGCGATTAAATCTTCAACCAACGACTCAAGTTTGGCCCGGGTAATTTTGATATTTAAATGCTTGGGCCCGGCTGCATCGGCAGTAATATAAGGCAAATTAACATCAGTTTGTTCACAGGAAGAAAGTTCAATTTTGGCTTTTTCGCCCGCTTCTTTTAAGCGCTGAACTGCAATCATATCCTTGCGCAAATCAATACCTGTTTGATTTTTAAATTCATCAATCAGATAATTAATAACCCGCGCGTCGAAATCTTCACCACCTAAGAACGTGTCACCGTTGGTTGCTAATACTTCAAATTGATGTTCACCATCCACATCAGCGATATCAATAATAGAAATGTCAAAAGTACCACCACCTAAATCGTAAACCGCAATGGTCGCATCACCCTTTTGTTTATCTAAACCGTAGGCCAATGCTGCAGCTGTAGGCTCGTTGATGATGCGTTTGACTTCAAGCCCTGCAATACGGCCGGCATCTTTGGTCGCTTGGCGTTGGGCATCATTGAAATAAGCCGGAACCGTAATAACGGCTTCATCGACCTCATAGCCCAAATAATCTTCTGCAGTTTTCTTCATTTTTTTGAGAACTTCAGCAGAAATTTGTGGCGGTGCCATTTTTTTATCTTTATAAGCGACCCAGGCATCGCCATTCTCAGCAGCAATAATTTTATAAGCCACCAGACCCCGTTCTTTGGCAACCATCGGATCGTTTTCGCGACGGCCGATTAAACGTTTCACCCCATAAAAGGTGCCTTCGGCATTGGTCACCATCGAGTTTTTTGCAGCCTTACCGACGATGACTTCGCCTTCAGGGGTAAAACCCACCACCGAGGGGGTGGTTCTATCGCCTTCGGCGTTTTCAATAACCCTGGGCCTATCTCCTTCCATCACAGCCACACAGGAATTGGTGGTGCCTAAATCGATACCAATAATTTTTTTGCCAGTCGTTGAAGCCATGCTTTTTCCCCTTAACCTTAAATCTGTAAATCTGTAAATCTGTTATTCAATAACTTTTAAAAATCCCCAATCTATTGCTTAAATGGGGACGGACGCTCAATATTTCAAGCCTCAGTATCAATTGAAGGCGTTAACTCAGGCCTGGAGACTATCACTCTGGCTGGGCGCAATACCCGCTCTTGGAGTGAATAACCTTTTTGAATAACGGTTAAAACCCGATTGGCTTCGCCATCGCTGGGCGCTGTGGACAAAGCTTCATGTAAGCTTGGATTAAAAACCTGTCCTTCAGGGCTTACCGGTTTAATGCCAAATTTATCTAAGGAGCCCAGCAACAGCTTAAGAGTCAGCTCCATCCCCTGATGCAAACTTTGAGCAGCTTCGCCTTCCACCTTGACTTGTAAACCTTGCTCGAGGCTATCGATAACTGCCAGAAGTTCACGGGCTAAACGCTCAATACTGTATTTGTGAGCATTTTCAATATCCAACTGGGCACGTTTGCGAGCATTTTCGGTTTCAGCTTTAGCACGTAAAAACTGCTGCCAGTTTTCTTCAGCTTTTTCAGTTGATTGTGCCAATGCAGCTTGTAAAGCTGCTAAATTTTCAGCGCTGTTTTGGCCCTTATCTTCTTTGGCTGCGGTTGGAGCCGTGGCTTCTGCTTCTTTGCGGCTAGCTTGCTCAAGTTCTTCGTTAGACACCATACTTCCCCTTAATTTTGCTGTTTGATGATAGGCGCTGACTACTAAATGGGGCTGATTATGAGCGTTTCAAGGCGACACTCAATAATTTTGCCGTGACTTCAACCAGGGGGATCACCCTATCATAAGGCATGCGTGCAGGGCCTATCACCCCCAACATGCCGACTACCTGACCATCGACTTGATAGGGCGAGGTGACCAGGCTACAGCCCTGCAATAGATCCATGCCTTCGTCTTCGCCAATAAAAATTTGCACGCCCTTGGCATTGACACACAAATCCATTAAATGCAGTAATTCTCGTTTTTCGGTAAAGGCTTTAAATAACTGTTGTAACCGGTGGCTTTGGGCTGTTTCAGCAAATGCCAAAAGATTGCTAGCACCTGCCAATACATAATCTTTTTTGTTTGAAGGCTCATTAAAAGCTTGGCTTGCCATTTCGATGGCGCCTTGCATCAATTGGTTTAATTGGTCTTTATCATCGCACATTTTTTCAAGCAGCTTGGAGCGAATATCGAGCAAATCGTGGCCTGCAAAAATGCTGTTTAAATAATTGGCTGCTTGCCCTAGTTCTCCAGCTGAATAATTTTTATCCGCTTGAATAATGCGATTTTGTACTTCCTGTTCATTGACCACCAAGATAACCAAAACTCTATTTTCACTCAAAGATAAAAATTCTACTCGACGTAAAATATATTGGTGGGCAGTGGGTGTAGACACAATACCCACTAGGCTGGAAAGTTTGGATAATAAATCAGAAGCTGAATGGAGCAATTCTTCACGCGGCTGCTCGGTAATAAAGGCAGTTCTTAAAGTTGCTATTTGGTTGGTTGCTAAAGGCTTAACGGTTAACAGTCTATCGATGAAAAAACGCAGGCCCTGAGGGGTCGGCAGGCGTCCGGCTGAAGTATGGGGTGAGGCGATCAAACCTTTATCTTCTAGCAGGCCTAAGAGATTGCGGATAGTTGCTGAGCTTAAAGGAATGCTGGGATCTTGAGATAAAGTTTTCGAGCCTACGGGTTGGCCTTCGGCCATATACCGCTCGACCAAAGCTTTTAATAAAGTTTCTTCCCTTAAAGACAAAGGAGAAGAGGACTCAGCTCCTCTGCTGATCTTATTGACGATCTTATTTAAAGCCAATTTAAGTCTACCTCTGCCCATATAAAACTCTTAAGCAAACTTACTTAAAAATGGGCCAATAGCTCCTATTGTACGCAAAATTATGCCCTGCTCCAAGGCATACTGTTGATTCACCCATTGCCAAGGCTTAAGTCTTGGAGTCCAGTCTTGATCCCAGTGGCCGCTTTTCCAAGTTGCCCAATGGCTCTATTCTGGTTTTGAGCAAAATTTCTAAGTTTTTCTCTTTCAGCAGCAGACAAAAGCCTGGTTGAAAAATAAGCGCCTAAAAATTTAACTACCTGAAAGCTGACAAAAAATGCTGTTAAAAAAGCAAGAACTCTAAATCCTGCCTTGAGAAAAGTTTTCAGTAACATCGGTAAAATCTGCCAGCATGAAGTTCTTTATATAAAAATCTTATTCAAAAAAACGGGTGCTTAGCACCCGTTTTTTAAGTTTGCAGCTCGTAAACTTCAATAAGGCTTAGGAGTATGAGTGGTTGTTGAAGCACTACTGCGTTTACCACCTTGGTTAACGGCAACAACTGTGTCATTAGGAACTTTTAAGAAAGGCACTACACCTTTTGTTGAGGAGGAAGCTGCCAAACTTAAGCCCTGTTGATTTTCTTGAGGATGACAGCGACTGGCTTTCAAACTGCCTGCCTGAATCATTTGCTCATAATGCTTTTTCAATGATTCTTTAGACACGACGGCCAAGACTGCTTCAGTCAGCAATCGAGCACCAACGCTGTAAGTCAATTGATCGTTAGCCGTTATCGTTTGGATCCACTCCCGTGCTAATTTTTTAGTGGCGCATAATTTAAGGCCATTTGGAGTATCCATCTCGGCTTCAAGCTGAGATCGCTGGTCAATCATTGCATCAAAAGTGCCTTTGTCTACCTCATCAATTTCAGAATCAAAGTCTGAATCTTCTAAAATCTTAAAGCCACAACAACCGCGATCTATACTGGAGTTCTCCTGCCTGATCTGCTCTGTCCTTTCTTTATGATAGCTATCATAACGTTTTTTGAATTCTTCAAAAACTGCTGGGGTGGTTTTTGCAACATCAGCAAAAAATGCCACCGTTAAAGATTGTCCCTCTTTCAGATCAGTGGTGGTATGACCCCAGCTTTGCAACAAAGGCCATTCTTGTTTAGTAGCACAAGGCAGTCCTGCTCGTAAATTATTTAAATCTTCTTTAGCTTCTTCTAAGAGTTGCAGATTTATCATATAAGTGAGATAGGTCGGTAGGGTCGTCAGAGAGCTCCATAAAGCCTTTAATTTGGATTTTTGAGTGGCAGCTGTACCTGTACCTTGGACTAAGGCTGCAGAATTGCTAACCAGATCACTGGTACTCGGCGCTAAAGTAGTACTCGGCGCTAAAGTGCTCGTATTCTCAGCTGGACTAGATTTTTCTTTCGAAAAATAGCTAGCCAGTGTGAGGGAGAAGACTTTGATTCGTTCTCTAACAGTATAAATAGTGACGAGTCCCAGGCCTAGGCTCAAAAGCATGCCTCCTTTGGTACCTATTTTTTGAAAGGAAAATCTAGCACTTTGGGTTGTTTCAGTAAACGAGGCCATCAGCCCTTTTCCGAAGTTAGGCATCTAAAACTCCTTAAAATAATATATAAGCTGCAGTTACTTAAGTAACAGCAGCTTTCAATAGATAAATGCAGTCAACAATAAAGCGGCTGGGAATAAACTGTCAAGCCGTCTATCTCCCTGCCTACAAATCCCTTAGTTTAAAATCCAACAACTTGTCTCTTAGGATCAGCCACAAGACGGTATCTTATAGCCCTTCTTTAAATTAAGCTGCAGTCAGCGGACCGGAAATATATTTTTCACGCTTAATCGCTTTTCGATCAAAACCCGCCTCGATTAAAGCTGTAAAGGATTGATCGATCATATTGGGGTTACCGCATAAATAGATGAAGTCTGATCCAGGTTTTAAATTTAAGCTTTCAAACTGGTGCTGCACATAACCTTTGCTGGCAAAGGATAGATCTGAGGGAGAATCTTGGCTTAAAGCCGCCATATAGCGAAAACGAGGATGCTGTTTTGCAAAATCTAAAAATTCATCAACATAGAGCAAGCTTTCTAAAGTGCGGGCACCAAATAACACCACGATCTCTAAATCAGCTTTTGCTTCGAGTCTTCGAGCCAAGTTAGGCAACATAGAACGATAAGGGGTAATGCCAGTGCCGGTGGCCACAAAAATATAACGTTGGGGATCTTCTTCTTTCAGCAACAATAAGCCATAAGGTCCACTGATGTCGATTGCCTCCCCCTCTTTAATATTGCTCAATAAGGTCGTTGCTAGGCCATTTAACACATAAGCACAAGCCAATTCTATTTCGCCATTGCCAGTAGGCGGATTGGCAATACTGAAATTTCTTCTAATAGCTTTTCCTGTCGTTGGTATATGAATAGAAATAAATTGGCCAGGTGCATAGGAAAAAGAAGTCTTGTCTTCACATTCAAAGACCAAGTGACGGGTATTAGCAGCTAACATCCTGGCTGATTTAAGCAGATAACGATAAGTGGTTTGAGACGTTTGAGACATAAAAATTCTTCCTTAGGCCTAAAACTTTAGGGTAAAATTTAGTGATTTACAGGACTTGTTGCCCAAAAACTGATAAGCGATAAAGCCAGTCACAAGCTTGTTAACAAAGGACTAATAACCTGCCCAGCAGACTGTGTCAAGATAGCTGCTGTCTTTCTGCGCTTCTAGCAACCCTTCTGATATACTGCAATACGGCAGGGAGATGGGGATTAAAGTTATATCTCTTAAAGTTCAGCATCATGAAGAGTTTAGCGGACACTCTTTAAAATGTTTTTTATTAAGGAATGGAAATGAGCAAAAAAACTGCACTTGTTTCAACCTCAGTTGGGATACTTTTAATTTTTGGCCTTTTGTGGAAAGTAGGACTGATAGCTTTAATCATGTCCAGTATTTCCCCTGGGATGGAATCGAGCTTAAGCAAAGCTCCGCCCAAGGTTGAAGATCTACAGATAACAGCCCTTGATCCTGTTGAAAATCCCAGCGAGCAACCATCGACTGAGTTATCCTCAGAAAATACCGCGCTCTTTCCAGAACCCAGTGCAACAGCTTTGCCTGCTCTTGTCGAAAAACCCAGCGCTGCTACAGCCTCTCCTCAGGCTATTCATAAACCCCCCAGAATATCGGCTGATTACACAATTAAAATAATCAGTCCTCTTAATAAGGCAGAAATAGCGCCAAGTTTAGAAGACTTTGAAATAAAGGTAGCTATCGAGCCGGCACTGAAAGATGATGACAGTCTACAAATCGTATTAGACGACCTAGCAGTTGGCAAGCCACAAAAAGAACCGATTTTAAAGCTCGATCATTATTTTTTAGGCGAACATAAGTTAGAGGTTCAGGTTCTCCACCATGGCGTGCCTATTTTGATCAGCGAGCCAATTTTAGTCCATCAATCTAAAGCTAAAAAAGAGGCTCGCCCTCAGCCTAATTAATAGGTGCAAACTAACCCCTTTATTTATTTAAGGAGCTCTCATGTTAAAAACTTTCTCATTGTTTGTAAAATTTTCCCTGTTTATTGCAGTCATGTTTCCGGCAATGGTTGAAGCCACGCTTTATAAAGCCGTAGATGCACAAGGGCAAGTGTATTACAGTGATACGCCATCTATTAATAGCCAACCTATAGAGCCCATCGAAACGAACAATACTGCTCAAAGCAATCCTATCACTACCGAAGATCCAAAAACTCAAGCTCAATCGGAAGATTATAAAGTATCAATCATAAACCCAGAGAATGACACAACCATCACCCCAGGGGAGGAAAATATTTTTATTACCGTACTGGTAACGCCTGCACTGAAAGACAGTGATACTCTTCAGCTCATAGTCGATAAGCTGCCCTATGGTGATCCACAAAAAGATGTGAGTTTTAAAATTACACGTCTGGAACGGGGTGAACATACGTTACAAGTACAAATTGTTAGAAAAAACGATAAACCCATACAGAGCAATAGCATCACCATATATCAAAAACAAGCTTCAGCTAAAGCTAGCACTTAAGATAAAAGGAAAACTCATGGCCAAACCCTTTGCTCGCATCGGTCTCTTTGCCAAACAAAGCACCAACAATGCAGCTGCTTTTAATACTTTGCTGGATTTTTTAAGCCAACATGATTTAGAACTCCTCATTGAAAGTGAAAGTGCGCGCATCAGTCATCAATCCTGGCCAACAAAACCGCGTGAAGAATTAGCAAAACATGTCGATTTGGTTATGGTATTGGGCGGAGATGGCAGCCTTTTAAATGCTGCGCGTGCTGTGGTGCCTTTTGATGTGCCGATACTGGGTGTTAACCGAGGACGCCTAGGATTTTTAGCCGACATTCCGCCTCACCAACTCGAATTACTTTTAACACCTATTTTGGCCGGTGATTATATTGAAGAGCAGCGTTTTCTTTTAGAAGCGACTATCGAGAGAGAAGGTCAAATTATTGCCCAACACAAGGCATTAAATGATGTCGTCTTGTATGCAGGCAGCATTGCACGGATGTTCGAGTTTGAAGTATGGCTAGATCAACAATTGGTGGTTCAGCAGCGTTCTGATGGGCTGATAACTGCAACACCAACTGGCTCTACTGCTTATGCGCTGGCCGCAGGCGGCCCTATTTTGTACCCCACTTTAAAAGCCATTACTTTAGTACCCATGTTTCCTCATACCCTCAGTACTCGGCCGATTGTGGTGTCGGATGAAAGCGAAATAGAACTTAAAATAACTGCAAATAATAAAGTTTTTCCAAAACTCAGTCTTGATGGTCAGGTTCACTTAGATTTAGAGCCCAATGATCGAATTTTCATTAAGAAACATAAGCATCTCTTGCGTTTAATTCATCCCAAACATTATAATTATTTTGCAGTGTTGCGGGAAAAATTGGGCTGGCATGCCAGTACCGCCTTAGCAGAAGAGCACAAACTTGAAGTCACCCCCTTGGCAAAAATCTAGGGGCTAAAGAGTCGCACAGCACTATCAAAACAGATTGGCAAAACAAGATTGGATGCCAAATAAATGATAAGGCAACGCCTAAAATAAACAGCAAGAAAAAACAAAAAAGACCCATAATAAATTATATATACTGGTTCTAGTTTGGTTTTAGGCAAGGCGCCAAGCCTGGAGCTACCGGAGTTTACATATAGTAAATGAGGATAGCGACATGGCGTAGGCAACACCGCCTAAAATCTAAATGGAACCAGTATAGAACTGGAGGCCATATATGCTGATCCATCTTTACATTAGCAATTTTGCCCTGGTAGAAAAACTAGAGCTTGATTTTCAAAATGGCTTAACCGTATTAACTGGCGAAACTGGTGCAGGTAAATCCATTTTATTAGATGCCTTGGGCCTAGCCTTAGGCGATAAAGCTTCCCCTGCTGCAATTCGCGCGCCTTTTGATGAGGCAGAGATAGCGGCCACTTTTGAAATTTCCAAGCTCACTTCAGTGCAAGACTGGCTTACTCGGCACGAATTAAATGCTGAAGGCGATTGCTTGCTGCGTCGTTTGGTTAACAAAGATGGCCGTTCACGGGCCTATATCAATGGTCGACCGGTACCCCTGACGCAAATTCGAGAACTGGCTAGTCTTTTATTAGGGATCCAAGGCCAACACCAGCATCAAGTGCTATTACAAACCGAATATCAAAGACGGCTTTTAGATGCCTATGCCGATCATCTGCCTTTAACTGCAAAAGTTAAAGAACTGTATTTAGAATGGCAGAAAATGGACGAACGCTATAAAGCTTTGCAACAAGAAGAGGCAGAAAGTGACAAACTGGCCTTATTGAGTTATCAGCTACAAGAATTAGAAGAACTGGCTCTGCGAGAAGGTGAGCTTGAAGATATTGATACTGAACACAAGCGTCAAGCTCATGCCGAACAGTGGTTAACGGTGACTCAACAAATTTTATCTCGCCTACAAGATGATGCCGAGATGAATATACTCAGCAATCTTAATCTTGTTATACGAGAGACTGAACAACTCAAAATAGCTGCTCCCACCATCCCTGTCATTCTTGAATTATTAACCAGCGCAAACATCAACTTAAATGAAGCCACTTCAGAGCTGCAAGTTTTTCAACAAAGTATTGAAGCTGATCCACAACGCCTGGCCTACCTTGAAAGCCGGATAAACAGCATTCATCAATTGGCTCGTAAGCATCGCGTGCAACCATCAGAGCTGATAGCCAGACAGCACCTCTTAAAAACTCAAAAAGACACTTTAGGCCGCCAAGAAATTTTATTAAAAGAGCTGGAACAAGAATTAATCAAATTAAAAAGCCAATATAAAATATCCGCTTTAGCCTTAAGCCAAAGTCGTCAAGCAGCAGCGGCTTTGTTAAGTGCACAGATCACCGAACGCCTACCGACTTTAGGCATGAATCATGGACGCTTGGTGATAGACTGCCGCCTTAAAACTACGGACACCATGAGTATTCACGGCATAGATGACATTGAGTTTTTAGTCAGCACCAATCCTGGGCATGCCTTGGCGCCTTTAAAACAGGTGGCCTCAGGTGGCGAATTGTCGCGCATCAGTCTTGCTATTCAAGTGATCACTGCCTTAAAAATGACCATTCCAACTTTAATTTTTGATGAAGTCGATACCGGCGTCAGCGGGAAAACCGCAGCCATCGTTGGCATACTCTTAAAACAGCTAGGGCACTCAACACAAGTATTGTGTATTACCCATTTGCCACAAGTTGCCGCTGAAGGACAACACCATTTCAGAGTGGTTAAACAACAAACAGCAAGTTCTACCCATACTGAAATTACGCTTCTTAAAGGTAAGGCTCGGGTTGAAGAATTAGCCCGCATGTTGGGAGGCGTTGAAATCACCAAGCAGGCCTTAGCCCATGCTAAAGCTTTACTGCAAGAGCACAATAAGGCAATTGTATGAAAACACCCCAGGCAGGATCGACAAAATTTAGCTAGACTTTTTTTGACAATTTTTACAATGTCCGAAAATAGATAGCGAGTGATCCGTCATCTCAAAGTCATAGGACTCGGCAACTTTTTTTTGTTGTTGTTCAATCAATGAGTCGACAAATTCAACAACCAAACTACAACTGATGCAGACTAAGTGATCGTGATGCCGGCTATTGTTCAACTCAAAAACACAACGTCCACCTTCAAAGTTATGACGAATAACCAGATCTGCAGCTTCAAACTGTGTTAATACCCGATAAACCGTAGCCAAGGCTACATCTTCGCCCATTTTCAACAGATGTTGATGTACTTCTTCAGCACTTAAATGTCGACTAGCAGAATTTTCCAATAGATGTAAAATTTTAAGGCGAGGCGCAGTTACCTTAAGGCCCAGTTTTTTTAACTCTTGATTATTCACTGCCTTCTCCGTTAGCAAATGGAGTCATGATTGTCAGTATAAGCCAAACTGGCTGCCCATAAACGGCTATTTGATGACAGCATCAATGGATTTGATGCCCATCAACACCCAGCAAGCATCCATAATTTGAAGGATCCTGTATCAGTAGAAAGTTTTCAGTCATTTCTTTGAAAGATGGCTCCTTAGCCCTTGATTAAATAGCCATTCCTCCCCTATCATAAACCCAGGCCTACACCCCTAGTAGGCACCCAAGAGAGTTAACTCAATATGCTGCATGCCTGGTTTTGTCGCTTCACTATTTTAAGCCTTGTTTGCTTTGTCCTCTCTGCCTGCCAATTCCCGCCTCGTATCTACAAAATAGATATTCCTCAGGGTAATGTTGTCAATCAAGAGATGATCAACCAATTAAAGCCTGGTATGTTCAAAGCTGAGGTGCAACAAATTTTAGGCAGCCCTGTTTTAATCCCCAGCCCTGAAGCTCAGAGATGGGACTATATCTATCGTTTTAAATCGGGCCAGGGACTACCCTTAGAAGAAAAGCATTTAACTGTTTATTTTATAGCAGAAAAGCTTTATCGGCTTGAAGGCGACTGGGCCATACCCAAGCCACTCACCCAGAAAAAATCCCCTTAGTTAGTTTTTTTAAAGACTAGAGCCATTATCTTTAGTGCTGAATTTTCTAGTTCACTTCGCGGCTAGCATGGTCCTACAAAAGCTATCGCACTCTATACCGCTTCATTTTTAGAAATTTTTTGCCATCCTAGCAAAAGCTGGGAGCCAGGAGGGGTTGCAGCCTTTTTTCGTTGCCCATCACACTCAGAACTCAATAGCTTGACAACCACAGAGTCTTCCATCAGCTAGATCCATCTCAGCTCTTACCCCGTCTTTCAATTTTTTCTAAAGTTTATCGGGGATTATTTACCGACCATTTAAATTTTCACAAGCTTTAGCCCTGCTTGTTCCGATGTTTGTACGGGGATAAAGCTGAACCTGAAGTTGCTGGGCTCGAACCTAGCTGTTCAGAGGGATTATGGGGCTGTTGATAGCTATAAAATAAAGTTGGCATTGCTGACTGCGTGGCGGTGATGTCTTGCCCACTTGCCAAGGCAGAATCCCTATATTGCTGACTCAATAATAAACAGGCATGTCCGGCAGCTTGGTATTGCAAACTCTGTTCCATCCATATCAACTGCTGAGCTTGCTGCTGTGCCAAGCCTTCCAATTGTTGGATATAATTCGCGCTTGCAACCATGGTTTCACCCATATTTACTGAATACCTGGGCGAAGCTAACTCAGTTTGCAAGGAGTTGACGGTGCTCCAATCTAAATCAATAGCCTCTGAGCCTGAACTTGTTGTCGCAATACTGGAAATGCTTGCGGCATCATTTATCTCTTCCAAAACCAAACTATCCTTTTCTGAAGCTGAACTATCCTGTCGGGTGACTGATTCTACAAAAGGCAGAGCAGAAGGATTTAGTTTGAAAACAGAACTGGGGCTTGCTATTGTCGATCCTAAGACTGAACTTATCTGTTCCCCATTGCTAGGGCCAAGACTTGTCTGATGGTTGGTATTTTGTTCTGGGATCGCAGCTTGATGCGTGCTTGATGGCTCTGCTGTTGTAACTGCCAGACTCATCGATGCCTGCTGCTGCTCACTTGTCGGTGTTTTAACTGCCATGGCATAAGAAATAGTTTTTGTACCAGAACTCATCCTTGCGGTTATGCTTGCTGGGGCAACCCCGACAGGAATTAATTTTGATAGGGTTGGGTTAGCCAATCTTTCTACAGCATCCTTTGGTTTTATAGAAGTTGTCGAACTCAACTTCGACTGAGTACTAGACATGGCCACTGCAAGTGTCATTTGCTTGGCTGCAGGTTTTTGTGACGCGATGGAAGGCCAATTGGTTTGAAAAAAAGATCCCTTAAAGCTCAATACAGGAGCCCAAGTATCCATGCTGATTGTGACTTTTTTAATAAATTCTTTGGCCAAACCACCTGAAGTTTCAAACCGGCTGGCCATATCTCGGATCTGTTTTGTAAAAGGTGCCAACCAATCTTGCAAAATATATTGCTGAATTTTTTTCTGTTGCTCCGACTCTACATTTTGTAAGGATTTTTGCAAACCCTTTTTGGTTGCCAACAAAATCGGGAAAACAGCATTCAAAACGGTATTCATTTTTGCTATTATTTTCTGAGTCTTTTGAAGGCTCAGATTGACATCTTCTAAACTTTGTAATGCTGCATCTAAGATGCCTATGACCGCATCAACGCTGTCTTTATTATCGTCTCTGGTGGAGCTCCCATTATCTTTCCCAAGGATCCTCGCTGTTTGCTGTTCTAAAACTTGATCCTCTTGCACTGCATCATCCACGGTTGCAGGGGCCACTGCATGATGAAGCCTTTTTTTATCTTTTCCGAGTTTTTTACGAGCCTTTGCTTGGGCTCTTTGTTCTTGCCTTTCCAAATCAGCCTCTATGACTGCCGGCTTTTCTATTGAAATATTTAAAATCTTAGCCAAGCGACTTCTAATATCCTTGATTTTTTCTTTATGGTTTAGGACTTCTTCTTTGCTGAATACCAAACTATATAGCTTTTGAAACAAATCCAAACATTCAGTAAGTTTATCAGTATTATTTCCGAGTTGGCTGTTTGACGAATCAGCCTTTTCTAAAAGCTGACTTGCTTGGTCCTTAAAACTTCGGGTGAAAAAACTGGCATCTAATGCGCGCGGCATATTGGCAATAATCTGTAAGGGCGAAAGTTTGCTCGCATATTTTTTTATAAAGGGCTCATCTTTGCCACTGATTGCTTCTAGATTCATGGCCACTAAAATTTTAACATAACTACCAAACAGCCCTAAACACGCTTGTTGAGCAGCGATATTTTCATAATAAGCTAAATACCCTAAAATAACGATGGCAGCCGTTCTCAGGCCATCTGAGGGTGGGACATCCATCACCAAAGGCTGAGCGATCTTGGTTAAATCTTGAACTTCTTCTTGTAAAGCATTTTTGCTATGAACCGTTTTGTCTAGATTTAAAATTTTGGTTATTGTAACTGAAATTTTAGATCTGTCTTCTTTTTTGTCACCAGGTATAACATTGCTTTCTATACCATTTATGATATGGGTTAATATCTCTTTTGATTTTTGACCCAGCTCGTAATAGGCTTCATTTTCTTTTAAAATGGTCACCTTAGACTCCAAGGATACTTCTGAAGATACATCCTGGGCCTGAGTTTGTTTTTTCTGTTTCTTGGCTTTTTTCCTTATTTCGCTGATAAGTGCTGTTTGATTCAACTTCGATAAAGAAGGCAAATATTCTTCGATAATAGCTTGACTTAAAACATTTTCCGTATTTTTTTGAGACAATTTTTCTGCCAAATGCGCTTTGGTACCCGGATTTTTTTGCGATGAAAGGGCTGTCTCTACCGACTGCATTTTAGACTCGGGAAATAATGTTATAAACTTCACCATACAATCCATCAGCCCACCTTCTGATAAACAGCCAACCTCAGCTACTGCATTTTTAAAGAGTTTTTGTTTTGTTTCATCAAATTCGCCCTGCATCTGCTGCAAAATCCCTTTGCCTGTAGGTTCTGAAAACATCAATGTTTCTAGTTTCATTTTGTTATCAGACATATAGGCTCCGCAAGTTAAAGGTTATTAGCCAAAAGAGTTTCGACATATTCTGCAATTTCAGCTCATATGTCAATATAAAGACTATATAAGATACTGAACAAGGCTTAGCGTTTTTTAAAATACTTGGCTCGATGACGGCGAGCATCTTTGGGATCCTGCACAAGAGGCCGATAGATTTCCAGCCTATCTCCGGCTTGTAAAAGCCTATCGTTGGCAACAACTTCGCCAAATATACCCACGGTGAAAGGCTGTTTCAATAAACTGGGCCACTGAGCTTGCTGTTTAAAAATCTCTAATGCCTGCTCCACTGTGCTATTGCTTGGCAATTCTAATTCCAAAAACCATTGTTGCTCGACAGTGGCATAACAAAGCGCTATCGGAATGGTTTTATCCATATAAATTTTGAGCCCGAACTTTAAAAGCCTCGGTAATGCGTTCAGCCAAAGTCTGTAAAATCGGATTTAAAGCCATCGCTAATAAGCGACTCGATAAATCAAAACTCAATTCTAAACTGATCACACAGCCGGCTTTCTCAGGCTTAAAACTCCATCGACCCTTTAAATATCGAAAGGGGCCTTTGACCAATTGCATCTCAATTAGACTGGGACTGGTTAAGCTATTGCGAGTCGTTAAAGCGTAACTTAAGGGTCCTTTGGTAACCGTCAGAGTGGCTTCCATCGAGGTTTCTGTATGGCTATGGATACAAGCTTTTTTACAAGCGGGTAGAAATTCAGGATAGCGGGCAATATCATTGACCAAAGCATAGCTTTGTACAACCGTATAAGGCAGCCAGCTACTGTGCCTAATATGAGTTGGATTACTCATCTATCCCCCTTTGGTACCATGCAGCCTTTGTAGTATAATTTCCGGCTATGGCTAAAAAAAATTCTGGTCCCACATCTCGCGCGCCGACTACTGTGCTTAACCGAAAAGCGCGGCACGAGTATACCATTGAAGATAGATTTGAAGCAGGCCTGGTATTGCAAGGCTGGGAAGTTAAAAGTTTAAGAGCCGGCCGGGGCCAAATAGCCGACAGTTACGTGCTTATCAAAAATGGTGAAGCTTGGCTATTGGGCTCAAATATTACCCCTTTGCTCAGCGCTTCCAGCCACATTCATCCTGAATCCACACGCACCCGCAAGCTTTTGCTACATAAAAAGCAGCTTATGAACTTGGTGGGTTTAACCCAAAGACAAGGTTATACTCTGATCCCTTTAAATCTGCATTGGGTGAAGGGGCGGGCAAAATTAGATGTAGGGCTGGCGATAGGTAAAAAGCAATACGATAAACGAGCCGATGAAAAAGACCGCGATTGGGCTAGGCAAAAGCAACATATCTTAAAAAAAGCTCAGCGTTAAAGCTGATCACGATTGTCCGCAGCACCATCAGTTTCTTATAGGGATTTAGGAGTATTGAATGCGTTTAAAATCATTTTTAGCCACTAGCCTCTGGACTTTGCATGCTATTTTATCTGGTCGTGCAGCTTTTCGAGTCTTAAGTCTAAACACGCTTTCCATATTCGATAGCCCTCTGCTTAAAAATCTACGTCCACTCATATACTGCTGTTATGACTGGTTCAGTGGTTTTACCCATCCTCGAGCAACATCCCTGTTAAACAGCTTAGATAGCTACTATCAACCTCAGTCATCAGCCCTTATCAGCAAACTTTATGGCCCCTTTACAGCCGCCCCAGCTCCATTAAGCGCTTATCAAGATTTGGCTAACCGAAACTACCTGCAGCTCTATGGACTAGCAGCAGCTTCCAGTGTGGTATTCGCCACCTATTGCTTGCTAGCTTCTGATGAAAAAATTCAATGCCATCACAGCTCAGCCCCAGTAGCCCCCAAGAAGCCCTATTAGCTAATAAACTTAATTTAAAATAAGCTTCTAAATCAGGGCTAGTTAGGCTATAATTCGAGGTTCTTAGGGGGCGACATGGCTTCGACGGAAGTTGTGAACCCAAAGGGGCATGCCGAGAAGGTAGCTTATTCTCGTTAAACCTAGCTGCAGGCAATCAAATGCCAATGATGATGTCTATCTCTCAGTCCAAGCTGCTTAATAACAGTTAACTGAGTCTCTGGCTGAGCGTGGTTTGTGCGTTCAGGTCTGCTTGCAGGCATCCAGGGATAATTTATCACAAGCCTCGTCGGTAATTTGCTCGAGATTACTGGCTAAAGTTCAAGGGCTCGCCAATTATTTTTTTCGTCTTGTCGAAGAATAATTGGTTAAACTGATGACAAGACTACGCATGTAGATCCGATGGCAGAGCGCTTGCGGACGCGGGTTCAATCCCCGCCGCCTCCACCACTTTCATTTCCAGTACCTTCCAATAAAATCCTGAAGCCCTTGTCACACAAGGGTTTTTTCTTTACACTTCATCCACTAAGCTCCTATAAAAGCCCCCAACATCCAGCGCAAAGTGGGGGCCTGTTCAGGGGCCTTTTATATTTTTCCATCTTTGAGACAGATTGAGGCCCCCATGTCCTTAACGGCTACCGAGATACGCAATGCTAAGCCTCGCGATAAGGCTTATAAGCTCTTTGATGAGAAGGGACTGTATTTATTGGTTAACCCCAATGGCTCAAAGCTGTGGAAGGTGAAATACAGGTTCGGGGGTGCTGAGAAGAAGCTTGCTTGTGGAGCCTACCCAGACGTCTCCTTAGCCGAAGCCAGGGAGAAGCGAGATGAAGCCCGCAGGCTACTTGCTAAAGAAGCTGATCCTAGTCTCGAAAAGAAGCTAAAGAAACAAGCACTCAAGCTTAATGCAAGTAACAATTTTGAAGCAGTAGCGCGAGAATGGTTTGTTAAATTTTCCACTCAGTGGGTACCAAGCCACAGTGAGAAGATTATCAGGCGTTTAGAACGTGATGTTTTCCCTTGGCTTGGGCATCAACCGATTAATGAAATCACTCCCCCAGAACTTTTAGCCGTATTACAGCGCATTGAAACACGCGGCGCTTTGGAAACGGCTCATCGCGCTCAGCAAAATTGCAGCCAGATCTTTAGATATGCAGTAGCTTCTGGGCGGACACAGCGGGATGTGACTGTCGATTTAAAAGGCGCCCTCCCCCCTACCAAAGTTGAACATCATGCAGCTATTACGGAGCCTTCTAAGGTAAGCGAGCTGCTGCGAGCAATTGAAGGCTATAAGGGATTTTTCGTCACTAAATGTGCTTTGCGTTTAGCTCCTCTATTGTTCGTCAGGCCTGGAGAACTGCGACATGCTCAATGGACGGAATTTTCTTTTGAGTCTAAAGAATGGAATATCCCAGCAGATCGCATGAAAATGCGTCAAGCCCACCTAGTACCTTTATCAGTTCAAGCAATAAATATTTTGCAGGAATTACATCCTCTCACTAGTAACAGCAAATATGTTTTTCCGAGCATCAGAACAAATAACCGGCCCATGTCTGATAACACGATTAATGCCGCTCTTAGGCGGCTTGGCTATGATTCAAGCGCTATGACAGCCCATGGCTTTCGCGCAATGGCACGTACCATACTCGATGAAGTATTAGATTTCCGGCCAGATATTATCGAACATCAATTAGCTCACGCAGTTAAAGATCCAAATGGCCGTGCTTATAATCGCACCGCTCATTTAGAGGCTCGTCGAGAAATGATGCAAGGATGGGCATCTTATCTATATAAGCTAGCAGATTTCTAACGCAGCTCTTCTAACAAACACATTTAGACCTGACTCTCATATTGGAGTACAAATACATATGGACATAATGGACGCAATAGCTCAATTTGATGCGATAGCCTACCTAGTTAACAGAAAATACCCTTACGCTAAAATTCAAAAAGGTGGCTCTTTATCCTGCTATGGAAGCACGGACTCAGAGAAGCTGGATCGCGAAATAACTGCTAAAGCTTATAAAAATGAACTTCGTCTAAAGACTAAGAATGAAATAGAAATTATGGTAGCCACTGAAAAGGCTAAAGAGAATTTAGAAAAACAAAAGAAAGCTGATAAAGTGGAGAGAGAGCGCTTTTTTCATCAACCAGAAGCGATGGCTGAATTTGAATATTGGGCCAAAATGCCCTACTGGAAAATTGAGGAAGCTATCGCTCTTATATTGGGAAAAAACCCAGAAGTAGTATCCTGGAAAACTATACATGAAGAAGCCGAAAGATATAAAAAACATCTCGGCTTTTATCCCACGTCTCACTTTGTTGCGAAATATTCAAAAATTAGGGAGCTAGCCTCTAGAGCAGTTCGTTTAAAGCAGCTTACTGATCCTATTCAACCGGCAGATTTTCTATCATGGGTGTTAGATAATGAAATCACTGCGATGCCTGAGGAGCTCTTTCGCCAAGTACAAGTTAGGAAGGTGCATCTAAAGGACAATAAGTCACTTAGGGCAGAATTAGAAAAAAATATTTTAGAAATAAGTAATCTTAAAAATAAGCTAGAAAGTTTAGACGCAAAAATAAAGAGCCTGGAGCAGGAAAATTCTATGTTAACGGCAACCAATGAAAAGCTTTCTATAAATCAAGAAGACATTGAAGGTGGAAGCATCCAAGACATCCGTACTGCAGATTGCTACACAGAAGAAATTCGACTCACCCTACTAGCTTCGATTACTCATTGGATTAAGGTGGATCGGAGCAACAAAGATAGTTGGCCAGAAACGGCCGTAATTACTAAGTGGCTAACCGATAGAGGGTTACCGAAGTCAACAGCAGATTTCATATGTTCCCAAATCCGCCCAAATTTTGCTAGAGATGGAAGAAGAAAGTAATTGGCTGGAAAATAATTATTAACTTAATCAATAGGTTACCTCTATTTCCCGGAAACTTTTCTTCAAAGTTGCCATTTATCTTTAAAGATTTTTACCCCTTTTTGGCTTTTAATGCATCGTATCGACTCATGCGAGTCATAACTAAAAGGATTTAGACGATGCAATCAATTCTTCGCCTTCCTGCTGTCAAAGGTCTAACGGGTCTTTCTCGATCCACTATCTACCTGCGCATTTCTCAAGGGTTATTCCCAGAGCCGGTTAAGCTCGGCGGAGGAAGGGCTGTAGGTTGGATTAAAGAGGAAATAGATTTTTGGATAAACACCCAAATTAGCAACAGCCGGCAAGCAACCCTATAAGGAAGGCTATCAATGTCAAGGAAGACAAAAGTGGGTGCGTCCGGCTATGGTTTGCACCCCCGCCTTTTAGACTCATTTTTCGAACCTGGAAATATAGCGGCAGCTTTGAAGTTTTCAATAATGAACCTTGCTCAAGAGGGAGAAATCTCCTTTGAAGATGCAAGTCAAATTATCAAAATACAAGACTGTGACAAGGAAGCAGCAGCATGGAAAGCTTAATTGATAAATTTCGTACAGCTATTATCAATACAGGCTTAATGCCACCTGAAGTGATAAAAACTGATGGGCAAATCCACCGCTTTTCAACCAACGGCAAGCCTTCAGATAAGTCTGGTTGGTACGTCTACTTCGATGTAGATGCCCCAGCTGGTAGATTCGGGGATTGGCGTACAGGAATTGACCAAACTTGGTGTGCTGATATAGGACGCAAGCTAACTCCTGAAGAAAAGGAAATACGGAGTAAAAATTTCGAAAAAATCCGTCTTGAGAGAGAGGCTGACGAAAGAGAAAGGCACAAAAGAGCTTGTATACGCGCTGCTGAGGAATGGAACCAAGCTACACCTGCACCCAATGATCACCCTTACATCATTAACAAACGAATAAAAGTGCACGGGTTAAGAATAAGTGGAGATCTTCTTCTTATTCCTTTGAGAATTGATAACACCATACATTCTTTACAATACATTTATCCAAATGGCGAAAAGAGGTTCTTACCCGGGGGGCGAAAAAATGGATGCTATTTTAGCATTGGGAAACTCCAGGACGTTATCTGTATCAGTGAAGGCATGGCCACAGCCGCGAGTATTTTTGAAGCGACAGGGCACCCCGTGGCTGTCGCTTTTGATGCCGGCAACCTTGGACCAGTAGCAGAACATCTTCGAAGCAAATTCCCAAATGCAAAGCTCATAATTTGCGCTGATGATGACGTTTGGACCGCAGGCAATCCTGGTATTAGTAAAGCCCGCCAAGCTGCTCTAAGGATTGGAGGATGGTTAGCTATACCTAAATTTAAACCTGATCAGTTATCTGGCTCAACAGATTTTAATGACTTAGCACAAGAGCAGGGGCTGGATGCCGTAAGGACTTCAATTGAAAATGCAGAATTTGTGTCATCGAATAGCGGCCATTATCCTAAAACAAATCATGGGGAAGGTGACACTATAAAGCTCGAATTTATTTCAACCGATTGGCCAGAGCCAGAACCTTTATTCTCCTCAACAACAAACCCCGACTACCCAATAGAATTCTTACCAATTGGAATTAGAAGAGCTGTACAAGAAGTAAATGATTTTGTTCAGTGCCCTATATCACTTACAGCTTGCTCGGCCTTATCTTCTCTTTCCTTAGCTGCCCAAGGCCTAATTGATGTTCAGCGGGATGAAAGGCTGGCAGGACCGGTAAGTCTTTTTATCCTTGCACTTGCTGACAGTGGTGAACGTAAAACCACTTGCGACAATATATTTACTGATCCCATAAGAAAATGGGAAAACGAGCAAAATCTAGCTATGCAAGGAATCCAGAAGGAATATGATGCAGCCATTAAAATTTGGCAGGCTAAAAATAAAGCCATAATTGGTGAGATTGAAAAATCAGCTAAATCCAGAAAGTCTTCCGAAGAGCTTGAAAGAGAGTTACGAATACTTGAGGCAGAAAAACCCACGCCCCCAAGAATCCCTCGCTTATTGTATATTAAGGCCTCTAGCTGTTAATTCAATCCCCGCCGCCACTTTCACGTCCACCTCAAATATCGTAAATTTATTAACCCGCTTATGGAGAATTTATGCTTACTGCTTATAAAGGTCCAGCGACGTCCTCCTCTCAAAAACTTATTCCTGCAAATAAGCTAATTGGGCTTTTACAAGAAGAGGATGAATATATTGAAAAAAAACTGCAGGCATTACTTGCTCAAGAAAATTTATTGGAATATTCAGCTAATGTACCTGCAGGAACACCTGATACTGTTCGCAAAAAATTAGCTGAGTTGAAGGCTCAAACTGAATCAGAAGGCCCTGCGGATTTTATGAAGTTTATTTCTACCACCTATGGCTTTACTGCTCAAAAAATGGTGGCTGAACTGCTAGAGATCCTTGAGAGCACAGTTAATGATTCGCACGCTAGTATTTACACGATAGGAACCAGACATACCGCTACAGTAAAATCTATCCTCACTAATATATCAGGTATTCCGGTTTCGGAAATCAATCCAACAGCTCTTAACCAAACCGCTCTTTCAGAACACAGACAAATTGTTGAACAAACGTGGCCACAAAGAGCTGAAAATTTAGCGCAGACATTGGGGATGCCCTTAGATCTAGTGCATACTCTAAAAGACTCTACAAAAGAAGTCCAATTTACCAGTGAAACTATTTCTTACCATGTAGGCATTTTGACTAAGAAATCGCCCGAAACACTTGCACAACTGTCCCAACAAGCTGTTAATAAAATAACTCTTTTATTAAACAAACATTATCCTGCAAGCGAAGTTAACTCCTTGGTAAACACCTTTAAAAGCCTAATTCCAACAACCAAAGAAGAAATAGAATCTGGCTTGGCGGAGGAAGAGTTAAAGATGCTAAAGGATCTGAAATCATATGGCAATAACTTCTTGATGATAACAGTATTCTGCAATAATCCCAGCACCTTTGAATTAACAACGCCTCAAAGTGAAGCGCTTATTACTGAAATGCAGGCATCAGGAAAAAACCAAACGCGCATCCACTCAGATAAGCTCACACAAACCAAAACTGCTGTTAAAATGTAAAAGCTAAGACTTCAACTGACACTCTGCATTTTTGGACAGCTCTAGACTATTTAGATTCACCCTATGTAGTTCAGAGAAATTAGGCAGGTGAGAAATCTAGTGGTCCGGCTTCTTTGGTGAAGAGGAGGACTCTTCTTTTGAAGTGGCGCTAGAGGCTTGTTCATTTAGATTTCCTGCAATATTAGAACTAGGTTTTGATTGTTTTGATGTGAGCTCCTTTAGCTTCGGAGCATTGCTTCTAAGAGTGCGAAAGCTTTGAGTTGTGTTAAGAGCCTGCGGTAACAAATGACTGTTGAGTGTAGAGCTGCTGGGTGTAGCGTTGGTTTTGGGTCTAGCAGCAGGGCTTGAGGATGCTTTAAGCGCTAAAGTTGCTGTACTTGAACTGATGCTGCTGGGTGTAGTGCTGGTTTTGGGGCCAGCAGCAGAGCTTGAGGATGCTTTTCCTGCTGATGTAAATGGGCTGCTCACTGTTGTTTTAGTTTTTGGTGATACTTGGCCTTTCTGCTGCTGTACAGAGCTCACAACAGAGCTTTTGGAAGACGTTGTTGAGCTGGAACTTTGGGGCGCAGTATGTTTTTTTGGTTTTATACTAGGGCTTCTGCTGGCCGCGCGCTTAGTGCCTTGTCCTTCTTTTGGCGGCGTGGTTTGAGCCAATGAGCTTTTGGGCGCCTCAGAGGTAGGCCTGGTTAAGGTTCCTATGGTAGACGAGCTGCTGGATATTTTACCGGCAGCAGAGCTTGAGCTGGAAGTGCTGCTAGGGACAAATGAGCGGGGACTGGTAGCAGCCTTCGCTGCTGATGTTAAGTTTTGTGCATTCTTTGGTGAGGGGAGCTGAATATTTTTGAAAGGGATTGCTATCTTTTCTCCGACCAAATAGGGATTTTGTAATATTTGCAAAAGTTCGGTTTCAGAAATTGTTTCAGAAGCTTTTTTTTCAAAATTTATATCCTTTAAAATGGAGCCGAATGATTTTGACAAGCTTGATTTGGGGAAAATATCTAAATTATCTTCATATAAACCCTTAAATATTTCTGACTGAAAGATTTGTTCAGTCAAATCAGCCTTTTTTAGGGCATCGGCCAGCGAGCCATATGGCTCTTGCTGTTGCATAAAAAGCAAAAATTCCCGGTGGTTGGCTAGTTTTTTACGAGCATCGTTGATTTCTCGATCTTCTATCGATTCATTATCGCTATCCGATTTGCTGCCTCCCTGAGCCGCCCCACTGGGCTTAGGTTCTTGCTTTAATTTTTCTATGTTTTTTAAAGCAAGTTGGCCTATTTGGTTAGCCAATTGATGCATCAGTGGTGGCTGGGAAGAGCTACTCGAAGAGGAGGAGCTGAGGCCTGCATCTTTTTTAGCAACAAATAAATCTGGAAGTTTCCAGCCCGCAAAATCTAAATCATGCTGTCCCCTGACAGCAAATTGAATGGGCAGTTTCTGTTGTTTAAACACCTCGTTTGCTGCTTCAAAAGTAACTCGGCAGTTTAGGCAACAGAGCTTAGAAATCCCGATGTAATGAGGGATTGCTGCTTGGTCTCTGGGTTGTTTCTCAGCTTGGTGTTTTTTTAAAAAATAGCTTAAAAGCTGAATTTCTGCATGGATCCCCTTTTGGGACTCCTCTTTTAAAAGAATTGCCGGTTGCTTAAAGGCTGCTTTAATAGCCTGTACTTCTAATGCGCTGTCTTCAAAAACATCAGTCACCGGACTCCTAGAATCTTTTTTTCCGCTTAAGGTTCTTTCTAGCTTTACAAAATCACGGTACAGTAAAGTGAACTCACCATAAGCAAAGCCCGCAGCTCTGCTTAAATTCCCAAAGTCAGAAAGGTGGAAATAGATGCTGTCAGTATGTTTGTCGTGGTCTAGCAACTCCTGAGCGATGATCGGGGGGAAGTCTTTGGGAATGGGGAAGGCGCCTTTATTCAATTCACTCAGTCGGTGTAATGAGCATATCTCAGCAAAGATTTGATTGCGTGAAAATTGAGTTTTTTTCTGATTGGCCACTTGATAAAAATACTGAGCAATTTTCTCAATAGATTTAATGGTAATATTGCTTTTACTATTGGTATAAAGCTCGTTGGCGGCAATATGCAAGCGGCCATCAATCATGCTGGTTGCCACACAGACCGACTGGGTAGCCAAAAGACGGGCAAAGGCGTCCAAACGGCGATTGGGGGCTGAGGTTTCAGCCGTATGATCTTGACGACCTCTTGGAGCCTTTGCATTCCTTGCTTCCATTTCTTCACTGCTCTTAGACATCACGGCTCCTTATTTAAAGCTTCACTAAAGCTTGGGAAGGTCGATGGCTTTCTTTGTACTCTTTTAATGCTGTCTCAAAGTTTTGCCGGATGGTTTCGGTCAGTTCCTCTTGAGGTGTGTATGCATTAAAAGCAGCTTCTACAGCCTCAGGAGCGAGCTGCAATAACAGCCTAAATTTCTCGAGCTGAATATGGTTCATGAGATCTATATCAACCTGTTCTGCATACCACCCACGCCTTTCAAAACTAGATTCTGCGCCCATGAATATCTGAAAATTTCTACAATTATTTTTTTCAAATAAGGTTACCAGTGTTTTCTGAGGCACCACTTTTATAAGCAATGCCAGTGGCCCTGAGCTAGTGGATGTGGCTAGGGCCTTGAAAAACACTCTTCCACCTCGGTCACTTAAAAAAAACCTTTCCAAATCTTGTTCTGAAAGTCCGTAATTTTTTAAATCTTGCTCAAGCTCATCAAACTGACCTTTATCAAAACAATCATAAATGTGTTTCTGAATACGTCGTTCACTAAAGGTATTTTTTTCAGCAAATTGGGGCGTATAACTGCTGGTTCCAGAGGCTGCTGAAACCTGACTGAGCTCATCTAATTTTTTTTTCATTTCTTCAGTCGGCACCATGGCGATACTCCTGGGTGTTTATTAATTGGAATAACTATATACGCTTTTTTTGGGTGGTTTGAAGCAATTTCTTAAGTTTTAAGGGTTATATACACATAATCTAGCATTTTAAACTCCCAGAAAGGACACATCCATGGCCTCTTCTTAATCTTAAAGAGGCACTCACACAATCCTAAGTGGTTTTTATGCCTTTAAAGCCTACGTTACAACATTTTTAATTTTACTATGAATAACATTTATTGCCGGCCTTTGATTCGATTTAGCTTTAAAACGTGCAGGCTCACAATATTTGTTAGCTAATAAACATTAGCCCATCTTGAACAAAGTTAGCTAATTTGTCAAGTCATAAAACTATTGTGTAGGTAAGTACAAGGGTTATCTGAATCTAGTGCATGCATCCACTTGAATCGATCACTGAGCTTCACCTATTTTTATGAATCCACTGTAGTGCAAGATTTTTCAACTACAAAGAATTGGCAAACAGGAAAAATTTGTTGTATAAGTGAATCAAGGTGGACTGAGTGTGTAATCACCATTCAAACTGGGTAAATTAATATGTTTCTTGAATGAAGCAATGATCTGACCCCGTTTCGGCGGACACTTAAGGTGATATACTTACATCAACTTGAGGGATGCCGATATGAAACGAGGAACTACGCGTTACGATGCTGAATTTAAACAAAGAGCCGTTAAGCTTGCTTTAAGCTCTTCCCAATCCATTCTTAAAACTGCCAATGAGCTAGGAGTTAACCCAAACACT
>Ga0302230_10000113_pt1 | contig 81875 bp, 69 predicted proteins | sample II_Palsa_N2_1_FD_193523 | JGI IMG/M metagenome (GOLD analysis project Ga0302230, IMG submission 193523) | Peat permafrost microbial communities from Stordalen Mire near Abisko, Sweden - II_Palsa_N2_1 | ecosystem: Environmental > Terrestrial > Soil > Palsa > Peat permafrost | place: Sweden... | reverse complement strand
CAAGCTTAACGGCTCTTTGTTTAAATTCAGCATCGTAACGCGTAGTTCCTCGTTTCATATCGGCACCCCTCAAGTTGATGTAAGTATATCACCTTAAGTGTCCGCCGAAACGGGGTCAGATCAAACCTTCTTGAAGATGAGCCTGCTTGCGCTTTCATAAGAGTCGATACTCAAAAGTGAGATGAGCTTTTTAAGACACCTAAGCCTACACCATTAGACTTTACAGATGATGACACTATACTAACCCTAGACGGTCATAAAGCAACAGAGAAAGATACTCAATCAGCAAAAAACTTTTTTTTGACACACTTTTTAAGGGAACAGCTTTATAAAGCCAAGCAAATGAATGTATCTTCTCTGAATGAGAAAGAAAAAAAGGAACAGACATCTTTAACTTTCTCAAGCCCAAAGCCAACCAAAAAAGAGCATCATCTTACCAACGGTAATAGTGTGCCCACCAATGGACATACCAAAACTAAGCCCAACGGTTTTCAACATTAACTTGTAAAAGCTAAGACTTTATCTGACACTCTGCATTTTCGGACATCCCTAGGCTACATAGGTCAAACTGTCCGATAGTTGGTTAGTATCAAGGGCTTTTTGCAGAGTTTTCTTGATTAGCCCTTATACCAAACCCCCTGATCCGAAGATATCTTCCTGGGTCTTACATTGGGCTGCAATCTGGTCTAATAATGTATCATCTATTTTACTCATGCTATTATCCTCAGTTGATTGTTATCAACAATTACAGGTTAAAATAGCAATTACACAAAATTATTTACAGACTCCCCATCCGCAGTTTGCTTAAAAAAATAGCAGTATAAATGTTCTAAATATCTACTCTACTCTGCTTTTTGGCTTTAGCTATGCGCTAAAGATATAGGGAAGAGATGTTGCATATGCCCCTTTTGTAGAACTTTTAAGCGATTTTAATATTAGAAGAATAAGCCTCCATTTGGTCTAGCTAGGGAAGGTTCTGGATTGTGGATTAATGGATTAATGGATTAATGGATTAATGGATTAATTACTATTATTTTTGTTTGACAGGTAAACAAAAGACATATATTATTCTTCCATAACTATATGCTAATTAACTTGCTAATACACTTAATTAGCCTATAAGTTACTGCGTTTCATATATACGAATAAATAATGGATGGGAATTTATGGCTACCTATTTGCTTTGGTTTTTCATTGTGGCTCCAGTAAGCGCTTTTTATCGTTTCTTTCTTTATTTTCCAATTGCGTACATGTGGCAATTCTCATTACCCTTATGGATACCAATTGCTTCATTAATAGAATGCTGTATTTATCTTCTTAGTAGGCCAAAAATTGTAAGAATGCTATCTGAAGGACAATACGGGTACCCATTATATTTTATAGCTTGCACGTTTTCAGCACATTTTTTAGCAGCGTGGGCTGCTCAACAAATCTTTTATTAATCTAGATAGTAAGTAGCACAGCAAAGGAATTTAATTATGAGTGAAAATGTAAGTGAAGTCGTAACAACTAACAACAAAATGTCGAAATTTAGTATAATTGCAAAAATTTTCAGTTATGTTTTTTTAATAGGGTTATTTAAAAGCTTAGGAACTCGTTTTTCTATTTTATTATCCGTCATTTTAATATCTCTTATTTATTTTATAGGAAAAAAATTTACAGACTGGTATATGAAAAGATCGAATGTAAGTTTCAAATTAATCAAATGGATAGCTTGGTCGAATGTGGCTACATGGCTCCTACCACCTTTAGGTGCCTTCACTGGTTTTTGCACTTTCCGCTTCGGAGAGCATGTTATTGAACAACAAACTAAGTACCGAGTATTAGGCACTATAGGGATGCTCTCTGCTGTAATAAATGCAGCGATTGGGGTAATCATGAACATATCATCACGCTATTGAGCTCCTTATGGCCTAATCATATACAAAAATCACTTAACTTGATGGGTAGAATTCATAAACGAATGGTTAGCATAGGTGACTAGGCTTTATCTGTCTGCTAGAACTGAAACAACAGATTAACTTTAGAGGGGACGCAGCCAAAGGCTAAGGATATTTGTGAGGGGGTAGGGGCTATTGAGCTACCGCTTAACTGTGAGATCTTTGCAGCGTAATTTTTTAATCGCATGTATTGGGTTATTTAAAATACTGAATTACGTTAAATAGGCACGAAATTAGGGTGGCTACACCTAATATCCCAGACAATCTGAAATATTTTTCATCCCTTACTTGTCTGTATAATTCAGAATGATCTGTCTGCATTCCTCCCATGCTTGTAGTCACGCTTTTCTGATCAATACCCAATTTTTTTGCTTCAGTTCGGAGCCGAGCCACCCTTTCGTCGGGCGAAAGATGCTTTTTACAAAAAAGGTTCTTAAACACAATTATTCCAATTAAATAGCGATACTTTAGTATCTGAAGGTAGCACAGAGGTAGCACCAGCTTTTTTGGATGTTAGGCAGATGTCGCTAAGTCATTGATTTTATTGGTGGGCCCACTCCGACTTGAACGGAGGACCAAGGGATTATGAGTCCCCTGCTCTAACCAACTGAGCTATGGGCCCTAAAGAGGGTTATATTAACACGCTTTATATCATTCGTCTTTAGATCTAGGGCTGAAGTATCTCAGCCCTAGATCTAAGCTAAATGATTTAGAAAAAAGTTTATTCGTCTTCTTCCAAAAAGCTCTTCAACTGTTCGGCACGGCTGGGCTGGCGTAATTTACGCAAAGCTTTGGCCTCAATTTGTCGTATCCGCTCGCGCGTGACGTCAAACTGCTTGCCGACTTCTTCTAAGGTATGGTCGGTGTTCATCTCGATACCAAAGCGCATACGCAGTACTTTGGCTTCCCGCTGAGTCAAGCCTGCCAGCACGCGATTTGTCGCTTCACGCAAACCTTCAGCTGTGGCCGATTCAATCGGGGATAAAGCACTGGCATCTTCTATAAAGTCGCCCAAATGTGAATCATCATCACCAATCGGCGTTTCCATAGAAATCGGTTCTTTGGCAATTTTCAGAACCTTGCGGATTTTGTCTTCCGGCAGGCACATTTTAATACCCAGCTCTTCAGGAGTAGGTTCACGACCCATTTCCTGCAGCATTTGCCGAGCAACACGGTTCAATTTATTGATGGTTTCAATCATATGAACCGGTATGCGGATGGTGCGTGCTTGGTCGGCAATCGAGCGGGTGATGGCCTGGCGGATCCACCAGGTCGCATAAGTTGAAAACTTATAACCTCGCCGGTATTCAAATTTATCGACCGCTTTCATCAAACCAATATTGCCTTCTTGGATTAAATCCAAAAACTGTAAACCACGGTTGGTATATTTCTTGGCAATAGAAATAACCAAGCGCAGATTGGCTTCTACCATATCTCTTTTGGCACGGCGGGCTTTAGCTTCTCCCACCGTAAGATTGCGATTTAATTCTTTAATCTCTGCAATGGTTAAACCCGCTCTTGCGGCAACTTCCTGGAGTCTTTCCTGAGAAGCTTTTATTTTATCAGCATTTTGACTAATGACTTTACCATAAGCGTTTTTGCTGCTGCTTTGTTGTTTGACCCAAGCAGGATCTGTTTCATGGTTAGGGAAACTGGCAATAAAAGTTTGTCTTGGCATGCGTGCTTGATTAACACAAATGTCCATAATGATCCGCTCTTGCTCACGCACTTGTTCTAAAGAATTTCGCAATGGTGCGGACATCATTTCAAACATCCGAGGCACCCACTTAAAGACGGCTAAAGAATCGCCAAGTTTTTCATAAGCAACACGAGTCTTGGGAGAATTTCGGCCAACCGCTTTTTCACATTCTTCGGCATCACTCACCAACTCAAACAAATCACGAAACCGCTTTGCTGTTTCTTCTAAATCGGGCTCTGCATCAAACTCGCTGATCTCGCCGCCATCACCGCTGCCGCTGCTGCCTTCTTCATCGGTGTCTTCCACTTCGGCTTCTTCAACAACCAAAGGGATTTCTTCAACTATCGGCGCTGGTGTTTGTCCTTGATTCACATCTATAAAGCCATGAATGACATCATTGATTTTAATCTCACCATTTTTAGCTCGCCTAAATTCGGCTTCTAAAATGGCTAAAGCACGAGGATATTGCCCGAGGGTAATTAAAGCTTCCCGGACACCATCTTCAATACGCATCGCTATGGCTCTTTCACCCTGACGGGTTAAAAGCTCAACTGTGCCCATTTCTCGCATATACATGCGGACAGGATCCGTGGTACGGCCTAATTCACTTTCAAGATTACCCAGTGATGCTGAAGCTGCTTCCTCAACAACTTCTTCTGAAACTCTTATGGCTTCACCATCAGCTTCAGGAAGCATCAGGTTTTCTATAGCGCCGCCTGCTTCACCTTCGTCTTCTTCTTCAACCAAAATACCAACTTCATCTAGCCACTGTAAAAGATGCTCAATAGCATAGGGAACATCACTTAATTCGTCAGGGATGATTTTAATAACATCCGCAAACGTTAAAGTTTCTTTCTCTTTTTCCTTTTCTTTAGCAAGCTCTAACAAAGCTTCTTTGGCTTGTTCTATCAGAGGGTATAAGTCTGACGCTTGCTGCTCTCGTTCACGATCACGCATATGCCATCTCTATATAAGTATTAATATATTAGCCGCTATGAGCAAAGAGTTCACCTTTGCTCACTCCAGATCACTTTACAACATCCTTGTTTTGTAACAGTGCATTCAATTCGATAGTTTCTTCAACGCTCAATTTTACTTTTTTAGCTTTCATAAGGAATCGGCTAATAGTTTGTTCTACCACTCGCTGACGCAAACGCTTGAGCGCGCCTAACCATTCTTCTTCCGCGCCATCTTGAAGCAATGCTTGCTTCAAGAGACTTTTTCTTTGTACCGACAACTGTTGCCCATAATCACCAGGCAATGCACTACAAAGAGCCTCAATATCAATTTTGGGATCTGTCTTTAAAATTTCAATCACTTCACACAGCAAAGCTGCACCCGGGATGTCGGTTTCACCGACATCCTTTAAATCGCCAATCATGGCAATGAAATGGCGATGCTGTAATAACAGCGATAAGGCTCTTAAAGCTGGCGACAACAAGGCCGCCGCTTCTCGGTTGATAGATTGGGCTTGAAATGGCCGATTTGCCGATCTGTAAGTATGGCCAGTGGCCACGCCAGCCATTTGGCTCAATCGCGTTTGCATCATGCCCGCTAACGCACCTTTGGGCATCTTTCGAATTAAAGGCTCCGCCATGGCCATAAATTCAGCTTTGCCTTCCAAGGTGGCTATATCGACTTCCAGCGATAAAGTCTTAAAAAAGAAATCAGAAAATGGTAAGGCTCTAGCTAAACGTTCTTCAAAAGCCTGGACCCCATGAGTGCGCACAAAAGTATCCGGATCTTCATTTTCTGGTAAAAATGCAAAATGCGCCCGTCTATCGTCTTTCATAGAAGGCAGGCAGCAGTTTAAAGCTCGTTTAGCAGCTTCACGTCCAGCTTTATCACCATCGAAACAAAAAATCACTTCTTTACTGTACTTCCACAATATGTCTAAATGCTTTTCAGTCAGCGCTGTGCCCAAAGTGGCCACCGCGGCTATCTCTGTTTGTTGCGCTAAAGCCACCACATCCATATAGCCTTCAACGACGACTAAACGAGTCAGCTTGTTGTGGCGCGTTCTCGCCTCATACAAGCCATAGACTTCACTACCCTTGTTAAACAGTACGGTTTCAGGCGAATTTAAATATTTGGGTTTTTCATCCCCCAATACCCGACCACCAAAACCCAAGACTCGCCCCCGGCCATCTCGTATCGGGAAGATAACCCGATCCCGAAACCGATCATAACAACGGCCATTTTCATTTTGTACCAAAAGCCCAGTAGCCAATAGCTGCTCTTCTTTATAACCCTGATTTTTTAATTCATTGTATAAGTTATCCCAACCAGAGGGGGCAAAACCTAAAGCAAAATTCTTCGCAATGCGGCCACTGACGCCACGCTTTTTAAGATAAGCAACTGCGTTGTGGGCTATCGGCAACCTTAAAGATCGCTCAAAAAATTCTGTCGCTTTTTGCAATACTTCATAAAGCAGTTGATAATTTGCCACCTCTCCTTTATCGTTATCACGAGGCAAAGCCATACCTACCCGAGCTGCCAAAGTTTCTGCGGCATCTACAAAAGGCAAATTGTGAAACTCCATTAAAAACTGCAAAGCATCGCCATGCTTACCACAGCCAAAACAATGATAAAACTGCTTGGTTTGGCTAACTGAAAAAGATGGGGTTTCTTCTTCATGAAAAGGACAGCGCGCTACATAATTACTTCCGGTTTTACGTAAAGATACGCTTCCGGAAATGAGTTCCACAATATCGACTCGTGACAACAATTCATCAATAATGGCTGCTGGAATGCGCCCTTGCATACCCTAAAACATTATGTTAATGACTCTTTTAACAACTTGCCGACCATGCCCATATCGGCGCGCCCTAAAAGCTGGGGTCGGACTTTTTCCATCACTTTCCCCATATCTTTGATAGTTGCAGCGCCAACATCACGAATCGTTTGTTGTAAAAGAGTTTGAATATCAGCCACACTCATGGCTTCAGGCAAAAATTCCTGAATAATCACCAATTGAGCCTGTTCTTTCTCAACCAAATCCATGCGCTGGGCCTGAGTAAACTGCAAAATAGACTCGCGTATTTGCCGAGCCATTTTGTCTAAAACCCCGATAATATCGGGGTCGCTTACCAACACCCGCTCGTCCACTTCTTTTTGTTTAATAGCAGCTAATATGAGGCCAAGACTTGCTAAACGCTCTTTATCATGCGCTTTCAAAGCGGTTTTACGCGCTTCTTGCAAAGCCTGTTTTAAGGCTGACTCACTCATACTGCCTCCAAAAGTCTATGGGATCCCAAGACGGGGATCAATGACGACGTTCACGGCCTGTTACCACTGTTGTTTCGCGTGCCAATTTTTTCAAATGGCGTTTGCGAGCAGCAGCGGCTTTGCGCTTACGGATAGCAGAGCCTTTTTGATAGAATTCGCGACGACGCAATTCTTTGGGAATACCGGCTTTTTCCACCAGACGTTTAAATCGCCGCATAGCGGACTCTAAGGACTCACCTTCTCTAACACGAACACTGGCCATATAAAAAGACACCTCCGATGAAAGCTTACAAACTAAATAGCCTTGTACAGGCAAGCATGATATTCTAGACCAGCTTAAATAAGTTGCAAAGCATTATTGCGTTAAAACCTGAATTTAGGGATCAGAATCTTCATTTATGCGCATCCTCGGGATAGAAAGCTCCTGTGACGAGACCGGTTTGGCTATTTTTGATAGTCAACAGGGTCTATTGGGTCACACACTTTACAGCCAAGTTGACACCCACCTTCAGTATGGAGGGGTGGTACCCGAGCTTGCGGCTCGCAATCACATTACCAAAATACTGCCTCTATTGGAAAAACTTCTGCTCGAGACTCAATGTTTGCCTGCTGACATCACAGGCATTGCCTATACTCGAGGCCCAGGCCTAATTGGTGCACTTTTGGTGGGTGCAGCTTTTGCCAAATCTTTGGCCCTGGCCTGGGGCATACCAAGTATCGGGATCCATCATATGGAAGGCCACCTATTGGCGCCCATGTTAGAAGATCCCGCTCCCGCTTTTCCTTTTGTCGCTTTATTGGTTTCAGGCGGCCATACCATGCTGGTGGAAGTCACCCATCTCGGTCATTATCGGATTTTAGGCGAATCTTTAGATGACGCAGCCGGCGAAGCCTTTGATAAAACTGCAAAACTTTTAGGCTTACCTTATCCTGGTGGCCCGGCTTTAGCAGCTTTGGCAGACTCGGGGGATCCGGGGCGGTTTCGTTTTCCTCGCCCACTGACCGATAAACCCAATTTAAATTTCAGCTTTAGCGGCCTTAAAACTCACACTTTTAATACTATTTTGCGCAGCAAACCCTTATCCCCCGAGCTTACAGCTGATATTGCCAGTGCTTTTCAAGAAGCCGTGGTTGATACTTTGCTGATTAAATGCAAACTTGCTCTAAAACAAACCCAACATTCACGTTTGGTGGTAGCAGGTGGTGTGGGTGCGAACCAAAGACTGCGTTATAAACTCGCAGTTTGGCAACAAGAGTCTGGCCTAGAATTATTTTTTCCGCGACTTGAATTTTGTACCGACAATGGTGCCATGATTGCATATGCCGGATTTCAGCGTTTTAAAGCAGGTTTTGACGATGAAGCAACGATTGAAGCCCGTGCGCGCTGGCCTTTAGATAGCCTGCCGGATTTTTCAGAAGGTTGATCCTCTGATACACTTTGAGCTTAGACAAGGAACTATCTATGCATCAAAGATTTGTTTTATTGCTTTTGATGCTGTTTTTTTCAACCAGTATCTCTGCCGTATTACCTAGCAAAATGGTGATCTGCACTGACAACAACTTTTGGTATCCCTTTAGTTTTCTAAAAGACAAAAAAGCCGCAGGCCTGCATATTGATATCATCGAGCACGCTTTACACCAAGCAGGCTATCAAGTTGAATTTAAACCCCTCGCCTGGAAACAATGCTTAAAAGAGGTTAAGGAAGGGAAGGTGGACGCAGTTGCAACTGCTGCTTTTACAGAAACTCGTGCTCAGTACCTGTTGTTTCCCCCCGGTGCCGCAGACGATAAAGAGTCACCCTGGCGTGTAACTCAGGTTGACTGGGTTGTTGTGACGCCCCGCGTGGATCCTAGAGGCAAAGCCAATAGCTATGTTTTTAGCGGCGATCCTCAAACCCTGCCCCAACCCGTTAGGCTGGTCCGTGGTTATGCTCTGGCGGAAGCTCTGAAAAAATGGCTGCTGATCGTCGATGAAGCCGACAGTTCTGAAGCCAATTTTCGAAAGCTGATCCGCGAACACCAAGGCTCGGTCATCGATTTAGAACTCACCGCTAAACGTTACAATTTTTCCCCTGAATTTAACGGAAAAATGATCCTGCACACCCTGCCCTTAACTTCCAAATCTTATTATTTGGCTTTTTCGAAAAAACTCAAAGCCAAAAACATCAAGCCACAACAGATTTGGCAAGAGATCGTCAATGTGCGGGATGATGTAGAACGAAGAGCCGAATTTATGAAGAAATATCAGCGCTGATCACAAGCTTAAAGGCTGACTTTGTTGCCAAGTTTAGGCTCGGATCCTTTTATCAAGCGTTCAATATTCGCGTGATGACGAACAATAATCCCCAGTGACAAGCTCAATAAAGCCAGCCTTAAAGGCCAAGGCAAAAACAAAAAACTATAAAAAGGCGCCAGCGATGCCGCAGCCAGCGATGCCAGCGATACCCAACGAGTCGCTATAATGACTACCATCCACGTCACTATCACCATAAAAGCCAAGATGGGCGATACTGCTAAAATCACGCCTAAAGAGGTCGCAACACCTTTACCCCCTTTAAAGCCAAAAAAAATTGGCCACAGCTGGCCCAAAAAAACCGCCAACATCATAGCCGCCACCACGATTAAAGGCAGCGGGTAGTGGAGCGCAAGATACACGGGCAACCAACCTTTTAAAACATCGCAGATTAAAGTTAGAGCTGCTACCGGCTTGCCACCTAAGCGCAGCATATTGGTGGTGCCGGGGTTGCCTGAGCCATGGAGCCTCGGATCCGGCAAGCCAAAAGCTCGGCCCAGCAAAACAGCTGTGGACAACGAGCCCCAGATATAAGATAAAAGAACAGCAGCAACTTGAAGAGCTATTTGACATAACATGCGCATATAGAAACAGTCTGTAAAGCTTACGTCAAGAAGAGCATCAAAAATTTAAGCTAGGATCGGTCTGACAACTTTAAGAGGATCCTGATTATGCATTCCATGCTGAAGCTACCCAACCTTGGTGAGGCCGCTGCCAGCCACAGCCAAAAGCTTGAAAAACATATCAAGCAGCACTTAAAAGAGAACCACAACTATCTAAGCTTTGCAGCTTTTATGGAGCTAGCTCTTTATGCACCAGGCCTCGGTTATTACAGTGCCGGCAGCCAAAAATTTGGCCAAGCAGGCGACTTTGTAACCGCGGCTGAGATCTCCCCCTTATTTAGCCATTGCTTAGGCCGATATTGGCAACAGTTGTTAGTCGAATTTCAACAAGCGGACATTCTGGAAGTGGGCGGAGGCTCTGGCCGCATGTGCTGCGACTTACTGAAATTTCTAGAACATTCAAAAGCTTTACCGCAGCGCTATTTTATCTTAGATCTGAGCGCCGATTTAAAAGCGCGCCAACGTGAGCTTTTGGCCCGTGAATGCCCAGGCCTTTTGCCCAGGGTGCAGTGGATCGATAAATTTCCACAATCTTTTAAAGGTCTTATTTTAGCTAATGAGCTTTTAGATGCCATGCCGGTACAGTGTTTTTCCTGGCAAGCTGCAAAACTCATGGAATGGGGGGTGAGCCTCAGCGAGGGGCAACTACAATGGCAGCTAAAGCAGCCTTCTTTGAGCTTGGCACAGGCTATCGATGAATTACCCGCCTCTCTTAAAGAAGCTTGGCATCAGGGTTATCGCTCGGAAATCAACTTAAACCTGAAGCCTTGGCTGGGATCTCTAAGCCAAATTTTACACCAAGGTGTGGTATTGCTGATTGATTATGGATTTAACGAAACTGAATATTATCATCCCGATAGACAGGGCGGAACCTTGATGTGCCATTATCGTCACCATGCTCATGGGGATCCCTTTTTTCTCCCAGGCTTACAAGATATCACCAGCCATGTAAATTTTAGCGCCGTGGCAAAAGCGGCTCGAGAATTGGATTTAGAGCTTTTAGGCTATACAACCCAAGCTGATTTTTTATTGGGCTTAGGGCTGGCTGAGGCTTTTTCAGAAGTGCAGCAGGCTACTTGCTCAGATTTTAAGTTGAGCAATCAAATAAACTTGTTAACTTCTCCCGCCGAAATGGGTGAGTTATTCAAAGTGATGGCTTTGGGGAGAGGGGTGTCCCTGCCTTTACCCAGCTTTTTGGCAAACTCGGGACGCCATATGATGCGGCTTTAACCTTTGCACGGATGGATCTACCTCAGTGGCCGTCATTCGATATGGCTTTAACTGTTGCACTGGGTGGAGCTAGGACCCTCGCCCTAGAGCGCGACTTAAGCTGGTGTACTTAGTTTAGGGCTCTAGTTGGCCATTCGACAGGGCTTTAACTTTTGCACCTGATCGAGGGCATGCAGTAAGTCGGTCTCGAGATCTATGGAATACTGTCGGCTGACCGCCAACTGTGCTTCCATAACCACCAAGCGCTTGCTTTGTGCTTCCAGCTGCAAGCGCATATTCATGAGTTGGCATTCTGAATTGCCTGATCTTTCCTGTCCCACAGTTTGATGTCCTTCCCTGTGACCTGTGATGTCATCACAGTAATCTCTATTGAAAAAGGCAGCAAGCATAGAAGGAGCAATTCCCTGTAGGTTATTTGCCCTTACCTACCCTGGCCAATGTCTCACAGGGATCATTTAAGATTTTCGACTTTGGTCAATAGCCAGAACTCGTGCTTGATGCAGTTTTTCCTTAAGATGTTGGCCACTTAAACCCTGGGCCAGCAGTTCTTGAACCTGCACTGCTTTAGCCGCTTGATATGCCTCTCGAAAAATATCGGTTTGCGGATAAGTGGCTGTCTCCAAGCCTAAGCGGCCCTGTGCATCTGCTTCACAAGCTTGCAGAAATTGCTCTAAAACCAAAGGCTTTCTAAAGGCATCTAAGGCTTCCAGAGTCTTCAGGAGGGTAGAGCTTTTAAGCTCAGCCGCCTTATGGCAGTGAGTATGATAACGCGCCACCTTAACAGCCAAATCACGGTATTCATTCGGTAATTTATACTGGCGACAAAAATTTTCAACCAGCTTGGCACTCTCTGCTTCATGCCCTGGATGGCTGGGTAATTTTTCTGCGGGCGTCAGACCTTTGCCCAAGTCATGACATAAAACAGCAAAGCGCAGACAGGGATCCTGACTTTTAGAGGCTATTTTTTCTAAAGCCATCATCACATGCACGCCGGTATCGATTTCAGGATGCCAGCGAGCCGGTTGCGGCACGCCCCATAAGCGGTTGAGCTCGGGCCATAAAATTTCTAAACCACCACAGGCACGCAGAGTTTCAAAAAAAGCCGATGGCCGCTCTTCTTCTAAAGCTTTGCGCATTTCGCGCCAGACTCTTTCAGGAACCAGGGTTGCCAGCTCACCCCCTTTAACCATGTCTTGCATCAAAGTTTGAGTTTCAGTAGCGATGCTAAAGCCCAAGCTGGCAAACCGGGCCATAAATCGAGCAATTCTCAGGATCCGAAGGGGATCTTCCTGAAAAGCCGGAGAAACATGGCGCAAAATCCGATTTTTGATATCTTGCTGGCCGTTAAAAGGATCTATCAGCTTGCCATCTTTATCTTCAGCAATCGCATTGATCGTTAAATCACGCCGCAGCAAATCTTCTTCTAAAGTAACCTCGGGACTAAAATGGCATTCAAAACCATGATAACCGGGTGCTACTTTGCGCTCAGTACGCGCCAAAGCATATTCTTCATGGGTTTCTGGATGTAAAAATACCGGAAAATCTTTGCCGACAGGCTTAAACTTGGCTCCGATTAAATATTCGGGAGTGGCTCCCACGACGACCCAATCAAGTTCAGTCACAGGACGGCCTAAGAGGCGATCGCGTACCGCACCTCCCACCAAATAGGTTTTAAAACTCAACTTTAACTCCTTCTTAAGGGCTCTAGGATGGTATGGGGGCGGTTGTGCCCAGCGACCCCATCTGTTGTATCGTAAGCGACAGCGGGGATCTTAAGTTTTGGCCGCTATTTTTCCTGGATGCCAGCCTGTGCTGGCCCGATCCCTTCTATGATTCATTTCAAGATCCCAAGACCCCTGGAAAAGGCCAATTTTATTTATTAAACAAGGGAAAACCTATGATAACATAGCAAGGATATTGCGAATTTTGTCAATGCCTAAGTCAGTTAATAGGCATATTATTTTATACTGACGTCTGTTGCCCTATAAGCCGGTATTTGTGACTGGGGGGCTATAGTCATAAAGGCTGTTTTCTAACCCGGGTTTAATAACCCTATTCCTAAGGACAGCTTAAAACACAATGAACACCCGTGCCATTGCAGCCCTGGTATTAAAGGAAGTGATCGCCAACGGCCAATCTTTAAGCCAAGCCCTACCCCCGCTTAAAGCCAAATTGCCTCCCAAAGAACAACCTCTGTTACAAGCGATGTGCTTTGGAGTCTTACGTTTTTATCCTCGGTTAAACTTTCTATTATATAAATTACTGCAAAAACCTTTAAAGCCCAAAGACGGTGATATGACGGCTCTTTTATTATTAGGTTTTTACCAACTTTTAGAAATGCGCATGCCCGATTATGCGGCTCTTACCGAAACAGTTGAAACAACCCGTATTTTAAATAAACCCTGGGCCTCAGGTTTGATCAATGCCGTATTGCGCAATTTTTTGCGTCAAAAAGACAGCCTGATAAAACTTGCCTCCGCTAATGAAGCCGCCCAGTTTTTACATCCAAATTGGTTGATTAAAGCGATAAAAAAAGCTTACCCCAGTGATTGGCAGGCTATCCTTGAAGCCAATAACCAACAAGCCCCCCTGGTACTTCGAGTCAATAGCCAAGAAATAAGCCTGGACGCCTATCTTCAGACATTACAAGAGCATGATATTCCGGCCCACCATTTAAAAGGCACAGAAGCGGCAGTTATAATTGAAACCCCTTGCGATGTGCCCAGCTTGCCTGGTTATCAACAAGGTTGGTTTTCGGTTCAAGATGCTGCAGCACAACTTGCGGCAACTTTATTAGATTTAAAACCCGGCCAGCGCGTTCTAGATGCTTGTGCGGCACCTGGGGGTAAAACGGCTCATATTTTAGAATTGCAGCCTAACTTGCAGGAAGTTTGGGCAATCGATATTGCAGCCGAACGCCTAGGGCGCATTCAGGAAAATTTAACGAGGCTCAAGCTTAAAGCGGTTATTAAAAGGGGGGATGCAGCCAAGCCGAGCACCTGGTGGGATGGCCAAGCCTATGATCGCATATTATTAGACGCCCCTTGCTCCGCAACAGGGGTTATTCGGCGCCACCCCGATATTAAAATACTGCGTCTCTCTACCGATATAGGCGCTTTGGCTAACCAACAATTAAAACTTTTGCAGTCGCTCTGGCCCCTACTTAAAAGCGGCGGCTTATTATTGTATGCCACCTGCTCGCTGTTACCTGAAGAAAATCAACAAGTCATTGAAGCTTTCTTAAAAGCTGAACCTCAAGCCGAAATCCGGCCTTTAAGTCTCAGTCAAAGCCAAACTTTGCCCACAGGCATACAAATACGTGTAGGTGAAGCCAATATGGACGGATTTTTTTATAGCCTTATCAGCAAAAAGACTTACTTAGCTCATTAATTTTGATATAATAGCTTGCTTATGAGTGCACTTGTGCGCTATTGGCTTTCGGCTGCTGTCCTTTTTTAAATAGAGAATATGCCCGTATATATAATATAATAAAAGCGACAGCATAAAGATTAAATATTGAAATTAATACAAGGATCCTATATATGTTTGGTACACCTACTTCTACTCCTGCATCTGCTTCAAGTTCCACTTTTTCTACTCCTTCTACTAAATCTCCAAACCCTGATGGCAAGCTCCAGGCTGCATACTTAAGCGTTGAGAGTGGAAGTCCCGGTATTTATTCTACTCCTGCTGATTCCGCGTCAAGCAGTTCTAGCTCTTCTCCTTCTTCGTTGGAAATACCAGAGCCTATCATAGAAAACACTCCCATACATGTATTTATTCAACGACAACGACAAAAGCTGTTGGCTCAAAATACAAACGCAGGAATTCACACAAGCAACGAATTAATTATAGATCTTCCTTTAGCAAAGAAAGGCATCACAGATGAGATGTTATCTTCAATGAATGAAGCGTGGGCTCAAGTTAAAATACAAGCTAAAAACCCCAAATCCCCACCTTTTGCAGCTTCAACTCATGTCAGCTCTCCGCAAACAACTACTATTCCTAAAGAATACCTTAATTTTGCCAAGAATATTCAAGCCGAAAAAGCTGCAGGTAAAAACATTGGTATTTTAGATTTATCTAATAACAAAATCACAAAGGCAGGACCGTTATCATTATTTATTGAAAATTGTCAACCCCAGTATGTATTTTTGGCGGGAAATAAATTAAATAAAGCTGGCGTTGATGGAGTTCTCAGTCGCCATGCAAAGTACCCAAATATTCAAGGCTGGGATCTCTCAAACACCATAACTACAAAAGACCAGCTTCCTGATTTAAAATTCCTGGCTGAGTATGAAGATTTAGAAGCTGTCAGTCTGGCCAAGAATAACTTAGACTGTTGGGCTATTAATAAATTTGGCACGAGTGCCAATAATAAAATGTCTAAGCTTGCTTTTTTAGACTTACATGGCAACCCCATTACTGCTTTAGGCAAAAGCGGCATTTCACAATTTACCCATCTAGAATATTTAAACTTGGAAGGATGTAAATTAGGCTTAGATAACAAAAATATCAATGCATTTTTATCAGATCTAGGCATTCAAGAAAATACTGCTTCAGCTGCCAGCAGTTCCTCTAGCCCTATTGTGACTCGAGACTTACAAAAGCTAGAAGTTTTAATTTTAAGTAACAACCGATTTGGTCGACAAGTTCCAGCTGTTCTGTCTGCTTGTTTCATGCATCCCGCCTTAAAGGTATTGATGATGAACAACACCTTCCAAGATGCCGATGGCATCAGCAGGCCGTCTACTGAATCTGTAAAATCAGCTTTCGGGGTATTGCAGGGTAAAGCGCCAACATCAAAGCTGGGCACTCTGGCCTTAAGTGGCAATAACATCAATGACGATATGGCTATAGCTTTAGCCACAGTCATCGCGGAGCGAGAATTTGCTGCCCTTAATCTAGATCTGACTCATAACGAGTTTGGTAATGAAGGTGCTCAAGCCTTGCTGGATAGCGCAAAAGGTCGCCAAGGCACTTTTACATTTTCTACCGGCAATAACATCCAGGATAAGACGCTGCTTGCTGAAATTCAAGCTAGAGAGCCTTTGCTCCCGGAAACCTCCCCAGAAGAAATGACAGCGCACTCAGAAGGCCCGCTGACAGAAGAGTTCGCACCATTCAATCCGAATCAGCAAAATCTTTTCCCTGAATTAGGAATTCCTGCATTAGGAACAGATGAACCTCAAGAAGATCCTGCAGCCGAAATAGAAAGACTAAAAAAGAAACACATAGAGCTTAATGAAAAATATCAAGAAATCGAAGACTTCGAACAAAAACAGAAAAGGGGACGTGATCTTGATACTGCTGCCTCTACAGCTGGTGATTTGAATAAACCAGCAAGCTATCCTAGCGCAAACCCTGCTTTGCCATCTGCAGGAGGTGGTTATGAACTTAAACATGTCTTTGGAGGCTTCGCCACCGGTGCTGCACTGGCGGCTTTAGCCAGCAAGGCCTTAAAGCCTCATAATGTTTCTTCAACTTCGAATTTAGTCCTACAATTTTCAGAAGAAAAAGAGCGACTGGAACGTGAAAAGGCGGACAATCTGGCTCGTTTTAATCGCGAAAAAACTGAAGCTGATAAGAAAATTGCGGAGCAATTAGCTAAGACTGAAAAAACCCAGAAAGATTTAAAGGCAGCCGAGGATCAGCTTAAAAAGGCGCATAGTGACTTTGACGCTGCGCAAACAACATTCGATGTGACTCATCAAAAAAATGTTGATGCTCTTAAAAAGGCAGAGCAGCGCCAGCGTGATTTAGAAGCAACCAATGAAGAGCTTGCCAAAGAATTTAAGAGTCTGCAAACCACGGCTCAAAAGGCTCAAGCAGACAGTGAACAACTAGCCTTAGAAAAAGCTGCAGTTGATAAGAAACTTGCAGAAAAAACCGCTTTAGTTGAAACAAGCCAGCAAGCTTTAAATTCCACCAAAGATGCACTTGAACAGGCATCTAAAGACGTTGAAGTTGCGAAAGCGGCATTCGACGCCACCAATCAAAAAAGCGTTGAAGCTCTTAAACAGGCAGAGCTGCGCCAACATGATTTAGAAGCAGCCAATGCAGATCTTGCCAGCCAGTTTAAGAGTCTGCAAACCACGGCTCAAAAGTTTCAAAATGAAAGTGAACGTCTAGCCATTGAAAAAGCTGCCGTTGATAAGAAACTTACAGAACAAGCGGCTTTAGTTGAAAAAAGCCAGCAAGCTTTAAACCCACCCAAAGGTGAACTTGAAACAGCAATCCTCGAAGTTAACGCTGCAAAAAAAGAGCTGAACTCTACGCAAACAGCTCTTGAAGAATCCAAGGCTAAGCTGGCTGACATGGAACTAGCCAAAACAAAACTTAAAACCCAATTGAGTGATCAGCAAGTAGAGGCTCAAAAAGTTCAAAAAAAGAAAGAGCAACTGGAACGTGAAAAAATTGAACAAGATAAAAAACTTGTTGATGCTGCTCAGAAATTGACAGCACAACAAGAGAAGACTGAAGAAAACCTACAAGCCTTAAAAAGAGCCCAGGCTTTAGTTAAACAGATGCCCGGACTTGAAGAGAGCCTTAAAAAATCCTCCAGCGAAACTGAGGACGCGAAACGAGCACTTGAATCTATTCAAGAAGATCTTGAGACATTAAAAGATCGCCAACGCAAATTGGCAGCAGACAATACAGAACTTGCTAGAAAATTTAGTACTGAGCAAAAAGCAGCTCAACAAGCTCAAGCAGACAGTGAACTTTTAGCGAAGGAAAAAGCTGACGTTGATAAGAAACTCACCGAACAAAAGGATTTAGTTGAAACAACCCAGAAAGCTCTAGACGCAGCCCAGGCCGAGCTTAAAGCAGCGAAGGGCACAGTGACAATAGCATTCGACCCTAAAGCTCTTGAAGAAGCAAAGCAGCGCCAACGTGATTTAGAAGCAACCAACGCAGCACTTAAAGAACAATTGAATGATCAGAAAATGGCAGTTCAACAAGCTCAAGCAAAAAGTGAAAGTCTAGCGCAGGAAAAAGCTGAAGCTGATACGAAACTTCTGGCACAAAAGGCTGTAGTTGAAACAACCCAACGGGATTTAAATACAACCCAAGATGAGCTTGAAAAAGCATCCAGCAAAGTTAAATCTGCACAGGCAACCCTTGACTCTACCCAAAAAGCCCTTGAAAAAGCAGAGGTTCGCCTGGGTGAATTGGGATCTGCCAACACAGAACTTGATAATAAATTTAAAAAAGCGGCTCAACAAGCTCAAGAAGCCTTGAATCAAAAAGCTAAACTCGAGCAAGCATTGCAGATTGCTAATAAATCACTTGAAGAACAGATCGCTGCTAAAGCTCTTGCTGCTGAGCAAGCGTTACAAGCTAAAGCAGCGGCTGAGCACCAATTGAAAACCGCAGCAGATCATGTTAAAGAGTTAAATGATGAAAGACAAAAGCTGCAACAGGAATTGTCGACACAAAGAGAAGCTGCGTTAAAAACGAAAAATGAAAAGGAAGATCTAGAAAAAGATTTAAAACTTCAAGAAGAAAAGTTGCGAACTGAAATTTCAGACCTTAACGACAGTCTCGAAAAAGAGCGAACAGACGTTAATAAGTTGACGCAAGAAGTAAAGGAACAGTCGGAGCTTGCTAAAAACTTAAAGACGGAGATCGATGTGCTTAATAAGCAAGTTACAGCTAATAAATCAGTGCTTGAAACTGCACAAAAAGAAACGGCAACGGCTAAGACTCATGTAGAGGAACTAAAGGAACAGCTACTAAAAGAACAGGCTGAATTCAATAAATATGAAGAAAAATTGATCACAGCAGCGGATGAAAGAATTAAAGAGGCTCAAGAGAAGATCCAAACAGAACTTAAAGCGAAAAGAGAAGTTGAACTGAAGCTTGAAGCTGCACTCAATTCAAGTAAGCGTATCCAACAAGCAAAAAATGAAGGGGCAACCGCTGCTGCAGCGAACACTTCTACTAGCTTGCCTTTTAGTAGCAATATGCCAACAAAACCCGCTCCCAAGCAGCTAGTGGCTAGAGTCATTCCAGCCAATAGAGGGATTATGACAGAGGCTCAACGTGCTGCATTGCGTGCGAGATTATAAAAATGGTTATTTAGTTAAATTTATTAATGTATTGAATTACCCAATGTCTGGGGCCAGAAATGGCCCCTTTTTTTCACTTTTTTATTTATTATATAAGGGTTAAATTATTTTCAAATTTCCCTAATTTAGCAAACCCTCAGTATTTCTTTGGATTAACACAGATCAATACGGAATATTATTTTAATCAACAATTGAACAAATTCAAATAAGGTTATCAGTGTTTCCTTGGGCACCACTTATATGGACTTCATTGCTGTATGTCTGATAATGGTGATTATCCTATTTATGACTTAAAGCTCTTAATGGGTCATTATCTTAATATTCCAGTCCATGCCTAAATTCTTTACCCAACTCCCTGTCTGTTTTTACATTGGGATTACCAGCAAAGTACAATTGATATGTATGAGGAAATTGATGCTTCAAATCAGCCAATAAAGCACCTTTTCGGCCTATTATAAATTTGCCGGCTTTTTCTTGGTATTCTTCTGTTAATTTAGAGCTTTGAATAAGGTTTTCTTGGCTATTCAGTTCAGAAATAAGCTCAATGATTTCTTCCGGCTTAAGGGACTCTTCTGATGAATAGTTTAATAAAGTATTAAGCAAACCACTGGGAATTTCAGCCATCAATTTTTCCGCATCAAAAACTTTTGTGAAAGAGAGCGGCACTCTGGCAAGGTAGGCGACCAGTTTTTGGCTGAATTTTCGGTATTCATTTAAATATAAATGGGGCTGTTTTATTTGTGCGAGCTTTTTGCCATGGTATAAGACATTGCGCAATTGAGAGGCATGCGAGCAGCAAAATTCAGGGGCATTTAAATTTTTAAGCCTCTCCATCACATCGCATACTTCATACAATAAAGCATAGATTAAAATCCCCGCCTCATCCTCCTTCGCATCTTGTAGGGTTGTTAAGCAGCGGGACAGCTCGGAAAACAGCCGACCTTCAAAAGCTTTTTGGGCATAATTCTGATGAGAAAAATAATAGAGGCCACTTGAGCTTACCGCAGAGCTGGCGCTGGTCCTGACTGCCGATGGCGCTTGAAGCAGGACTCTTAACTTTTCATCCGAAAGCAACAGGTGCTCAGCTTGGATTGCTAGAGAGACTGCCTCAAATGGCTCTGGGCTTTCTTGGCTTTCAACCTCCTCTTGCTTTTCTTCCAACACGGGTGGAAGAGATTTTTGGGCTGCCTCAGAACGGGCATACTCAGACTCAGCGGCTTGAATATATTCTAAATAAGCCGGTATAGTGACCGTCTCGCTTAAATTACCGCTGGTATCGACAGGATGCTGGTACCGATAGTGCCCGGCAAATCTTTCAAAATCTTTATTTTTACTCTGAAAGCCATCCAGACTAAGTCTAAGCTCACTTATCATTTTTTGAATGTTTTCCAGTGCCTGCTTCATTTCTGCTAATAAGGCTTGACCCGAGGCTTCATCCAGCAAGATATCGCCATTTTCAAAGTCATCCGCTTGATAAGCGGCAATTGCTTTATTTAAGTTATTCCGTTTAATGTACCACTCGTGAAAGGCTAAATAATGATCTAAATACTGGATTCGGTTTCCCTGCAGTGCCTGCTCATGATCACGGAACTTATTTTTAAGGCTGGTAAAGAAGTTAAAAAAACCAGCATTCTTTTTTAACCCTGAGCTATTTCCCGCACCTGAGCTTAAATCGTGATGAATTTGGTTGGCTTCATTCCAAGCTCGATAGACTTGAGGCGCAGTATCTCTTAAAAGTTTACGGAGCTCCTCGTCGGCTTTGGTAAACTGCTCAGTAATTTCTAATCTGCGGTTTTTCAAAGCCATCACCGCTTCAATTTTGAGCCTTTTTTGCTGGGTCGAGTAGGATTTTTGAAACACTGCAATAAGGCTGGGGTAAGCTTGCCAACCCTGACTGGCCAGCAAAATACCCGAGAGCTTTAATAAGGCCGCCTGATCCATCCTCAGTTGGCCAATTTTTGCTTTGTCAGCAGTCCCCACCCGCTGATTTATAAAATCAGCCGATAACCGAAACTGATAAAAGCCATCATTGAGCGAACTGCCCCCTTCAATGCCCAGCACAGAGAGCGTTTCAGCCAGCTCATCGCAATAGTACTTTGCAATGTTGTTGTGCTGGTTTAAAACCTCCAAATACTTGTGGGCCTGGCCATTGGTTGCTTCGTATTCACTCGCCGTTTGAAAACATCTTTTGGCTTGGGTGAAATTGGCAGGAGTGCCAATCCCATAGAGATAACATTGGCCTAAACCTAACCAGCCTTGAGGTTCGGTAGACGCAGCAGCTTTAAAGAGTCGATAAATGCTTGCTTCAATATGGGCATTCATTTTTAATTTTAATGTCATCCATAAAACCTGAGCGCGTTGTGCTGAAGAAAAATCGCTGAATTTCTTATCTTGAATAAATGCTTGATAAACCGCCATGGCCTTATCAAATTGCGCCTTTTCTTCATACAGCCGAGCACAGGCTAACTTGGCTTCTAATATCCCCGCATCAGCTGCTTTAAGATAAAGCGGTAAAGCTTGGTCCTTATCTAGTGGACAGCCGATGCCTTTCTCATGGCAGTAAGCCAACCCATACCCAGAATATTCCTCATTGGAGTGCTGTTGGAAAGCCTTGAAGGCTTGCAGCTTTGCCGCTTCGCTGGTTATCTGAGCGATAAGCTCAGGATGTTTGCCGAGAATCACTCGCCCTTCAGAATCGGCGATTAACCCACTCAGTGGAGAGTACCCTGCCTGTTCTCCACTTTGAATAACCTGATTTAAGCCTTCCTTTGTTATGTTAGCGATAAGCTCAGGATGCTTGTCGAGAATAGCTCGCCCTTTAGAATTGCCGGTTAACCAATAAAGCGGGGATTTCCCTGCAGATGCTCCACTTGTCACAATCTGATTTAAGCCTTCCTGGGTTATCTTGGCGGTCAGCTCAGGATGCTTGTCGAGTAGGCTCAGCCCTTTAGGATTGCGGGCTAACCAATAAAGTGGGGAGTGCCCTGCAGATGCTCCACTTTGAATCACCTGATTTAAGCTTTCCTTGGTTATCTGAGCGATAAGCTCAGGATGCTTGTTGAGAATAGCTTGTCCTTGAGAATTGCGGGCTAACCAATAAAGCGGGGATTGTCCTGCATCTTCTCCACTTTGAATAACCTGATTTAAGCCTTCCTTGGTTATCTGAGCGATAAGCTCAGGATGCTTGTCGAGTAGGCTACCCCCTTTAGCAGTGGCGGTTAACAAAAAAAGTGGGGAGTGTCCTGCATCTTCCCCACTTGTCACAACCTGATTTAAGCCTTCCTGGGTTATCTGAGCAATAAGCTCAGGATGCTTGTCGAGTAGGCTCAGCCCTGGAGAATTGCGGGTTAACCAAAAAAGCGGGGAGTGCCCTGCCTGTTCTCCACTTGTCACAACCTGATTTAAGCCAGCCTCGGTTATCTGAGTGATAAGCTCAGGATGCTTGCCGAGTAGGCTCAGTCCTTCAGGATTGGCGGTTAAACAATAAAGCGGAGAGGATCCTGCATATTTTCCACTTTGAATAACCTGATTTAAGCCTTCCTGAGTTATCTGAGCGATAAGCTCAGGATGCTTGTCGAGAATAGCTGGCCCTTCAGAAATGGTGGTTAACCAATAAAGCGGGGAGTATCCTGCATGTGCTCCACTTGTCACAATCTGATTTAGGCCTTCCTGAGTTATCTGAGCGATAAGCTCAGGATGCTTGCCGAGAATAGCTGGCCCTTCAGAAGTGGCGGTTAACCAATAAAGCGGAGATTTTCCTGCATTTTTTCCACTTGTCACAATCTGATTTAAGCCTTCCTGGGTTATCTGAGCGATAAGCTCAGGATGCTTGTCGAGAATAGCTCGCCCTTCAACAGTGGCGATTAACCCATAAAGCGGGGAGTATCCAGCCTGTTCCCCACTTTGAATAACCTGATTTAAGCTTTTCTTTGTTATGTTAGCGATAAGTTCAGGATGCTTGCCGAGAATAGCTCGCCCTTCAGGACTGGCGGCTAACCCATAAAGCGGGGAGTATCCAGCCTGTTCTCCACTTTGAATAACCTGATTTAAGCCTTCCTGGGTTATCTGAGCGATAAGCTCAGGATGATTGCTGAGAGTCGCTCGCCCTTTAGGACTGGCACTTAACCAAAAAAGTGGAGATTGTCCTTTTAATTCCCCGCTGGGAACAAGATGGTTTAAGCCGGCCTCGGTTATCTGAGCGATCAGCTCAGGATGCTTGCCGAGAATAGCTTGCCCTTTAGCAGTGGCGGTTAACCAAAAAAGTGGGGAGTGTCCTGCATCTTCTCCACTTGTCACAATCTGATTTAAGCCTTCCTGGGTTATCTGAGCGATAAGCTCAGGATGCTTGTCGAGTAGACTCAGCCCTGCACCAATGACGGTTAACCCATAAAGCGGGGAGGATCCTGCATCTTCTCCACTTGTCACAACCTGATTTAAGCCTTCCTGGGTTATCTGAGCGATAAGCTCAGGATGATTATTGAGAATAGCTCGCCCTTCAACAGTGGCGATTAACCAATAAAGCGGGGAGTGTCCTAGCTGTTCTCCACTTTGAATCACCTGATTTAAGCCTGCCTTGGTTATCTGAGCGATAAGTTCAGGATGATTGCTGAGAGTCGCTCGCCCTTCAACAGTGGCGGTTAACCAATAAAGCGGGGAGAATCCTGCATCTTCTCCACTTTGAATAACCTGATTCAAGCCTGCCTTTGTTATCTGAGCGATAAGCACAGGATGATTGCCGAGTAGGCTCAGCCCTTCAGGTTTGCTGGTTAGCCAAAAAAGCGGGGAGACCCCTGCATGTTCTCCACTTGTCACAATCTGATTGAAGCCTTCCTTGGTTATCTGAGCGATAATCTCAGAATGCTTGTCGAGTAGGCTCAGCCCTTTAGAATTGGTGGTTAACCAAAAAAGCGGGGAGTGCCCTGCATGTTCTCCACTTGTCACAATCTCATTTAAGCTTTCCTGGGTTATCTGAGAGATAAGCCAAGGATGCTTGTCGAGTAGGCTTAGCCCTGTAATAGTGGCGGTTAACCAAAAAAGAGGGGAATGCCCTGCATGTTCTCCACTTGTCACAATCTGATTGAAGCCTTCCTTGGTTATCTGAGCGAAAAGCTCAGGGTTAAAGCGGGATCTCCCCTCTTCTAAGAGGATTAAAGCCAGTAACAGCGGTTGACTAATTCCTTGCCTAGAAGCAAGCTCTAAATTGATTTCGTCGTCAAGAATTTGATTTAATAAATTGCTTTCATGTGTGGAAAGAAAATTGCGTAACTCTTTATTGTTCATTATTTGGAATAGGGGTGAGTGTTCTGAATGCTTCAGGCGATAGTCAGGAGACTTGGTTTGCCAGTCTTTAAAATTTTGTTTTAATTGCTGCACGCGATCTTGCAGAGAAAGAGAAAGTGTCAAGCTTGAAGAAGATGACTGAGCTAGCATAAAAGTCCTTATCATTTTGAGAAAAATAAAAATTTTTAATAATGGCTTAAATTGGCCGAAACTATAACAAATAGCTATAAAATTAGCAAATAACCTTAGTTGTTTTACAGATGTTCGATCGGCTGAGAGCCATATGCTGGGATAAATATCCACTCATAAAAGGCGGTAGCGCAATTTTTGGATAACGCTTTTTCCGCCGGCTTCTTAAATGCTGCTATAGTTTTAACTCGCGTCCTTTTTTACTATCAATAAATGGGTAAATGGTTTCATGGTTCAACAAGGTTTTCCCGATTTTAGCCCGCAAGCGACCTGCAATTTATTCAGGCGACCCCCCTTGTTTTAAATAATCCATTACGTAAAGCTCTTCATCAACGCATTTGAAGCGAGCTTAGTGCGCGCCGCCTTTTACGCTTAGCGGCCTTATCTTGAGCAATAAGGATATGATAGATAGCCATAGGTAGCATCCCTTTTAAGCTAAGCCGCCTATCAACAGTGGACCGATACTCCCCCCCCAAGCAATCTGCGCAATTTGCGCTTTGCTGTGTCCAGCAGTCATTAAGTAGCCTAAAAATACACGCTTGCTTAAATTCAGCTGCTTAAAGGATTTAGGCATTCTAACCTCTTCTTTTTATTAAATTAACCAACCTATTTTAATGCCACCTTGCATCTCATTCTAAAACTTACTCTTTGCCTTCTTTTTATTATGCGCCCTTGTACCTTTGCTTGCTTATGAAATTTTCCAATTAACTAATAAAAATACCAACCGTGCCTCTAGCAATACATGATTATTCGGTGTAAAGTAAAAAAAGGAGATCCAAAAAGATCACCGAAGTTATATAATATTGATATTACAAAAAATTAGGAGAGCTATTATGCCTACCAAGCACAATCATGAAACCGATCTAACAAATGAAGGAACTGCACCTAATAAAGAAACGACTACAAAAAATGAAGGAACTGCACCTAAAAAAGAAAAGACTGAAGCAGAAAAATTCGCTGATTCCAAACTAACACAGTTTAAAAATATAACTGATAATCACGGTGACAAAGTTGAATTAAACCCTGCTGCGCTAAAAAACATTAAAACTTTATTAGCCAATGAAGTTATAACATCAAGCCTAGAATCCAAAAAAATTGAGCAAGAAATTTCTAATTTAGAATCACAATTTGAGAAAGAAAATACAGAAAAATTACAGTCTGTTCAAGCGCAACGAGACAATATAGAAAAAGAAAAAGCAGCACAGCTTAAGAATGCTAATGAACAAGCTGATAAGAAATTAGAAAATATAAATAAACAAGAAACAGCTCGCACGCAAACGCAAACTGAGAGATTGGCTGCTGTTAAGGGCAAACTGGCTGATGCCAAAGCAGCTCCTGAGAAGAAAGTGAACGAAGAACTGGATAAAGCTAAAAATGATGCTTTGATTTATGCAAAGACAATGCGCGATGCACAAATCAAACAGCTTGACTACACCACCCCACCCCCGCCAAAGGCAACTCCAGCTGCAGTTAGATTTACTGCTGAGCAAATAAAACAGCTTAAAGCTAGATTGTAAAAGTTTTATAACTTTGTCAAAAAAATAGGGGAGGGATCCCCCTATTTTTTTGAGGAAATTTTCTTAAAAAAAAGGGCACAATGAAGTGCCCTTTAAACATTCTAATCATTTATTAGAAGTGAACAACGACACCCACTGAAGGTGTTACGCTGTTTTTATAAATGCTATTTCCAGATTTGTCTTTAAACTTGGCTAGGTTTTCCCAGTTAATACCTGCTCTCCAACCCAGTTGATCATTCAACATTTGCTGTAAACCAAGGCCTAAACGTAGTACTGTCTTTTTTTGGCTATTATCTACTTCAGTCGTAGAAGTGGCAACTTGGAAAATGGAGCGCTTGCTTCTTAACCATGCGCCACCAACAGAACCGATTGCTTGTAAACGGCAATCTTCATTAATAGGGGCAAAACCTACCAAATCAGCATGCCAACCTCGAATGCTTGCTTTAGATTTATATGCACCTGTAGGAAGGCCAGGAAGACCCAAAAGAGTTTCATCCGCACCCAGAGTAAATTCCTTTTTAGCCTGACTGGTGGCTTCATAGCCAACCTCTAAGCCAACGTACTCGTGAAATTTCACGCCTAAGTATAAATTAGCTTGTGGCGCAGTCTTTTTGAAACTAGCTGCATCACTATCATAATTATGACGAGTATGCATTTGACGCCATTGGGCATCTAAACCAACATAAGGCTTTACTTCGTCAAGACCTGCAGCAGTAGCGATAGGTGCTATTGCAACCAATGCGCAAGCAAGCAGAGATTTGGATGAAATCTTTAATAAATTAGTCATGTTAAACCCTCTATATTTGAATTGTTTTGGCAGGATTTAATATTGCTCGTTATGTATCCGTACTAACGCTCTAAGGCACAAGTTCCATGGGCGCTACCTTAGCTGCATTATCGTGAACCTACCTCACTCTACCTCTATGTTAATAAACTGACAAAATTGAGCGGGTGTTTTGAGTTATGATTCTCAAAATGCCGACTACTCCATTTTATCAGCACTCTATATTATTGACTTGCAGAGCGGTTGGCTTTCACCAAGCGCCTCGCAAGCATAATATTCCTTTAGTTCTTTTTAATAATACTTAAAAACGCCACCTCAGATCAACCGCCGCGTGCGGTATCAAAGAAAGAGTCTTTTTCAAAACTGTTAAAACTGTCCCGATCATTGCTTCTGGGGTTAGAGCTTCTTCTTTCGCCGCCCCTATCCTGACGTTCTTCAGCTAAATTAATGCGTAATTCACGGCCTTTTAGGATTTTGTTATTTAATAACAAGCCTCTTTCAGCTTCTTCTTCAGTCTTAAAAGTCACAAAACCGAAACCGCGCATACGGCCTGTCACTTTATCTGTTGGCAGCCGAACTTCTACCGCTTCAAGATTACCGTGTTCCGAGAAAAACTCTTTAACGTCTTCTTCATTAGCGTTAAAAGATAGATTTCCAACAAACAATTGATTTTTCATTACATGTCTCCTGAGACTTAATTCTTCAACAGCCGCCAGGATTGCTCCTGCGACCCACCTGGCTAGTATACCTTAATTGCCAATGATAACCAGTCATCATTCTTTCATTCCAACATAAAAAGAAAGTTGATAAACTTTATTTTATCTTGATGAATAGCGCAATTCATGACAGGATGTTGGAAGTTTGTGATTATTAAAGCACCCCCTTCTAGTGTGGTTTTAGGCTAGGAGCCAACGACTGAACAACCGGACCGCGGCAGGGTTCTGTGGGATCGACCGTCATGAAAATTGTGAGGTTCCATAGGCGACAACGCCTAAAAACTCAATAAAAGGGGAAATAAGGGGAAATTACTTTGGCTGCATCTAACATGGATCAATTAGTCGCCTTATGTAAGCGCAGAGGCTTTGTTTATCCAGGTTCACATATTTATGGCGGCTTACAGGGCACTTATGATTATGGCCCTTTGGGTGTCGAACTTAAAAATAACCTCAAGATGGCTTGGTGGCGTGCCAACGTGTATGAGCGGGATGATATGGAAGGCTTAGATGCTGCCATATTAATGCATCGCGCGGTTTTGCAATATTCGGGCCATGAAGCGACTTTTACCGATCCCATGGTCGATTGCCGGCAATGCAAAAGCCGCTGGCGAGCGGATCATGTGATCAAGGGGCAGTGTGAAAAATGTGGTGGTTCAGATCTGACCGAACCGCGCCCCTTTAATATGATGTTCAAAACTCAAGTTGGGCCTGTGGCAGACGAAAGCTCCTATACTTATTTGCGCCCAGAAACAGCCCAAGGGATTTTTTGTAATTTTAAAAATATTGTAGACAGCGTTTCACCCCAACTCCCCTTTGGTGTCGCACAAATTGGTAAAGCGTTTCGAAACGAAATCACCCCCCGCAATTTTATTTTCCGCGTTCGTGAATTTGAACAAATGGAAATTGAATTTTTTGTAGAACCCGGCAGTGATGAAGAATGGCACAAATATTGGGTAGCAGAACGCCTAAAGTGGTGGCAAGAGCAAGGCTTAGCCCGTGATAATTTAAAACTTCACCCACAACCCCAAGAAGAATTGGCGCATTATGCAAAAGCGACTGTTGATATTTTGTATCAATTCCCGCATGGCCTTGAAGAGCTAGAAGGCATCGCCAATCGTACCGATTACGATTTAGGTTCTCACAGTAAATCTCAAGATGAACTTTCCATACAAGCGAAAGTTGCTGAAAATCATCACAGCACCGCAAAGCTTGCACTGATGAATCCAGCCACCAAACAATGGTTTATACCCTTTGTGATTGAGCCTTCGGCGGGCGTCGATCGCGGTGTGCTGGCGATATTGTCTGAAGCTTATCACGAAGAAACTTTAGAAAATGGTAATGTAAGGACAGTCTTAAAACTGAAACCTCATCTGGCGCCGATTAAAGTTGCGGTCATTCCCTTAGCACGCAACAATGCTGAGATTGTCGATAAAGCCAAAAGCATCAAAAACAGTTTACAAAAATTGGGCCTTGGCCGAATTTTGTTTGAAAATACCGGCAATATTGGCAAAGCTTATCGCAGGCATGATGAAATTGGCACGCCGCTTTGTATTACAGTTGATTTTGAAACCATTGGTGCCAACGATGTCGGTCCTGAGAATATCGACACCGTCACCATCAGGGATAGAGATTCTTTACAACAAAAGCGTATACCGATCCATGAATTGACTGATTTTATCCGGGAGTTTTTTGCTTGATGTCGTTAAAGCTGGTCATACTGGATAGAGATGGCGTGATCAATCAGGATTCGGCTGACTTCATTAAAAAACCCGAAGAATTTCTGCCTTTACAGGGTAGCCTAGAAGCTATTAGCCGTTTAAACCAAGCCGGCATTTTGGTGGCCGTTGCAACCAACCAGTCAGGCTTGGCTCGCAAGTATTTTAGTGAAGCAACCCTAAAAAATATTCATCAATATCTGCAAGAATTATTAAAACAGCATGGCGGCCATATCGATGCAATTTACTATTGCCCCCATGGCCCGGACGACAACTGCAAGTGTCGCAAACCTAAGCCTGGGCTGATTGAAGATATTTTGGCACATTTTAAACTGCAAGAACATTTAGATAAGGTTGTGATCATTGGCGATTCTTGGCGTGATATAGAAGCTGCGCGGGCAGCGGGTTGTGAGGCCCTACTGGTGAAAACTGGCAATGGTGCTAAAACTGCCCAACTCCATGCTCATGAGTTTAGAACAGAAGAAATATTTTTTGATTTGGCTCATGCGGTAGAAACTTTGCTGCGAATCAATCCATGAAAGCCTTTAAAAAAGCATTTTGGTGTTTTAGAGTGATGGCCTTTTATTTGGCTTTAATTCCCACCACGATTATTTTTGCGCTTTTAGGCTTGTTGACCATACTGATCCCTTTTTCTTGGCGGTATCGATTTATCACGGCCTGGTCCCACCTCAGTATTATTTACGCAAAATATATTTGCGGACTTCGCTACCATATTCGCGGTTTGGAACATTTACCCAAAACCAATGCTATTTTGGTCAGCAATCACCAATCCACCTGGGAAACTATTTTTTTACAAAAATTATTGCCAGTACAATCTTGGGTATTAAAAAGAGAACTCTTGCAGATCCCATTTTTTGGCTGGGGCCTTGCCCTCTTGCAACCTGTTGCGATAAACCGTAGCAGCGGTCGTGCTGCGATAACACAATTGATGGAGCAGGGATTAGCCCGCTTAAAACTAGGCCGTTGGCTGGTATTATTTCCAGAAGGCACCCGGGTCTCGCCCCAGGCTTATAAAAAGTTTTCTAAAAGTGCTGCAGCTCTGGCCGAGGCTTCTGGTTACCCCATTCTACCCATGGCCCATAATGCTGGCGAATTCTGGCCCCGTGGCTGGTGGCTCAAAAAACCCGGGGTTATTGAAATTGTTCTAGGCCCTTTAATCAAGCCTCAGGGCCACAGTTTAGAAAGCCTGCATGCAGCTACAGAAACTTGGATCCGCGAGCATATGTCCAGCTCTCAAAAAGGCTAAATCTGCGCCATTAAACGGTGTCTGATCAATTTTAAAATCAGAATAATTTTAAGCAACAAGCTTCATAATCTTCTCCAGCAAGGAAGGTGCACTGGCTTATTGAAGACTTCTTCTAGACAAGATTTGAGATAAGGCCTGGCTGGCGTTGCTTCCTAAAGGAAGAACATAATTGGCAAGATGGTTAGCCAAATAGGCTTTACCCACAAACAAGAGCAATTCATGGCAGACGCCTGATATCTTTTCTTCTAAGTGGTAATTATTCTGCTTTTCCTGATATAGGATATATAACTTTTCATTTAAGCTAAGTCGCGCCAAGTCGGGTATAGTCGATGGTGTATTGGCTGGAGATGAACTGGCAATGGCGGGTGCTACCTGGGTTTTGGTCGCCTGTTTTTCGCATACTTTTTGCACTGTTGACGCCACAGCAGCGAAACCAACTGGTAAAAAATTTCCCACAAATTTTAAGCTTTGAGCGGCAACATCCCAAGACAATCCGAATTGAGAGAAGAAATCATTAGAAGGGATCTTTTTTAGCCTTTCGAGGCTCTCTTTCAATTGATCTTGAGCGCAGAGCTTAGCAATAATGGCCATATTCAGGTTTAAAGTACATTTTTTAAAAAAACTTAAAAGACTCCCATAAACCAATAACTGCACCGCAGGCAATGCATAAGGCATGCTTTTAAAAGCACTTTGAATTACCGGATCTTTTTGAATCACCTGCATAAAGCCTTGTCTTGCTATATGGGCTAATACTCCGTGTATAAGACTAAGACCCGTCTCTGCTGCTGGAGCTAGATAACGCCCATAAATTCCATAATGAAAGTCTTTCATCTTCGATGCCCTCTATTTTTTTATAAAATAATTAAAATCATGATTGTTGTTTGTTTCACTTTTCATCTTAACAGTTTAAGTAGCACCAATCCTCAAATCTGGTGGTACTTTCGAGTCCCACCAGCGGCTTTTCGTACAAATATGTGGCATCAAAACCACTTGCAACGCACTCTAGATTTTTCCAAAAATTCTGGCTCCGCTCGAATGTGTTTCTGAGGTTGGCTCAGCAGTTGCTGTAGTGCTGGTTTCATCACCTTTATGTTCTTCATTAGAACTTGGCCGCGCTGTGCTGCTAGAGGCAGCGTCGTAAGAGGCAATACTAGTAAAAGGGACAGTGCTGGAAGAGGCAATACTAGTAGAAGGGACGGTACTGCTAGAAGTAGAAGCAGCCTGGGCTAATTGATGTTTAGCTTCGAGAGCCTTTAGTTTTTCTAAAAGAGTTAAGACCTGTCTACTGTAAACTCTAGCGAAAAATTTTAATTGCGCTGCCATTTTTTTCTGTTCTGCGCTTATGCTAGAGGTGGCCTGAAGGTTGGTAAGCTTGGTTTTGAGCTGAGTTAATTTGGTATTGACCTCTATTTTCAGATCCTTTACTTTTGCATCAGTGGCAACAATCAGCGCACCGTATCGCTGAGAGAAATCTTTTAATTGCTCATTTATTATTGGTAATTGCTCTGCCAGAATTTCTTGGTTTTCTTCTGTTTCAAGAATTCTTTGCTTTGTCCATGTCTTAAAAGTACTTTGTTCTGCCTTCATGCGAAGCATACCTTGTTTTGTACCGTTTCTGAGTTGTATTTGATCTGTCTCTAGACTAACAATCCTTCGATTTGTTTCTATACCCTTAATAGCGCTCGCCACTGAGCCTTCTTCCTCTATTTCAGCAACAACAGCTGCATCTGAGCTTGTAATGGGAACTGTTATTTTTAAAGCTGCAACTTGTGCCTGCAAGCTTTTAACAGTTCGAAATAGATTCCAAAAACCCATAACTATGAAAGGGACTAGAAGCATCAAGCCGGTTAATGCTTGTCTTTCTCGCGTCTCAGTCATATATTTCAATCCGCTGCCTAGGCTTCCGTGTACAGATGCAACTGCATCAGCCGTGTACTTCCATCCGCTGTTTATACTTTTGTTCAGGGGTGCAATTACATCCATCATATACTTCCTTTTGCTATCTAGGCGTTGAAGCACGGCTACAACTACATTCTTTGACATAGAGCTTATTGAAATTGCATCGGTGTTCTCTGTCATATCTCCTCCTTATCATTAATTAGAATAATATTTATTAGCTGCTCGACATAAGCTATACAGCTTGTGTTGCCACTTTAACAAAGCCTTAAGCTTAATGCAAATTAAATTGGGCTTAACTCTAAATATTAAACATAAGAGTGGCTCTGACTTGTCAATATGTAAGTTAAACAACTAATAATAACAATCAGGAAGTACACCTAAAATATAAACAGTACAATTCTATAACTGTGTCTTTATGCAGCCGTTTTACAGTTTTACTTTTATCCATTATCCATTTCTATGCGTATGAACCCATTAAGGGGATATACACAACCTTAGGCCAGACATTCAAGTATTATATAAAAGACGAGCAATTACGTGCACCCTCAACACAGTGCAATAAAAAATGCTTGCTTAGTCGGGATTAAAATAGATACAATGCTGCAAGCTAACTAATTAACCTATTCTTCTGGAGGCTGCTATGCCCTGTAAACTACGTTGCCATTACAGCTCTAATATGCACGCACTGTTCACCCTAGCATTGACCCCTAAAGTCACGCCTGGAGAATATTATATTTTTCCAGCAAGTCTAGGGATCGAAGCAATTAAAAAGGGGTTTAAATTTAATTCTAATTGCTTCCTTTTACCAGACGAACAATTGGTCGACAATATCAAAACTCACGATGATTTCAATAAAGCTACCAAAGAATTGCTAAAAAAAATACCCAATATTATTTTAAATATCCCTACAAACTTACCTCAGCCTCATAATGTTTCCCAGGCCTATGAAGAAAGTGCTGAATTAACTGAGGATGCAGCGCAAACAACATTTTGGGACGCAGCCCAAAGTTTTGCAAAGGGCGCCGCCAGAACCGCATTAGAGAGATCTTTTAAGTACTTTATTACCTTAGCAAAAATAAATGCTCGTGCACAAGCTAATCGTGCACAAGCTAATCGTGCACAAGCTAATCGTGAACAAGCTAATCGTGAACAAGCTAATCGTGAACAAGCTAATCGTGAACAAGCTAATCGTGAACAAGCTAATCGTGAACAAGCTAATCGTGAACAAGCTAAGAAGTCAAGCGAAATGGAACGTCCAGAGGCTAAACCCGCGGCTCATGGCATAGTTCCCTTTACCTTGGATTTTGTTGCAGATGTATTAACTGAAACCTTTAATTTACCCCATAAAAGCATCCCAGCTGGCTCCGTTAAAGATACAGCCACCACTACATTCAAAATAGAGCTCCGCAAAAAAATGCTGGGCTTAGACTGCTACACTTATGAAATACAAGACGCAAACAAGGTAGCATGGAAATTTTTTATCAAGAAAAATGATATTTCATTTGAAGTGCCAAAAGGTACCCAAGAACTCCAAAGTGGCGTTGCCATTATGGCTAAACTTTTAAAAGAATTCTGCAAACAAAAACAATTACCAAAACCCTACGCAGTTATTCTCTATCATCCTAATAAAGACACGCTTGCACTGATGCAACACGAGTGTAAAAAAATTGGTTTAAAGGTGGTTGACTGTTGTACCAATAAACAAGACTATGAAGCCAAAAAAGCGCTCTACAACGAACCTCGTCCAGTTATAGATGCAGAGGCAGCGCCGGTGGGGGGGCCTTTACCGGATGTAGACAGAAAAAAACGAGGTTTCGTACGGACATAGCGTAGTTTAGAGAAAATCCTCTAAACGGATAATCAGCAAAAGAGGGCTTTGGCCCTGAGGGGCTCCTGAAAAATGGAGAACTATCAGGGATAAATCCCTCTTTTTTGTTTCAGCTGTTCGCTGTCGAATGCTTAGAAAGCAGTAATAACTAATATACTTATAGGAATTCACCATGCCACCCAAATCCAAAGATCATTCATCCCCTAGCACTGCCAGCCATATTCAAGCGAACACAGCTGTAGCAAAGCACAGCCGACCGATCGACAGTCGACAACATTTTTTCCACAGCAAAATGCTGATGCAGTCCCTTTCTTTTCTCTCTCCTCAGGAAATCTTAGGCACAGCGAGAAGCTCTAGGCAATTTACCATTCAATGTATTGAAGCAATTAAGCAATATCAATTATTTAAACGCTTTGAAAGTGAATATAAAAAAGGCGAGCAAGCAGCCCAGTTCCTAGATCTGGTTGTAGGGTACACTTACAACTTCGCGCTGATTCTAAACTCTCAAAGAAAACAGGAAGTTTATGCCTGGGGAGCTAACAATTATGGATCGCTGGGTTTGGGCGATAATAGGTACCGCTATACCCCTACCAAACTTGAGTTAAGTTTTTTAAAGCCTGGGTTTCGTATTCATAGCCTAGTTGCAACAGAGGGACATAGCCTCGCTTTGACTCAAAATATGCAAGGAGAGCAAGAAATTTATGTCTGGGGACATAACCTATCTGGACAGCTGGGCTTAGGGGATAATATACGTCACTATACCCCTACCAAACTTGAGTTAAGTTTTTTAAAGCCTGGCTTTCGTATTCATAGCCTAGTTGCAGGAGAACGTCATACCCTCGCTCTGACTCAAAATGCTCAAGGAAAGCAAGGACTTTATGTCTGGGGACTTAACCATTATGGACAGCTGGGCTTAGGGGATAATAACAGTCGCAATACCCCTAGTAGACTTAATCTAGGTTTTTTAAAGCCTGGTTATCGTATTCACAGCCTAGTTGTAGAACATCTTTTTAACTGCATCCTGGCTTTAAATGCACAAGGAGAACAGGAACTTTATGTCTGGGGAAGCAACCATTATGGACAGCTGGGCTTAGGGGATCATAAAAGTCGCAATACCCCTAGTAGGCTTAATTTAGGTTTTTTAAAGCCTGGTTATCGTATTCACAGCCTAGTTACAGGAGGATGTCATACCCTCACTCTGACTCAAAATGCTCAAGGAGAGCAAGAAATTTATGTCTGGGGACATAACCAATATGGACAGCTGGGCTTAGGGGATAATAAAAGTCTCAATACCCCTAGTAGACTTAATTTAGGTTTTTTAAAGCCTGGTTTTCGTATTCACAGCCTAGTTGCAGCAGGATATCATAACCTCACTCTGACTCAAAATGCTCAAGGAGAGCAAGAACTTTATGTCTGGGGAAATAACGATGAGGGACAGCTGGGCTTAGGGGATAATAAAAGTCTCAATACCCCTAGTAGACTTAATTTAGGTTTTTTAAAGCCTGGTTTTCGTATTCACAGCCTAGTTGTAGAACATCTTTTTAACTGCATCTTGGCTTTAAATGCACAAGGAGAACAGGAACTTTATGTCTGGGGAAATAACGATTATGGAGAGCTGGGCTTAGGGGATAATAAACGTCGCAATATCCCTAGTAGACTTAATTTAGGTTTTTTAAAGCCTGGTTATAGTATTCACAGCCTAGTTGCAGGAGGGGAACACAACCTCACTCTGACTCAAAATGCGCAAGGAGAACAAGAAATTTATGTCTGGGGACGTAACGATTATGGAGAGCTGGGCTTAGGTGACAGCGGTGAGGACAAATGCCGAAACACGCCCACCAAGCTTGATTTAAGTTTTTTAAAGCCTGGTTTTCGTATTTTAAGACTCATTACAAGGGGCGTGCAGAGTTTCGCCTTGACTCACAATTCTGAAGGAGCGCTGCTTTTTTATGCCTGGGGAGGAAATGCGCAGGCAATGCATTGGGTCTTGGATAGATATAAAATACATAAAATCCTCAAGTTCGACACCCCAACCAATAACCTCCTAGATTATTTTAAAGAAAAAGGCTTTCACAATTCTGCTTTAGCCAAACTCTTAGAAAATACACCCACTTCACCGCTGAGTCAATTCTCAACATTTTGCAGTCGTCATCCTCGATTTAGTATAATCGCTGCAGCCGGCATTTCTTTAAGCCTGTACGCACTTTGGCGCCAGAAACCTAAATCGCTAAACGAAATCATTACAAAAATAGCTGCAAAACTATCTGAAAGACCGCTTCCTCGGTGAAAGGAGCCCTCATTATCGATAGCAGAGGGAGAGACCCAACAGCAACGCAATGCGGCGGAATTTAGCACCTCAATGCTTGTTCTGCCCTTGTAACTTTGTTGCAGTTTTAATTGTGCGGCAAGCCAGGCCAGCACCTATTTCACCATTCAATTGATTGAAAGGTTAGATACGCTCAACGATGCCAATCCCACCGACAAGGCAGCCGCCGTGACCATCTTGCAAGAGTGCCAAATGATGGCAGCAAACCCCCAAGAGCCGCCGGCTACTTTCGCCCACAACAATCATAAATCGGTTAATCGAAGGTATGATTAATTGTTGTAATCTTAATAACTTACGTACAATAGGCGTCATTTGGGTGTACAAAAGTCTAAAAATAGTTTAAACTAAGTTTTATTATGGCCTATTGAAAGAAGAGGACTTCATGAAAAGTGATTTATCCAATGAGCGCATTTCCATGCGAACCAATATAGAAACCAAGCGCTATTTGGAAGCCGCAGCAACTTTGTCAGGTTATAACAGCCTAAGTAGCTTCGTGCTGAACACCGCTTACAAGGAAGCGCAACGGGTTTTCAATGAATCGAAGGACCGGGTGCTGTCCAATCGCGATCGAGATTTGTTGCTCAATCTTATATCCAAGCCACCAAATCCAAACAAAAAATTAAAAAACCTGCTATTACAGGCGGAAAAGCACCAAAGCAATAAGGCTGAAGATGAGAAGGGGCCTGATTAATGGGGCTTTTGTTCCACTCAAAAGATGATCTTGTATTTGAACTCTTAGATAAAACTAAACATGATCGTCATAATTTTGAATGTGGGGTTCCAGAACTCAATGAGTTTATAAGTAAATATGCTGGCCAGCAGCAAAGCAAACACTTGAATAAAGTTTATGTGGCAACTACTAAGTCTAGTGAAACCCTAGAGCCAATAATTGGATACTATACCTTAAGCGCTCACTCTTTAACATTTGAGACCTTTCCTGAAAAGATTGTCACAAATTTTCCAAAAGACTACCCTATCCCTACCCTCAAAATAGGAAGATTAGCGAGAGATCTCCACCAAACCACAAAAGGATTTGGACAGCTAATTTTAGCTGATGCGCTCTATAGGGCTTTAAGGATTTCTAAAGAGGTAGGTGTATTTGCAGTTGAGGTAGATGCAAAAAATGAACGTTTAAAACAATTTTATCAAGCCGTGGGATTCGTTTCTTTAATTGACGATCCTTTAGGGCTGATTTTACCTATTAAAACTTTAGAGAAAGTTTTTTAAAAAGATGACCTCAACCCCAAGAGGCCCGCCGCCGAAAAACAGGGGCCCTCAGGGAGAAATCCTTATTTTTTGCCACTATTTTATTATTTGTTTTTTGGAATGCATAAAGACTCTGTTGCTTGGCAGGCTCACCAAAGCACCTGTGCTAATGTCGAGACTTCAGTTCCGAGTGTAATAGCTAAATTCAATATCCCACAACAATCATAAATCGGTTAATCGACAGAATTACAAAAGTCTGAGGTATATTCAGGCATTCTAATAATTAAGAAAACCTGATCTTCGAAATTTTCAGGTAGAATCGGGATGGGGATCCCAAAGGATCATTAAACAATGTGTTATTAACGCAACAAAGGAATGTTATGATGCCAACATCCACCATTCCCTCAGCATCTGCTGGAACCACAGTCACAACACCCGTTCATCCAGCAACACCAGCTCCGGCAGCACCTGCAGCTCATCCGGCTCCTGCTGCTGCACCTGCTGGCAGCAGCTCATGTTCCTGCATCTAAACCTACAGCAGAAACTAAAACTAAAGAAGAAAAAGTCCAGACACAAACTCAGGCAGAGAGTTTGCAGGCTCTTCATCAAACATTAGCCGATCTTCAGGTAGCTCCTAAAACAGGGCTGCAAACAACAACAACCAGCGATGCACTTACTGCTGTTAGATTTACTGCAGTAGCAGTTACAACAGCCACGCTTGCCAATAGCGAATTGGCCACTCAGAAAACCACATTTAAGTCTAAATTGTAGACATTTTAACTGGGATCGAGAATAAGGTTCAGATTGTTGTCAAAAAAATAGGGGAAACATTCCCCTATTTTTTTTGATGCAAAATTTAACGGTTATTAAACAAGGGGAGCGGGACCATCTCACCTTTTCTAAATGGAGCTACATGGATTATTTCAAAATTGTTACAATGAAATAACAAACTAGGAAATGCTTTATTGTCTGCCAAAATAACTAACGAATAAGCTGTATTAATAACTAATATACTTATAGGAATTCACCATGCCACCCAAATCCAAAGATCATTCATCCCCTAGCACTGTCAGCAATATTCTAGAAAACACAGCTGTAGCAAAGCACAGCCGACCGATCGACAGCCGACAACATTTTATCCACAGCAAAATGCTGATGCAGTCCCTTTCTTTTCTCTCTCCTCAGGAAATCTTAGGCGCGGCGAGAAGCTCTAGGCAATTTGCCATTCAAGGTTTTGAAGCAATTGAGCAATATCAATTATTTAAACGCTTTGAAAGTGAATATAAAAAAGGCGGGCAAGCAGCCCAGTTCCTAGATCTGGTTGTAGGGTCCTTTCACAACCTCGCGCTGATTCTAAACTCTCAAAGAGAACAGGAAGTTTATGCCTGGGGAGATAACGATTATGAATCGCTGGGTTTGGGGGATAATAAACGTCGCAATACCCCTAGTAGACTTAATTTAGGTTTTTTAAAGCCTGGTTATCGTATTCACAGCCTAGTTGCAGGGACGTTTCATAACCTCGCTTTGACTCAAAATGCTCAAGGAGAGCAAGAACTTTATGCCTGGGGAGATAACCATTATGGACAGCTGGGCTTAGGGGATAATAAAAATCGCAATACCCCTAGTAGGCTTAATTTAGGTTTTTTAAAGCCTGGTTTTCGTATTCACAGCCTAGTTGCAGGAGAAGATCATATCCTCACTCTGACTCAAAATGCTCAAGGAGAGCAAGAAATTTATGTCTGGGGAAATAACCATTATGGACAGCTGGGCTTAGGGGATAATAAAAGTCTCAATACCCCTAGTAGGCTTAATTTAGGTTTTTTAAAGCCTGGTTTTCGTATTCACAGCCTAGTTGCAGCAGGATATCATAACCTCACTCTGACTCAAAATGCTCAAGGAAAGCAAGAACTTTATGTCTGGGGACATAACCATGAGGGACAGCTGGGCTTAAGGGGTAATAAACCTCGCAATACCCCTAGTAGACTTAATTTAGGTTTTTTAAAGCCTGGCTTTCGTATTCACAGCCTAATTGCAGGGACGTCTCATAACCTCACTCTGACTCAAAATGCGCAAGGAGAGCAAGAAATTTATGTCTGGGGAGGTAACCATTATGGAGAGCTCGGTTTAGGTGACAGCGGTGAGGACAAATGCCGCAACACGCCCACCAAGCTTGATTTAAGTTTTTTAAAGCCTGGTTTTCGTATTTTCAGACTCATTACAAGGGGCAGGCAGAATTTCGCCTTGACTCACAATTCTGAAGGAGCGCTGAGCTTTTATGCCTGGGGATGCAACGACTCTAGACAATTGGGTCTTGAAATAACAAGCTTCCATCTATTGGAGATTTTTTTTAAAGAAAAAGGCTTTCAAAACTCTGTTTTAGCCAAACTCTTAGAAAATCCACCCACTTCAACGCTGAGTCAATTCTCAACATTTTGCAGTCGTCATCCTCGGCTCACTGTAATCAGTGCCGCCGGTATTTCTTTGAGCCTGTACGCACTTTGGCGCCAGAGGCCTCAACCGCTAACCGAAATCATTACAAAAATAGCTAAAAGGCTGCTTCCTCGGTAATGAATATTCAATTTATTTATAGCTCAGCATTACGAGCCATTACAAAACTCAGTTTAAACTTTATTTTTACCAGCATGCTCACAGCAGCGCCTCAGCAAGCCGCGAATTGACTGCTCAGAAAACCATGCAGAGGAAGGCAAAATTGTAAAAATTGTGGTCAAAAAAATAGGGGAAATATTCCCCTATTTTTTTGATGCAAAATTTAACGGTTATTAAACGTCGAGATTACCCACTGCCAGAGCATTGGTTTCAATAAATATCCGCCGACTTTCTACGTCATCACCCATGAGAGTAGAGAAGATCTCATCTGCGGCAATGGCATCTTCAATAGAAACCCGACAGAGACGACGTATGGTCGGATCCATAGTCGTTTCCCACAATTGTTCAGGATTCATTTCACCCAAACCTTTATAACGCTGAATTTGCTGGCCTTCTACCGCTTTAGAAAGCAACCAATCTAAACCTTGCTTAATGCTGCTGATGTCTTTCTTCTTGTCGTTGCGCGCTATATAAGCGCCTTCTTGAAGCAATTCTTTAAACTCTGAACCAATGGTGCACAGGGTTTGATAATCACGGGAGGCAAAAAATTCATGTGGTAATTGGTAGCTGTTTTCAACACCATAGGCCACTTGAGTCACCGCGATGCCCCAGGTATTTTGCTCGGTTTCGTTTACCAATTCGAAACGATAGAGCCAACCCGTGACCAATAAACCGGTCGTCTCATGCTCCAGTTGATGCAGCCAATTTTTCATAAACAACTGGCTTTGCCTGTTTTCTAAAGTAATGTGGGGTAGCATCATAGCGGCTTCGAGGACCGTTTGCGGGAAACGTCTGGCTAAACGGGTAATAATATCTTTGGCTTGACGATATTGAGCAGCAATTTTCTCTAAAGCAAGGCCCTGAATAGCAGGCGTGCCTTCTGCCACATACAGCTGGGCATCTTCTAAAGCAACCCGCATTAAATAATCTTCAAGCGCTTTGTCGTCTTTTAAATAAGAGACTTGCTTGCCCTTCTTTAAACGATACAATGGAGGTTGGGCAATATAAATATGCCCCCCCTCTACCAACTCGGGCATTTGTCGATAAAAGAAGGTTAATAACAACGTGCGAATATGCGAACCGTCGACGTCCGCATCGGTCATAATAATGATATTGTGGTAACGCAGTTTTGTAGGATTGTATTCATCTTTACCGATACCACAACCCAAAGCAGTGATTAAAGTACCCACTTCTATCGAAGAAATCATCTTATCGAAACGGGCTTTTTCAACGTTTAAGATTTTACCCTTTAAAGGCAGAATGGCTTGAGTTCGTCGATCCCGCGCCTGTTTTGCAGAGCCGCCTGCAGAATCCCCTTCGACCAAATACAATTCGCAAAGAGCCGGATCTTTTTCTTGGCAATCGGCAAGTTTTCCGGGCAAACCTGCGATATCTAAAGCGCCTTTGCGTCGAGTCATTTCTCGCGCTTTGCGCGCCGCTTCACGGGCACGGGCAGCTTCAATCATTTTTGCAGCGATTGCTTTGGCGGCACTGGGAAATTCTTGCAAAAATTCCTGTAATTTTTCACTTAAAGTAGATTCCACCACACCTTTAACTTCCGAGGAAACCAATTTATCTTTGGTTTGAGAAGAGAATTTAGGATCCGGCACTTTAACCGATAAAACAGCCGTTAAACCTTCTCGCGCATCATCACCAGAAGTTTCAACTTTGGCTTTTTTAATAAAACCTTCTTGTTCTAAATATTGGTTCAGCGTCCGCGTTAAACCCCCTCTAAATCCTGCCAAGTGCGTACCGCCATCACGCTGCGGAATATTATTGGTATAACAGTAAATATTTTCTTGGTAAGAATCATTCCACTGTAAAGCAACTTCCACAGACATATCTTGTCGCTCGGTGCAAAAGTAAAATACCTGAGGATGCACCGGTTGTTTGCTGCGATTTAAATGCGTGACAAAAGCTTGAATACCGCCTTCATAAGCGAAAATATCTTCTTTGTCGCCTTCTTCTCCCCGCTCATCGATTAAGTGAATGCGAACCCCTGAATTTAAAAAGGATAATTCACGCAGCCTTTTGGCAAGAATTTCATAAATGAATTTAATATTGGAAAAAGTAGCCGCACTGGGGCGAAAATGAATTTCAGTACCCGTGGTGTCGGTCGTCCCTCGCTCCTGCAGTGGGTATAAAGGCTCGCCCATAGCATATTCTTGCTCGTAGACTCGGCCATTGCGGCGAACCAACAAATGCAGCTCTTCAGACAATGCATTGACCACCGAAACGCCCACACCGTGCAAGCCACCGGAAACCTTGTAGGAATTGGCATCAAACTTACCACCGGCATGCAATACCGTCATAATCACTTCGGCAGCAGAGCGGCCTTCTTCAGGATGAATATCAACCGGAATGCCACGACCATTGTCTTTGACCGTGACGGATTCATCTGCATGAATACGGACTTCAATTGCAGTACAGTGGCCAGCCAAGGCTTCATCGATAGAATTATCGACCACTTCGAAAACCATATGATGCAGGCCTGTACCGTCATCGGTATCACCAATATACATACCCGGCCGTTTACGAACTGCATCAAGCCCCTTGAGAACCTTAATGCTTGACGAATCATAAACCGATGCCGTGTCTGTAGTCATATCTTGTCCTCGTTGTTGCACAATAACCCTGATTGCTGAAGTTTCATTTAACGGTTTAGAAGGGCTTATGGCCGCTTTCTTCTTTCTTTGGCCGTGACGGATTTATCTGCATGAATATGGACTTCAATTGCAGTAGAGTGGTCAGCCAAGGCTTCATCGAAGGCTTCATCGATAGACTTATCGACCATTTCGGAAACCATATGATGCAGGCCTATACCGTCATCGGTATCACCACCAATATACATTTTACGAACCGCATCAAGCCTCTTGAGAACCTTAATGCTTGACGAATCATAAACCGATGCCGTGTGTGTAGTCATATCTTGTCCTCGTTGTTGCACAATAACCCTGATTGCTGAAGTTTCATAAGGGCTTATGGCCGCTTTCTTCCCCTGCATAGCCCAATCAAAGCCACTCCCACCGCAAGCCCTATAAGCCCGCTAAACCGATTTAGAGTAAGGCTCTATGATCGCATGTTCCCGCCCCAACATCCACCTTTTTTAGTCATTTCAATAAAGTTTTAGAGCTGCCAGCGATACTTTCAAATGCCCTGAATATTCGAGGGATAAACCCTGCATGGATCACCGCATTTTACCCCTTTGGATCCTGATCACTGGCCGTCTTCGGAAGGCAGCCGTTAAGATAAAGTTACCGGACTCGGTTGTAGCAGAAAACCTAGCAACAAAACTGGGCCTTTAACTAGCCCATAACTGCTCTTAAGGCTCTTATTGCCAAGGGCCTGCTAACCCCCAGCCTCACAGACCTATCGTGTTCCACGTGGAACCTTGAGCCCAAACCAGACCAGATGTTTTTGCCTTAGCCGCCAGCTAGGTTCCACGTGGAACCTTAAGCCAGAACCTCAGCCTCGATTTCTTACCAGCCACCTCAACCCCAGCGCCCCACCCACCTAGAACCTTCAAAACTCAAATAAAGTTCAAACCTCCAAGACCCGGCCCTGTTCCACGTGGAACATTTGATAGCTGGATCCTTCTAAAATCTGGCTAAGAGCTGGGGTAATACCGGTCAGCAGCAGCTGGGCGCCCAGGCTTAACAGCTCATGGGTTAAAAGACGGCTGGCATGAGAGTCTAGCTCGGCTTCGAGATCGTCCATCAACACCATCCCCCCCTCATTGTTGGCCTGGAACATCAACCTGGCCCTGGCCATTAACAAAGCCGAAACAAAGAGCTTGCTCTGGCCACGAGATAAGCGATCTTTCACCGCTACGCCATCCACCAACAACTGCAGCTCCGCCCGGTGGGGTCCCACATGGGTGCGCTGGCGAATTCTATCTTGATAAACAGACTGAGCCAGAGCCTCCTCAAGGCTGGAATCTCCCCAACCCTTGTCATAGAGCCAAGTTACCTTCATAGGGGGTAGAAATCGCGCTAACAGGTCTTTAAATAGGGGTAGCAGACAATGCAGATAGGCAAGCCGCAGCTCGGTAATATCCTCGCCCACAGCAGCCAATTCCAAATCCCAGGCCCTTAAATCTTCTGGCTTTAAAAACTTGCGGCTTTTCAGGGCTGCATTGCGTTGGTCAAGAATTCGCTTAAACCTCTGCCAAAGGGGGAAGAAGGCATGTTCCACGTGGAACAAACCCTCATCGATAAATTCTCGACGCTCACTGGGGCCGCCCTGTAATAACAGAAAACTGTCACTGTTGATCAACTGCAAGGGTAAGCTTCGAACCAATTCAGCGCTGGAGCGCAGATCCTCACCATCGCGCTTCATTTTAAGACGGCCATCTTTGGGCTTGTCTAAACCCAAACTCATTTGCAGTCCGCTGGCGTTTTCAAGTTTTGCATGCAAACTGAAGTTCTGGGCGTCCAGATTGATCACCGGAGTTAATTGGCTGGAGCGAAATGAACGGCCACGGCCCAAAAGGTAGACCGCTTCTAAAATAGAGGTTTTACCACTGCCATTATCGCCGTAAAAAAGATTGCAACAAGGGTGTAGAGTAAGCTTTTCAGCAGTTAAATTGCGAAGATCCTTTAAAAATAACTGCCGCAGATACATGCTAGATGCGCAAAGGCATAATCACGTAGCGGCCTGCGTTGCCTTCGCCTTCTACCATCGCACTTGCATTGGTGTCGCCAAAAGTAAAGCGTACTCGGGGTGAGGGAATAATATTTAACAGATCGAGAAGGTATTTAATATTAAAAGCAATTTCTAAGTCTTCACCCGGATATTCCACCTCGATGTCTTCTTCGACTTCATCTTGATCCGTATTGGTGGCTAAAATCTTTAAGCCATTATCTTTCAAACGCAAACGAACACCGCGAGATTTTTCTGTTAAAAGAACCGCCGCTCTTTGAAAGGCTTCTTTTAAAGACTCGCGCATAGCAACGACCACTCTTTGGCCCGTATTGCTGATCAGCCGTTCATAATCTGGAAACCGGCCTTCTAGCAATTTGCTGGTAAACGTTACCTGTGAAGTCACCGCTCTTAAGTGATGACTGCCAATAAAAAGATGCACCTCATCATCGCCATCTAACAAGCGCAACAATTCTAAAATACCTTTTCGAGGGATCATGCAACGCAAAGGTGTTTCTAAAGGATGCTGCAATTCAGCATTCATGCAGGCCAAACGATGACCATCTGCCGCATAAGCTGAAAATACCCGGCCTTTTACTTCCCAGAGCATGCCATTTAAATAATAACGAACATCTTGCTCGGCCATGGCAAAAGCTGTTTGTTCAATAAGATTTTTTAAAATTTTTTGAGGTAAAGAAAACTGCATTAAAGCTGAGCTTTCTTCAATAAAAGGAAAACTCTCAGCAGGCAGGCTTGATAAAGTAAAACGGCTACGACCGCCTCTTAAAACAACTTTATCGCCTTCTTCTTGCACCCTTAACATCATGCCGTCAGGCAAGGTTCGACAAATATCCATCAGCTTTCGGAAAGGCACTGCAACCCGCCCCAAAACTTTTTCATCATCTTCTAAAGGAACACTGCCAATCACCTCAGCATCTTGATCGGTGGTGATCAGCAGCAAACGATTTACCTCAACCACCAATAAAACATGCGATAAAATAGGCAACAAAGAAGATGAACGTCGCTCGACCACGCCGGCAACGGCTTTCAAGGGTTTTAACAAGGTTTCGCGCTGAATAGAAAATTGCATAAATATTTTATGTCGATAAACTGCGAATTAAATTGGCGTAATCTTCCGAAATATCTTTGCCAGTCTCTCGCAAAGTTTTTACTTGCCGGCAAGCATGCAGCACGGTGGTGTGATCCCTGCCACCAAAAGACTCGCCAATTTCAGGCAAACTGTGATTGGTGAGTTCTTTGCAAAGAGCCATCGCCAATTGGCGAGGCCTAGCAACAGAGCGGCTGCGCCTTTTGGATAACAATTCTGAAACTTTAATCTTATAGTATTCTGCCACGGTTTTAATAATATTATCCATAGAAACCAGCTTTTCTTGAATTGCCAGCAGATCTCGAAGCGCTTCTTGAACAAAATCTAAGGTAATCATACTGCCGGTAAAATGGGCGTTGGCAATCACTCGCTTTAAAGCACCTTCTAATTCTCTCACATTAGAGCGGATCCGTTTTGCAATAAAAAATGCCACATCGGGTGGTAAAGCAATTTGTAATTGCTCGGCCTTGCTCATTAAAATAGCCACCCGGGTTTCAAGCTCCGGCGGCTGTACTGCAACCGTTAAGCCTGAGCCAAAACGCGATTTTAAGCGTTCTTCTATCCCATTAATTTCTTTGGGATATCTATCAGAAGTGATGATAATTTGTTGCTGGCCCTCTAACAAGGCATTAAAGGTGTGAAAAAATTCTTCTTGAGAACGCTCTTTACCCGCAAAAAACTGAATATCATCGATCAACAAAGCATCCACCGAGCGGTAATAACGCTTAAAATCATTGATGGCATTATTCTGCAATGCCTTCACCATATCGGCAACAAAGCGCTCAGAATGCAAATACAAAGCTTTGGCATTCGGCTTTTGTTTTAAAATTAAATTTCCCACTGCGTGCATTAAATGGGTTTTACCCAGGCCGACCCCCCCATATAAAAATAAGGGGTTATAAGCTCCACCCGGATTTTCAGCAACCTGCATGGAAGCCGCCTTTGCCAGCTGGTTAGATTTGCCTTCGACAAAATTATCAAAGGTAAATGAAAGGTTTAGGTTGTTTTGATGGCTAATCATCATGGGAGCGATGATTTCTGCAACAACCGGTGCGGCAGCTTTTTTAGCCACAGCAGCCTCCAGCTCTTCAGGAAGAGCGGCACTGCGCTTCGTACCCACCACCAGAGAAACACGGCTGGTGTGACCCTCCGTGACGTAACCTAGGGCCTTTTCAATAATAGCCAAACAGTTTTGCGCTACGCTGTCACACACATATTGGTTGGGCGCATATAAAAATACCACCTCGCCAAATTGCTCAGCTTGTAAGGGGCTGATCCATTGAGCAAATTGAGGCTGAGGGATTTCATCCCGCAGATATTGTAAGCATTGTTGCCAAAGAGAATGCTCCACTTAACTTCAACCTTGATCACGTTTGAGAAAATAGTAAAAAAAAACCAGTGTATACAGCTAAGCCCAACCGATCTACAGCCAAAAAACAGTTACTTGATAAACTTTTTTAAGTAAAATCATCCTGTGGATAACTGGGGACAAGGACAGCTTCTAAGCGTGTATATCTTACCCGCTTTTGGCTAAAACAGCTCATCCAAAAAGTTATCCACTGTTTATACCTGAGCCGCAGCCAGGTTACCCCAAGAGTTAAACTCAAGCTAACCACTTGAAAAAGTTAATAGTTATTGACTTATGCACAGAAAAATTGCTGGCTAATAATAACCATCAAGGATCTATATTAAACTTTTTTATAATAATAATGCGGTCTAAAAAAATACACGGGGCTACTAGCTTAATCCTAGCTAGCGGCCCTGGATGAAAGCTGGCTAGCATGATTAGCTAATAAGCTTTCTGTATAATGGGGCAAATGTACGGCTGCAAGCTGGCGATCATGGAAAGCTGTGGACAAGCCGTTGCAAAAGGGGACGCTAAGCTGGGGGTAAAAGTAAGCAACAGGGCTGTTTTTTGAGCAATAAAACTTATACACAAATTATCCACCGAGCTAAAGGCCTAGTGTCCCCAGAAACTATAATATTTAACGCTTTGATTTTATTGCTTAAATTTTGTTATCCCCAGGATCCGTTGCCCCTAATTACTATCATTGTCTTTTTGAATAAAAAAGATCTATGTAATATAAAGGGAGGCTTTGAGTAGAAACTTAACGATGTTTGGTTGACACTGTGAATTCTATTGTATAGAGTCACCAATCTTACTGTTATCCAGTGTACGGATGTATCATGAAACGAACTTTTCAAGGCAGCAAAATACGGCGTAAAAGACGCCATGGCTTTATGGCCCGTAAAAGACAAGGTGGCTTAGTACTGAAAAGCAGACGTCAAAAAGGACGGGCTCGTTTATCTGCTTAAGGATCTGCCGGTTCCTAGCTCTAAGCTAGACGACCAAGGGTCGCTTTCCTTTCCTGCAAAGCGGCGCGCTTTAAATTCGGCTGAGTACCAGCAGGTTTTTTCGAAAACCTTTAAAAGCCGCTCTGCAAATTTCATCGTCATGGCCTGCCCAAACGATAAGCCCTGGTTGCGCTTGGGCGTGGTGATCGGCAAGCGTAAGGTAGCCTTGGCAGTTAAACGCAACCGATTGCGTCGTTTGGTAAGAGAGCAATTTAGGCTTGAGCAAGCAAAGCTGAGTGGCTTGGATTGGGTGGTGCTCGTGCAAGCGGCAGCCAACCAAGGGCCCTCTCGTGACGTTCTTAGGTGCGATTTGGCAGCGCTATGCTCCCGGGTGTTGAAACAATGTCAAAGGGCTTCATCGTCTTCTTAATTCGTCTCTACCGATTTTTTATCAGCCCCCTACTGGGAGCTTGTTGTCGTTTTGAGCCCAGCTGCTCATGTTATGCCGAAGAAGCACTGAGGCGTTATGGCTTATGGTTGGGCCTACAGAAAACAGTTTTACGCTTATTGCGTTGTCATCCCTTAGCCAAAGGCGGCTGGGATCCGGTTAAATAATCTTGAGGGTATTATGGAAAAGGCGATACGTTTTATATTGATGGCAGGTGCCGTGTTTGTGGGTGTCTTATTGTTTCAAGATTGGCAGCAAGAACACCCCGCTGATCCTTCCCCTCAGGCCGGACTTCATGTTGCCGGCCATGATTTACCAAGTCTTTCAGCTCAAGCTGAAGCAAGCCAGCCTCTTTTGCCCCAGCCCATCGTCACCGATAGTGCCATTAAAGGCCAGATTGTCACCGTCGAAACCGATGTTTTTCAGGTTAAAATAGATACTTTGGGCGGAGACGTCATTGAAGCCAGACTCAGAAATTACCACCAAGATACCACCGATGCCGATGCAGGGTTTGAGCTTTTAACCAACAACCCACAGCGGTTCTTTATTGCTCAAACCGGGCTTTTAAGTGCCCAGGGTCCCGATTTGGAAAGCAAGGGCCGCTCTTTATTCAGAGCAGAGCAAAGCCATTACAAGCTGGCAGCGGGCAGTGATGAAGTATCCGTTAATTTAATGTGGAGTACGGATGCGGGCATTTTGGTGACCAAGCGTTTCGTCTTTCATCGCAATAATTATCTGGTCGATATCGAATATATTGTTGATAACCAAAGTGCCGAAGTTTACACCGGTCGTTTGTATGGTCGTTTAAAACGTCAAGCAGATCCCGATTCTGGTGGCGGCTTTTTTGGTGTGCAAACCTTTACCGGAGCTGCACTCTTTACCGCAGATAAACCCTATAAGAAAATTTCTTTTGATGATATGAAGAAAAAGAATTTTATCCAAACGGTCGACGGTGGCTGGGCCGCCATGATTGAACATTATTTTTTAGCCGCTTTGATCCCCAACCCGACTGAATCCCATATTTATCAAACCCGGCTATTTCCAAATAATTCTTATGGTATTGAATTTGTAGCACAACCTTTTCATGTGGCAGCACATCACCAGGGTGTTACGAAAACCCAGCTTTATATGGGCCCTCAACTGCCTGAGCTTTTAGGTAATATTTCTAAGGGCTTAGAATTAACCGTTGATTACGGTATTTTGTGGCCGATTTGTCAGCCCATTTTTTGGTTGATGAAAAAAATTCACAGTTACGTTGGTAATTGGGGTTTGTCCATTATTTTAATTACCGTGTTAATTAAGTTGGTGTTTTATCGATTGTCGGCAGCCAGTTATCGTTCGATGGGCGCTATGCGAAAATTACAGCCTGAAATAGAGGCTTTAAAAGCGCGTTTGGGTGATGACAAACAACAGTTTGGTCAAGCCTTGATGGAGCTGTACCGCAAAGAAAAAGTAAATCCTTTAGGCGGTTGCTTGCCCATATTGATTCAAATACCGGTGTTTATTGCTTTGTATTATGTATTGTTGGGTAGTGTTGAATTGCGTCACGCAGCATTTTTTGGCTGGTTGCATGATTTGGCAGGACCGGATCCCTACTACATATTGCCCTTGTTGATGGGTGTGAGTATGTGGGTGCAGCAACGTTTAAGCCCACAGCCGCCAGATCCGATGCAAGCTAAAGTGATGATGGCCATGCCGGTTATCTTTACCGTGATGTTTTTGAACTTCCCCTCCGGTTTGGTTTTGTATTGGGTGGTCAATAATGTGCTTTCAATTTTCCAGCAATGGTACATCACTCGCACTTTGGGTCGATAAGACGGTTGTCGATATCCTCTGGAAGTTTTGGTGAACTTGAGGTCTTTGAATTCAGATACGATTGCCGCCTTAGCGACAGCGCCCGGGCGCGGCGGCATCGGTGTTATTCGCATTTCAGGCCCACAAACTTGTTTTATTGCAGAAAAAATTTTAGGCCATCTACCCCCGGTTCGTTTTGCGCACTACGGTTCGTTTTATGATTCTGAAAATCTAGCCATCGATAAAGGCATTGCCTTGTATTTTAAAGGGCCACACTCTTTTACCGGAGAAGATGTTTTAGAGTTGCAAGGGCATGGTGGGCCGGTGGTGCTTGAGCTGCTTTTAAAAAGGTGTTGTGAATTGGGTGCGCGCATGGCGATTGCTGGCGAATTCTCTTTACGGGCTTTTTTAAATAATAAAATTGATTTAGTACAAGCCGAAGCATTGGTGGATTTAATTAATGCAACCACGGTGCAAGAAGCGCGCTCAGCATTGCGTTCACTGGATGGAGATTTTTCTGCAAGCATTAATCACCTTTTAGAAGAGTTGATTGCTCTTAGAATGTATGTGGAAGCTTCATTGGATTTCCCAGATGAAGAGGTAGAACTTTTACACGAAGGTTCTGTTTTAAAACGTTTAAACCGACTTCAAGAACAGTTGCTTAAAATTTCTAAAGCAGCTCTGCAGGGTAGGCTGCTTTTGGAAGGAATGAAAACCGTGATTGTCGGTCGGCCGAATGCAGGCAAATCCAGCCTGTTAAATCGCTTGAGTGGCTATGAGGCGGCAATTGTGACTGATATTCCCGGCACCACGCGTGATGTATTGCGTGAAAGCATGATGATCGGCGCTTTAAAAATGCAGATGGTCGACACGGCAGGCCTGCGTGAAACCACTGATGTTATTGAGCGCGAGGGCGTGCGGCGGGCTAAAAAAGAATGGTTAACGGCTGATCATTTGTTGTTGGTGGTGGACGCCACAACCGGAACAGATAAAAGTATAGAAGAATTATTTCCGGAGTGGTGCGCATTTTTTCCACCCAAAGTTGCCATAACACTGGTTTATAACAAAATAGATAAGCTTTCCATCGAGCCTAAAGTTGTTGTCACGGCGAGTTGTACCCAAATTTATGTTTCAGCAAAAACTGGTGATGGCTTGGATCTTTTAAAAAAACATTTACAGGAAAGCTCGGGATTAAATTTGAATCATGTTGATGGATGTATCGCGCGGGCGCGACATGTCGAAGCTTTGGTGCGAACTGCCCAGAGCATAGAAGAAGCCTTGCTTGTCTGGAAGAGCCATAATTCTACCGAGTTGTTGGCGGAAGAGCTTAAAGAAGCGCAAGCTTCGCTGTCTGAAATCACCGGCGTGTTTCGCTCAGATGATTTGTTGGGGAAAATATTTTCGGAATTTTGTATCGGAAAATAAGTCTGCTGGGATCAAGTCCTTACATGATACATAACAAGCAAAACTCCAAAAATGCTTATGTAAAGATTTGACCCCTCTCTCGACTCTATCTCTGACTCTTAGGCTCTTACTCTTAGGCTCTTACTCTTAGGACTCTTAGGAAACTTTAAGATGAATTTTTTAGAAAGTTTTGATGTCATTGTGGTGGGGGGCGGGCACGCAGGTGTTGAGGCTGCTATGGCCTCAGCGCGCAGAGGCGCTCGCACGTTACTCTTAACGCATAACATAGAAACCATTGGCCAGATGTCTTGTAATCCCGCTATTGGCGGTATTGGTAAAGGCCATTTGGTCAAAGAAATCGATGCCATGGGTGGTGTTATGGCCGAAGCTGCAGACTTAGCCGGTATCCAGATCCGCATACTCAATGGCAGTAAAGGGCCTGCAGTGCGCGCCACCCGAGCACAAGCCGATAGGCAATTATATCGCCAAGCTATTCGCGGTATGGTAGAAAAACAGCCAAATTTATATATTTTTCAACAGGCTGTTGCCGACTTGGTGGTGGTGGGCGAGAAAGTGATCGGCCTGGTAACCGAAGGCGGTATGCGCTTTGGTGCCAGGAGCATTGTCTTAACCGTGGGAACTTTTTTGGCCGGGAAAATCCATGTGGGAGCGGCGAATTATGCGGGGGGCCGCGCAGGTGATCCGCCTTCCAGTATTTTAGCTCAAAGGTTGCGCGAGCTGCCTTTTCGGGTTGGCCGCTTAAAAACCGGTACGCCCCCGCGAATTGATGCGCGCAGTATTGATTATCGCGCATTGCAAGAACAACCGGGGGATACCCCTTTGCCGGTATTTTCTTTTTGGAACAATGATTCGGTTCGCCCTCGACAAGTAGCCTGTCACATCACCCATACCAACCCAACAACCCATGATATTATTCAAGCTGGTTTAGACAGATCTCCTTTATTCAATGGCTCTATAGAAGGTCGCGGTCCTCGTTATTGCCCATCCATCGAGGATAAAGTCGTGCGCTTTTCAGAACGCAGCGGCCACCAAATATTTTTAGAGCCTGAAGGTTTAAATAGCTGTGAAGTCTATCCCAATGGCATTTCTACCAGCCTGCCCTTTGATGTGCAAATAAAACTGGTGCGCTCTATCAGTGGCCTTGAACAGGCCTATATTACCCGCCCCGGTTATGCCATTGAATACGATTTTTTTGATTCTCGAGATTTACAATTTACTTTAGAAACATTTTGTTTAAAAGGCCTTTTCTTTGCCGGCCAAATTAATGGCACCACCGGCTACGAAGAGGCCGCTGCACAAGGCATGTTGGCGGGCATTAATGCCGCGGGCTTGGCTTTAGATAAAGAGCTTTGGTACCCCAGGCGCCATGAAGCCTATTTGGGTGTTTTGGTGGATGATCTCATTACTTTAGGCACTCAAGAGCCTTATCGGATGTTTACCTCTCGTGCAGAACATCGTTTGTTGTTGCGAGAAGATAATGCCGATCTGCGCTTAACTGAAACCGCTTGGCGTTTGGGGATCCTGCCTGCAGACAAGTGGCAACAATTTGAAATCAAGCGCGAAGCAATTGCCAAAGAGACTCAACGCTTAAAAGATTTCTGGGTAAGGCCGGGAACTGAAGCGGCTTCTCGCTTAGAGCAGCTAACCCAAAAAGCACCGGAGCGAGAATATCGTGCTTTAGATCTGTTGCGCCGACCTGAAATCAATTTTGAGGCATTGATGATTATTTTAGATCAGGATCCGGACAAACCACTGGCGCCATCGGTGTCAGAACAGGTTGAAATCCAGGTGAAGTATCAAGGTTATATTGAAAGGCAGACTCAGGAGATCGGGCGCACCTTGCGCTCAGAAAACCTGTTTTTACCAGAAAATTTATCCTACACTGAGATACCCGGGCTTTCTAAAGAAGTGTCGGAAAAATTAGCCACCGCCCGTCCTCAAACTTTGGGGCAAGCAGCCCGCATTCCCGGGGTGACGCCGGCGGCTATTTCTTTGTTGCTGATCCATCTTAAAAGGCGACCGGCCCAAGCCACCAAAGCCAAGGTTCTGGATGAGGACACCCTTTAATGCACACAGCTGCACAACTTTTAAAACAAGAGCTTGCGACCACCGATTGGCCTGTCTCTCGGGTACAACAAACTCAACTGATCCAGTTTTTAGAACTGATGAAAGCTTGGGGCAAGGTTTATAATCTTACCGCTATTCTTGAGCCCCGTGACATGGTTTATCGCCATCTACTCGATAGCCTAGCGTTGCTGCCTTATTTAACAGGACCCCGTATTTTAGACGTGGGGACGGGTGCGGGTTTACCGGGTTTGCCTTTGGCCATCGTCAGGCCGGACTTGGAATTTACTTTGTTAGATAGCAATCAAAAAAAGACCGCTTTTGTGCAACATGTGATAACATCCCTAGGCTTAAAGCAGGCAAAGGTGCATAAAGCGCGGGTGGAGTCTTGGGAGAGTCCGGTAAAATTTGACCAAATTATCGCTCGAGCTTTCTGCTCCCTCCAGGAACTTGCAGAAAAAACTGGACACTTGTGCAGCCTTGGCGGCACACTCATTGCAATGAAGGCGCAGCTAACGGAAGAGGAACTCCAGGCCCTAAGGGCGCCTTATCATATCGAGCGGATAGAGCCTGTGGAAGTCCCTGGTCTAGCTGCTTCTCGTTGCTTGGTATTTATCAAAGGGGGCTGATCGTGGCGTGTGTTATTGCTATTGCCAACCAAAAAGGCGGGGTTGGAAAAACCACCAGCTGTGTTAATTTGGCAGCCTCGGTTGCCTCCTTAAAACGCCGGGTCTTGTTGATCGACTTAGATCCCCAAGGCAACGCCACCATGGGCAGTGGCATCGAAAAGAATGAACTGGTTCACACCATCAATGAAGTTTTGCAAGGCGAGATAGAATTGATCACAGCCTTGATCCGCAAGACCCCCGCAGGCTACGCTTTATTACCCGCCAACAGCGATTTAACCGCAGCAGAAGTCGCTTTGCTGCGCAAACCAAAGCAGGAAGGCTGTCTTAAAAAGGCGCTGGCGACTGTAAAATCACAATTTGATTTTGTCTTTATCGATTGCCCTCCTTCGCTCAATATGCTCACCTTAAATGCTTTGGTCGCAGCTGATTCAGTGGTTATTCCTATGCAATGTGAATACTACGCCTTAGAAGGCTTATCAGCGCTGTCGAATACCATTGAACAGATCAAAGGAACTTTAAATCCTGGTTTAAAAATTGAAGGCATTATTCGAACCATGCTGGATCCGCGCAATCGTTTGGCCTCTGAGGTGACCGCGCAACTTTTACACCACTTTGGTAAAAAAGTTTATCGAACCACTATTCCGCGTAATGTGCGCTTGGCAGAAGCACCCAGTTATGGGTTACCGGTACTGGCCTATGATAAGCATTCGACAGGGGCTTTGGCCTATCTGAATTTAGCGCGTGAGTTTCTAAAAAGCCATAAGCTTGAAAAACGGCCGCTGAGCTTAAGCCAGCATGCTTAACCTCAGCGGTAAATTTAAAGACGAGTTTTGGAGATAAAAACATGGCGGTAAAGAAACGCGGCTTAGGTAAAGGCTTAGGGGCTTTGTTAACAGCTGCAGCCCCTGCTGATTATCAAGCTGAAACGGGTCTTCAGGTTCGTACCGAAGCTGCGCTGTTAGATTTACCGGTAGAAACCTTGGCGCCGGGCCGCTATCAGCCACGTAAAACCATTCATGACGAAGAATTGCAGTCCTTAGCGGATTCCATCCGTGCTCAAGGGATCTTACAGCCCATTGTGGTTCGCCCTTTGTCTGAAACCCAATATGAAATCATTGCGGGTGAAAGACGCTGGCGAGCAGCAAAGTTAGCAGGTCTACATACCGTACCGGCATTGATCAAAGCTGTGCACGATGAAGCTGCACTGGCAATGGCTTTAATTGAAAATATTCAAAGAGAAAATCTCAGCGCTTTAGAAGAGGCCTATGCTTTAGAACGCTTGGCGAAAGAATTTAACCTGACTCATGCTGAGGTTGGCGAAAGTGTGGGTCGCTCGCGAGCAGGGATCAGCAACCTATTGCGGTTGCTTTCTTTAAATGAAGATGTTCAGAAATTGTTAGAACAGGGTGGTTTAGAGGTCGGGCATGCCAAAGTGTTGCTGGCTTTAAAAGGCAGCGAACAAAGTGAAGTAGCTAAAAAAGCCGCCTCAGAAGGCTGGTCGGTACGTGAATTGGAAGAGTGGCTGGCCGATGACGCACCAGAATATGCGGCTTCGGCTTCGGCTTCGAAACTGCCCATGGATCCGGATGTGAGACGCTTGTTGACATCTTTATCGGATAAATTAGGCGCTAAACTGCGTATTGTGCATCGTGCCAATGGCAAGGGTAGATTGGTGATCCAATACAACAGTTTAGAAGAGTTAGATGGAATTATCAGTCATATTCATTAGTCGTGACCCAGAGGCCTTTGATTCAAAAGAATACCAGCCCATGCAAAGCATTCGCTGGTGGTAAGCTACTAGGCTAGTGCGTAAAGCCCCCAGATTTGCAGGGCGCTTCCTATAAATAACTTTTCGTGTGTATACTGCTAGAAATAGCCTTGAGCGGCAGGGGTTTGGCTTAACCGTGTTTTTGTTAAATTTAAGACGGCGTTGTTATTCCAAACCTAGGCTAAAGAACTTTGGAAGTCTGGTCGATAGTCGCCTGAGGCAGGCATTGGCTTTGTGTTTTTTGGCGACGCTGATCCCCTCAATATTGGTTATGCTGTATATAGATAAGACAACAGGTATTTCGTTGTTCGGTGGTGGACTCTGGACAGTCGTTCCATTGGCCCTGTCTTTAAAATTCGCTTTAAGGACGGACCCTCTTTTTTCTCCCCAAAGGATTGTGCAAATTTTATTGAGAGCTTCTGCTCTCAAATGGGTGAGCTTTATGTGTTTGGGGGTGGCTTTGCTGTGCACTCCTGGCCTTAAGCTTGATGTTTTGATGGTAATGATGGTGACTATTAAAGTGCTATACCTCGTGTTGGTGATGACTCTTCCTAAAAGCTCGGCAGCTTAAAGTATGAGTATGGATATCGGTCTTACTTCTGCAGAATATATTCAGCACCATTTGCATAATTGGCAGTGGGGCTCTGGCTTTTGGACCTTCAATTTAGACACGCTGTTGGTTTCTTGGGTGATTGGCGTGAGTTTTCTCGGGATCTTTAGGTTTGTCGCACGAAGAGCGACCATCGATGCGCCTGGAGGCTTACAAAACTTTATCGAATATATCTTTGAATTTATCCAAACTCAAGTTAAAGATACTTTTTATGGCAAAAGCCGATTAATCGCTCCTTTGGCATTAACCATTTTTGTTTGGGTATTCCTGATGAATGCGATGGACTTATTACCGGTAGATTTAATTCCTCGTATCGCCCACGCCCTAGGGGCGCCACATTTTAAATCCGTGCCGACCGCTGATCCCAACCTCACTTTGGGTATGGCACTCTCGGTATTTTTATTAATTATTTACTACAGTTTTGCCACTAAAGGTTTTGTTGGTTATTTTAAAGAACTGACCTGCCACCCCTTTGGCCCCTGGCTGATGCCTTTTAATATCGTTTTACAATTGGTCGAATTGATCTCTAAACCCATTTCTTTGGGCTTACGACTTTTTGGTAATATGTATGCCGGAGAATTAATCTTTATTTTGATTGCTTTGTTGTCCTATAAAGTGCAGTGGATTTTGGGTGGTGCCTGGGCAATTTTTCATATTTTGGTCATTACCATTCAAGCCTTTGTATTTATGATGTTAACCATTGTATATTTAAGTTTAGCGACTCAGGAACACTAGTTTTGATAATGTAAACTGTTGTTTGTTTGAGTTTAACGATCCTAGTCAACCCCAAGGAGAAATAATGGAGAAGTTACAAATTGCCAGCATGATTGCTCAGTTGCACAATACAACCCTATGGTCTGTGGCTATTTTAATTGGCCTGGGCGCTATTGGTACCTCGTTGGGCTTTGCTCTTTTAGGCGGTAAATTTTTAGAAGGCGCAGCGCGTCAACCTGAAATGATCCCACAATTGCAAGCGCGGATGTTTATTGTTGCGGGTCTTTTGGATGCCGTGCCGATTATTGGTGTGGGTATTGCCTTGTTCTTTACCTTTGCCAATCCTTTTGTAACGCAATTGTTGACTCACCTCCAATAGGAGAAAGCGCACTTGGATATCAACGCCACCCTTTTTGGGCAAATGCTGACCTTTGCAATTTTTGTTTGGTTCAGTATGCGATATGTTTGGCCTTTGTTGGAAAGATCTCTGGAAGAGCGGCACAAAAAAATCGCTGATGGTTTGGCGGCTTCAGAACGGGGCCATAAAGAATTGGCCTTGGCTCAAGCCAAGGCCACCAAACAACTGCATGATGCGCGTTTAAGGGCTAATGAGATTATTGTCAATGCCAATCAACAAGCTTTATTGCTGTTGGAAGAAGCAAGAGCCGCAGCCAATAAAGAACGAGAACAAATCCTGATAGCTGGCCGTTTGCAGATTCGGTATGAATCTGAAGAAACGGCCGAAAAACTGCGCAAAGAGTCGGTTATCATGGCGCTGGCAACTGCTGAAAAACTTTTGAGTCGGGCCATTACGGCTCAAGATCAGGCCTTGGTTTTTCAAAATATGGCACTAGGGAAATAAATGGCAGATAAACAAACTCTCGCCCGTCCTTATGCGCGTGCGGTCTTTGAGGTTGCCAAGGAGCAAGGGGCATTAGAGTCATGGCTGAACTTATTAAGTTGTTTAGCTCTAATTAGCAACCATGGAGAAGTTTTGCAGTTTTTGCGATCGCCCAGTACAGAATTGGGAAAAGTAGAATTGTTTTTAAAAGAAGTCTGTGAGTCTTTTTTAGAGCTCAGTCCCTTGCAGTTTAATTTTATTCGTGTATTGGTGGCAGGCAGACGCTTAGAATTAGCCCAACAAATTAAAAGTAGTTATGTGGCTTTTTTTGAAGAAGAACAACAGCGCAAAACCTTGGAGATCACTACAGCAAGTCCTTTGACGAGCGAACAAAAAGATATGCTGATTGAACGATTTGGCCGCGAATTAAACCGGAAAATTATTTTAAATGAAAAGCTGGATGCAAATCTTTTAGGTGGTTTTATTTTGAAAAATGGTGATCAGGTGGTGGATGCTTCTTTAAAAGGGCAGCTGTTTCATTTGAAAGATATTTTGAATGCATCTTGAGTATGCTGCATTTTGATTTAACAGAGGTAAATAAATGACGCTAAAGCTTTCTCTTAATCCTGCTGAAATTACCGAGATAATTAAGAAAAAAATAGAAAATTATGCAGCAGCGGCACTCACCCATCAAGAGGGCCGTATTGTCAGTCTTTGGGATGGTGTGGCGAGAATTCATGGTTTGGCCGGAGTCAAATACGGTGAAACCATTCGTTTTGAAGACAATACTTTGGGTATAGCCTTGAACCTTGAGCGTGATTCGGTGGGTGTGGTGATCTTGGGCCCAACGACGAATTTGCAAGAAGGCCAGGCCGCTTTTAGTACGGGTGAAATTTTAAGTGTTCCTGTCGGTGAAGCTTTGTTGGGTCGTGTGGTGGATGCTTTAGGCCGACCCATTGATGGTCGTGGTGCCATTCATTGCACGGAACATTCGCCAATCGAAAAAATAGCTCCCGGTGTTATTTGGCGACAATCGGTAACCCAGCCTTTACAAACGGGTTTAAAATCCATTGATGCCATGGTCCCTATTGGCCGTGGTCAGCGGGAATTGATTATCGGTGATAAACAAACCGGTAAAACTGCGATTGCTTTGGATGCCATTATCAATCAAAAAAATACTGGAATAAAATGCATTTACGTGGCCATAGGCCAAAAAGCATCTTCGGTGGCTGCAGTGGTGCGCCGCCTAGAAGAACAGGGTGCGATGCAACATACCATCGTGGTTGCGGCAACGGCTGCAGAAACAGCTGCTTTGCAATTTGTAGCGCCTTATACCGGTTGCACCATGGGCGAATATTTTAGAGACAAGGGAATGGATGCACTGATCATTTATGATGATTTAACCAAGCATGCCTGGGCTTATCGACAAATTTCTTTATTATTGCGTCGTCCTCCAGGTCGTGAAGCTTATCCAGGTGATGTATTTTATTTACACTCAAGGTTGTTGGAGCGCGCGGCGAGAGTGAATGCTCAATATGTTGAAAAGCAGACCCAGGGAGTGGTTAAGGGACTCACAGGCTCATTGACAGCGCTGCCGATTATTGAAACTCAAGCCGGCGATGTTTCAGCCTTCGTGCCCACCAATGTCATTTCTATTACCGATGGGCAAATTTTCCTGGAAACCAGTTTTTTTAATGCCGGTTTTAGGCCTGCGATTAATGCTGGTTTATCGGTATCGCGTGTCGGTGGGGCAGCACAAACCAAGATCATTAAAAAGCTGGGTGGGGGTGTAAGACTGGGTCTTGCTCAATATCGGGAGCTTGCGGCTTTTTCTCAGTTCGCCTCTGATCTTGATGAAGCCACTCGCAAACAGTTGGAAAGAGGTCAGCGGGTGATGGAAATGATGAAGCAGCCTCAGTATAACCCCTTAAGTGTTGCAGAAATGGCTGTCAGCTTATTCGCAGTAGAGAAAGGTTATTTGGATGATGTGCCGTTAAATCAGGTGGTGAGTTTTGAGCAGTCATTGCATAGTTTTATGCGTAAAAATCAGGCCGCTCTGATAGAGCTCATCAATCGTGAATGCAATTATACTCCAGAGGTTGAAGCCGCTTTAAAACAAGCTCTCGATAGTTTTAAAGTTGAACTCGCTTTTGATAAGGCACCACAAACTTCCTAAGGAAACAAGGTGAGCAGCACTAAAGAGATACGCGTTAAAATACAAAGTATTAAAAGTACTCAAAAAATTACTCGGGCTATGGAAATGGTGGCTGCCAGCAAAATGCGCCGAGCCCAAGAACGCATGTATAGTACGCGTCCTTATGCAGAACGAATTCGCAATGTTATCAGCCATTTGCTCAAAGGCCGATTAGAGTATCAGCATCCCTATTTAATTGAAAGGCCGATAAAAAAGGTTGGTTTTTTAGTGATCTCCACCGATCGCGGTTTGTGCGGCGGCCTGAATACCAATCTTTTTAAAGCCGTTGTGCCTGCGATGAAACAATGGCACGATAAAGATATCCCGATAGATATGGCCCTGATGGGCGGCAAAGCTGAAAACTTTTTTAAAAGATTGGGTGCGCGAGTGATTGCCTGTGCTTCATCGATTAAAGAAAGTACGGGTATGCAAGAACTAACCGGCATTATAAAAGTATTGTTAGATGCTTATAAAAATGAAGAACTCGACCGAATTTATATAGCCTACAATGATTTTTTTAATACCATGACTCAGAAACCTCATGTGGAATTGTTGTTGCCGGTGATGAGTCCTGAGCCTATGCATGCCCATCTTAATTGGGATTATTTGTATGAACCGGATGCTAAAAGCCTCTTAGATACTTTGCTGGTTCGGTATCTGGAGGCACTGATTTATCAAGCGGTTTTAGAAAACAATGCCTGCGAGCAGGCGGCTCGTATGGTGGCTATGAAAAATGCCTCAGAAAATGCTGCAGATATGATTAAAGATTTACAGTTAACATACAACAAGTTACGGCAAGCCAGCATTACCCGTGAATTGGCGGAGATTGTCGCGGGTGCTTCGGCTGTTTAAAAGGTGTAAATGAAAGATGGTTGGAAATATAGTTCAAATTATCGGTGCAGTGATCGACGTGGAATTTCCTCGAGATTCAGTGCCAAAAATTTATGATGCACTGCGGGTGGATACCGTTGATCTCACTTTAGAAGTACAACAGCAGTTGGGTGATGGCGTGGTCAGAACCATTGCGATGGGTGCTTCGGAAGGTTTGATGCGCGGACTTGCGGTCAAAAATACCGGCGAAGCGATTAAAGTGCCTGTGGGTCGTAAAACTCTGGGCCGGATCATGGATGTCTTGGGTCGACCCATCGATGAATGTGGACCCATTGGCGAAGATTTGCGTATGTCTATTCATCGAGCAGCACCCAAATACAGTGAACAAGCTGTTAATGAACAGCTGTTAGAAACCGGTATTAAAGTCATTGATTTGATCTGTCCATTTTCTAAGGGCGGTAAAGTCGGTTTATTTGGTGGTGCAGGTGTCGGCAAAACCGTCAACATGATGGAGCTTATTCGGAATATTGCTATAGAACACCAAGGATTTTCAGTGTTTGCCGGGGTGGGTGAGCGAACTCGAGAAGGCAATGATTTTTATCACGAAATGAAAGACTCGAATGTTTTAGATAAAGTGGCATTGGTTTACGGGCAAATGAATGAGCCACCGGGCAACCGTTTAAGAGTGGCTTTAACGGGCTTAACCATCGCGGAAAATTTCCGTGATGAAGGTCGCGATGTCTTGTTGTTTATCGATAATATTTATCGCTATACCTTAGCTGGTACAGAAGTATCAGCCTTGCTGGGACGCATGCCTTCGGCCGTAGGCTATCAGCCGACCTTGGCAGAGGAAATGGGTGCTTTACAAGAGCGGATCACGTCCACCAAGACGGGTTCTATTACCTCTATTCAAGCGGTTTATGTGCCCGCTGATGACTTAACGGATCCCTCCCCTGCCACCACCTTTGCTCACTTAGATGCAACGGTGGTGCTGTCACGGCAAATTGTCGAGCTGGGTATTTATCCGGCTATTGATCCTTTAGAGTCGACAAGCCGACAGATTGATCCGCAGATAGTTGGGCAAGAACATTATCAAGTTTGCCGTTCCGTCCAGAGTATTTTACAGCGGCATAAAGAACTGAAAGATATTATTGCGATCCTGGGTATGGATGAACTCAGTGAAGAAGATAGGCGGATGGTATCACGTGCGCGGAAAATTCAGCGCTTTTTATCACAGCCTTTCTTTGTCGCAGAAATATTCACGGGTACAGCTGGTAAGTATGTGCCATTAAAAGAAACCATTCGTGGCTTTAAGGGTATTGTAGAGGGCGATTATGATCATTTGCCTGAACAGGCATTCTATATGGTAGGGACTATTGATGAGGCTATTGAGCGAGCAAAAAGCTTATAAATAGTATACTCCTTTAGTTTTGAAATTAAGGGTGATGACGTTGATGGTATTACTTCCTGGAAGCCATATTGTGTCATGCCAGTATTGTATTACTTCCTGGAAGCCATAAGCGTGTCATCCCAGCGTAGGCTGGGATCCAGGTTTTCAGCCTTTTTTACTGGATCCCAGCCTTCGCTGGGATGACAAAGTGCACAAGGTTATCGATTAAAGAAGAATACCATCCAATGCTTCGCTTTGGATGGTCGAGGGATATATAGTTATGGCAATGAATTTTCACTTGTATATTGTAAGCCTTGATGGTGAGCTATTTTCAGGTTTGGTAGAAAAACTGTTTGTAAAAGGTTGTGAAGGGGAATTAGAAATTCTTTATGGTCATGCGGCCTTTTTAACAACCTTGATGCCAGCGCCGGTATGGCTGATCAAGCAAAATGGTCAGCAAGAAATGTTTTATATCTCCGGTGGTTTTTTAGAAGTTCAGCGAGATGCCACTACTATTTTGGCTGAAACCGGCGCTCGAGCTACAGATATCGACGAGGCTAAGGCTTTGGAAGCCAAAAAAAGAGCCGAAGAAGCTTTGGCCCATCGCGATAAAAACTTTAATTATGCCCAAGCTTTACTTCAATTGGCGGAAGCAGGTGCGCAGCTGAGAGTTTTACAAAAACTACGGGGCGAGAAATAAATGGCAATCCTGTCATTAACAAAAATACTAAAAATTATAAGGGAATATCTGAGAGGTTAGGTAGATTTGGTCGCTTTGAGTTTAAAATAATGAAGTTGGAAGAAGATACTATGTCATTATCAGTTATCGTGCTAGCAGCGGGTAAAGGGACGCGAATGCGTTCTAGCCTCTCTAAAGTATTGCATACTCTTGCTGGTAAAACCCTTATTGAAAGAGTGCTCAACAGTGCTTATCAGCTCAATCCCTCTCAGGTAGTCGTGGTCTACGGCCACCAAGGGGAAACATTAAAAGCGGCGCTGAATAAAATTTTCCCTAAATTAGAATGGGCTTTGCAAGCAGAGCCGCAAGGTACAGCGCATGCGGTATTACAGGCCTTGGCCTTGATTCCAGACAATCACCAAGTCTTGATATTATCAGCCGATGTTCCTCTGATTAGCGCCGTCACTTTGCAGCGTTTAATTGATGAAACACCCGAACCAGCCATGGGGATGATAACCGCGGTATTAAGTGAGCCTGCAGGTCTGGGAAGAATTGTTCGTGATCATAAGAATGCCGTGATAAGAGTCGTTGAAGAAAAAGATGCCTCAGTACAAGAAAAAACTATTCAAGAAGTGAACAGCAATATTTTTTATATTAAAGCCGCCCTGTTAAAAAGATGGTTACCCAGTTTTCAAGCCAACAATCAGCAAAAAGAATATTATTTGCCCGATCTGGTATCAGCCAGTTACCGCGAAAAATTGCTGATTCATGTGCTGGCGCCTACATCTGCTATGGAAATTGAAGGGATCAATGATAAGCTGCAACTAGCCAATTTAGAGCGTAAGCTGCAAAGGCAACTTGCAGAAGATTTCATGTTGAAAGGCGTGACGATATTGGATCCGAATCGCTTAGATATTCGAGGTGAAGTTGAGATTGAAGCCGATGTTACTTTGGATATCAATATTATCCTTGAAGGCCGAGTGGTGATTAAAAGTGGTGCCCGTATTGGGCCCCAGTGTGTCTTAAAGAATTGTACCGTAGAAAAGGGTGCCATTATCAAAGCACATTCACTGATCGATGGCGCCCATATAGGGCCTTTTTGTGAGGTGGGTCCTTTTGCGCGTTTGCGACCTGGAACGGTTTTGGCTGAAGCAAGTAGAATTGGTAACTTTGTAGAAATTAAACAAGCAACCGTGGGCAAAAATTCCAAGATCAATCATTTGAGTTATGTGGGAGATGCCACCATTGGCCAAGATGTGAATGTTGGGGCCGGAACCATTACTTGTAATTACAATGGTGTGATCAAACAACAAACCATTATTGAAGATGGGGCTTTTATTGGTGTTCATGTCCAGCTGGTAGCGCCCGTGCGCGTGGGTACCGAAGCTACCATCGGCGCTGGAACCACTTTAACAAAAGACGCCCCAGCACAACAATTAACCTTGAGCCGAGCGCCTTTGCGCACTGTGGCAGATTGGGTTTCCCCTCTAAAACGTCAAGATGAAAAATAAAAGGTTAAATTATGTGTGGTATATTTTCAGCAGTTTCAACCAGTAATATTGCGCCCTTGTTGGTTCAAGGCCTTATGCGGTTAGAGTATCGTGGTTATGATTCGGCAGGACTTGCGGTTATCGATGAGCAAACCGATATTCAACGCTTAAGGGCTGAGGGTAAAGTATCAGGACTGTCTTTGCAGCTGCAAAAAACTCCGGTTTCAGGTCATGTTGGTATTGCCCATACCCGCTGGGCCACTCATGGCAAGCCCAATGAAACCAATGCTCACCCTCATGTGGCGGGAAACCGCATTGCTTTAGTGCACAATGGCATCATTGAAAACTATTTGGAATTAAAGTCTCGTTTAGAAAAAGCAGGTTTTCAATTTGTCTCTGAAACCGATACGGAAGTCATAGCTTTTTGTATTTATGAAAAACTATTAAAAGGCGCTTCAATTTTGCAGGCTGTACAAGCTGCTGGTGATGAGTTGCTGGGTTCCTATGCAATTTGTGTGCTGGATAAAGAAGCGCCACAGCAACTTGTCGCGGCTCGCCGTGGAAGCCCTTTGGTGATTGGTATTGGAGTGACTGGCCATTTTGTGGCTTCGGATCCGTTGGCGCTGCAAGTAGCTGCTGAGCAATTTTTGTATTTAGAAGAAGGTGATAGTGCTGTGATTACCGCAGTCGGTTTTACGGTTTATGATCAGCATCATAAAATTGCCAATCGCGAAATTCATAGCAGACGTTTCCGTTATGATGCGGCCGATAAAGGCCAGTATCGTCATTTTATGTTGAAAGAAATTTTTGAACAAAGTGAAGCGGTTCAAGAAACTCTAAGTGACCGCGTTCATCACGGATTGTTGGTTGAAGAAAGCTTTGGTTTGAATGCCTCACGTGTTTTTGAAAAAACCAAACAAATACTTATTCTGGCTTGTGGGACCAGCTACCACGCAGGTTTGGTTGCCCGTTACTGGTTGGAGGCCATGGCTGGGATCTCTACACAGGTTGAAATTGCCAGTGAATTTCGCTATCGAAAGCGGGTGATCCTTCCTGGAACTTTGGTGGTTGCTATTTCGCAATCGGGAGAGACTGCCGATACCTTGGCTGCGATTAAAAGCCTCAGTGAGCCGGAAATTTGTGGCACGCTGGCCATTTGCAATGTTCCAGAAAGTGCTTTGATCAGAACCTGTGATTTAAATTTTCTGACTGCAGCGGGTCCTGAGATTGGTGTCTGCTCTACCAAAGCATTTACCACCCAACTTGTCGCTTTATTGTTATTAACCGGGATTATGGCTAAGAGGCAGGGGCGTCTTCCTTTGAAAGAAGAGCGAGAGTTGGTTCAGGATCTCAGCCATCTTCCAGCATTGATCCGCGCAGTTTTAGAATTAAATCCGGTGGTTCAACAATTGGCAACACAATTTGCCGATAAAAATCATAGCCTCTTTTTAGGGCGTGGTGCTTTATTTCCGATTGCTCTTGAGGGTGCTTTAAAGCTTAAAGAAATTTCTTATATTCATGCTGAAGCTTATCCTGCAGGGGAATTAAAGCACGGTCCTTTAGCTTTGGTAGATAAAAATATGCCCATAGTCGTGGTAGCACCCCATAGCGTGGTATTAGAAAAATTAAAATCCAATATTGAAGAAGTGCGTGCCAGAGGTGGCAGATTGATGGTCTTTGCGGCCATTGATTCTGGGCTTAAAACTGAGGCTGAGGACTTGGTGGTGATCAATCTACCTTCCGTATCTGAAACCTTATCGCCGATCATCTATTCAATTGCTTTACAGCTTTTGGCTTACCATGTTGCAGTCTTAAAAGGGACTGATGTTGATCAACCTCGTAACCTGGCTAAGTCGGTAACCGTCGAGTAAAAGTATTGCAAATCCCAGCGGGATGTTCAAGTCTTTACATGACAGCTAACGATAAAATTCTAAAAAATGCTTATGCGACTTGCTCCCATTAAACCAGTCGTCGGCCCTGTCCTGAAAAAGCTCGAAATGCAACAGGCTGATGGGGGATGAGCATCTCAGTTTGGCTGCGGCGATGGTGGCGTTGTTGTTCGCTAAAGAATAAAAAAGTATCGCTCATGTTTCTAAGAAGATCTGCAGCAAGAAGATCTACAGGATCTACAGGGCTTGTACGACGTTCTTCTTCTTCTTCATCCCGCTCGGTTTGAATATGGGCTTGATAGAAGCCCAACCCCATGGCAAAAGCGAAGAAGCTCAATGTAGAGGCGTATAACAGAACTTTATTGAGTTCTTCATGATAATGACGTTGAGCTTGTTCATAGACGTGTTGGAAGCTTCCGCTTTGGCGAGATCCAAAATTTAAAGCTTGATATAATTTTAAATTAGCTTGTAAATAGTTGTGAAATATTTTAATAAGAGAATAAAGAGAGAAAGTGGCCATGATTGCCGGAAACAAGGCTTCACGGAACAGATAATAAGAAAACCTTTTGGTAAATTGCCAACGAGTCATGATTTGATAGCTACCTTAGACGAAGCCTTAATTTTAGGCGAAGCTCTATCTTACCATTCTAAAATAATTTTTCCGGCTTTTCCGCTAGCGGCAAGCTCAAAGGCCTGTTGATAGTCAGAAAATTTAAAATGGTGGGTGATGATGGCGCGGGGATCTAAGCCTTCTGCAAGTAAGGTTAACATTTTGTACCAGGTTTTAAAGAGCACCCGGCCATAGATGCCTTTAAGGGTCAGGCTTTTGAAAATAAGATCCAGGCCATTGACCATGGTTTCTTTTGGCAGTATGCCAAGTAGAGCAATTTCAGCTCCTGGGTAAACATGCTCTATTAAAGTTTGCAAAGCTTGAGGCTGGCCAGACATCTCGAGCGCGTGATCAAAGCCTTCTAAATGGTGGGCCTGCATCAAAGCCTTGCAGTTGTCATGCTGGCTCAGTATTGTTTCGGTGGCGCCTAATTTTTTTGCCAGTAGCAGCCGCTCTGGGTTCACATCGACCATAAAAATAGGATAGGCGCCAATTTGTTTTGCCACCAAGAGTGCCATCAGCCCAATGGGTCCGGCACCGGTGATCAGCAAAGATTGTCCGCTGATATCAAAATGACAAGCGCTGTGGACTGCATTGCCCAAGGGATCGAGGATCGCCGCGATATCATCTGGGATTGAATCCGGCAGGGCAATCACATTTAAAGCTGGCAATACCACATATTCAGCAAAAGCGCCTGGATAATGAATACCAAGGCCTTGGGTTTGAATACAGAGATGCCGTTTATCGGTTCGACAATTGCGACAAGAGCCGCAGCTTAAATGGCCTTCTCCAGACACCCGTTGCCCCAGCGTAAAACCCACGACCTCAGTGCCCAGCTGCGCAATAATCCCAAAAAATTCATGACCAATAATCAATGGCGGCTTAATGGTCTGGCTGGCCCATTTATCCCAATGATAGATATGGACATCCGTTCCACAGATAGCAGCTTTTTTAACTTGAATCAGTACTTCATAAGGTTTTAGGCTCGGTTTAGCCACTTCAATAAGCTCAAGACCGGCTGCAGCTTTTAATTTTACCAAGGCTTTCATTGAATGACTCCTAAAGCTAAACCTACTTTTTTAAAGACAGGGATTGAGGCTTTTAAATCAGCGATCTCATGGGCCGCTGAAACTTGTAATCGTAATCGTGGCTGATTTTGTGGAACAACGGGATATACAATGGCGGCCGTCAGCACACCTTCTTTAAATAATTCTGCTGCCATTTTTTGAGCGGTTGCTTTTTCTTTAAGCATCAACGGCAAAATTGGATGCAGATTGTGGGGCAGATCAAAGCCCAATTCCCTTAGACTCTGTTTTAAAAACTCACTGTTTTGAAATAAACGCAGTCTTAGATTGGGGTTTTGTTCGATAAAGTCTAAAGCCGCCAGGCTGGCTTTGGCCATAAAGGGAGGCAGAGCATTGGAAAAAATATAAGGCCTAGAGCGTTGTCTGAGCCAATCGATAATAGGTTTATGGCTGGCAGTATAGCCACCCAGCGCCCCTCCCAAAGCTTTGCCCAGGGTACCGGTGATAATATCTATTTGATCTAAAACGCCACAATGTTCAGCACTGCCTTTGCCATGGGGACCCAAGATCCCCACTGCATGGGAATCATCGACCATCACCAAAGCTTGATAACGCTGGGCAAGCTCACAAATACTTTCAAGTTTAGCAATACTGCCATCCATGGAAAAAACCCCATCGGTGACGATCAGCCTAAAGCGGTTTCGTTGGCTTGCCTTTAGTCTCTCTTCGAGCTCTGTCATATTGTGGTTGGAATAAATCAAGCGTTCTGCTTTGCAAAGGCGGATCCCATCGATAATACTGGCATGATTGAAAGCGTCGCTTATAATGGCATCTTTTGCTTCGAATAGGGCTTCAAATAAGCCTCCATTGGCATCAAAACAGGAGCTATAAAGCAGGCTGTCTTCTGTATGTAAAAACTGACTCAATCGAGCCTCAAGCTTTTGGTGGCTGATATGGCTGCCACAAATAAAGCGCACCGAAGCCATACCCCAGCCCCATTCTTCTAAGGCTTGGATAGCAGATCTTTGTAAAACTGGATGCTGGGCCAAGCCCAAATAGTTGTTGGCGCAGAGATTCAGCAGTTTGTGAGTGTTATATAACTCAATTTTTGCCCCTTGGCTGCTTGCTATAAAATGTTCAGTTTTAAGGGAGCCTTGTTTTTCCAAAGCCCGCTGCTTTTCCTGCAGTAGGTCGAGTAAGGGGTGGGACATAAAAAAAGCCTCTGATTTTTTTAGGTTATTTGTTACCATGGAAGTTAAGCTGTTATTTTTAGTGTAGTGCATAGGGGGAGTTGGCATGTGTGGACGCTTTGCGTTGGTAGCCTCAAATTTAGAGCTACAGCAGCAGTTTTCCTTGCAGCAAAGTGCCGCATTCACGCCGCGTTTCAATATTGCACCCGGTGAGCCCATTCCCGTTATCAGGGATAAAGGCCGGCTGGATTTTTTGAACTGGGGCTTTATTCCCTCTTGGCTAAAAACCAGCGCTGATCACAAAGGGTGGATCAATGCGCGGGCAGAAACGGTCACAGAAAAGGCTGCATTTCGGCAGGCTTTTCTAAAAAGGCGTTGTTTGATCCCCGCCAATGGTTACTATGAATGGAAGGCTTTAACTGCAATAAAACAGCCTTTTTACGTTCATATGGAGAAAGATGAACTATTTGCCTTTGCAGGTATTTGGGAATCGCGTCAAAGAGAAGATGGTCAAACGGAAGAAACCTGCGCTATTTTAACTATCGAAGCGGATGGCGACTTATTACGCATTCATGAGCGGATGCCTTTAATTATCAGTCCAGCTCAATATGCGTTATGGCTCACTCCCCCCAAACCTCAGGAAAAAAATTTACTTTCCATGTTAAGCCCATTGAAAAGTGGGACTTTAAAGGTATATCCTGTATCCACCAAGGTAAATCGCTCAAATTTTGAGGGTCGGGAATGTATTCAAGCATTGTTGTAGTGGATATAGCTTCTAGTTAAGTATATACCGTTTAGATTTTGATTTACGGCGCACAGTCAGCAAGACTGAAATTGCTGTCATGAGGTTTGCCAGGGGTTTTTAGGATGGTGGCAACACCCCACTTTGCAGGATACGCTGCCATGGTGAGTGCATGATGGGTGCTCAACAACGCCTAAAAAATTGCCTGGAGCAATTTTCCACGTCAGCCCAAAGGGGCTGGAGCATGGATGCTCCAGATAAAATCAAAATGGAAGGAGTATATAGTTATTCCAGTTTGGTTTTAGGCTAGGCGCCAAGGGCCGAGCAACCGGAGTTGACATGGTAGTCAATGAGGATTGCAAGGACCCGCAGGCAACAACGCCTAAAATCTAAATGGAATGACTATACTGGTAAAAATTGCTTGCTTTTGTGGTGTAGCATGGTCATAATCGCCGTCGGTTATCATAAAATTTTAATTAGTCGAATGATAGGAGAAAAAAATGGCTGCAAAGAAAACAGCTCCCCGTGGTCGTAAAACGGCTGCTCAAGATCTCAAAAAAACCAACCTCTTAAAACTGGGAGCGGGTCGTGAAAAACAAACTCGAGTTCAAATTCTACAAACCTTAGCCATATCTGCAGGCTTAAGTAAGACTCAAGTGGAAGCGGTTTTTTCTGCTATGGTAGAACTGATGCAAAGCCATATGAAAAAACGAGGTTCTGGCGAGTTTACCATTCCCATGGCAGGTATCAAAGTTCGTCGAGTGAAAAAGAAAGCGACTAAAACTCGTACCATGGTTAGCCCTTTAACCAATCAAGAAGTAACCATTGCTGGCAAGCCCGCACGCAATGCTATCAAGATTATCGCTTTAAAAACCTTGAAAGCCTCAGCCAACGAATAATCCTTATTTAATCTCTCCCGTTAAGGGAGAGATTGTCTTGCACTTCTTGATATTTTTTTTATACGCTAGTGATTCATACAGGGATGTCTATCAAAAGCGCATTAAGGATTTTGCAAGATGAAAGATGAAAAATACGAGTTCGAGATTGGTAAACAAGGGCTTGCAGAGCAAGTAGGATCACAAGGCAAGGTTGTTGCGATCGATAACAGCCAAGAACAATTGAATGTGACTATGGTCAGTGCTTTCTTAAGCACCAATTCCATTTGTTTGTCGAAGTTTACAGTGTCGACCATTGGGATGCTGGTCCTACCATTGCAATTATAAAAAAAATTATTGACTGTGAGGCTGCATTTCTCAGCGTCTTGGGAAACGACTTCGCATTTTTCTTTGTCATCCCATTCCCAATAACCATACAAAGTTTAACCCTGGCCGTAACTTAATACGAGATTAGGGCTAATTAAAACTGAGTAACTACTTGCATTATGACTGCTTCATGTAAGTTTTTCTTTACATCTTGAAACTTTTGTTATTCATCCTGCTCTAAGCCTCATATCCAGTCTTTTGGCTGCACAGTATTGTAAAGTTGGTTTTATATGCACCTTTAGGGCAAATAATAAGAGGTAAGGGCAATGGGTAACTCGTCGGATGAAATGAACAAAAGATTGAAAGATTTGATGGAAAAAAATGAAGGGCCAACTCAAAGAAGTTCCATGCATAGAACACAAGGGCTAGAAAGCAAAAACAAGGGAGCGGTCGTTACTTCCCCTCAAGAAAATGGCTTATTGCAGGAATATAATAGACTGATTGCTCGAATTGAAGAACTCAAGCAAATGAAGAAATACGTACCATCGGAAGATAAAGAGCGAGAATCCTCTATTACTCAGACCCCACTAGATGGTTTATTACCCTTTTACGAAGAGGCAGCCAGAAAAGTAAACGAATTTAATATGGAGGGGAATAATCAATCTTTGTCAGAAAAAATTGCAATTCTTAAAAGGGTAAAACTATACACTGAAACCTTGCAAGACCAATACCCGGGTGTTTTAAGGGAACGAGAAAAAGAAATTGAACAATTTTATCTAGGCAAAATTGCCATTCCAGGGGCAGAAAGCTTGGAACGCTACAACCGAGAATACCAAAAATTACAACAAGAGTTAGAAAAGACAGAAAACAGATTAAAGGAAGCTAAGAAGGAAATAAACGATTTATTTGTGGCTAAAAAACTAACCAAAGAGGATGAAAAGGAAAGACTTGGAGAAATGGGCGAATTAAAAAAGAATATCTCCCTTTTAAAAATGGCCAAAGGGGTTATTAATAAACAATACTTAAAATTTAAAGCATCTAGTGTTGAGAAAGTACGACCAACAAGGCAAGAAATGCCGGCCCCTCATAATAAAACTCTTATTCATTCTAGGCAAGTAACAGGCCCAAAAGAAAGTATTACTGCTAGCCAAGCGGCGCTCAATGGAAATGAATGGAATACACTTATTCATAAAATTAAAAATGATCATTGGAAAATTAACAAAGATCGCAGCGCATCTGCTCCCCAAGCATTAAGGGTGAAAAGCCATAACGCGACTAAAGAAATATTGGTCGAAAACACGAGTCGTGGAATTATCGCTAAACCCGCTTCGAATATTGTTGGACATGACGATATGCGAAGTCTTGCTCTTATGGCTTTCGAGCTTGCTCAAGTTACCCAGGGCCAGCCCTGCACTCTTAATGGTTGCAAGCCTGAGCAAGCCTATCAATTTTTGGCAGCACTTGAAAAGGCCTGTCGTGATGAACCTGGTACAATTAAGCCTGCCATCATTATTCCTAAACCTCTTAAAGACATCATCAGCAAGCTTGCTCAAGGTGGTGATCCTAATGCCAAAAGAGCTTTGGGTATTCTGACCGAATTTGAACCCCCCAAACCCAAAAACGGCCCGGACAATGGGCCCTCTTTATCTAGTAAACATAAACAATAAGCACTAAAGCGCCTCATTAAGGTTAGGCGCTATTTAAAGTAAGTCTTGCAGCAGGCTATAAGCTGCTGAGCGGCATCACGTTTAGTTTTAAGCTGCTGCAGTTGGTTGGCGGCCTTCCAAGGCGGCAATTAAATTTTCTACTGCCAGCATGGCCATTTGCTCCCGAGTTTCTACGGTAGCACTACCAATATGGGGCAATAATACCACATTGGCTAAGGCACTTAATCCTGGTGTGAGCCGAGGCTCTTCTTCAAAAACATCCAGACCGGCACCCTTGATGCGTTTGCTTTCTAAAGCGCGTACCAAGGCCCTCTCATCAATCAGGGGCCCGCGTGCGGTATTGATCAGGTAAGCCTGGCACTTCATGATAGCTAATTGCTTTTCGCCAATTAAATGTGTTAATTCGGGGGTATAAGCCATATGCAAACTGACAATATCAGATTCCCTTAACAAATACTCCAGACTGCGAGATTGATATTCTGGGTAGTCTTTGGGACTTCGGTTGTAATAATCAATTTTCATATTGAAGGCAAGTGCACGTTTGGCAACAGCTTCGCCAATTCGGCCCATACCGACAATACCCAAAGTTTTTCCGGCAAGAGAGCTGCCTAAAAAAAGTGTTGGCGAAAATCCTTGGAATTGCCCAGTGCGAGTAAAGTGATCTGCTGCAAGTAGATGGCGGGTGACTGCAAGAATTAACGCAAAGGTGAGATCAGCGGTAGAATCCGTTAGGATCCCCGGCGTGGTACAGACGATGATGCCACGGGCTTTAGCTTCTTTGACATCGATATTGTTAAAACCGACTGCATAATTGGAAATGACTTTTAAAGATGGGCAAGCATCTAATACTTCTTTATCTATGATATCTGTTAACAGCGTAATAACTGCAGTTTTGCCTTGAAGCTTCCGAATCAGCTCGGTTTTGGTTAAGGAGGCTTCGTGGGGATTCACATCGACATCGCCAAAGTTTTTCAGTAGGGTTAATGCAGTTCCCGGTAATGGTCGAGTCACGTAAATCTGAGGTGTCATATGATATTTCCTATGCGTACAAGTCTTGCTATATGGTTGGCGGTTGCTGTCAGCAGAACACGCCCATGTTTTAAAGATGATTCATAACTGATGGGTCCCGGTGATATGCTCAGTACAGCATTGATACCGCATTCGTAGACTCGTTGGTAATTTTGACCTAAATTTCCGGTAACAGCAATAACAGGAATTTTTTGTTCTTTAGCCAAACGGCCTAAAGTAATTGGCATTTTTCCATACAAGCTTTGTTCATCCATTTGCCCTTCCCCAGTAATGATCAGATCACACTGAGCGAGAGCTTTTTGAATATTGACATTTTTTAAAATAAATTCACCTCCAGGTTCAAGGGTGGTTTTTGTAAAGGCCAAAAATGCCAAGGCCATGCCGCCTGCAGCACCGGTTCCTGGAATATCGGTCAGTTTTTTACCCAATCGGTTATTTAAAATATCTGCATAATTTTGAAACGCTTTATGAAAGTCCGGTAGTTCAGTTTCTGTAGCGCCCTTTTGTAAGACATACATCAGGGCGCCTTTTTCCCCCAGCCAAGTATTAGAGACGTCATGGGCCAAGGTAAATGTTGTTTCTTTTAAACGGCTGTCTAATTGTGAGATATCGATATCAGCAAGCTCTAAAAGGCCTTTAGCTCCAGAAGAAACCGGTTGTTGAGCTGCATTTAAAAACCGTGCTCCTAAGGCACTTAAAGCACCCATGCCACCATCGCAAGTGGCCGTGCCACCTAAGCCTAAAATAAATTTTCGATATCCTTGATCGAGGGCATGGATGATCAATTGTCCCAAGCCATAGGACGAAGCAAGCCAAGCATTGCGAGTGCTGGGTTCTATCAGTGTCAGACCCAGAGCTTCAGCGCTTTCGATAACCACAGTCTGGGTATCTTTCAGTAGCCCATATGGCACGGAAATATTTTCGTGGTTGGCATTGTGAACCCGGGTAAAGATAAGATGATGGCTATCATCACCACATAAGCAGTGCAAAGTTCCTTCACCACCATCGGCCAGCGGTAATAGCGTATAAGAGGCATCTGGAAATTGCTCAGAAAAGCCTAAATAGATGGCTTCAGCAACTTGGCTGGCACTGAGAGATTCTTTAAATCCATTAGGCGCAATTAAAATTTTCATAATTTAAAAAAGATGCTCATGTGTTTTGATAAATTTGTGAAGTCCATCTTGATCGATGCTGGCAGCTGTTAACCTCTCTAAACCCTGCTCTAATGTGGGCCAATTTGCCGCTGCTGATAGCCTTAAATAATGCATCCCTTCGATGCCAATTTTGCCAAAAGATTTTCTATCCAAAGTTGCCACGCTATGCTTGTAGAGAGCAAACATTTGAAAAATAGTCGATGGGCTGGTTTTATCCTGAAGCGGCTTCGCTAATTTCTGGAATGCTTCAATAAGTCCTAAATTTTCACAAATGCCTTTGATATTGGGGAAAACGTAAAAGGCACCTTTAGGGGCTTGGCAGCTGATGCCGGGGATCTGGTTTAGATATTTTGTCATGCCTGCCGCGCGTTCTTTAAATTGTTGTACCATGTTTTGTATGCTGCTATGGGCCATAGGATGCTCGAGCGCAACGATGGCCGCAGCTTGGTTATAAGGCGTTACGCAGGAAAAATAATTAATATTTAGATTTTTAAAAACTTCCGCCTCTTGAATAGAAGGTAATACAGCATAGCCAAGGCGGCCACCGGTCCAAGCATAAGATTTGGAAAAACCACTGCTGATAATAGTTTTATCTTGCATGCCAGGCATGCTGGCTATAGAAACATGGGGTTGATCGGTAAAGATAATATCTTCATAAATTTCATCTGAATACACGCGAATATTTTTGGGCGCATTGTTTAAAATGACTTCACTGATCTCTTTTAATTGTTGAGCACTGGCAACACCTCCTGTGGGATTGGAGGGAAAATTTAAAAAGATAAGCTTGGTTTTTGGGCTGATGAGTTTTTTTAAATCAGCCGCTTCAAAAGTAAAGCCGGCCTCTTCTTTTAAATGTAAAGGCACGGGCTTAGCACCAAAATAGCGAATAAAGGATTCATAAATAGGAAAGCCCGGGCTGGGGTAGATGATCTCATCGCCTTCATTGCAATAAGCTTGTTGGGCAAAGCCAATGCCAGGTTTGGCTCCGGGGAAAATAACCAGTTGCTCGGCTGAGACTTCAATTTTGCGGCTGTGTAACAGGCGCTTGGCCAAAGCGCTGCGTAAAGCAAGAAGGCCTTTGGGATCACAATAATGGGTATTGTCTAAGTCCAGCTGATGCTTGATTTCATCTTTAATAAAGCTGGGTAACGGGAAGTCGGGTTCACCCAGATTAAGCTTGATGACTTTTTGACCGTTTTCTTCTAAGTATTGTATATGAGGCCCCATTTTAAAGGCATTTTCGCTATCTATGGCAGCAATGCGGTCCGCAAAGAGTCCCATTTATATTTTCCTATAAAGATATTTTTAAGCTTAGGCGATAGGGCAATAAACGAGAAGTGAATATAAAACTCGTTAAGACCTAGTATATTTTATCTTTAAAGGTGGGCCAATTCTTCGGCGTGCTGTTGTGCACTTGTCATCCCATTATCCAATGCTTCGCATTGTCTGGTATTTTTCCTTAATTGAAGATCTGATGCACTGGTCACCTTTGTCGCAGCACCAGCCGCATAATTTTACTGGTTCAAGCTTAGAACGTTAACCCCGCTTTCAAGGTTGCTTCATAGTTGCGATAACCCTGCCCTATTTCTGACTGGAGATTTGTACTGATAAAACCCCCATTGTCGTAGTGAAAGGCAAGACCTAGGCCGGGAGCAATGTGTTTGGAATTTTGATTGTAACCATCGATCGTAAAGGAGCCTGGTTGGCCCACAAAGTTGCTGGTGAGATTTCCTTGTTTGATAACCCTTTTATTGACCCAGCTTAAGTTAAGGCTAGGGATCACTTTGCCGGTAAAAGAGCAATGACAAAACCGTCGGGTTTTAGAGAGCTTAATGCCATATTCAGCTCTTAATAAAGCGGAACGAGTGCTGGCGATGTTTTGATTTAACGAATCGGCGCCGATGGTTTGATACCCCTGCTCGTAGACTGAGCTGTAATCCAAATTGATAAAAGGCGTGAGACTGGCAAGCGGCAACTTAAACTCATAGCCCGCTCCGAGGTGAGGGGTAAACTGAAATCCATAGTGTTTACCCACAGCGGTACGATTAAGGGTTAAGAAGCTTATCACTTGATTGGTCTCATAGCAGACTCGACCAGTTGTGAGGGAGGCATCCAGGTACCAGTTATTCGGAGCATAACTGCCGTAGAAATTGATAAAAGTATTATCTAACCGATTGCTACCGGAAGCTTCATTTAAGTGCACCAAGCTCACGGCTTTGCCTAATCCCGCTCCTAATATAAAGTCTTTAAAAGCATGGTCGAGCCCTAGGGTATAACCGCCTGTCTTGGCTTTAAAGCCGGTACTGGTATTGGTATCTTTTAAAGACTCTCGATTGCCAAAACCATACACCCATAAACCCGTCTGCTTCAATTGCATTAAGGGTTGAATATGGTCTTTTGCATTCGCTAGTAAACCGGTTTCAGTCATAGAGAAGTCTTGTAATTGAGTACGGGTAGGTTTGCCGGTGACAAGGTTTAGATAACCCAGAGGGTTGGTAAATGATTTATCGGCAAAATGACTAGGACGGTTACCTGCAGTCGAGTTGCGTAAGAATGACAGGCGAGCCCCAATAATGCCATTGACCAAGGTGCTGGTGGATTGGGTAATCGGTACGCTGCTGGCCGTCCGAGCCGGACTTATGCTGTTTAAGGCTTGGTTTAAAGCAGAGCCAGATAAAAGGTTAGAAATCGGCCCAATCACATTGTCTCCTAAGTCTGAACCGACTGCTGGTATCGGCAAGGAATCTAAGTACTTAGACAAAGTGCTCGCTTGAGTTGTGGGAGCCGTCAGCTGGGTAGAGATGGGGTTAATGGTAAAAGAGATTTCAAATATCCCAGGGCTGCTCCCTGCTGGTGCGACTCCTACTCGATAAGGACCGACCATTGCAGTAAAGCCACTAAAGTCACCGTTAATTGTCCCGGCATTTAAAAACTGATATCTCACATTGGGGCTGTAGTTACCGGCGTCAGCATTAATCGTTAAAAAGCCATTTAAATTAGCGGTCCCCGAGACATTTAATACCGAGCATTGGCCTTGAGGATTAATCTCAATATTGGTGGTCGCAATAGCAGAGGGACTGTAGTTACCATTAATGGTTAAAGTCCCTATCGAGTTGCCCGGAGAAACCGTACCATTGCTGAACACATTACCCGTAGTCCCTGAGCCACCTAAAGTGCCTGCTGCGGCTACTGTGACTGGACTGGTGAGACTCCCGTTCACCGATAGTCTGCCTGAAGTGACAGTCGTGGCACCGGTATAAGTATTGGCGCCCGATAAAATAGCATTGCCAGTGCTGCTATTCACCGTTAAGCCACCGGTTCCGCTTAACACCCCACTTAAAGTAGTGAGACTGGTATTGGTAATTATCTTATTGCCGGTTAAAGTGCCATTCCCAGACAAGGTTAAATTATTGGAGCCGCCTATGGTTCCATTACTGGCACTCACTGTTATCGGATTCGATAGGCTAATCGTACCACCCGCAGTTTGTTGTAAGGTTCCGCCATTAAACGCTAAGGTGCTGGTGCCTAAGGCAAAGTTATTGTTGGCGGTGAGTGTTCCGGAAGTTAAGGTCGTGGTACCGGAATAAGTATTCACACCATTTAAAATAGCGGCGCCAGTACTGTTGTTAACTGTCACACCCCCAGTGCTACTTAAAATACCGCTTAAAGTGGTGGTGCCGGTATTGGTAATTATCTTATTGCCGGTTAAGGTTGAATTGCCGCTTAAAGTCAGGTTATTGGAACCACCTATGGTTCCATTGCTGGCACTCACCGTTATCGGATTCGATAGGCTAATCGTACCCCCCGCAGTTTGTTGTAAGGTTCCGCCATTAAACGCTAAGGTGCTGGTGCCTAAAGCGGAGTTATTGTTGGCGGTGAGTGTTCCGGAAGTTAAGGTGGTGGTACCGGAATAAGTATTCACACCATTTAAAATAGCGGCGCCAGTACTGTTGTTAACTGTCACCCCCCCAGTGCTACTTAAAATACCGCTTAAAGTGGTGGTACCGGTATTGGTGATCAGCTTGTTGCCGGTTAAGGTTGAATTGCCGCTTAAAGTCAGGTTATTGGAACCGCCGATGGTTCCATTGCTGGCACTCACTGTTATCGGATTCGATAGGCTAATCGTACCCCCAGTAGTTTGTTGTAAAGTGCCGCCATTAAACGCCAAGGTACTGGTGCCTAAAGCCGCATTGTTGTTGGCCGTTAAACTGCCGGAAGTGACAGTCGTGGTGCCAGCATACTTGTTGGCATTCGATAACAGCAAAGTCCCCGAGCCGTTCAAGGTGAGTGACGCTTTATTAGCAGCCGAGCCCCCATTGCTGGCTTCATCCCCCAAAACATCGGAAAAAGTGATGGTTTGAGCAGCCGCAGGGGTAAAGGTGAGGGTGTTAGTCCCATTCACAAATATGCCTGAGCCATAGGCAGAGCCTGCAGTTGCACCGGAGCCCCCCGCTCCTGCCGTGACGATATTGCCACTCATGTCAGAGCTTTGGCTGGAGCTCTGGATAATCAGGCTCCCTCCTTGGCGAACAAATACGGCACCACCCAAAGCGCCACCACCGCCACCAACATCAGCGCCATTTCCGCCCGCAAAACCGCCGCTGCCGGGATGAACACCTGAATGGACGCCGCCGCCACCGCCACCGTAGCCACCAGCCCCAGCCACACCACTAAAGGTTGCGCCGCTCCCTCCTCCAAAACCGCCATTTCCTCCAGCGCCGTTATTGCCACCGCCGCCGCCGCCAAAATCACCTCCGGCCCCACCAGCCCCTAGGCCGCCACCGCCACCGCCACTTCCAGACACACCGCCACCGCCGCCGCCAGCACCGGGAGTTCCAGTAAGGTTGCCGCCACCGCCCCCTGCACCAGAGCCTCCATTAGCGCCGCCAACCGCTCCGCTGGTAGCGGGCCCTCCTCCCGAGCCACCGCCACCATTCGTCCCTGAGCCACCTGTTCCGCCAGTGCCCCCCGCAGCTCCTCCGCTGCTGCCCGCTATAACCAAAAGCCCTGTGCTGCCGGGAGCACCATTAGACAGGTGCACTTGTCCAGCTCCCCCAATGGCACCTAAGCCGCCACCACCGCCACCGCCCCCATTGGCAGTAGTAGCAGTCCCACCTGCTCCCTCTAGCATTCCACCGCCACCGCCGCCGGCACCAGTACCGATGAGTTGACCGCCAGCGCCCCCTGTTGCTTGATTACTGGTAAAATTCACATCCGTGACTGTAAGGGCAGCGGTATTATTAACAAACAAAGCGCCACCAGCCCCTAAACCACCGCCGCCGCCAGCAAAACCCATGCCCCCAGTTCCCCCTTGAGATAGGCCCCCAGTTAGTGTCATGCCCCCATTAGAGCCCGTTAGTGCAACCCCACTAGCACCGCCATACACAAAAAAAATCATATAAGAATTGGCGCCATTAATAGTGAGGTTTTTAGCCCCGGTTGCTGAGCCTTGGACGGTGTTATCAATGGTTAGCTGGCTTTGAACAATAGGCGGCAGATGGGCCGCTAAGGTGATGGTACTATTGTCCGCCAAACTGAAATTAATAGTGTCGCTTGAAGCCGCGTTAGCGATAGCATAACGAAGAGTACCGGAGGTATTGGTATCGGCAGTGGAATTGACTATCCATTGCGTGGCATCACATTCAATAGCTAAAAAAAGTGCTAGTGAAATGCAAACAGCAACCTGAGCACAGCTTTTCTTGAATGCACTATTAATTGTTCCTAACGGACTACTCATGCCCATCCTTGAGTACAGGTCAAACCATTCTTTTTATTCTCATTAATAATAGGATATTAAACTAACTTTTTCTAGAAGCATGATCCTATTGCAGAATTTAATAGTCGTAAAGGATAAAGGGTGAAACTTGTGATAGGCGAGGATGCGATTTTTGAGCCATTGATTTGCGAGGGATTGATGCAAGCGATTAAAACACCAACCCTACTTTCAAGGTCGCTTCATAGTTGCGATAACCCTGCCCTATTTCTGACTGGAGATTTGTACTGATAAACCCCCCATTATCGTAGTTA
>Ga0302230_10000059_pt1 | contig 110877 bp, 100 predicted proteins | sample II_Palsa_N2_1_FD_193523 | JGI IMG/M metagenome (GOLD analysis project Ga0302230, IMG submission 193523) | Peat permafrost microbial communities from Stordalen Mire near Abisko, Sweden - II_Palsa_N2_1 | ecosystem: Environmental > Terrestrial > Soil > Palsa > Peat permafrost | place: Sweden... | reverse complement strand
TTCGGCCGCCGAGCCGGTTTATTGACCGGACGCGGTCGCCTTTTCGTTCAGCAATTCGATCAGGTACGGTTTCCACACTGCCGGTTCGGCCAGTGTTTGATGCCCGTTCGACAGCACGGTTTCAGGAATTTCGACATAGCGGCCATGCGCTATCTTCGGTACCAATTTTTGCATGATGCCCAGGTCGCTGGCATTGATCAGGTCGTCGGCGAAATTGACGGCAAACAGGTTGTCGCGGATCTGCGGCAGCAGCGGCTCGGGATCGTAATCCCACGACGATTCGAACCAATACAGCACGTCATTGGCGTCGCTGGCCTGGGCGTGCGTGATGAGCTCGTCATAGAGATGGGTGGCGGCCGCGCGATCCGGTGCCTGGGTCTGGAAGCGGGCCGGATTGCCGGTGATGATGGTGAAGATGGGCATCACGCGGGTCCACTGGGTCGGCTCAACCGCATAGTCGCCACCGTTCCAGCCTGGGTCATTACGGATCGCCCCGACGATCATTTGCCGCCATAACCAGTTGCGGCCTGCCATTGCAATCGGCTGGCTGGCAATCGGCATCAGCGCATCGGCCATGCCAGGATAACGTTCGCCCCATATCCAGGTTTGCATGCCGCCCATCGAAGTCCCGAGCACCAGCCGCAAATGTTTGATATGCAGGCCATCCACCAGCAATTGATGATTGGCCGCCACCACATCGTTGTAGCCGTAGTGGGGGAAGTGCAGGCGCAGACCGTCGCTGGGTTTGCTGGAGCCGCCACGCCCGAGCCCATCGGGGATCACCATGAAATAACGTTGCGCATCCAACGGCGCACCGGGCGCGAACAGTTCGCGGCGCATCTCAGGCGTCAAAAATGCCTGGCCGGTACCGGTGGTGCCGTGCATCAGCAATACCGCATTGTCGACCTGACCTTGTGCATCGTGGTGAGGGGTACCGAGTGTCGCGTAGTGGATGTGGATTTCCGGCAGGACGGTGCCTTCCGAGAATTGGAAATCGTGAGCGATAAAGTCGGCTTCATGTTGCGGCACGATGCCGCCGCTGTCGGCATGCGCCGCGCCGGCAAAGGTGGCGCACAGGCTCAGTACGCCGCTTATCCATAGTGATCTAAACATGATGTCCTTGACCCATTCGAATTGCTAAGTTGCTGACTAGCTTAAGCGAAATGACGTTGCCGCGCAGCGATCGCAGCGGTGCCTGGCCGTCATGGAAAGTTCAACGCGCCAGCTTGAATACCCCAACCAGTTCGCGCATCTGCGCGGCCTGCTCCTGAAGCGAGACGGCCGCGGCGGCAGCTTGTTCGACCAAGGCGGCGTTTTGCTGGGTAACGTCGTCCATCTGGGTCACGGCCCGGTTGACCTGTTCGATCCCGTCGCTTTGTTGCTCGGAGGCCGCCGCGATCTCGACCATGATGTCGGTGACACGTCGAATCGACTGATTGATTTCCGTCATGGTGCTGCCGGCGCGCCCGACCAACTGAGTGCCGTTATCGACTCGTTTGACCGAAACGCTGATCAAGGTCTTGATTTCCTTGGCCGCGCTTGCACTGCGCTGTGCGAGCGTGCGCACTTCGCTTGCCACCACAGCAAAACCGCGTCCCTGTTCACCGGCGCGGGCGGCCTCGACGGCCGCATTGAGTGCCAGGATATTGGTCTGGAACGCAATGCTCTCGATCACGCCGATGATGTCGGATATTTCCCGTGAGCTGCCGTTGATTTCCTGCATGGTGGAGATGACTTCCGCAACCACCTCGCTGCCTTGCTGAGCAATCCCCGAGGCGGTGTGGGCCAGTTCGCGGGCCTGGCGCGCATGGTCGGCATTCTGGCGTACGGTGGAGGTCAACTGTTCCATGCTGGAAGCGGTCTCTTCCAGCGAGGCGGCTTGTTCTTCGGTACGTTGCGAAAGATTGGTGTTGCCGGTGGAAATTTGTTCGGTTGCGACGGCAATCGATTGCGCGCCGTTACGGACCGATTCCAAGGTTGCGGTCAGTTTGCTTTGCATGGCGCGTAAACTTTCCATCAACTGGCCCATTTCATCTCTGGAGCGAACCTCGATGGTGTGGCTCAAGTTCCCTTCCGCAATCCAGCCGAAATGCCGTTGGGCTTCTCCCAGCGGCCCCACGATGGATTTGCGTAACGCGTACCAGGCCAAGCCGGCCATTGCCAAACCGATAACCAGCCCGACGGCGGCCAAGCCGAGGATGTCATGAAAGCGGCTCTGGGCGTTTTCATAACGGGTACGCGCATGGTCTGCCTGCAGCGCTTCCAGTGCCGCGGTGCGGTCGGTGACTTCATTGAACGGCGCGGTCATCTTATTGGAGACAAGGTCGGCCAAGGCCTTGTCGTCGTGGCTGCCGATGGCGGCGAACACTTGCTGCACCGGACCCGACATGACTGCATTGCGCTTGTCTTCCACGGCTTCGCTCAAGCTGACTTCGTCCGCGTCGGCCGGCAGCGCGCGATAGGTTTGCCAGGCGTGGTCGGCAACTTCAAATTGTTCGCGAGCGCGCTGCACCAGGCTGCCGGCGTCCGGACGATCCGGTTGGGCGGCAATCCGGTCGATCACCAGGCGCCCGCGCGCATAAAAGAAATCGACTTTGCCAAGTGCAATCGCCGACGCCAACTCATTCGTATAGAGCCGCTTTTGATCCTGGTTGCTCAAGGCGATGCCGACCACGCCGAGCACCGCGCCGACGATCAGCAACAAACCGAGGAAACCCATGGCAAGCGCCAAGCGAGCACGAATGGTGATGTTCTTGAACATAATTACCTCTGCGCGCACAGATCAAAAGTGCCGATGTGTTTTGTAATAAAGCCGCGTTGTGTCTTGAGCCGGGTTGCTCCAGACGTGACGAACACTTTGCGCGCTACGCAATACGTCACACATTTTCGCCGGACGGATCTGTAGCACTGGGCCATGCGGCAGAGATTATACTGCGCGGTTTCGTGGAGGCCAGACATAAGTCATTGTAAGCATGTCGTAATATTTCATGTTGAAAGTGGGCGAGGGAGTTTTTCACAGCGTTTAGGCGCAAAAATGCATAGAGCTGCCCACATGCCGCCGCCGGCCGCGAATGTCGCTTTCCACGAGAAAAATCCCAGACACGGGCCGCCTTTCACCTGAGAGCCGCTCCACTATACGGCCGCGGTTTCAGCTCCAATTTCCAACAACTTGCGAGCCAGCAGATCGGGCGCGCTGAGCATTGCGTCATGCCCCGTCTTGATCTCGTCCCATGCCCAATCCGGGCGAAAAACCGGCCAGTTTCCAGTGCGGGATGTCAAGCGGGGGCCAGCCTTACCGTACGATGCGGCATGTCCGACCGATTCTCAAAAAATATAGGTAACTTGGTCCTATTTAATCCGCCGTTAGTGTCCCGTAGCTCCCCATTGCCCAGACTATCGATGCGACTCGCCTTGGCCGAGTTTCGCTTCATATCAGGCGCAAAAAAATGGGAAAAAAAACCGTCTCTCCGATTAATTTCGAAGAAAAGAAAGTCGTTCGTTTCAGAAATCTGCCGCATGACGAGCAGGCGTTGATCCGAAAATTCTTTGGCGCAACGCCATTGGGGTTTTTTGTCGATGTCGGGGCCAATCATCCGATCATAGAATCGCAAACCTATCATCTGGAGCAGTCCGGCTGGGACGGATTGCTGATCGAGCCACTCGATTGTTATTGTAAATTGCTGCAAGCGCAGCGCACAGCTCGGGTGGCGCAATTTGCCTGTTCCAGCCCGAAAAATCACAACAAGACCTTGCGCATCGTGGTCGCGGGCGGTCATTCAACCATGAATGAGTTTCCCATAGCGGTAGGTACCGCCAGTAGCGAATATGCCGAGGTGCCGTGCCGTACTCTCGACTCAATCCTTTACCACTACAAAGTGCCGCACGGGTTCGACTTTCTCTCGATCGATATCGAAGGCCATGAAATGGAAATGTTCCAAGGTTTTTCTTTGTCCAAATGGAAACCCCGTCTGGTGCTGCTCGAAGATCATGTTCTCGGTCACGACCAGCACCGTTTTATGGTGGCCGGCGGTTATCAATTGATTATGCGGACTGGCTTGAACAGTTGGTACGTAGCGAAGAGCCTGGGTTATCGCTTGACGCCATTCGCGCGGTTGCAGGTATTTCGCAAATATTGGTTGGGATTGATCGGGCGCAAGATCCGATACAGCAGGTGAAAGGGGCCTGGTGCCTGTGGGGTGGCTTCGTCGGGTGAAATATAGGCATTCTATTTGTTGTTCAGGCCACGAGAGACGGTTTTTTCCTGGTACATGCGCTGATCGGAATTCTTGATTAGCGATTCCGCATCGTTGCCGTCCTGGGGGTAGAGTGCGGTGCCGATCGATGCCCCGACTGCAGTATTGTTGCCGCCATCGACCTGTTTGAGGCACGCCAACGGTTCCGACAGGGCGGCTTTGAGCTTTGCAATCACGTTTTCTACGACCTCAAGATTTTCAATTTTCCATAGTAGAACAATAAATTCGTCACCGCCGTAGCGGGCGGCGATGTCATCTTGCCGGATTGTCTTGCGCAGGCGTGCGGCCACTTCCTGCAAGGTCAGGTCGCCATATTGATGACCATATTTATCGTTGATGAATTTGAATTTATTCAGGTCGATAAACAGTACGGCAAATCCGCTTGCATGCTCCGGCGCCAGGCGAAACCGGTCGATACCCAATTCCACACTACGGATCAGCGCGGCGCGGCTGGTCAGCCCGGTCAGTTTGTCGGTACTTAACTTGGACTGCATTACTTCAATGCTGGTGGCGAGTTTTCCGATTTCATCGATGCGGTCGATTTTTATATGCGCGTCCAGATCGCCTTTACCGATTTTTCCGGTAATTTCCGACAGGTGACCGATATCCCTGACTACCCAGTTGACGATAAACAAACCGAGGAGCAGCGCCAGGGTTAATGCAACCGCTCCGGCGAAACCGGTCAGAGCGGCATTATTGATAATGTCGCCCATGAAATCGCTGCGCGGGATGGCGACTACAGCCAGCCATTTCAAACCCGCGTCGTCCCGGATCCAGTCGTAGGCGACGTGGACGGCCGCGCCGTCCGGGCTGTCGAAGAGGAAGGTTTTTGCGGTATAGGCGGTATTTTTGTCGGCAGCGATGTGTTTCTGCAATTCGGCATAGGTGGCCCTGAGCATGGCGCTTTGGGCATTCGTTGCGGCGAGTCGCTGAATCTGGCCACTACCGATGGTCCGCACATATTCTTTTTCTGACGAAGCGATCAATGAACCGTCCGGTTCGACAATAAATGCCAAGCCATTTGGGCTGGGCTTGAGGCCATTGACATAGTCATTCAGGGCTGCCAAGGAAATATCGGTTGCAGCGACTCCCGCAAATGTCCCGTCGTCGGCTAGCACTCGGCGCGCTCTCGTCACAACCAGCCCGTGAGAGCGATAATCGACATACACAGGCGTCCAGGTGTCCGCGTTGGCGTTTTGTGCTGCCGTATACCAGGGTCTTAAGCGCGGGTCATAGTTGATATTTTCGGTAATGGTGTGCTGCAGTTGCCCGGACATGCCCTGAAAATTATAGTGACGCCTTTCCTCAGCCGCACTCAGCTTGATCCGCACCTCGCCGCCGAGTGAAGATGAGCGAAACAGCGCAAGCATTTGCCCTGCTTGATTGCCGTAATAGACATTGTTGTTTGAGTCGGGGTAAAGCGATGTGGCGATCCAGAAGCGGGTGCGTAGTTCTTCCAAATGACCGCTGATATTCCGCACGGCGCGCATGTCGCTGGGAAACGCTACTTGCAATACCGCTTGGGATTCATCGACGTGGCGTTCAACGGCTTGATCGATGCGCCCGACGGTTTCCAAGAGCAGGCGTTCGGTCACATTTTCCACCGCGCGACTGCCGGCTCGATAGGAGAGCAATCCGATGCCCACTGCCAGGACCAATACCAGGCTGACATAGGGAATAATCAAGACGCGCCGCAAGGACGGTGATGAGCGTAGGAAGCGATTCATAGTCAACAGGCTCTCGGGATGCGGGTGGCCTTGCCATTGTTAAAGAGGCCACCGAGGCCACCGAGGCAACTGAGGCCGCCGGCGCCTGCATCAAGCCATTTGATGGTCTGTGGCGCGGATAAAAAATTCTACCTTTAAATAAATCGAAACGAGGCCGGGAATACCCGCGCAGCTTGCGCGCTGCAGAGCGCGGCCTTGGCCTCGACCTCTCAAGCGATGAGTGTCGATTGGCGGGTGCCGCGTGGTTGCGGGCTTTATACGCCGGGCCGCAAAGCCGCTTTCAGGGTTTTTCGCAGGGTCAATGCGTGTTTGCGCAAGGCTTGTTCGAAAGCGTCCACCCATGCCGACGTCGCCCTATGCTCCGGCCGGATCAGGCTGACAGTGAACGGTATGCTTTCCGCGAAGCGCCTTAAATGCAGGCCGCGGCCGGCCTCATCCATGGCGGTCAAGGGGTTCACGATGGCCAAACCCAGACCGTGGCGGACCATGGCGCAGACGGAAGATGCGCTGGCGGTTTCAAGCGCCAGGCGCCGGTCGATGCCGTGGCGTTCGAATACGCCGTCGAGTTGCTGCCGGTAGACATCGAAGACCGACAAGTTGATAAACGGCTGGCCGGAAAAATCCTCGGGCGTCAAAACGGATTTGGCCAGAAGAGGGTGGCCGTCCGGCACGATGCACACCATATCGTCCGAGAACAAGGGCGATCGCCGCGTGGCCTGCGGTGCGATAAGGGTTTCCGTCAGGCCGATATCGTGACGCTGCGAGGTCAGCCATTCTTCCAGCAAGGGCGATTCCTGAGATGTGATGTTCACGCTCACGGCCGGGAATTGTTGCAGGAAGTCCCGGCAGACGATGGGCAGCAGAGTCTGGGAAAAGGTAGGTAGGCAAATGATGGCCAGTTGACCCTGTTCGAACTGCCGCATCGATGCGGCAAGATTGATCAGCCGCTCCAGGCCCAGGTATGAGCGCCGTACTTCTTCGAACAACATCAAGGCCGGAGCGGTCGGCACCAGGCGGCCGCGAACGCGGTCGAACAAATTGATTTGCACCAGCGACTCAAAACGAGCCAGCTCTCTGCTTGCCGTCGGTTGCGAGGTGCGTAGCAGCACCGCCGCTTCGGTCACGCTGCCGGTGGTCATGACGGCCCGAAATACCTCGATATGCCTGAGCGAGATGGAAGAAGAGGACGAAGGGGACGAAGGGGACGAAGCGGACATGCCTTGAGCGCCGAAAAAAGTTTAATTCATATCATAAATGAATAGCCTATGTAAAAATTGATATTTTATTGAATCGGCTTTTTTTCGCATGATAGAGGCCTGATTTTCCCTTAGGTTTGGAGTTTGTATGCATTCCCTCTCGCTCGACACGCTACCGGCTCTTGCGCAACGTTACGGCACGCCGCTATGGGTCTATGACGCGGCTATCGTTGCGGCGCAGGTGGAGCAATTGCAGGCGTTCGACGTGATCCGCTTCGCCCAGAAAGCCTGTTCCAACGTTCATATCCTGCGGCTGATGCGTGAGCAGGGCTTGGCGGTCGATGCGGTTTCGCTGGGCGAAATCGAGCGCGCTTTGCACGCGGGCTTCAGTCCGCAAGGCTCGCCGGCGGGCGTGGTGTTGACGGCCGACATGCTGGACCGGCAAACCCTGGCCCGGGTGATTGAGCTGGATATTGAAGTCAATGCCGGTTCAATCGACATGTTGCAGCAATTGGGGGCGGCCAAACCCGGTCACCGGGTCTGGTTGCGAATCAATCCGGGTTTTGGTCATGGTCACAGCAACAAGACCAACACCGGCGGCGAAAACAGCAAACACGGGATTTGGCATACCGACCTGCCGCAGGCGCTGGCGGTCATCCGCCAGCACGGCTTGCATCTGGTCGGGTTGCATATGCATATCGGTTCGGGGGTCGATTACGATCATCTGAAGCAGGTGTGCGACGTGATGGTCACGCTGGTCAAGCAATTGGGCCACGATATTGAAGCGATTTCAGCCGGCGGCGGTCTTTCGATTCCTTATCGCGAGGGTGAATCGCGGATCGACCCGGCTCATTATTTTGGTTTGTGGGACGCATCGCGCCGGGAAATCGAAGCGCATCTGGGACATCCGGTTCGGCTTGAGATTGAGCCCGGGCGTTTTCTGGTGGCCGAGGCGGCGGTCTTGTTGTCCGAGGTACGGGCAGTTAAAGATAACGGAGCCAATCATTTTGTGCTGGTCGACGCCGGCTTTAATGACCTGATGCGCCCGGCGATGTATGGCAGTTATCACCGTATCTCGGTGCTTCCGGCCGGAGGCTTGCCGAACCTGGCGCTCGAAACGAGGCCGACGGTGGTGGCCGGGCCGCTATGCGAATCAGGCGACGTTTTTACCCAGCTTGAGGGCGGGGTGGTCGAACCGCGCGAAATGGCGCAAGCGCGGGTGGGCGATTATCTGGTGTTTCATGATGTGGGTGCCTATGGCGCGTCGATGTCATCAAATTACAACAGTCGTCCGCTATTGGCCGAAGTACTGATCGAGCAAGGTGTGCCACGACTGATTCGCCGCCGTCAAACGATTGAGGAGTTGATTGCGCTGGAAACCGAGGTGTAACCTAACCGCCGGCTTGCGTGCCGATTGCCGTGGGTAGGGTTTCGCTTGGAATCCTGCGTTGCGGCCTGGCGACCGAAAGCGCCACGATCGGGATACGCCTTTGTTTGTCGGGCGCGAGGCCCAGCAATTCCGCTGCTGCGTCGATCACACGATTGGCATCGAGCATTAACAGGCAATCGCTCCAACTGTGAATGTTGGCCTCGCAACCTTCGAGTTTGCACGGCACACAAGCGCCGCTACCCTGGATCAGATAAACATTGCCGCGGCGTCCCGAGCCTGCAAGTTTCCACGGGCTCGCGTCGCCACTCCAACCTTTGGGCCAGGGGCCCCAGCGCACCGGATTCGAGGGCCCAAACAAAGTGATGGTGGGGGTGCCGGTGGCGGCGGCAATATGCGAGGCCGAGGTGTCGGGGCCGATAAACAGCTTTGAGCGCCGGATAACTTCGGCGGTTTCCCCCAGGCTGAGTTGTCCCGCCAGATTGATCATTTCACCGCCGGCGCGTGCCGCGATGTCGCGGGTATAAGCGACTTCGGCTTCCGCCGGACCGCCCGTCAGCACCACCGCATAACCATTGGCGCGCAGCCAGGCGATCAGCGCAAGCCAGCCCTCGGTGTGCCACATTTTGTAGGTGTACATCGGGTACACATGCACCGCAGCCATGGGTTTTCCGGCCGCGGGCGCCAATAGGCGGTCCATGTGCATTATCCGCTCGGCTTGGTGGCCGATGCCGGGTGCGACGACTTCGGCACAGCTTGCAATGTCGAGCAGGGGCATCAGCGACAGGCCGCTTTGCACCATATGCTGAGTCGATGCGTGTTCGACGGCACAACGGTTGAGCAAGAGTCGTTTGAACCAGCTTTTACCGGCCGGGGCGACGATGCCGATCCGTTTGCGTCCGGCAAACCAGCTATAGAAACTGGCGCGGTCCGAGGTCATCGCGGCGCAGGCGAGATCGTATTTGCGCCAGATCCTGCGAGCGTCGGCCAGCCGTACTTTCAGCTTCGCTCGCTGCGCGACCGAGATGACGCGACGGATGTCCGGATTATTTTCCAGCACCCCACCGGTGCCATCGAATACCAGCATATCGATCTGTGCGTCCGGCCAGCTCGCTTTGAGCGAACGGACTACCGGCGTAGCCAGCAGTACGTCGCCAATGCGGCGGGTACAGATAACCAGAATCGAGCGGGGTGGAGCTGAGTCAGCAAAAAGCGCGGCCATGTAGCGGTTAGCAATTAGAAGTATTTGTAGTTTAACGACCGCAACATGAGGTCAGGCTGAATTTAATTTTACTTACACTGCTTACACTTTGATCCAGGGTTGTCGGACATTTGCTGACTACACTGAACAAGTCCGGCACAGTCCGACGCGTGGGCTGCGATTTAGCGGCTGCGGCGTAACGGCGTATCATTCACGACTTGCTATTGTGGAGTCAAGTTTATGCAGCACGTACCAGAACAACCCAATTTTGCTCATCAGGCTTTTGCCGTCGACGTCGACGGCAATCAGACGCCGATTGTCGCCGATACCATCCTGATTCGCCTAGCCAATGGTGAATACATGGAAATTCCGCTGGATTCGTTTGACGCCGGAGATATGTTGGTTTATGGCGGCAGAATGCCGACCGATCGCGCCAGTGAAGACGAAATGGTGTCCGCCACCCGCCGTCTGGTGATTTCGCCGGGCGCTTCAAATCTGATCGCGCTAAGTGCCGTGGCGGTTGAGGTCGGCCCTGGCGACCTGGACGAGCTTGATTTCAACCTCGATGACGATGAGGCGCTGGCCGCCGACTGAGCGGATTTGTTTGAATCCGGCGCTGACGGGCTGTGAGCCTGGGCGGTGCTGGACAGCCACCGGTTTGTCCGGCGCTTGGCGCGGCTTGCTCGACGCCGCGTCCGGCAGGAATGATTTTGTTGGGCTAGGGTAGCGCTTGGGCAGTATCTACATATGTCCGAATAAGTAGGTCCGAATACGCTTGCGGCGATTCAAGAAAGTTGCCGGTGGGCCGATATCTGTAATAACAGGAGTGATTTGAGGCGTTCTTTGACGCGTTCAGGCACTCCGTCGGGGAACATCATGGACCTTCAGGTAAGACGAGTTTTGACGCACGCCGAGTCGCGGGCGCGCGAGCCGGGTGTTGAACCCGCCGAATTTGCCAGTATTTATGCCCTGTGTGTCGGCATTATCATGGGTGCCGCCGCCGCCGGAGGCATGTCGGACGCCGAAGCGCAGGAAGCGCGGGCGCACTTGATGACGTTGGAAATTATTTACCAGATCACCCATCAGACGACACTGATCCGCTGAATCTAGTCAGGCGAGAACCGGGGGCTGGGCGTGGCTCTGGCCGACGGTTCCAGCCTCAGGCCCAGGCCCGCTAAGGCCGACGGCATTTCCTGCCCATACCGGGCGCACTGACTGCCCTCAGCGATAAAGCCTCAAATTGACCTGGATTCGCAGTTCTGTTTCGACTTTGCGTTTTGGGCCAGTCGGGTAATCTATGATGCACAAAGTCTGTGCGTCATTGCGATTGCACGTTACCATGGCGCGGCTTGGCGCCGCGCCGGTCACGGCGGGGCAACGCCGGTCCGCCGGGATGCCGGCCAAGTCAACGTAAAGTCCTAAAGGAATGCCAGTCTATATGCCGATGCGCCCGGTTCTTTCCGCCCATTTCGATAGCCATCTGAGTCAGGCGCCTTTCATGGGGGTCTCGACTTTGTTACGCAAGGCCTTCGCCGGTGAGGACGTGAGCCAACTGGGTGCCGGCCTGATCGAACGCGCGCAACAGCACAACGACCTCTACGCTTTGCTCGATTTGTCGACCGTATTGCAACTGCATTACCAGCGTGAGACCGGGCTTACCGTGCTGGCTGAAGCGATCAAGGGGCAGGCATTGTATCGGGTGGCGCAGGCCCGTTCGGCCGATGCGCCGCGCTTGCTGGTACTGAAAGCGGCGGGCGACCTGATGAGCAACACCCCGGTCGAATGCCTGCTGGAAGAGTGCGATATCACCGTCGATGTCCTGTATGTCAGCGTCGATGCCGCCTGGCCGGAGGTACTGCCCGACCATGACATGGTGTTGGTCGCGGTGGGCGAATCGGATGAGAATCAACCGATCTTGGCGCAACTGACCGAATTGCTCGCGGCTTGGCCCCGGCCGGTTCTGAATCTGCCTGACCGGGTGTCGCGTTTGTCGCGCCATGTCGCCAGCGGATTGCTCGGCGACGTGCCCGGCGTGGTGATGCCCAGCACCGTGCGAGTCGGGCGCGAGTCTCTGCAACAGATCGCCACCGGCAGTGCTCAACTCCAGGCGTTTCTGCAGGATGGCGCCTTTCCCTTGATCCTGCGCCCGGTCGGTTCGCATGCGGGTAGCGGCCTGGTCAAGGTGGAACAGCCGGCTGAGATCGAAGCATATTTGGCCGAGCATGCGCAAAGCCAATTTTATGTGGCCCGTTTTTTCAATTACGCATCGCCCGACGGCTTGTTTCGCAAATACCGGGTGGTGATGGTGGCGGGGCGTCCTTTTATCTGCCATATGGGTATCTCGCAGCACTGGATGGTGCATTACCCCTATGAAGAAATGATCGCCCATGCTTCGCGCCGTGGCGAAGAACAGCACGCGATGGAGACCTTCGATCAAGGTATCGCGCTGCGGCACCGGGCGGCTTTCGCGGCTGTGCAACAGCGTGTAGGCCTGGACTACTGGGGCATGGACTGCGCCGAAACCGCGAACGGCGAACTGTTGATTTTTGAGGTGACGAGCGCGATGGTGATCCATGCGATGGATCGTGTGGATCTGTTCCCTTACAAACAAACGCAAATGAAAACGGTGTTTACCGCCTTTCACCGGATGCTGGAGCAGATGGCCCGGAAAGATGCATGAGCGGTGGCATCAACAGTGTAAACAGCAGCAGGATCGGCAGTTTGACCCGTGCCCCATGCCGGGAAAAATACGCAGTGAACATTTAATAAACTTGGCTCTTCATGTTATCGAATTCGCTTAATTTCTCAGGTGGCCCAGGCGCCTTGCCATTGTCGGTGCTGGCGCAGACCCATGCGGCGATTCTGGCGCTGCCTGAAACCGGTTTGTCGATTCTCGGCATGAGCCATCGCTCGGCCTGGTTCAAGGAGGTTCTGAGCGAAGCCGAACAGAACTTGCGCACTTTATTGCATGTGCCGGACGGCTATAGCGTGATTTTCCTGCAAGGCGGCAGCAGCTTGCAGTTTTCCATGATCCCGATGAATTTTGCGAGGGGCGCTAAAGTCACTGACAGCACCGCACCTGCCGAGTTTGTGGTGTCGGGTTATTGGAGCGGCAAGGCGGTCGAGGAAGCCGCCACGATTGCCCCGGCCCGGGCGATCTGGGACGGCGCCAGCCAGCATTATTCGACCTTGCCGGTGTTCGCCGATCTACCGCGTTCGCCGCACGCCTCGTTTTTCCATTACGTGAGCAACGAAACCGTCGAAGGGCTGCAGTTTAACGAGGTGCCCGCGGCGCTGGGCGTGCCGCTGATTGCCGATATGTCGTCCGATTTCCTCTCGCGCCCGGTCGATGTCGGCGCTTATTCGATGATCTATGCGCATGCGCAGAAAAACCTCGGACCTGCCGGCGTCACTGTCGCGCTGATCGACAATACGATGCTGGAGCGTATCCCCTCAGGTTTGCCGGCGATGCTCGATTACCGTACTCATATCGAACATCATTCGAATTACAACACGCCCCCGGTGTTTTCCATTTATGTGTTGAACCTGGTGACCCGTTGGCTGATGCATGACATCGGCGGCGTTGATGCCATGCAGCGCATCAATGCGCGCAAGGCGGCGGCTTTGTACGGCACGCTCGACGCGATGGCCGATATGGTCGAGGTGCACGCAGAACCGGCGGCGCGTTCGCAGATGAATATTGCATTTCATTTCAAGGACCGAGCGCTGGATCAGGTATGTATTGATGCCGCTACCGCCGCGGGATTTTCCGGACTGGACGGCCATCGCTCGCTGGGCGGCCTGCGCGCATCGATTTATAACGCCGTGACCGAGGACGCGGCATTGGCGTTAAGCGCTTTCCTGGCGGATTTCGGTCGCAGCCACGGCTGAGTTGTACTCGACGCCTTGCTGGGTCAGGCTTCGAGCGGTTTCCAAGCCGCTAATGCGAGATAATTGCGGCAGGTTTTTTGCGCGCAAATCCGATCTAATCGATAGGGCCGGACGGCGGTAGACCGCGGCCCCGGACTTAATCCGGCCGGTCTGTGCGGGTGTCAGTCCGTTTGCCGTCTCGTGTCCCCGGTCCAGGTTCCAGCCGTTCGACCTCACGCTTTGCCCCCATCCGCATGCCCTCGCAACTTCACTTTTGTCGGATTGAGTGTGCCTCGCTGCTGGGCGCTGCCGGATTGTGACGGTCAATTACACAGCGCGATGGATAGAGCAAACCTTTCCGCTTTTCCCCAGTCAGAGGGAATGCCTGCTTATTTAAGGCGGCGAAGAAAGATTGCTGTGAATTATGCAACAGTCATTTGCGGCTTTTGGTCTTATGAAATTGCTTGCCTGGGCATACAATGCAATCACTGAAGATTTTCGATTGATTCAAACAATAAGGCCCAACAAAGAGGGGGCACCATGAAACGTAAAAATTTTGCCGGATGGCTCATTATCAGTTTGCTACCGCTGTTGGCTTTTATCCTGATGGCGCTGCAACAACACCGCGCCTTGACCGTGCACGCGCCGATCGCGGCCAGCCAGTTCAGCGCCGACTTGGCGAGTACGGTGTCGTATGGTTTTGTTGAACAGCCGGGCGGCGACGCATTGGGTGGGACCCTCGGCAGCGATGCCGTGGTAACCGATCACGCTCCGGCAACCGAGCACCAGCCTACCGTGTTGGAGCGTTCAACCGGGCTGGGGTCGAGTGTTGTAGGCTTACAAAAGTCTTAAAAGCGCGGTTTAGCGCAAAATTTAGAGCAAAAAAGCCGCCTGAATCCATTGTTCAGGCGGCTTTTTCATGCCGGGTTCAACTAAGGCGACCGTCTGCAATAAATGCTATGCACCGGTATCATGCGGTGTGCGCTTCAGCCGTGAGGCGTTTTCGTGCAAGGCCTGATTATTTGGCCCCAATATTCCGAGCCGCTTCTGTCAACCTCTATGACGTGTGCGGCGCGATGCGGCCCTTTTCCGTGGCGGCAAATGGGCGTGGTAATGACGACTTTGGACTTTGGTGGACTATGCAGGATGAAAACGCTTTCTGTGTGTTTCGTTTGTCTGGGCAACATTTGCCGCTCGCCGATTGCAGAAGGCGTGATGCTTGAGCATGTCCGGCGTGCAGGTTTGGCTGAGCGTATTGTGGTCGATTCCGCCGGCACCGGCGACTGGCATGTGGGCGATGCGCCCGATGCCCGCGCCATAGCGGCTGCCGCCCGGCGTGGTTACGACTTGACTGAATTGGCTGCGCGTCAGGTCACGGCCGGCGATTTCAAACGTTTTGACCTGATTTTGGCAATGGATCACAAGAATTTAGCCGATTTACAGCGCAGTTGCCCGCCGGCTGATGCCCATAAATTGGCTTTGCTGATGCAATTTGCGAGCCGGCACCAAGTTCGCGTGGTCGATGACCCCTATTTTGGCGGGGTCGAGGGTTTTGAGCGAGTGATGGATCATTGCGAGGACGCCTGCGCAGGTGTGTTGGCCGAGCTGCAAGCCAGGCTGGCGGAGGCTTGAGCGGGAATCCCAGGACTCTTCCACAGCCGCCGGGAAGCGCTGGAAATGCCGCGCCCGGCCTGCGGTAATACCGCTGTCCCGGGCAGGGTGATAGTTGACTAAATCCGTAGGAGATTTATACTTGACACAATTAGTCGAGAATTGCTCTTAATCCGCTCGCCCAACCTGCGAAGACACTATGAGACTCACCACGAAAGGCCGCTTTGCCGTCACCGCGATGATCGATCTCGCGCTGCGCCAGGAAAACGGACCGGTGACGTTAGCCGGTATCAGTCAGCGGCAACATATTTCTTTGTCCTACCTCGAGCAACTGTTCGGCAAGCTGCGCCGCCACGAAATTGTCGAGAGCGTGCGCGGCCCGGGCGGCGGTTATAACCTGGCGCGCCGCGCTGAAGAAGTGACGGTGGCCGACATTATTATTGCGGTCGACGAACCGTTGGACGCGACGCAATGCGGCGGTAAAGGCACTTGCGAAGGCGCCAAGCAGCACGACGGCCATTGCATGACCCACGATCTGTGGTCGACGCTGAATCAGAAAATGGTGGAGTATCTGGACTCTGTATCGTTGCACGACCTGATGAACCAGCAGCGCGCCAAAGAGCGTCAGGCTTCGGTGGTGCGGCGTAATGATGCCGTTGAGCCGGTGGCGCGAACGATGCCGGCCGGACCCAATTCTGTATTTAATATGGTGCGTTCTTAACTCATCTTGGTTATAAAGTGACGCCAACTCAGCGGCGCCGGCCATCAATGACGAGCGAATTTTGAGCAGTATTTTGGAGCAAGTATGAAAAACGATTCCCTGCATTTGCCCATTTACATGGATTACAGCGCCACCACGCCGGTTGATCCGCGTGTTGTCGACCAAATGATCCCGTATCTGCGCGAGCAGTTCGGCAACCCGGCTTCGCGCAGTCATTCCTACGGTTGGGATGCGGAGCGCGCCGTTGAAGAAGCGCGCGAAAATGTCGCTGCGCTGGTCAACAGCGATTCGCGCGAAATCATCTGGACTTCGGGTGCGACGGAATCGAACAACTTGGCCATCAAAGGCGCGGCGAATTTTTACCAGAACAAAGGTAAACACCTGATCACGGTCAAGACCGAACACAAAGCCGTGCTCGATACCACCCGTGAGCTCGAACGCCAGGGTTTTGAAGTCACCTATCTCGACGTGTTGCCGAACGGTTTGCTCGATCTGGAAGTGTTCAAGGCGGCAATTCGCCCGGATACGATTTTGGCGTCGGTGATGATGGTCAATAACGAAACCGGCGTGATCCAGGACATCGCCACGCTGGGCGAAATCTGCCGCGAGAAGGGTGTGATTTTCCACGTTGATGCGGCCCAGGCCACCGGCAAGGTCGAGATCGACCTGTCCAAGCTGAAAGTCGACCTGATGTCGTTCAGCGCGCACAAGACCTACGGCCCCAAAGGCATCGGCGCCTTGTATGTACGCCGCAAGCCGCGCATCCGCATCGAGGCGCAGATTCACGGCGGCGGTCATGAACGCGGTATGCGTTCGGGCACGCTGGCCACGCACCAGATCGTCGGCATGGGCGCTGCGTTCCGTCTGGCGCGCGAAGAAATGGCCGTTGAGAACGAACGGATCCGGGCATTGCGCGACCGTCTGCTGACGGGCCTGCGCAATATGGAAGAAGTCTACGTCAACGGCGACATGGATCATCGTGTGCCGCACAACCTGAACCTGAGCTTCAACTTCGTCGAAGGCGAATCGCTGATCATGGCGGTCAAGGATGTCGCCGTCTCGTCGGGCTCGGCTTGCACCTCGGCCTCGCTGGAACCGTCTTATGTGCTGCGTGCCATGGGCCGCAACGACGAACTCGCGCATAGCTCGATCCGCTTTACCGTAGGCCGCTTTACGACCGAACAAGATATCGATTACGTGATTAATCTGATGGAAAGCAAAATTGCCAAGCTGCGCGATTTGTCGCCGCTGTGGGAAATGTACAAGGACGGGGTCGACCTGAATTCGATCCAGTGGGCCGCGCATTAAGCGCGTATTTGGCTCGCACTCAGCATCTCGGCAGACCCGTACCTCATTTAGGAGTTGATCATGGCTTACAGCGAAAAAGTTCTGGACCACTACGAAAACCCACGCAACGTCGGTTCCTTCAGCAAGGGCGACGATAGCGTCGGCACCGGCATGGTGGGCGCGCCGGCTTGCGGCGACGTGATGAAGTTGCAGATCCGCGTCGGCGCCGACGGCATTATTGAAGATGCGAAATTCAAGACCTATGGTTGCGGCTCGGCGATTGCATCGAGTTCGCTGGTGACTGAATGGGTCAAGGGCAAGTCGTTGGACGAAGCGCTGGCAATCAAGAATACGCAGATCGCCGAAGAATTGGCTCTGCCGCCCGTCAAGATTCATTGTTCCATCCTGGCGGAAGATGCGATCAAGGCAGCCGTGGCCGACTACAAGCTGCGCCATGGCGAAAGCGCGGTTCAAGCGGTAGTCAAAGCAGCCTGAGACTGATTAAAGGAGTGGGCGCCGTCAGACGCGCCCGTTTAAGTTATGGCAATTACACTGACCGAAAAAGCCGCACAGCATGTGCAAAAGTACCTGACACGGCGCGGTAAAGGCGTGGGCCTGAGATTGGGCGTGCGCACCACGGGCTGTTCGGGGCTGGCTTACAAGCTCGAATATGTCGACGATCTGGCGGCGGAAGACAATGTTTTCGAAAGCCACGGCGTGAAGGTGGTGGTCGACCCGAAGAGCCTGGCTTATATCGACGGCACCGAGCTTGATTTTGCGCGCGAGGGTTTGAACGAAGGGTTCAAATTCAAAAACCCGAACGTCAAGGACGAATGCGGCTGCGGCGAGTCATTCCGGATTTAATCGAATTTATTTAATCCCCGGCCGCGCTTGCTGCGCGGCAGCGTGCAGTCGCCGCGGCTTGAGGCGATAAGCGGGCAAAGCGGATGCAGTAGAGGAGGCGGCTCAGCCGCCTTTTTGTTTAATTGAGGCGCGCAAAATTCCAATCATGGCCACGCTGAACGATAGCCACTTCGAACTGTTTAATTTGCCGGCCCGCTTTGCGCTCGACCCGCACGAGCTTGATGAAGCGTATCGAGCGGTGCAAGCCGAGGTGCACCCGGACCGTTTTGTGGCGGCGGGCGATGCGCAAAAGCGCATTGCGATGCAATGGGCCACCCGTGCCAACGAAGCTTATCGCACGCTTAAAAACCCCTTGGCACGTGCCGCTTATCTGCTGCATCTGCGTGGTATCGATGTCGGTGCGCAAGACAATACCGCGATGGAACCGGCGTTTCTGATGCAGCAGATCGAATGGCGCGAAGAAATCGAGGATGCGGCGGCCGCCAAGCATGAGGTTGAGCTGGAGCGGCTGTTGGCCGAATTACGCCGCGAGCAGCAACTGCGCTTCGATAAATTGGCGGTGTTGCTGGACTCAAGCGCCGATCAGCCGGCCGCCGAAGCCATACGCCAATTAATGTTTATTGCGCGGCTCGAAAGCGAAATCGAAACCCAGCTTGACCGGCTCGATGACGCCTGACTGAAACATGATTGACCCGGGTACGCTCGATAAGCTGCCCGATGACCCCAAATACCGCTGCGCTTGAAACTGTTCCAACCCAGCAACACATAAGCGAAATCATCACGATGGCCTTACTGCAAATCTCCGAGCCGGGCATGGCGCCCGCCCCCCATCAACGCAAGCTGGCGGTGGGGATCGATCTGGGTACCACCAACTCGCTGGTGGCGGCCGTGCGCAATAGCATCCCCGAGGTGCTGGCCGATGACGAAGGTCATCTGCTGCTGCCGTCGGTGGTCCGTTATATTGCCGGCGGGGGCCGCCGGATTGGGCTTGCAGCCAAGGCTGAGGCGGCGCTTGACCCGCGCAATACGATCGTCTCGGTAAAGCGTTTTATGGGCCGTGGCGTGAGCGATATCGCAGCGCTGGGCGAGGTGCCCTACGATTTTGTCGATGCACCGGGCATGCTGCAAATCCGTACCGCCGATGGTGTCAAAAGCCCGGTTGAGGTCTCCGCCGAAATTCTCGCGACCTTGCGTCAGCGCGCCGAAGATACGCTGGGCGATGAACTGGTCGGCGCCGTGATTACCGTGCCCGCCTACTTCGACGATGCGCAGCGCCAGGCCACCAAGGACGCCGCGCGTCTTGCCGGTCTCGATGTATTGCGTCTGCTTAACGAACCGACTGCCGCGGCTATTGCATACGGCCTCGATAGCGGAGCGGAAGGGACCTACGCCGTTTATGATCTCGGCGGCGGCACCTTCGACGTTTCGATCCTGAAGCTGACGCGCGGGGTTTTTGAAGTGCTGGCGACCGGCGGCGATTCGGCGCTGGGCGGAGATGATTTCGATCAGGCTTTGTATCGCCACGTCATCAGCCAAGCCGGGGTCGCGGTGAACCGTGTCGAGGACGTGCGTTTGCTGCTCGACCGCGTACGCGATGCCAAGGAAACCTTGTCGACTCAAACCCATGTCGAGGTGAAGGCGGAATTGGCCGATGGCACAACTTTGAGCGTGATGACGAGTGAAGCCGAGTTCTCCGAGCTATCGGCGACATTGGTGCAGCGTACCTTGGGCGCGACTAAAAAGGCCTTGCGCGACGCGAAGCTGACGGTGGCCGAGATTCAAGGCGTGGTGCTGGTCGGCGGCGCGACGCGCATGCCCGTCGTGCGGCGCGCGGTGGAGCAGTTTTTTGCTCAGCCGCCGCTGGCCGATATCGATCCTGATCAAGTGGTGGCCCTGGGCGCCGCGATTCAGGCCGACCTGCTGGCCGGCAACCGCCGTAGCGGCGACGCCAGCGACGACTGGTTATTGCTGGACGTGATCCCGTTGTCGCTGGGCGTCGAAACCATGGGCGGTCTGGTGGAAAAGATTATTCCGCGTAACTCGACGATTCCGGTGGCACGCGCTCAGGAATTCACCACCTTCAAGGATGGCCAGACTGCCATGGCGATCCATGTGATCCAGGGCGAGCGCGAACTGGTCAGCGATTGCCGTTCCTTGGCCCGCTTTGAGTTGCGCGGCATTCCGCCGATGACGGCAGGCGCCGCGCGAATCCGGGTCACTTATCAAGTCGATGCGGATGGCCTGTTGTCGGTTTCGGCGCGTGAAACCCATTCAGGGGTCGAAGCCTCGGTGGTGGTCAAGCCGTCTTATGGGCTGGCCGATGACGATGTGGCGCGCATGCTCGAAGAAAGTTTTACCACCGCCGAAGTCGATATGCGGGCTCGTGCTTTGCGCGAGCAACAGGTCGAAGCCGAACGTTTGCTGGAGGCCACCTTGGCCGCGCTGCAAGTCGACGGCGAGTTGCTCGATGCCGATGAACGCGGCGAAATCGATACCGCGCTGGCGGCCTTGCAGGCTATTGCCCACGGCGACAACGCCGACGCGATTGAAGCCGGGATTAAAATACTCGCGGCCGAAACCGACGAATTTGCCGCGCGCCGGATGAATAAAGGCATCCGGCGCGCCCTGACCGGCCGCAAGCTCGACGAAATTTGATTAAACCGGTGCGGCCCGGCCTCGGGGGCAATTCCCCCGAGGCCGGGCGGTGAGATTAGAATAAACAGACAAAGTATGGCGTTCCGGCTTGTATGGCCGGAGCTGCGATGCTCTTCCTTACAGAAAGCGAAAAGTTGATGCCACAAATCGTAGTATTACCTCATGTTGAATTGTGCCCGGACGGCATGGTGATCGACGTTGCAGTCGGCAAGAGCGTGTGCGATGCTCTGCTTGAGAACGGCGTCGAAATCGAGCATGCTTGCGAGAAGTCCTGCGCCTGCACCACCTGTCATGTGATAGTGCGCGAAGGTTTTGAGTTGCTCAAAAGCGCCGAAGACGACGAAGAAGATTTGCTGGACAAGGCATGGGGGCTGGAACCGACTTCCCGGCTGTCGTGTCAGATGATCGTGCCTGAAGGAGCGGAACTGGTGGTGGAAATTCCCAAATACACCATCAATCACGCCAAAGAAAGCCACTAGAAAGCAACTAGAAAGCCCGGAGGAGGACTGTCATGAAATGGACTGACACGACCGAGATCGCGATTGCGCTGACCGATACCTATCCTGACGTCGATCCGCAATATGTGCGCTTTACCGATTTGCATCGCTGGATTTGCGAACTCAAGGCGTTCGACGACGATCCTGCAAGATCGAACGAAAAAATTCTCGAAGCAATCCAGTCTGCCTGGATCGAAGATTCCGACTACTAAGCCGGGGCCGGTGCACTGACCCCCTCAGTGTGCCGCGCACGGATGCACGTATAGCTGCGCGCTTGAAGCGAGCCGGTTAGGCTTGTTCAGTGCTTACCGGCTGCCTGCCGTTGAATGTGACTGAAGTTGCGCGTTTGTCTTAAAGGCGCTGGGTAGCCTGATTTTGCGTTCTGTTTTGCGCTATCGTTTCCCTCCGATCATCCCATCAAGCTAACTTATGTCCAAACAATTGCGTACGCCGGAACGTATCTTTAATGTCGTCCTGTGGATTGTTGCGATTGCATTTGCCGCTTCACTGATCGGACTCGGTTCGCTGATAGAACAGGATTTGCCCACGGTTAATGCCAATATCACCTTGGAGTCTTATCTCGACGCCAATCAGACTCGTGCGATTGACCGGCAAATCGAGGTTTTGACCAAAAAACAGCAAGATGCCCAGGACGCAATAGAACGAGCCAACTTGCAACTCGATGCCGCTCGGACTAAATATCAGTCGGCCAAAGAGAGTTTCTCCAACTGGGTGACGACGCGGCAGACGACTCAGCAGCCGAACCAGGATACCGAACTGATCGCCCGGACCCGCGCGCTGGACGTGCTTAAAGCGCAGGCGGATGTGTTCCAGCAAACCGTCGAGCAAATCCAAAGTGAGGACCAACTCAATCGGAAAGCGATCGATACTCAGCGTCAGGCTCGCGTGGCGCTTGAGAATATCGCTCGGCTACCCTACGACAATGAACTGCGCCGCCAGGCCTTGAAGGTGTTCGGCATCCGTCTTGCCTTGACTCTGCCGCTCTTGCTGATTGCTGCGTGGTTGTTGATCAAGCGGCGCCGTTCAAGCTACTGGCCGTTTGTCTGGGGCTTCGGATTTTTTTCCGTGTTCGCTTTTTTTGTCGAACTGGTCCCTTATCTGCCCAGTTATGGCGGTTATGTCCGCTATATCGTCGCGATTGTCCTGACCTTGGTCGGCGGCCGTTACGTGATACTCAGCATGCAACGTTATCTGGAGCGGCAACGCCGGGCCGAGCAACAGGACGAGTCGTCGCGCCGCCGCTTGCTGACCTATGAGCACGCCTTGAAATGCAGCCATGCGGGTGTTTGTCCCGGTTGTGAGCGCAGCACCAAAATTCAGATGGGGCCGACCGTCGACAACTCAAGCTCGCCACGTTTCTGTATGCATTGCGGCATGACTTTGTTCGATGCGTGCAAAAAATGCGGCTCGGTTAAAAATGCATTCTTTCATTTTTGCCCCAGCTGCGGCGATACCAACTCGGGGGCGCAGCCTGAGGTTGCAGAGGCCGTATCGATGAGGTAACTGTGGCCGAGCCCTGCATTGCGGCAAGGCAAAACGCAAGATGCGACGGAGCGAATTTTACGCGTTGGCAAGCGATGATCCAAACCACGACCCGTAGTCCCAAGCGATGACCCTCAGCCCTATTCTGCCCTCGACTTACCTGGTTACGCCCGAGCCTGCCGCGGGTTTGCCATGTGCCGCTTTTATCGCACAGTTGGAACAGTCGTTGGATGCCGGTGTGCGTTTGGTGCAATTGCGAGCCAAGACCCTGAGCGAGCCACACTATCTCGCATTGGCCGAGGCGGTATTGGCCTGTTGCCATAAGCACGGGGCACGCTTGCTGCTGAACGCGCCGGCCAGCGTGGCATTGGCCTTGCGTGCCGATGGTGTGCATCTGACCAGCACTCGCCTGATGGCATGTCACATGCGGCCGTTGCCGAGCACTATGCTGGTTTCGGTGGCGTGCCACGATGCACAGCAAGTGCTGCATGCCAATCGGATGGGCGCGGATTTGATCACGGTGTCGCCGGTGTTGCCCACGGCCACTCATACCGAAGCGGCACCTTTGGGCTGGCCGCGTTTTGCTGCATTGGCCGCGCTCACCGAAATTCCGGTCTATGCGTTGGGTGGCATGAACCCGCAACACTTGGTGCAAGCGTGCGCCGCCGGGGCCCATGGAATTGCCGCGATCCGATCGTTATGGGGGGCGGCCGCGTCAATATAAGCATCTGCATGAGCCGCGGGCTCGCGATCCTGCTTGGAGTGTGTGGCCGATCTATGACGGGTCTATCACGGGTCTACGACTCACCTACGGCCCAAGAATGCCCGCGCCGCTTGGCGACCGATGGCGGGTATGCCGCCATCGGAATAGAGTGAGCGCAGGCAAGAGGCTTAAATCGACCCTTCAATTCCCGATTTCCCTACCCGAATGCGCTGCCCTTGCTGATAAGGCGGCGGATTTTTGTAGTTGAAATAACGGGTGTGTCCATCGTCGGTACGTACCCGTATCTGGTATTCGGCATCGCTGCGCAGGTGTTTTTCCACCGTATTGCCGGCGAAGCCGCCACCCACCGCGCCCAGCACGGTCATGGCCGCGCGGCCGCCGCCGGCGCCGAACTGATTGCCGACCAAACCGCCCGCCAATGCACCTCCCACGGCGCCCAGGCCGGTGCCTTGGCCTTCATGCTGGATTTCCTGGATCGAGACAATGGTGCCGCAACCGCGGCAACTTGCAGCCGGCGCAGGTGCATTCGCATAGCCGTTGTTGGCTGGTGCTTGCGCTGGGTTGGGCGCATATTGGCTGGAGTTGGCCGATGCGGACTGTGCGACCTGCGGCTGGCTTGATTGCGCGCCGGGTTGCTCGGTCTGCTGCGTTTGCGGTGCCGCCGACGCTGTGTTAGCGACGGGTGCCGGCGCTGCCGAGTCGGTTGCGCCCGGATTGGACACCAGTTGTGCCGACTGGCTCTGCCCGGTTTGTGAATTCGAGCTCGATGCCAGCGGCAGCAAACCGGTGACGGCCGCGACCGCGGTCAGGCTGGCGATAATGATCGCGACCGCGGCGACGGCCACCAGCGGGTGCAGGCGGTTGGGCGAGCGGGCGCCGGGGGGAGTAGGTGTAGCCATGATGATCCTTTGAATCCTGAGGTACTTAATGACCAAGTAAGACGGCGTAACACAGCACTTAGTTTCGGCGAAATCGGTGTCGTACACCGTTTCAATTTGTAACCCGAGGATGCCCAGGTCTTTTACCCGGCAGGTTTTCCACCTTTTTTCCCCGCTTAGTCTTCGCGACGCAGATGAGGGAACAGGATCACGTCGCGGATCGCCGGACTGTCGGTCAGCAACATCACCAAACGGTCGATGCCGATGCCACAACCGCCCGTCGGCGGCATGCCGTGTTCCAGGGCACGGATGTAGTCGGCGTCGTAATACATGGCTTCTTCGTCGCCGGCATCTTTTTGGTCGACTTGTTTGCGAAAGCGCGCCGCCTGATCCTCGGCATCATTCAACTCCGAGAAACCGTTGGCGATTTCGCGGCCGGTCATAAACAATTCGAAGCGTTCGGTGATGCCCGGCTGGGTGTCCGAGGCACGGGCCAGCGGCGATACTTCGACGGGATAGTCGATGATGTAGGTCGGTTCCCACAATTGCGCTTCGGCGGTTTCCTCGAACAAGGCCAGTTGCAGTGCGCCGGTTCCCGCATTGAGGAAGGCCGGCGCCGAGGTATCGACGCCGAAACCCTTTAATGCCTGGCGCAAGAAGGTCGCGTCGAGCAATTGCTCGGCGGTATATTGCGGCGCGTATTTCTGGATCGCTTGCGCGATGGTCAGGCGATGGAACGGTTGACTCAGGTCGAGGGCGCGGCCTTGGTACTCGATGGTCGCGGTGCCGCGTGCGTCGATGGCGGCCTGGCGTATCAATTTTTCGACGAAATCCATCAGCCAGACGTAATCGGTATACGCGGCGTAAAACTCCATCATGGTGAATTCTGGATTGTGCCGCGGCGAGACGCCTTCGTTGCGGAAATTGCGATTGATTTCGAAGACGCGCTCAAAGCCGCCGACGACCAGCCGCTTCAGGTACAACTCGGGCGCGATACGCAGGAACATCTGCATATCCAGCGCATTGTGATGGGTCTTGAACGGCTTGGCCGCGGCGCCGCCGGGAATCGCGTGCAGCATCGGCGTTTCGACTTCCATAAAGCTGGCGTCTTCCATATAGCGGCGAATCGATGAAACCGCTTTGGTGCGTGCGACAAAGGTGGCGCGGGTTTCAGCACTGACAATCAGGTCGACATAACGCTGGCGATAGCGTGTTTCCTGGTCCGACAAGCCGTGGAATTTGTCCGGCAGGGGGCGCAGCGATTTGGTCAACAGGCGCAAGCCGGTGCAACGTACCGACAGTTCGCCTTTATTGGTGCGAAATAGCACGCCGGTAGTGGCGACGATATCGCCCATATCCCATTTCTTGAAGGCGTCATAGACCTCGGCGCCGACATCGGCCGCCGTGATAAAGAATTGAATTTGCCCGCTGCCGTCCTGCACCGTGGCAAAACTGGCTTTGCCCATCACCCGCTTGAGCATCATGCGTCCGGCCACCGCGACTTGAGGCGCCAGCGCCTCGAGCTGTTCCTTGTCGGTTTCCGCGTATTGCTTTTGCAGGTCGGCCGCATGATGGGTCGGGCGAAAATCGTTGGGAAAGGCCGGCCCGAGTTCGCGCAAGGCTTTCAGCTTCTCGCGTCGCTCGGCGATGATTTGATTGGTATCGACGGCGGGCTCAGTAGCGGCTGCTGCTTGAGATTGGGCTTCGGCGTTATGGTCGGTCATGGTCTTGGGTCGTGTGTGTGCAGCTTGGATTGCGGCGTTCGCTGAAGCTCTCTGACAGGGCATCGAAGAGACCCGCGGGCACGTCATCCGGAGATTCGGATACAGCGCGCGGGGCGCTCGTTTTCGAGTCGGCCCCGCTTGTTGCATGCTTGTTACGTTGATACGGCGGTTTTAGCCGCCTTGCTTCAGATCCCTTGCTTCAGGCTGGCGCTGATGAAATCGTCCAGGTCGCCGTCCAGCACCGAACGTGTGTTGCTGATTTCAACGTTGGTGCGCAAGTCCTTGATCCGGCTCTGGTCCAGCACATAGGAGCGGATCTGGTGGCCCCAGCCCACATCGCTCTTGCTGGACTCCAGCTTATCCGCCTCGGCCTGACGTTTGCGCATTTCGAACTCATACAGGCGCGACTTCAGCATGGCCATCGCCTCGGCACGGTTACGGTGCTGCGAGCGATCGTTTTGGCACTGCACCACAATCCCGGTGGGCGCATGCGTCAAACGCACCGCCGAGTCGGTCTTGTTGATGTGCTGACCGCCCGCGCCCGAGGCACGGAAGGTGTCGACACGAATATCGGCCGGATTGATATCGACTTCAAACGAGTCGTCGATCTCGGGGGAGACAAACACCGACGAGAACGAAGTGTGGCGGCCGCCTGAGGAATCGAACGGCGACTTGCGCACCAGCCGGTGGATGCCGGTTTCGGTGCGCAGGAAGCCATAGGCATATTCGCCTTCGACCTTGATCGAGGCACTTTTGATTCCGGCGACATCGCCTGCCGACTCTTCGAGAATTTCCGTTTTAAAGCCTTTGCGTTCGCAATAACGTAAATACTGGCGCAACAGCATCGAGGCCCAGTCGCACGCTTCGGTACCGCCCGCGCCGGACTGGATATCGATAAAACAATTGTTCGGATCGGCCGGGTGACTGAACATCCGGCGAAATTCCATCTCGTCGACGCGCTTGGCTAATTCGGCGGCGTCGGCTTCGCACGCCAGCAAGGTGTCTTCGTCGGCTTCTTCGCGGCCCAGTTCGTAGAGATCTTGGGTGTCGCGCAAATCTTCGTCGAGTTTGGTCAGTGAGACCACCACGCCGTCCAGCAATTTCTTTTCACGGCCCAAACCTTGAGCACGTTTGGAATCGTTCCACACCAGCGGGTCTTCGAGTTCCTTATTGACTTCGATCAGGCGAGATTTCTTCGCATCGTAGTCAAAGATACCCCCGTAGTTCGCCTGCGCGCGTGCGCAGGTCGGCCAGCGTGGTACCGATCGCGTTGAGTTGTTCTGCTTCCATGTCGATCGACCCTATTCGTAATTTGGTAATTTGATTAATTCGGAAAGCGTGAATTATAGCCGATCAGCCCCAGGCCAGGCAGGCCCGTCGGCGTATGCGTCACAGAATTTCGCCGGGCCCCGCGTTGCCGCTTGGATGGGGCCGGAAGACGTGGCGCACGGTTCCCGTTTGAATTGTCGGCGGAGCCCTAAGTTTGGGCTCCGGTAGTGATGGTCCCGCGCACTCGAAGCCGATTGTTCGCATGCATCGAGTCCGATTTTCGCTCAAGCACGTGGGGTAATTATGGGGTGGCCGGATGATAATATTTATATAAATCAGCGTTCGCGATAAACGGATTTCATTTCATCGGGATGCCTCCCCAGGGCGGCATCGACACGCAGGGTGACGTTTGAAATTGGGTTGCCCGGAGCATTTATAGGGGATTGAAAATGATCGATCATATCGGTATTGCTGTGAGCAACTATGAGTGTTCAAAGCAATTTTATATCAAGGCATTAAAACCAATTGGTTATGAATTATTAATGGAAGTGGAGGGATTTTCTGGGTTTGGCTCAAAAGACGCGAATGGTGCAATTGCAACCTTTTGGTTGCACGAAGAAAAAGAAAAAATAATGAAGGGGATGCATATTGCGTTTTCCGCCGCTGACAGGAAAATGGTTGATGAATTTTATCGTGCTGCCATCAATGAAAATGCTTTAGATAATGGGAAGCCGGGTATTCGCGAAATCTATCACCCGAATTACTATGCGGCATATGTGCTCGATCCTGATGGATACAACATCGAAGCAGTTTGTCATCGGCCTTAGCGTACTTTAATTTCTCATTTTTTCGTCAGACGTTCCCATTTATGTGGTCCGTCGTATCGGCAAACGCCTCAAGGCATGGAATAAATCCATTTACTACGTGGTGAAATGGACCTTGTTCGGCGGGATTGCGTTTGCCGTGTTTTGGCGTTAACCCAATGCGTGCTCGATGATCAACTGCACCCGGGCGGCGCCGTTCCAGGTGTCGCTCGTCAGCCGGTAGGCAAAAAAAGCACGCGGCGGCAAGGGGTCGGTATGGTTGAACCAGATCGCCTGAAACCGCTCGCGGCCGCGCATCAATTGCAATTTCAGGTGTTTGTCTTTGACCAGCGATTGGCTGGCGATATCAAATTCCCCGGAAAAGACCGGTGCCGGAAAACCTTGACCCCAGACCGCGCGGTCCATCAGTTCGACAAATTGCGGCGTGAAATAAGCATCTTCCAGTTCGCCGTCGGTTTCGATGATGCGCGCCAGCGAGTCGGGTCCGAGCAAAGTCTGGCCGACGCTCTCGAAGGCCTGGGTGAACAGGGCGACGTCGCAGCCCTTGATGGTAAGGCCGGCGGCCATGGCGTGACCGCCGAATTTCAGCAGTAGTCCCGGGTGTTGCTTGGACACCAGGTCGAGGGCGTCGCGCAAGTGAAAACCTGGAATCGAACGGCCGGAACCCTTGACGATCTCGCCTGTTTCATCGGCCGGGGCCAAGGTGAAAGCCGGACGGAAAAACTTCTCCTTCAAGCGCGAGGCCACAATGCCGATCACCCCCTGATGCCAGCCGGGATTAAACAAGGTAATAGTCGCGCCGCCGGCTGGGTCGATCTCGGCCAGACTGGCCAAGGCTTCCTGTTGCATCCCGGCCTCGATTTCACGGCGTTCCCGATTCATGGTGTCAAGCTGCTGGGCCAAGGCCCAGGCGCGGCCAGGGTCATCGGTGGTGAGGCATTCGATGCCCAGGGACATATCGGCCAGGCGGCCGGCCGCGTTCAAGCGCGGTCCCAGGGCAAAACCCAGGTCGAAGCCCGAAGCGCTGCGCGCGTCGCGGGCAGCGGCGCGAAACAAGGCGGCGATGCCGGCTTGCATGCGCCCCGAACGAATTCGGTTGAGGCCTTGAGCAACCAGCACGCGATTGTTCGCATCCAGCTTGACCACGTCGGCCACGGTACCGAGTGCAACCAGGTCGAGCAGGCCGTCCAGGCGCGGTTCCGGCGTTTCGGCAAATGCCCCGCGTGCGCGTAATTCGGCGCGCAGGGCGAGCAGCACGTAAAACATCACGCCCACCCCGGCCAGGTTTTTGCTCGGGAACGGGCAGCCGGGCTGGTTCGGGTTGACGATGGCGTCGGCTTGCGGCAGCGTCTCGCCGGGCAAATGGTGGTCGGTCACCAGCACCGCAATGCCGAGAGCATTGGCGGCGGCCACACCTTCGACGCTGGCAATGCCGTTATCCACGGTAATCAGCAGGTCGGGCTCGCGCGTGTGCGCCAGGGCGACGATCTCCGGGGTCAGGCCATAACCGTATTCAAAGCGGTTGGGCACCAGGTAATCCACTTGCGCGCCGAACATGCGCAGGCCGCGTACCGCGACCGCGCAGGCGGTGGCGCCGTCGCAGTCGTAGTCGGCCACCACCAGCATCCGGCTTTCCGCTTCCAGCGCGTCGGCCAGCAGCAGCGCGGCTTCCTCGATGCCTTTGAGCATGGTCGGCGGCAGCAAGCGGGCCAGGGTGGTTTCGATTTCGTCGGTGTGGCGCACGCCGCGCGCCGCGTAAAGACGCGCCATGACGGGGTGTAAGCCCTGGGCCATCAGCGCTTCGGTATCGACGGGTGCGGTCTTGCGGGTCTTGATTTCAGTCATTCGGAGAGGATCGAGGCAAAGGTGCGGCGGCGCCAGAATTTACGCAAGTCCGCGCGCGTGGTGTCAAGTGTCGCAAAACTGGTTTCGCCGCACAGTGTCAATGTCACCGCATCCAGCGTGCCCTGCGCAAGCGCCGCCAGCGCCGGTGCCAGCCAGTCGCGCTCCAGCGCGCTCAGCGCCTCGCGCCAGGCGTACCAGTCTTGATGTAAAAACGGCATGGTCAGGCTATCGAATTGCAGCAGGGCGGTAGCGCGAGCGGTCCCGGTATTGGGCGGCTCGCAATCGGTTTGCAATGCGGCAGCCAAGTTGGGCGGCAACGCCGCACCGCCTGCCTGGCTTGCCAGCGCCAGCCCGCGCGCCGCCGGGGCATTGCTGAATACTTGCGCAAAGGGGCGTTTGAGCGGCGCCAGCGCGCCCTGGCTATGGAGCCAGATCGAATTGGCGCTGAGCTGTCCGCGTTGTTCGCGGGCTTCGTTGACCGGATGTTCGAACCAGGCCATCTGCACTTCATTTTGCAGTTTCATCCAGAACGGCGAGCGGCGCGAGCCGTTGCCGGTGGGGTTGTCGGTGGTCTGCGGCAGCCAGATTTCGACGCTGCGGCCGCTGGCGCGCAGCGGCGAGGCGCTGACCAAACCGCCCATCGCCGCGCCGCTGATATACCAGCGCAAGGGGTTGGGCGCGGCCAAGGTCAGGCCCAGTTCTTCCACTAGCGGCCGGGCTTCAGCGAGCAGGCGGGCGGCTTCATCGGGTTGCAGCGCCAGGGCATCGGGGTCGATCAGCACCAGATGATCGCGCGCGATCTGAATGTGCACCGGCTCGATACAGGCCCAGGTGGCGGTGCCCGGCGTGCCGCCGTCAGCCAGCAGCATGTGCGCGGCCAGCGGTGCTTCGTCGGCACCGGCGGGGGCGGCTGAGCTGTCTGCCAAGCCGAATTCCCGCGCCAGCCAGCGTTCGTGCGGCAGGGTGCGCTGGAAATCTTCGCCGGCCTCGCGTTCGACCAGGCTGGCGCGTTGCAGCAACTTTTCCAGCGCGATTAGCTCCAAGTCCCGTAGCAGTACAGAAGCATTGGCGCTCGCAGGAATCGCGAAGGGGATCAGCAGGTGGAGTCGTTTGGCGTGCATAGTGGGTCGCATTGTATGGCAAACTTCGCGTGGAGCCGATAACGAGTCGATAAGTAGCGGATAAGTACGGCGTCGCATGAATGCGGTAGTACCGCGACAAGATTTGCGAGAGACCTTGATTTCACTGGGTTTTTCGCCAAAAAGCGCAATCAGGCCGCGCCCTGGGCACGGCCATATAGTTAAAAAAAGGATACGCTTGAAACTCCCGTATGAGTGGCAGATAGGCTGGCGCTACACGCGCGCCGGCAAACGAAGCTCGGGCAACGGCTTCATTTCGTTTATTTCCTTGATCTCGATGGCGGGCATTGCCCTGGGCGTCGCGGCGCTGATTGTGGTGTTATCCGTGATGAACGGTTTTCAGCGCGATGTGCGCGACCGCATGCTGTCGGTGCTGGCCCACGTGGAAATTTTTTCGCCCCAGGGCGCGCTGCCCAACTGGCAGCAAACCGCCAAAGAGGCGCTGCTCAACCCGCAGGTGCTGGCGGCCGCGCCTTATGTCGAAGCGCAGGCTCTGCTGACGCGCAACGACGCCGTCAGCGGCGTGCTGCTGCGCGGCGTCGAGCCGGCGTTGGAGTCGCACGTGTCGGATATTGCCGCCGATATGAAATCGGGCCAACTGGCTGACTTGAAACCCGGCGAGTTCGGTATTGTGCTGGGCGGCGACCTGGCGGCCAACCTCGGCGTGACCACGGGCGACAAAATCACCCTGGTGGCGCCGCAAGGCACCATTACCCCGGCTGGTATGCTGCCGCGCTTGAAGCAATTCACCGTCACCGGCGTGTTTGAGTCGGGACATTATGAATACGATAGCTCGCTCGCCTTGATCGACATGACCGACGCGGAAGCCTTGTTTCGCATGAGTGCGCCCACGGGGGTGCGGTTGCGCCTGAAAGACATGCAACTGGCGCCGCAAGTGGCGAAGGAGCTGTCGCATACGCTCAGCGGCGATCTTTATATCCGCGACTGGACCCAGCAAAACAAAACCTGGTTTTCGGCGGTGCAGATCGAAAAACGCATGATGTTTATCATCTTGGCGCTGATTATTGCCGTGGCGGCATTTAACCTGGTTTCATCGCTGGTGATGACGGTCACCGATAAACAGGCCGATATCGCCATTTTGCGCACGCTGGGCGCGCAACCGGGCTCGATCATGAAAATTTTTGTGATCCAGGGGGTGACCATCGGTTTATTCGGCACCTTGCTGGGGGTGGCGCTGGGTTCGCTGATCGCCGCCGAAATTCCAGTGGTGGTGCCGATGATCGAGCATCTGCTCGGCATCCAGTTTTTGCCGCCCAGTGTTTATTTCATCAATGAATTGCCATCCGATCTTGAGGCTGGCGATGTGTTACGGATCGGTCTCATGGCCTTCGTTTTATCCTCGCTCGCCACCCTGTATCCAAGCTGGCGCGCGGCAAAAGTCCGCCCGGCGGAGGCGCTGCGTTATGAGTAATTTAATGCGGAATAAGCCAGAGCGCGAAGTGGTATTGCATGCCTCGGGCGTGACCAAAACCTTTACCCAGGGACGCAGCACGCTGGACGTGCTGCGTGGGGCGCAACTGTCGGTCTATCGGGGCGAAAAGCTGGCGATTGTCGGGGCCTCGGGTTCGGGTAAAAGTACTTTGCTGCATGTGCTGGGCGGGCTTGACGAACCGAGTGCGGGCAGCGTGGTGCTGCTGGGTAAGCCCTTCACCGCCCTGGCCGAACGCGAACGTAACGAATTGCGCAATCGGGCCTTGGGTTTTGTGTATCAGTTTCATCATTTGCTGCCTGAGTTCACCGCGCTCGATAACGTCGCGATGCCGCTGCGTATCCGCCGCATGACCACCGAGGCAGCCCGGGCCACCGCCGGGGCCATGCTCGAACGCGTCGGGATGTCGGCGCGGGCGCAACATCGCCCGTCCGAACTGTCGGGCGGCGAACGGCAGCGGGTCGCGGTGGCACGGGCACTGGTGACCGAACCGGCGTGTGTGCTGGCCGATGAGCCGACCGGCAATCTCGATTCAGCGACGGCCGCAACCGTGTTCAAGCTGATGCTGGAACTGAGCGAGACCATGAATACCAGTTTTGTGATCGTCACCCATGACACCGCGTTGGCCGCCCGCTGCGACCGCGTGGTCAGACTGGCCGATGGGCAATTGACCGAAGAGCTTCAGGTAGTGGACTGAGCTTGTAAGGTGAGGTTGTGAACTGAAGTGGTGAACCGAGATGCCGTGGATCGATACGCACTGCCATTTTGACGCTTCCGAGTTCGATGCGGACCGCGATCAATTGGCGCTGTCGGCGATGGAGCTTGGAGTGTCGCGTATCGTGATACCCGGTGTTGAAGCCGCCAACTTCGACCGGGTGCGCGCTCTGGCGCGGCGGATTCCCGGCGGCGCTTACGCGTTGGGCATCCATCCGCTGTACACGCCGCGCGCGACCGAAGCGGATTTGCTCAGTTTGCGCACGCAGGTCGAGGCGGCGCTGGCCGATCCGCGGTTTATCGGTATCGGCGAAATCGGTCTCGATTACTTTGTTGAGCTCGACGAAGCGCGCCAGCAACATTTTTTTGTCGAACAGCTGCGTATCGCGCGGGACTTTGACCTGCCGGCTATCTGCCATGTGCGCAAATCCCAGGATCAAGTATTGAAAGGGCTGCGCCGGATGGGCGTGAACCTGGGTATCGCCCATGCGTTTAACGGTAGTTTTCAGCAAGCCGAAGCGTTTATCAAACAAGGTTTCCGTTTGGGCTTTGGCGGTAACCTGACCTTCGATCGCGCCCGGCAAATTCGCCGTCTGGCGCAGCAATTGCCGCTCGAAGCCATTGTGGTCGAGACCGATGCGCCCGATATCGCACCCTCCTGGCTTTATCGGCAGCGCAACGATCCGACGCAACTGGTCGGGATCGGCGAGGCGCTTGCCGCATTACGCGAGCAAAGCGCCGAACACATTGCTCTATGCACTACGGCCAATGCGCATCTCGCGCTGCCTCGGCTGCATCTTTCCCCGGCATAATTCCAGCAACGATTGAGTGTCCTGTTGCGGCACTTGTTTGATGAATGAAATTGTCCATTTGGCCGTTGCCGCAAAGCCAAATGGGGCGATTTGATCTCGAACGGATTGGCGCGACAGGATACTTGCTTTGAATCGGATTCGTGCCGCTTGCACCGGCCGCGTGAGCGGGCTTGCCTGCCGCTTGCGGAGTCGTCTGCCGTTTGGCGCTAGCCGCCAGCGGTTTGACGTTTTAGCGAACGGTGCGGGGGAGGCAGGCGATGGTGAAGCGGGTGCTCTTTGCTTTTGCTTTGGGCGCATGGTGTTTGCAGCAGTGTGCGAACTTGCCTGCGCTGACCCTATGCGCCGGACTGGCGATGCCGGCAGTGCTGAGTGTGGCCGGTTTGGCGCTAGCCTGCCGCTGGACCGGAGCGCACGGATATGGGCCGTGGCCGCGCTTGCTGCTGCCGTGCGCCATCCTGGCTCTGGCGTTGAGCGCCGGCTTCGGCTGGTCTGCCTGGCGCGCCGAACGGCGTTTACAACTTGGCTTGCCGCACAACTTGGAACAACGCGACCTGATCGTCAGCGGTGTGGTCAGGGGGCTGCCCGAATCGTTCGATTACGGCACGCGGTTCGTGTTTCAGATTATCCGTTATGAGCCACTCGTAGCGCCGCATGGAACGGTTCGGCAATCCCGCGGCGCGGCCGGCCGGGATGCGCCCACTGCGCCCGCGCCAGCGCTCAAACTGCCGCCCGATTTGCCGCAGACCGTATTGCTGACTTGGTATCTGCCGTCGCGGCCGGCGCAACCCACACAGCCGGCCGGCGGGCCGCAAGCGCGGCCTTTGGCAGCACGGCAGCCGCCCGAGCTTGAGGCGGGGCAACGCTGGCGTTTGGCCGTGCGGCTTATCCGGCCGCACGGCAATGCCAATGAATTCGGCTCCGACCGTGAACGCTGGATGTTGGAGCGTGATCTGCGGGCGAGCGGTACGGTGCAGTCGAATGCACCGTCCGAACTGCTAGGGTACGCACGCGGCTGGCAGTTGAATGCGCTGCTCGATGCGGTGGATCGTTGGCGCGGCCGCCTGCGGCAGCGCATCGAAACCGTGCTGGCGGGGGCGGCGCACGCCGGGGTTGTGGTGGCGCTGGCGACCGGCGCGCAAGCGGCCATTTCAGCGCAGGACTGGCAGCGGTTTACCCAGACCGGTACCAATCATCTGGTGGCGATTTCCGGTTTGCATGTTTCGTTGGTGGCCGGCCTATGTGCCTGGCTGGCCGGTTGGTTCTGGCGCAACGCGGCGCGGCTCGGACTGCCGCTGCCTTTGTTGTTGCCGGCACAGTATGTGGCGGCGCTGGCCGGGGTGGCGGCCGCGGGGGCTTATATCGCACTGGCCGGCTTCGGCGTGCCGGCTCAACGTGCCTGGTGGATGCTGTTGGTGGCCGCGCTGGCGTTGATCAGCGGGCGCAATACCGGTGTCGCAACCATCTTGGCCTGGGCCTTGGGCTGGGTGGTGTTGATCGATCCATGGGCGGTGGCGTCGCCCGGCCTTGCTCTGTCGTTCAGCGCTGTGGCTGCGGTATTGCTGGTCGCAAGCAGTCAGCGCCGAGAGGTGTTGCCGGCCTCGCCCAGTCGCTTGTTGAATAGTCCAATGAGCAGTTCAGTGAGTCGCTCAATAAACCAAATCGGCGGCTGGTTGGCGCGTGCCTGGCGACATTTGAATGCCGCGCTGCGTTTGCATTGGGCCGTCACGGTCGCGCTGCTGCCATTGAGCATTGCGTGGTTTTCACAGGTGCCGTTGGCTGGGGTGCCGGCCAATTTGGTGGCGATCCCCTGGGTCAGTTTGCTGGTGACGCCGCTGGTGTTGCTGGGCGTACTGCTCCCGGCACCGCTGGACGCCTGGGCTTACCGTGGCGCGCACCAATTGTTGAGCTGGCTGAGTATTTATTTCGACGGCTTGATGCGTTTGCCCTGGGTGGTATGGCACGTGCCTACGCCGGACCCGCCGGCCTTTTTGCTCGCGCTGGCCGGGGTAGGGTGGTGGTTGATGCCGCGCGGCTGGCCACTGCGGCGTTACGGCTTGATCCTGCTCGGACCTTTGCTCTGGCCCTGTCGCGTTGAGCCGGCACCGGGCGAATTCAGAGTGACGGTGCTGGATGTGGGGCAAGGCGGATCGACCTTGATCGAAACCGCGACCCATCGCATGCTGTTTGATGCGGGGCCCGGCCCCGAATCCACCGATGCCGGGCAGCGCGTGGTATTGCCTTTTTTACAAGCGCATGGCATCGCCAAGTTGGACCTATTGATGATCAGTCACGGCGACAGCGACCACGCGGGCGGCGCGGCGGCGGTGCTGGGCGGCGTTCGGGTGGCCCGTGTGCGAGCTTCGGTGCCGCCCGGGCAACGTTTGTGGCAGCAAGTGCAAGCGGCGGGCGTCGCCGATCAGGGGGTGTGCCTGGCCGGTACGCGCTGGACCTGGGATGCGGTGAATTTTGAGGTGCTGTGGCCGGTGAGCCAACCGGATCCGGCGGCGCCCAACCAGACCGCCTGCGTCTTGCGCGTTTCAAATCGAGGGCCAAGCGGCGCGCATGCGGTGTTGCTGACGGCCGACATCGAAGCCGCCGCGGAGCAGGCGCTGACCGACCGGATGGCGGCACTTGAGCCCGGTGGGCTTGCCGCCGAGGTGGTGCTGGCACCGCACCACGGCAGCAAGACATCTTCTAGTGGGTTTATTCTGGAGGCGATTATGCCGCGCGAGGTGGTGTTTCAGGTAGGCTATCTGAACCGCTTTCACCATCCGCATCCCAGCGTGGTCGAGCGGTACCGCGCGCTCGGCGCGTCGCTGTTTCGCAGCGACGCCGATGGCGAAGTGCGTTTCGAAACTCGGGGCGCACGGCTTGATGCCATGCGCTACCGGGTCCGGCATCGGCGCTATTGGATGGGGCGCTAATAAAAATTTCATCTACGGCCCGGCGCATGGGTTTAAGGTTTTGCCTGGATGCTGGGCGTTATCAGGCTGCATTTCCTGGCTGCATTTTCCACCGCCGCGCCGGTTGCCGCCTTTTTTGTCGCCTTGTTTGCCGCCCTATGTGCCGCCATAGGTATTGGCGCGTCGCCACGTAATCCGCAATTCGCAGGCCCTTGGGGGTAGTCATTGAAAGACATCATTCATTTTTCGCACGCGAATGGATTTCCTGCCTCAACGTATCGCACCATTTTCGCCGAGCTATCCGACCGGTATGAAGTGCGCGCTATCGAACGTTATGGCCACGATCCGAAATTTCCCGTGACGCGCGATTGGCCGCATCTGGTCGAGCAGCTCCTGGCCTCGATCGAGGCCGGCTATGAACGTCCGGTCTGGCTGGTGGGCCATTCCCTGGGCGGTTATCTGAGCCTGATGGCGGCACTGAAAAAACCGCACTGGGTGAAAGGCGTGGTGATGCTCGACGCACCGGTGATTGCCGGCTGGCGCAGCAGCGTCTTGCGCGCGAGCCAATGGACGGGGTTGGACGAAGGGCTGTCGGCGGCCGCGGTGACTAAAAAGCGGCGCACCCACTGGGCCAGCCGCGACGAGGTCTGGCGGCATTTTGTCGAAAAACCGGCATTTGCCCGCTGGGATGAGCGCATGCTGGCCGACTATATCGATCATGGTACGGTTGCCGCTGCCCAAGGCGGTCTGGAATTGGCGTTTAATCGCGAGATCGAATATCGCATTTATAGAACCTTGCCGCATACCGTGGGCGCCCGGGTTGGCTCCGGCGTGCCGGTGCCGGTGGGTTTTCTGGGCGGATCCCGCTCGCGTGAAGTGCGTGCCATCGGGCTGGACGCCACCCGGCGCATCATCGGCGACCATCTGCTCTGGCTCGACGGCGGTCACCTGTTTCCCATGGAGCGGCCGCTCGAAACCGCGCGTGCCTTGCAGGAGATGCTGCACGGGCTGGTGCCGGTCGCCTGATCCGTGGGGGCAGTGCGGCGGCCGGGGGCCGACCCCGGTCATCGGCATGAGCCGCGCCGGATCGCCGAGCGGCCCGTTTGCCGGGGGCTGGCGGCTATTTTTGCAGAGCGGCAAGAAGGGTTTTCCAGCAAGCGGCGCGGCGTCAAGTAAAAAATCTGCATACTTATCGCGCCTGGGAGCTAAAGCTGCGGCTCGTCTTACGGTATAATCCGGCTTTCTCGCGAACACTCCAGCGATGACCAAATATGTATTCGTCACTGGCGGCGTAGTCTCTTCCCTGGGTAAGGGAATTGCCGCCGCCTCACTGGCCGCCATTCTAGAATCGCGCGGCCTGAAAGTTACTCTCCTCAAACTCGATCCGTACATCAACGTCGACCCCGGCACGATGAGTCCTTTCCAGCACGGAGAGGTATTTGTCACCGAGGATGGCGCTGAAACCGATCTTGACCTGGGTCACTACGAGCGCTTCATCAGCACCAAGATGCGCAAGGCCAACAACTTCACGACTGGCCAGATTTACGAATCGGTAATCCGCAAGGAACGCCGCGGCGAATATCTGGGCAAGACCGTGCAGGTGATCCCGCACATTACCAACGAAATCCAGGCTTTTGTCGAGCGAGGCGCGTCGCTGGCGACCTCCGGCGAACCGGATGTGGCGATCGTCGAAATCGGCGGAACCGTGGGCGACATCGAGTCGCTGCCGTTCCTCGAAGCGGCGCGGCAGATGAGCTTGCGTCTCGGGCGCAATCATTGCTGCTTTGTGCATTTGACCCTGGTGCCGTACATCACCACCGCGGGCGAACTGAAAACCAAGCCGACCCAGCACAGCGTGCAAAAGCTTCGCGAAATCGGGATTTTGCCGCATGCCTTGCTGTGCCGCGCCGATCGACCGATTCCGGACGACGAGCGGGCGAAAATCTCGATGTTCTCGAACGTGCCTCAGGACGCCGTAATTTCGGTCTGGGATGCGGACAGCATCTATAAGATTCCGCAAATGTTGCATGACCAGGGCCTGGACGCAATTATTTGCGAAGAGCTCAAGCTCACGCCGAAGCCGGCCGATTTGTCGGTCTGGAACAAGCTGGTGTATGCCATCGAAAATCCGCTTAACGAAGTCACTATCGGCATGGTCGGCAAATATGTCGAACTGACCGAATCGTACAAATCGTTGATCGAAGCCTTGAAACATGCCTCGATCCACACGCTGACCAAGGTCAATATCGAATACCTCGACTCCGAGGAAATCGAGAAAAACGGCCCGGGCGCGCTGGCCCATCTCGATGGCGTGCTGGTGCCGGGCGGTTTCGGCCGGCGCGGTACCGAAGGCAAGATCGAGGCGATTCGTTATGCCCGTGAAGCCAAAGTCCCCTACCTGGGTATCTGTCTCGGCATGCAACTGGCCGTGATCGAGTTTGCCCGTCACGTGGCCGGGCTTGCGCGTGCCAACAGCACGGAATTCGAGCCGGCCACGCCGAATCCGGTGGTGGCGCTGATTACCGAATGGTATGACCGCGACGGCCGGGTCGAACAGCGCAGCGAACATTCGGATCTGGGCGGCACCATGCGCCTGGGTTCGCAAAAGTGCCCGGTCAAACCCGGCACCAAGGCTGAACAGATCTATGGCGCCGAAGTGAATGAACGCCATCGTCATCGCTACGAAGTGAACAACCGCTTTGTGCCCAAGCTTGAAGAAAACGGCATGATCATCAGCGCGCGTACGCCGAGCGAAGATTTGCCCGAAATGATGGAGTTGTCGGATGCCTTGCACCCGTGGTTTGTCGGCGTGCAGTTCCACCCGGAATTCACCTCGACACCGCGTGACGGACATCCTTTGTTTACCTCCTTTATCGACGCTGCGCTCAAGCACCATCAAGGGCTGCAGCCGGCGGCTGAAGTTAGCCAGCAAGGTAGCCAGAACCTTGCCACCGGGAGCTGAGCCATGAAACTATGCGATTTTGAAGTCGGTCTTGATCAGCCGTTTTTCCTGATCGCGGGTACCTGCGTGATCGAGTCCGAACAAATGGCGCTCGATACCGCGGGGACGCTGAAGGAAATCTGCGCCACGCTGGGTGTGCCGTTTATTTACAAGTCTTCGTACGACAAGGCCAACCGCAGCTCGGGTTCGACCTATCGCGGTTTGGGACGCAGCGAAGGCTTGCGCATCCTGTCCGAAGTGCGGCGCCAGATCGGCGTGCCGGTATTGACCGACGTGCATGCCGAAGATGAAATCGAAGAGGTCGCAGCGGTGGTCGACGTGCTGCAGACGCCGGCGTTTTTGTGCCGCCAAACCGATTTTATCCACGCTTGCGCGCGCTCGGGCAAGCCGGTCAATATCAAGAAAGGGCAGTTTCTGGCCCCGCACGATATGATCAACGTGATCAACAAGGCTCGCGCCGCAGCGCGTGAAGCGGGTTTGTCGGAAGATCGCTTCTTCGCCTGTGAACGCGGTGTTTCGTTTGGTTATAACAACCTGGTTTCGGACATGCGCTCTTTGGCGATCATGCGCGAGACCGGTGCTCCGGTGGTGTTCGATGCCACTCATTCGGTGCAGTTGCCGGGTGGCCAGGGCACGAGTTCCGGCGGTCAGCGCGAGTTCGTTCCGGTCCTGGCCCGCGCCGCGGTTGCGACGGGGGTGGCGGGCTTGTTTATGGAAACCCATCCGGATCCGGCCAAAGCCAAATCGGACGGCCCGAACGCGGTTCCGTTGCACCGCATGAAAGAGCTGCTGCAAACACTGACAGCGCTCGACCGGGTGGTCAAAAGCCAGCAGTTCCTCGAGAACGATTTCAACTAAGCATCGCCCGTGGCGAAACCGGCGATCCCGGTATTCGCCGCAGGCGCCGCGTCCTGCAAGAAACGGTTCGTCGCAGCATCGGGACGCGGCCATAAACGGATAAAGCACGGTGCAGATGTCGTCGCTTTATCCGCCGCAGTGACCAGCAATTGCAAGTGACATAGCAGGGCATTTATCGTCGCGCGGACCTCTGCCGGCGGGCTACATGGCTTAGCTTGGCCCCGAGCCCCCGACCCAGAGCCGGGATCGCTCCCGCCGCCGGCTTGGCACCCACAGTACCGGATCATTTGTTTTCAATTGAGGAAATCATGAGTGCAATCGTTGATATCATCGGCCGCGAAATCCTGGATTCACGCGGTAACCCCACCGTAGAATGCGACGTCCTGCTGGAATCCGGCACGATGGGCCGCGCCGCGGTACCGTCGGGCGCATCGACCGGTTCGCGCGAAGCGATCGAGCTGCGCGACGGCGACGCCAGCCGCTACGGCGGCAAGGGTGTGCTGCAAGCAGTGGAACACATCAATACCGAAATCTCGGAAGCCATCATGGGTCTGGATGCTTCGGAACAGGCTTTCCTCGACCGTACCCTGATCGAACTGGACGGCACCGATAACAAGGCGCGTTTGGGCGCCAACGCCATGCTCGCGGTGTCGATGGCGGTAGCCAAGGCTGCCGCTGAAGAAGCCGGCCTGCCGCTGTATCGCTACTTCGGCGGTGCCGGTGCGATGCAAATGCCTGTGCCGATGATGAACATCGTTAACGGCGGCGCACATGCCAACAACAGCCTGGATATCCAGGAATTCATGATTATGCCGGTGAGCCAGCCGTCATTCCGTGAAGCACTGCGTTGCGGCGCGGAAGTTTTCCATGCGCTGAAGAAGATTCTGTCGGACCGCGGCTTGAGCACGTCGGTCGGTGACGAAGGTGGTTTTGCGCCGAATTTCAGCAGCAACGAAGAATGCCTGTCGACCGTGATGCAAGCGATCGAAAAAGCCGGCTATCGCGCCGGTGAAGACGTGTTGCTGGCACTTGACTGCGCTGCCAGCGAATTTTATCGCGACGGTAAATATCAATTGTCCGGTGAAGGTTTGCAACTCTCGTCGGGCGAATTTACCGATTATCTCAGCACCCTGGCCGACAAATTCCCCATCGTCTCGATTGAAGATGGGATGGCGGAAGCCGATTGGGATGGCTGGAAGACCCTGACCGACAAACTGGGCAAAAAAATCCAATTGGTCGGCGACGATATTTTCGTCACCAATACGCGCATCCTGAAAGAAGGTATTGAGCGTGGCGTAGCCAACTCGATCCTGATCAAGATCAACCAGATCGGCACCTTGACCGAAACCTTCGCCGCCATGGAAATGGCCAAGCGCGCAGGTTACACCTCGGTGGTGTCGCATCGCTCGGGCGAAACCGAAGATTCGACGATTGCCGATATCGCGGTGGGTTTGAACGCCGGTCAGATCAAAACGGGTTCGCTGTCGCGCAGCGACCGTATCTCGAAGTACAACCAGTTGCTGCGTATCGAAGAGGACTTGGGCGATATCGCCAGCTACCCGGGCCGTTCGGCATTCTTTAATCTGCGTTAATCTTCGGCTTTAAGGCTAGCGGCCGCACCTGCTCGCATCAAGCGGTCAGGCGCGGCCGGTTTGCAAATCCAAGCTATCCAATGAAGGCTACACGGCGAATGCGATGCGGCTGGTGACTGTCGTTCTGATCGTCCTCCTGGGACTGATCCAGTACCCGTTATGGTGGGGGCACGGCGGCTGGCTGCGGGTGCAGGATCTCCAGCGTCAACTGGCTGAGCAAAAACAAAATAATGCCGACCTGAAGCAGCGTAACGACAGGCTGGCAGGCGAGGTGCAGGATCTGGAGCAGGGCACGGACGCCAGTGAAGAGCGGGCTCGCTATGAGCTGGGCATGATCAAAAGCAGTGAGATCTTCGTCCAGTTTGTCGCGCCCAATCAGCCGATTCCGAATAACCAGGCCGCCTTGGCTTTACCGGCGTCGTCCACCCGCGGGCAGATGTCGACTTCGGCGCTCGCCGTGGTGCCGGAGCCGGCGATACGTACGCGCCCGCCCAAGACGGTCAAGGCCAGCGTCAAACATGGCAAGACCCCGCCTGCGCATCAGGTAAAAAAATAATCCGAGAAAAGCCCTATGCAGGTTGACGGTCCAGCACTTGACGCCCAAGTCGAATGCGAACAGATACTGCGCAGCGTGCCGCAATGGTTTGGCATTGAGGATTCGCGGCTGATGTATGCGCGAGACACTGCCACGCTGCCGACGTTTTTACTGCGTGACGGTGAGCGTGCGCTAGGCTTTATTTCCCTGCGCGCTCATTTCCCGCATGCCTGGGAAATCCATTGTGTCGCAATCCACGCGGAGGCACGTCGTCAGGGTTTGGGCAAAACCTTGCTGGCGCATGCGGAGCAATGGCTGAAAGCGCAGGGTGCCTGGTTGTTGCAGGTCAAGACCATCGCCGCAAGCAGCCCGAATCCGCATTATGCGCAAACGCGAGTTTTCTACGAACGCATGGGCTTTGTTTCATTCGAAGTATTTCCCGATCTTTGGGCGCCCAGCAATCCTTGTCTGCAAATGCTCAAGGTGCTTGGCGGCACTCGGGTTTGAGCCATGCTCACGGATAGGTGTCGGCGCGCTTTCAGATGCGTATTTCGATTGACGTAATACCCGGCGTATAACTGACTCACCCAGGTTTGATATGGCGGCGATACAACTTTGCAAACCAGCACCAGACGATGCGGAAGAACTGCTCGCGTTTGAACTCGGCAATCGCCGGTATTTCGAGCGTTCGGTCGCCTCCCGAGGCGATGCTTATTACACCATCGAGGCGGTGCGGCGGGTAATCGCAGAAGCCGAGTGTGCCAGCCGGAACGATTTATCCCATCAATTTTTGCTCAAGGTCGACGGCGATATCGTTGGGCGCGTGAATCTAACCGCGGTGACGCGGTCCAATTTCAATAAAGCCTCTCTGGGATACCGAATCGGCGAACATTTTTCCGGCCGGGGGTATGCGACGCAGGCGGTTGGTTTGGTATTACAAGAAGCATTCGGCAAACTGAATTTGTGGCGGCTCGAAGCCACTGCCAGAGCCGATAATTTGGGCTCAGTTCGGGTCTTGGAGCGTAGCGGATTTACCGTGTATGGCCGAGCGGAAAACTGCATGTGTCTCGACGGCGTCTGGCGCGACCTGCTCTATTTTGAGCGACGCAGCCGGCCCCAGCCTTATCTTGCCGTCCATAACCAAGAACTTGCCGAGAACAGCATCAAGCCGCCCACCGGCAATTTGAATTGAGTGGCGCCCATGCGCGGCACAAAGTAGCGCGGCGTCCAACAGAAGACTGCTTAAGTGCCGGCAGAGTGGCTATGATGAACACCCACAGCGACGTCTGACGCTCAAACCTGGTAATTGATTGGAGAGAACCCCATGGCTTCATCGCACGAGAATGTCAGCATGGCGCTATTTTGTGATTTTGAAAACGTCGCACTCGGCGTGCGTGACGCAAAATACGAAAAATTCGACATCAAGCCTATTCTTGAACGTTTGCTGCTGAAGGGCAGCATTGTGGTCAAGAAAGCCTATTGCGACTGGGAGCGTTACAAAGGCTTCAAGGCGACCATGCATGAGGCCAATTTCGAATTGATCGAAATCCCGCACGTGCGCCAGTCGGGCAAAAATTCGGCGGATATCCGTTTGGTGGTCGACGCGCTCGATCTTTGTTACACCAAAGCACACGTCAACACCTTTGTCATCATCAGCGGCGATTCCGACTTTTCGCCCTTGGTGTCGAAGTTACGTGAGAACGCCAAGCAAGTGATCGGGGTCGGGGTCAAACAATCCACCTCCGATTTGCTGATCGCCAATTGCGACGAATTTATTTTTTACGACGACCTGGTTCGCGAGAGCCAGCGCGCCGAAGCCAAACGCGAAACGCGGCGCGTGGCGCCTGCGGCGAAGCAGGCGCGAGACGGAGACAAGCCGCGCAAGGATGATCTGGAGGCGCGCCGCAGCAAGGCCATCGAAATCACGGTTGAGACGTTTGACGCTCTGGTACCGGAGCGCGGCGATAGCGGCAAAATTTGGGCCTCGGTGTTGAAAGAGGCGATCAAGCGCCGCAAACCGGATTTCAGCGAGTCGTATTACGGCTTTCGGGCCTTCGGCAATTTGCTGGAAGAGGCGCAAGCGCGCGGTTTGCTTGAATTTGGCCGTGACGATAAGTCGGGCGCTTATGTTTATCGCAGCAGCGCAGCGGCCGCCAGTCATGAGACTGTGGTCGAACCTGTGGTAGCGATGGGGTCTGTGGCGGAGGAACAGGCGGTGACCGAAGAGACGGTGGCGGTCAAGCACGAGCCGGAGCGCAAGGGGCGCGGCCGACGCAAGCCGGCGCAAAAGAAAGCGCCGCTCGCCCTGGCGCCGGTGGTACAGCCAATGCCGGAGGTGCAGGTTGTCAGCGAGGCTTACACGCCGGCGGCCGCGGAAGATATGTCGCATTCGGCGTCAAATTCAACGGCATATGTTGCACCGAATGCCGCGCCTAATGTTGCAACCAAGCCTGCCCGCAAAACCGCTACACGTAGCCGCCGTCCGCGTAAACCGGTGCTGCCGCCGGATGCGGTCTAAGCGATGATTCTGGCGGCAGCTTGAACCGCCGCGTAATCCGCCGCTTGATTCGCACCAAGCTGCCGCCAAGCTTGGCTTACCAGCCGCCGTAGCCATACCCATATCCATACCCCGCCGGATAAACCGGATAAATCGGGTAGATCTGTTCAACGGGGTAAGGTGCGTACGGATACGGCGTCTCGTAGGCGTAGCCGCTGTAGTAGACCGGCGTAGCCTCGACCATCTCGGCCCAGGCACGGGCGCGATCAAGCTGGTCTTGCTGATCCATCACTTGTTGATCGATTTGCTTATAGCGGTCTTTTTCTGCTTGGGTCAACTGCGGAGCCGCAGGCGCGGCGCCTGGCGCACCCGCCGGTAAACGCGACAGGATTTGGCCCGGTGCGCCTTGAGCGGGCGGGTAGGCGCAGCCGCTCAGTACGGCCAGGGTCAGGATGCAGGCCCAAGCCGGTAACGCGCCACCCCGAACGCCCCGGTGTCTTGATGGAGAGTCAGGTCGGCCGGCGTTTGAGCCGCGTGAAATAGTGTGATTCATGAAAATCTCCCAAAGCCGCTTTGGCTCAGGTCCGGGTTGGCCGCGCTGGATCTGGTGTCCGGCGCAACCCTTGGCCCCGGTGTTCCTGCCGGGCCGGATTTAATACCGGGCCGGCCCGTCCGGTTAACTTTCCAGCTTGGCGTCCGGCCTTTAGTGTTTTTGTTCAGTGGCTTCGACCACACCTGCTGAGATCGTCGGTGCCGCAAAAAGTTGCGCTACATCGACCGGATCGAATTCGTAGCGCTGATTGCAGAATTCGCAATGGATTTCCACATGGCCGCGTTCCTCGATAATGCTGTCGACTTCTTCGCGGCCCAGCATATGCAGCATGCCCCCGACTTTGGCGCGGGAGCAGGAGCATAAAAAGCGGGTGTTGGCCGGCTCGAAGCGGCGCACGTTTTCTTGCCAGAACAGCCGCTTCAACAGCGTTTCGGTATCGGCCGTCAGCAATTCTTCTTGCGTCAGCGTGCTGCCGAGGTGGCATACCCGATCCCAGGTGTCCGAATCGTGTTCGCCGGGGTGGGGCAGGATGCCGCCGTCGCCGGGCAGTTTTTGCAACAGCATGCCCACCGCGCGATCGGCGTTGGAGGCGAGCCAGATCCGTGTTTCCAGTTGCTCGGAGTGGCGCATATAGTGTTCCAGCACTTCGGCCATGCTGCTCAGCGGCCCGGCTTCATTCGACAGCGGCACCACGCCCTGGTAGGGCTGGTGGCCGGGATGTTTGTCGGCCGGATCCAGGGTGATGGCAAAACGGCCGCCGCCATTCACGTTGACCAGGTCCGCCAGGGTTGCATCGGGGGCGATGTCGCCGATCACTTTGGCGGTGGCGCGCATGGTCAAATCCGAATTGCATTGCACCACCAGCATTTTGACCGGGCCCTCGCCCTGGATTTGCATGATCAGCGCACCGTCGAATTTCAGGTTGGCCGACAACAGGGCGGCCGCGGCCATCATTTCGCCCAATAGCTTGGCTATCGGCTCGGGATAGGCGCGACGTTCCAGCACCTCGCGCCAGGTGTTATGCAGCGCCACAATTTCGCCCCGCACGGGGGCGGCGTTAAACATGAATCTTTGCAGCTGATCGTTCACAAACAACCTCATGGACAGAAAATCCGCGTGCTACCCGATTGCGCACGCAGTCGGCTCGACTGAGCTTTAAAAGTGGTGGGTGTCGCAGCATCTCTTTGCCTGCGACGTGCTCGTGTCCTGTTCCGCAATTTCATTCATCAAACAATTTGCGGCACAGGACACTAGCCGATACGCCGCAGATTGGCCTTGAAATATCCACGGCGCTCGGCATATTTGGCGGTATTTTGATGCATCCGCTCGATCTCGGCCGCCTCAAGCTGGCGCACCGCTTTGGCCGGCGCGCCGAGGATCAGCGAATGGTCGGGAAACTCCCGGCCTGCGGTGACGACTGCCCCGGCACCCACCAGGCAATTGCGACCGATTACCGCGCCGTTCAGGATCACCGCCTGGATCCCGATCAGGCTGCCTTCGTGAATCGTACAGCCATGCAACATGGCCTGGTGACCGATGGTGACATGGGCCGCGATCTGCAGCGGGAAACCCGGGTCGGTATGCAGTACTGAACCTTCCTGCACATTGCTGCCGAAACCGACCTCAATCAACTCATTATCCCCCCGGATTACCGCGCCGGGCCAGACGCTGGAATTTTCATGCAAGGTTACCCGGCCGATAATCGTGGCGGATTCTGCCACAAACACCGATTCATGAATGGTCGGCACGATGTCGCCCAACTGGTAAATTGCCATAAGGTGCTTCCATTTAAGCCGCCGATACGCCTGAACGGCAGCCGCGGCGCTCAGTTTACAATCCGCTGTCGCTGCAAATTTGCCAAACCACCATTGTAAACTGATGGGGGAATGAAGGTCGGGATCGGCGGTAAACGACTAAAAATACCGAGTTAGTCCAAATGCGCCCATCGGACCGGTCTCTTATCTGTCGAGCTACCGGCTATTGGCGTGAATGATTTTCAGCAACGATCTTGGCAGCCCAGCCGCGCCGGAAAAAATTCCAACATTGTGTCGTAGCCGAAGATGAATTGAAGTTTTATCACAGAGGAGTAACGCCTCTGGATATTGAGATATTTAGGCTGTCGTGGTGATGATTTACAAATCAAAATGGTTGTAATGCATATCGCAAGCGAAGACGATAAATAGCATAATCTGACTCGACGCGAGTTGATGTTTGAGCATATGTATTTTGTAAATCGGAACGGTTTGCCTCGCACGATGTCGAACGAAAAATTCGCTTTCTTGAGTAATTTGTTTTAGCGTTGAGCTCTGGTATAGGAGCCGAAGATGCCTTACGTAGCAGACGTGAATAAAGCTAAAACCCTTGAAGGACAACTCATTGGGAATGGGCAGTGTGTTACTTTCGTACATGCAATTGTCACAACGCCGCCCTCTTCGTCGTGGCACCAAGGGGCATCGGTTAAAGGCAATAAAATGCTTGGGCCCGGCACTGTTATCGCCACGTTTGATCCCGATGGCCGCTATGGAAATCACTTGAATGGCAAGAGTCACGCCGCCATTTATCTGGGGCAGAACATAGTTGGGATTCGGGTTCTCGACCAGTGGAAGGGACATATAACGCAGCCGGTCCACGAAAGAACGATTCGTTTTAAGAACGGATTTGGCAAGAAGGTCGACGATGGGGACCGATTTTATGTGGTGCAATAAGTTAATTTATTTGGCGCTGTGTGTGGTGCCCATGGCCTCGGCTATTGCAGCTCCCGTCAAGTGTCCTTCCAGCATAAACGATGCCGGAATCAAGCATGTCCTTAATAACGCATCGCTCTATGATGGCCCGCCAGATCAGATGGCGGACCTGATACCCATTCCGGTCGGCGCCGTGGATCAATGGACGCTGGATGGCGTTGATCCTTATCTTGTCTGCAAATTTCAAAATACAACAAAGGTTGTCACATTTCACGTTACTGCGGCCAATGTGTGTGAAGCCGGTAAAAAACCATTCCAGGTATACTGTAAATAAAATTTGTAAAGCCTTTCGCCGATAGTGGGGTTTCCCGGAAAGGCCGCGCGGGTTGACCTGCTATTCGTACCAGCCTGCTCGGTCGTAGTTGTCCAACTTGTGTTCTAGAATGGCGCGGCGGTGTGTGGCTGAAAGACCGCGCACCACCCGCTTCATCTGCTCATTTTGGAATCCGGTTACTCCCATGAAACCTTTTAAAACCGACCGCCTGAACACTCGCGGGCAGCAGCTTGCGGTCCATCACTGGGGCGCGCCCGATGCGCCGTTGCTGGTGATGCTGCATGGCTGGATGGATGTGGCGGCCTCGTTTCAATTTGTGGTCGATGCCTTGCGGCGCGACTGGCGCGTGATTGCGCCCGATGCCCGTGGTTTTGGGCAGTCGGGCTGGCCGGTGCGCGCGAGCGGTGGCGGTTATTACAGCTTTCCGGAATATTTATCCGATCTGGACGCGCTGCTGGACGTGTATGCGCCGCCAGGTCCGGTCAATCTGATCGGTCATAGCATGGGCGCCAACGTGGCGTGTTTGTACGCCGGGGTGCGACCCGAGCGGGTGAGGCGGGTGGTCGATCTGGAGGGGTTCGGCATGGGCGATCGCCCGGCCGCCGTGGCGCCGGCTCAATTGCGCGGCTGGTTGGACGAAATGCGCGTGCCCCCGGTGATGAAACATTACGATGCGCTGGGCGGTGTGGTTTCACGTTTGCGCAAGACCAATCCACGGCTGTCCAGCGAGCGGGCGACCTTTCTCGCCGAGCATTGGTCGCGCCGGCGGCCCGACGGGCTGTATGAAATCCTGGGCGATCCGGCGCATAAAATGCGCGGTCCACGTCCCTATCGGCTGGATGAGGCGATGGCGGTTTGGGCGCAAGTCACGGCGCCCGTGCTGCATGTCGAGGGCAGTGAGTCGACCACTCTACGCTGGATTGCGGGGAATCAGCCGCTGGAGGTATTCCGTGCCCGTTTTGCGGCGTTTCGCGACTGGCGGCAGGTCGAGATCGCAGCCGCGGGCCATATGCTGCATCACGACCAGCCTGAACAGGTCGCGGCGCTGATCGAGGATTTTTGTGCATGAATCGGGCGCAACTGCGCGCCAACGCTAAAACATCCCCAAAACGCCTCCAAAACTTGTCCCGATGTGTCGCGAGCGGCTGCTGCGGCAGTCCTCGGCGGCCTTTCTGGGCAAGGCCTGGCGGCGCGCCGTAGCGGCGAACCTACATGCTCAACCAGACGCCGCCGCGGCGCTGCGTTACAATTCGGGATATACCCTCAGGTTGCCATGATAAACGCCGATCTCCACTGTCATTCGACCGTCTCCGACGGCCTGCTCGCGCCCGAAGCGGTGGCGCGGCGTGCTCGCGACGGCGGGGTGACCTTGTGGGCGCTGACGGATCACGACGAATTGAGCGGCCAGTCGGCGGCGCGTGAAGCGGCCGAAGCGCTGGGCATGCAATATGTGGCCGGGGTGGAAATTTCGGTCACCTGGGCCGGGCGTACCGTCCATATCGTCGGCCTTAATCTCGATCCGCTGTGCCCGGCCTTGGTTGAGGGGCTGGCGCAGACCCGCAGCGGGCGTGTGGCGCGGGCTCAGGACATGGGCCGGCGCCTGGCGGCGGCAGGTGTTCCAGGCGCTTATGAAGGCGCGCTTAAATATGTGTCCAATCCCGATCTGATTTCACGTACCCATTTTGCCCGTCATCTGGTTGAGGTTGGCGCGGCCAAATCGGTGAGCGACGTGTTTGACCGTTATTTGGCCGAAGGCAAGCCCGGTTTTGCGCCGCATCGCTGGGCAACCTTGCCTGACGCGGTAGGCTGGATCCTCGCCGCGGGCGGGCAGCCGGTGGTCGCGCATCCTGGGCGTTATAAATATAGCCCGTTGGAATTCTCGGCGTTTTTCGACGAATTCCGCGAACTGGGCGGGAATGCGATCGAAGTGGTGACCGGCAGCCATAGCCCGGATCAATTTCGCGAATATGCCGAGGTGGCGCGCCGTTATGGTTTTCGTGCCTCGCGCGGCGCGGATTTTCATGATCCCAGCGATGCCTACACGACGTTGGGCGGATTGCCTCAACTACCGGATGATCTGACGCCGGTCTGGCAGGATTGGGTATAACAACCGCGGCAACCGCGCAGCCGGTAGCCTCAACCTTATCAACCCTTACTGCGACCCAGCGGAAGCCAGGATTTAGATTTTTTCATGTCACAATTTTTTCGGATACATCCCGACAATCCGCAGCCCAGATTGATCAAGCAGGCGGCGCAAATCATCGGCGATGGCGGGGTGGTCGCACTACCGACCGATTCTAGTTACGCGCTGGCTTGCCATCTCGACGATAAGGACGCGGTGACGCGCTTGCGCCGCATTCGCGGTATCGACGAAAAGCAGAATTTGTCGCTGCTGGTGCGCGATTTGTCCGAACTGGCGCTCTTCGCCATGGTCGATAACCGGCAATTCCGGCTGATCAAGTCGGTCACGCCCGGGCCTTATGTGTTTATCCTGGAAGCCACCAAAGAAGTGCCGCGCCGTCTTTCGCACCCGTCGCGCAAAACCATCGGCTTGCGCATGCCCGATCACGCGATTACGCTGGCGCTGCTTGAGGCGCTTGGACAGCCGCTGTTGGCGACGACCCTGATCCTGCCGCCCGACACCTTGCCCTTGAACGACCCCGAGGAAATCCGGGTGCGCTTGGAAAAACAGGTGGAACTGGTGGTGGATGGCGGAGCCTGTACCCGGGAGCCGACCACGGTGATCGACTTGACCGGAGCGGAACCGGTGCTGGTGCGGGCCGGGCGGGGTGCGCTGGAGCCTTTCGGCTTAAGCGCTTGAGTCGAGATAAAAGCGCGGTGGCGCCGCAGCCGGCGCCGCCGCGAAGCATGCTTAATTAATCTGTGCGATATCCGCCAAAATTTGGAGCGGGGCACTTGATACAATACGGTCCCATGGAAGATTCTCTGATTCGTAACATCACCATTTATGCATTGCCGCTGATTTTTGCGATTACCTTGCACGAGGCCGCGCATGGCTATGTGGCCCGTTTTTTTGGCGACAACACCGCGTATATGTTCGGGCGCGTCAGCCTGAACCCGCTTAAACATATTGATCCGGTGGGCACGATCGTGATGCCGCTGGTGTTATATTTCCTCACCAATGGCGCATTTGCCATCGGTTATGCCAAACCGGTTCCGGTGTCGTTCGGCAATTTGCGCAACCCTCGCTGGGACACCATCTGGGTCGCGTTGGCGGGCCCCGCTTGCAACCTGATTCAAGCTTTCCTGTGGGCGCTGCTGTTTAAATTGCTGATCTTGACCCAAGTCAGCGATACCTATGCGCAACTCGAGGAATTTGTTTTGCTGATGGCGCGGGGCGGTATTACCGTGAACCTGGTGATTTGCATCTTCAATTTATTTCCGCTGCCGCCGCTTGACGGTGGGCGAGTGCTGGTGTCCTTGCTGCCGCGTACGGCTGCAATCAAGCTGGCAGGGCTTGAGCGTTATGGTTTTTTGATTGTGATGGCACTGGTGTTTACCGGCATCTTGACCAATTTCTGGTTGCGTCCGCTGGTAACCGCAGGTTTTAGCCTGCTGAACCTGATTTTTTCCTTCACCCCTTTTTAGTCGCCCCTAAAACGCCCACGCTATGTTTCCCGATCGTATCTTTTCCGGCATGCGTCCGACCGGCTCGCTTCATCTCGGTCACTATCACGGTGTATTGAAAAACTGGGTGCGGCTGCAGTCCGAGTACCCCTGCTTTTTCTGTGTGGTCGATTGGCATGCCCTGACGACTCACTACGAAACCCCGGAAGTGATTGAGAAAAACGTGTGGGAGGTGCTGATCGATTGGCTGGCGTCCGGTATCGACCCGGCCCAGGCGACGCTGTTTATCCAAAGCCGGGTTCCCGAGCATGCGGAACTGGCGTTGTTGCTTGGCATGAGCGCGCCGCTGGGTTGGCTGGAACGGGTGCCGACTTATAAAGAGCAGATGGAAAAGCTCAAGGACAAGGATTTAACCACCTACGGTTTTCTCGGTTATCCGGTACTGATGGCGGCCGATATTTTGTTGTACCGCGCGTCGCTGGTGCCGGTCGGGGAAGACCAGGTGCCGCATGTCGAGATGACGCGCGAGTTGGCGCGGCGTTTTAATTATTTGTATGGCCGCGAGCCGGGTTTCGAAGAGAAAGCCAATGAGGCGGCGCGCAAGCTCGGCGGCAAACGCTCCAAGCTTTACCATGAACTGCGCAACGCTTATCAGCAGGATGGCGACGATGAAGCGCTGGAACAAGCGCGAGCCATGCTGCAGGAATCGCAAAGCTTGTCGATGAACGACCGTGAGCGCCTGTTCGGTTATCTCGAAGGGTCGCGCAAAATCATCCTGGTCGAACCCCAGGTTTTGCTCACTGAAGCATCGCGCATGCCGGGGCTGGACGGGCAGAAAATGTCCAAGTCCTACGGCAACACCATCGGTTTGCGCGAAGACGCCGAGGTTATCGAGAAGAAGGTTCGCACCATGCCCACCGATCCGGCCCGAGTAAGGCGCACCGATCCGGGCGATCCGGACAAATGTCCGGTGTGGGAACTGCACCAGGTGTATACCGACGAAGCCACGCGCGATTGGGCGCAAGCCGGTTGCCGCAGCGCCGGTATCGGTTGCCTGGAATGCAAGCAGCCGGTGATCGAGGGCATCTTGCGCGAACAGCAGCCGATGCTGGAGCGGGCGCAAAAATATATGGACGACCCGTCCTTGCTGCGCGCGATTGTCGCCGACGGCTGCGACAAAGCGCGCAAATACGCTCATGAAACCATGCGTGATGTACGTGATGCAATGGGGCTGTCGTACAACTGATGCATGCCAACGAAGCCGTCAGTGAGTGGGTACAGGCGTGGGCGCATCTGATTCCGGCTGCCGGTTCGGTGCTGGACCTCGCCAGCGGCCGCGGCCGTCACGCCCGCTGGTTGGCGCGCCGGGCTTATCAAGTACTGGCACTTGACCGTGACGCAACGGCGCTGGCGGAGTTGGCGCTGGAACCCGGTGTCACCACGCGCTGCGCCGATCTGGAACATGCCCCCTGGCCGCTGGCGGGCAGCCAGTTCGACGGGATTGTAGTGACCAACTACCTGCACCGGCCTCTCGTGACCGACCTGCTGGCGTCGCTGGCGCCCGGCGGCGTGCTGATCTACGAAACTTTTGCGGCCGGCAATGGCGAGTTGGGAAAACCGTCCAACCCCGACTTTTTGTTGCAACCCGGCGAGTTGCTCGAGATGGTGCGGGGCCGGCTGCGGGTCCTTGCATTTCAGGATGTATTTCGCTCTACCCCCGCTCCAGCCTTTATCCAGCGTATTTGTGCGGTTCGGGAGCCGCTTCAGGGGGCTTCAGACCCGTGTAAACGTTACGCCGTACTACATCTTTGATGACTTGCATCGACGATCGGCTACAATCGCAACTTAATCGAATTGAGCGTAAAGTTTTATGTCAAATGGAATTTCCAGCAATGCGGCCCGGGATGCGGGCATTCGCGGCTTGCGCGGCAGTATCGTCGCCATCGTCACCCCGATGCTTGAAGACGGTGCTCTCGACCTGCCGGGCTTGCGTGCGCTGATCGACTGGCATATTGCCGAAGGCACGGACGGCATCGTGATCGTCGGCACCAGCGGCGAATCGCCGACCGTTACCGTCGATGAGCACAAATTGCTGATCAAAACCGCGGTTGAACACGCCGCGGGCCGGATTCCGATGATTGCCGGCGCAGGCGGCAATTCCACCGCCGAGGCCGTCACGCTGACCGACTACGCCAAGCAGGTCGGGGCGGATGCCACGCTGCAAGTCGTGCCTTATTACAATAAACCGACCCAGGAAGGGATGTTCCGGCATTTTTCGACGATTGCCGAGCGGGTCGATCTGCCGATCATTTTGTACAACGTGCCGGGGCGCACGGTGGCCGATATGAGCAACGAGACGATTTTGCGGCTGGCACGGGTGCCGGGCATTATCGGCGTCAAGGATGCCACCGGCAATCTCGACCGCGGCATCCAGTTGATCAAACACGCGCCCAGCGGATTTTCGATCTACAGCGGCGACGACGCAACCGCCACCGCGTTGATGTTGATGGGCGGTCACGGCAATATATCGGTCACCGCCAATGTAGCGCCGCGGGCGATGGCCGACCTGTGCCGCGCGGCAATCGCGGCGGACGCCAAGGCAGCGCGTGAAATCCATATGCTGCTGCTGGCCTTGCATGGACATTTATTTATTGAAGCCAACCCGATTCCCGTGAAATGGGCGTTGCAGCAGTTGGGCAAGATTCAAGGTGGGATTCGGCTACCGCTGACCCCGCTGGATGTGCGCTACCACGAAACCGTGCGCTCGGCGTTGCAGGAAGCCGGCCTGCGGGGTTGACAACCCGTGCCGTGGAAAGTGAGTAAAAAGTGATTAAACAGTGAGTAAGTCGCGACAGGCCCGTCCGGCTGCACCAACGCATCAACAAGCACCATCGAAGGACTTATGAAACGCTTTGACCTTTCCCATTTTGAGTTGGCGCGCTTTGACTTTCCGGTTAGCGCGTTGCGTGTTGCCGTCGCCGTACTGGCGCTGTCGTCGCTGGCCGGGTGCGACACCCTGGACAACTGGTTCAGTACCGACCGGATCAACTACAAAGATACCGCTTCCGCACCGCCGCTGGATATCCCGGCGGGTCTGGACCCGGCGCCGCGTGATGCCAAATTTATTGCTCCGCCCCAGCTGACTGGTCTGGGCGGCGGTACCGATCAGGTGAAGACCGATGCCGGCACGCTGACTTCGGGTATACCGACCGCGCAAGATCCGCTTGGCATGCATATCGAGCAAGACGGCAAGCAAAGCTGGCTGGTGGTTGACGGCCGTACGCCGGAACAACTCTGGCCGCAGTTGAAGGAATTTTGGCAAACCAGCGGCTTTATCTTGAAGACCGACTCGGCCACCACCGGCGTAATGGAAACCGATTGGGCGGAAAACCGCGCCAAGATTCCGAATGACTGGTTCCGCAACTCGATCGGCAAGTTGCTCGACGGGGTTTATTCCTCGGGCACCCAGGACAAATTCCGCACACTGGTTGAGCGTGGCGCCGACGGCACGGTCGATATTTTCATATCCCATCATGGCATGGTGGAAGTCAATACCGGCCACGACAATGAAACCTCGCGCTGGGAAGACCGGCCGCGCGACCGCAACCTCGAAGTCGCGTTTATGGAAAAGCTGATGCAGAAGTTCGGCCTCAGTTCGGCTCAGGCCAACCAATTGGTCGCGCAGGCACGTACGGTCGATAACACCGCCGTGGTGCGTACCGACGGCGCGCCGACCTTGGACCTGAAAGAACCGTTCGACCGTGCCTGGTTGCGTGTGGGCCTGGCGCTCGACCGCAGCGATTTCACCGTGTCGCAAGCAGACAAGAGTAAGGGTGTGTATTACGTCAATTACGTCGATGCCTCCAAGCAAACCAAGTCCGATGGGGTGCTGTCCAAGCTTTTCGGCAGTTCGACCAAGGCTCCGGTGCTGGGTAAAGCCTACGTCGTGAGCGTCAAGGGCGGCGACTCCGGCACCCAGGTCGCCGTACTCGACCAAAATGGCCAACCGGATGTTTCATCCGACGCCAAACGCCTGGTGACGCAGTTGCACACGCAACTCGACTAAAGGAGTTATAGCCGCACATGGGCATACGGTTTGCGAGCCTCGGCAGCGGCAGTGAAGGTAATTCGCTGCTGGTCGAGGCGCGTAGCGGCAGCACCGTTACCCGTGTGTTGCTGGACTGCGGTTTCTCGTTAAAAGAAACCGAGCGCCGGCTCCAGAGACTGGCCGTCGAGTTGCATCAACTCGATGCGGTCCTGATTACCCATGAACATAGCGACCATATCGGTTGCGGGTTGACTTTGGCCCGCCGTGCCGCCATCCCGATTTATATGAGTTGGGGCACATCACAGGCGATTAAAACCACCGCCAGCGTCCTGGAACAGGTCGACTTGCGGATGTGTACCAATGCCGCCCCGATCGGCCTAGGCGACCTCCAAATCCTGCCTTATACCGTGCCGCACGATGCACGCGAACCGCTCCAGTTTACTTTTACCGATGGCGCCACGCGACTTGGGGTCCTGACCGACATCGGCGCAGGTACGCCGTATGTGACGCAGGTATTAAATGCCTGCGATGCGCTGGTGCTGGAATGTAACCATGACAAACAGATGCTGGCGCAGAGCCGTTACCCGAACTCGCTGAAGGCCCGCATCGGCGGCAGCCACGGGCACCTCTCGAATGAGGCCGCGGCCGAGATCCTGACCTCTCTCAACCGGTCTCGCCTGCGTCATGTGGTGGCGGCCCACCTGAGTCGGCAAAATAATACCGCGGCGCTGGCGGCTGAAGCATTGGCGGGAGTGTTGGGAGCGGAACCGGCTGCAGTGGTGATTGCCGACCAGGAACAGGGTTTTAGCTGGTTGCAAGCCTGAGCAGCGGGGTCGTGTGGTGCTGTCTGTAAGCACCCTAAATAAGCGCGGGCGATGGGGCAGGCGGGTTTTTTGGGGCCGGTAGAGCGTGGGAATCACGGGATTGCGCCCAAGCGCGGCTGGCAATGAAGCTTGGGTGGGGCGGAAACGGGGAAGGTAGTACTGGCGGAGAAGAAAATGCAGACATAAAAAAACCGGCCAAGGCCGGTTTTTTTACGATGCTTACAGCTTAGTTGCTAGCGCCCGATGCCGGAGCTGCCATTGCCGACGATGCTGCTGCATCGCTAGCTGCCGAAGCTGCGGCCGGTGCTGCTGCCGAAGCTGCTGCATCGCTAGCTGCCGATGCTGCAGCCGGAGCTGCTGCCGATGCTGCTGCATCGCTTGCTGCAGCCGGAGCTGCCGTATCGCTGCTCTTGCTGCAGGCGGCCAGTGCGAAAACTGCCAACAGGGAAGCTACGAGGAGGGATTTCTTCATGATCACGTCCTTTTATGGTTAAAAGTGAGCAACAGCGGGTGAGCAAAAGCACTAAATTCCTGATCATGGTGCTCTATGATCAATTTGAACCGCAAGAAACGTGCCGCACGCTAGGCGTGTGACATGCAATCGCGGCTAGCCCGGAATTATATTCACTTTCAAATCGAGCGTCGATATCAACCAAGCCCGGAATTTGGCTTTTGCCTACAAAATTTCATCGTCTGGAATGCATGCTCTCGGTTACGAGAACTTCAGCTAAATCGCATCCAGCCCGCACAATACCACTCGTATAGCAAATGTGTCACGGGAGAATCGTGAGAGAGTGTTACAGAGATTTGCCGGTCGACAATGCGCGTGTTAGCCAAACTTTGTAAATCACGGCGTAAAGCCGCACTCAACAGCGCGTTTTCTCCATTAATGTAATAGTTACACGCGTCGTATAAAAGACGCGTTTTGGGGTCAAGTTCAGCCCCGCGCAATTTGAGCCTGGTCAGGAACGCCGGCAATGCGAGCGGACGGGGCGGGGCGTCGAAAAACACGTTTTGCTTGGGTTCGCTCATGTAACGACCCAAAAAGCACTCGATATCGCGCGGCGTCCAACGGATCTGCGCGAGCATGCCGGTGACCTTTTCAGCCATATGCGACGGGACTCTGGCGGGTTCCGAGGTGGGCGGCTGGCCGGCATCGCTGTAGCGGCGTTGGCCTTTTTCCTGGTCCGGCAGTTGTTCCGCCAACTGATATAAAAACTGACTTTGCAGCTCGCTGACCTGGGGGGCGCGAAAGCCGATCGAGGCGGTAATCGACTCGCCTTCGGCCACGCCGTCATGGGCCACATGCGGGGGCAAATACAGCATATCGCCGGGTTCCAGCAGCCATTCCTGTTCCGCCTCAAAATTCTGTAACACTTTAAGCGGCAGGCCGGGCGTCAGGGACAGATCTTTTTGTGTGCTGATGCGCCAGCGGCGCTTACCGTGCACCTGTAGTAAAAACACATCGTAAGAATCGAAATGCGGGCCGACGCCGCCGCCGTCGGTGGCGTAACTGACCATCACGTCATCCAGTCGCGCATCTGAAATAAAGCGGAACTGGCTCATTAATTCATGCGCCGCCTGATGATGCAGATTCACGCCCTGTACCAATAAGGTCCACAGACGGGTTTTGAACGAGGGCAATTCATCCGACTCAAACGGACCATGATCCAGTTGCCAGTCGAATTGGACTGCGGCTTGTCCGGGTGCCGGTTTCTTTTTCCGACGTTGTGTGATCAGGCGCGCTTCGCTGTCGTCGCGGGCCGCCAGTTCGAGCAGCGTGGCACGGTCGATCATGGGTTTGCCGGCGGTGTACGCCTGGCGTATCAGCAGCGGTTTGCGGTGCCAATGGCGGCGCATGAACTGGGTCGGCGTCAATCCGCCCAACAAAGCGGTTTTCTGATCGAGGGCGGAGGGAGCGGGAGGCAGGGTCATCGGAAGGGGCCGCGTTTTATCAAATGAGGGGGGCCGTGAAGGCATCGTATAATGTCGGCTGTAATTTGGAGATTCGAATGAAAATCGTGAAAAACACGGTCGTATCGCTGGCCTATAAGTTGTCGGATGCGCAGGGCAATCTGATCGAGGAAAGCGATGAGCCGATGGTGTATCTGCACGGCGGCTATGATGGCACGTTCCCGAAAATCGAGGAAGCGCTGGACGGCCAGGAGTCCGGGTTTGTGACGCAAGTCCAGCTTGAACCCACCGATGCATTCGGCGAATACGATCCCGAGCTGGTCAAAATCGAGACTCGCGGGCGTTTTCCCGAACCGCTGGAAGTCGGCATGCAGTTCGAAGGCACGCCGGAAGAAGGTGACGACGATCTCGACGCCTTGATCTACACCGTGACCGACGTCGCCGAAGACAAGGTTGTGCTGGACGGCAATCATCCTTTGGCCGGCATGGCGCTACGTTTCGACCTGACGGTAACGGAAGTGCGGGGCGCCACGCCCGAAGAAATCGAGCATGAGCACGCGCACGGCGCCGATGGCGTCGAAGTGATGCATCTCGAAGATGAAGAAGAGGATGAAGGCCCGACCCTGCATTAAGGGATGGACCTGAATTAGTGCGGCCGCGGCCTGGGGCCGGTGCGGGCCGGATTCGTCCGGTCCGCAGCTTTTTTGTTTTTCTGTTTCCCCGCTGCATTGCTGCTGCCTGGCTAACTTGCCGTCTCGCCACGGGTGCGACCTGCGCGGGTTGAACATGCCGCATTCCCACACCGGCTTCACCGCGTGTCTGTTGTTCCCACTATTTGATTTCACTCACTGTGATTTTATTCACGGCCGCGGGCTCGATGCGCTGTCGTCATCGTTCGTCCCGGGGATTTGCAATACGGGTACCGGCAGGGCCACGGGCGGCAAAGCGGATGCAGCCGGGGCTGGGGCTGGGGTCGGTTCGACCGCCGGCGTTGCCGGATGAGCAGGTACGGTTTGCAGACTGGCTTTGAAGCTGGTTTCGCGCGCGGGTACAATCTCGACGCTGACCCAATGCCGCGGGTCGTTTTGAGCGTTGAGCTCAAGCTGCCAGATCTTGCTCAACGCACTGCCGTTTTTGCGATGCAGCGGCTGGCTCAGGCGAAACGCGGGGTTCGTTACCGTGGCGCCCTGGGCCGGATTGCCCGCATGTCCATGCGCCTGATTGATCAACAGAATCGGGCCGTCGTATTGCTGGGCGAATTTGAGCAGGTCCTGCTTGAATTCCAGGTAACCGTCGCGTTGCGACGGGGTGCGGAAATCGAGCCAATCAAATGGACCATGACGCGATTGCACGCCCAGGCCCGGGTCGCCCTCAAGCGCAATCACCACCGCTGCCGGATGGTGCTGGCGGGCGCTGCGCAACGCGTGCTCTAGCCAGAAGCGATTGGCGACGGTGCGATCTTCAAATTCGCCGTTGCGCCCGCCCGCGTCGACATAATGATTGTTGTTGCCGGGCACATTGAGTGCCACAAACAACACCGGGCCTTGTTGCCATTCGGTATTTTCGTGGAAGTTGCGAAACCGCGTGACTTCGCTTTCATGCAATAACGGCAGGGGCGCGGCACCCATCGAATCCGAGGTGGCAAAGATCAGGTCGCGCAATTGGTCGAGCCGTTCCAGCGGGTCGAACTGGCCTGCCGCCGCCTGCTGGCAATCGACCCAGTCGCGGGCGCCGGGGACAAACACCAGCGGTAGCGGCGAACTGTTCAGCAGCGCCTGCCGCTCTTGCAGCAGCGTATCGGTACAGGGTTCTTGCGCGCCTTTCAGATTGCCGTCGTCCAGAATGAAATCGATCCCGGGCCGGGCGGCAATTGCCGCCAGCAGTTCGCGCACCGGCGCTTCCTGGGAGGGGTTGGCCGGAACCCCGCCGAGCACCGCAAAATGCACCGGCTGGGCTGCCATGCTGTTGCCGGCCGCCAGCCACAGCACCATGATCGATCCCCAGCGGGCAAGCCAGCGCACGCGTCGGGCTGGACGGCCAGGGCGGGGGCGACGCGCATGATAGCTGGGGCGGAACGCTTGCATGGTTGGGGCGGGGTTTAGCCGACGTCTTGCGGCTGATCGCGCGGGGCCAGCAAGCCACGCAACTCATAAAGCAAGTCGAGTGCTTCGCGCGGGCGCAATTCGTCGGGGTCGATCTCACGCAGCCGCTCCAGCGCCGGGTGGGCATCGACCAGGGCCGCGTCAGCCGGGCTCTCGGGGTCGATGGGCTGCGGCAGATCCACCTCATCCCTGGTATCGGGCCGGGCAAACAAATCCAGTTGCGGCGTGGCATGAGCCAGCGATTGCTGTTCGAGCAAGGCCAGGTGTTTGCGCGCCGCGCGGATCACCGCACCCGGCACGCCGGCAAGCTGGGCCACCTGCAAGCCGTAACTCTGGCTCGCGGGTCCGTCGCTGACCGCGTGCAAAAACACAATGCCTTTGCCGTGTTCGACCGCCGACAAATGCACGTTGGCGGCTTGGGCAAATTCCTCGGGTAACTGGGTCAGTTCGAAGTAATGCGTGGCAAACAGCGTATAGCAAGCGTTGTGCGACAGTAAATGGCGGGCGATGGCCCACGCCAGCGCAAGACCGTCGAAGGTCGAGGTGCCGCGGCCGATTTCATCCATCAACACCAGGCTATGCGGGCTGGCTTCGTTCAAGATGGCGGCGGCTTCGGTCATTTCGACCATAAAGGTCGAGCGGCCCCCGGCCAGATCGTCGGCGGCGCCGATGCGGGTAAAAATCCGGTCGACCGGGCCAAAACGCGCGCTTTGTGCGGGCACATAACTGCCGACATACGCCAGCAAGGTGATCAACGCGGTCTGCCGCATAAAGGTCGATTTACCGCCCATATTCGGGCCGGTGATCAACAGCAGGCGGCGCTGCGCCGTCAATTCGCAATCGTTGGCGATAAACCGTTCCACTTGCGCCTCGACCACCGGGTGCCGGCCTTGCACGATGCAGATGCCGTCGTGCTGGTCGAATTGCGGCGCAACCCAGTCCAGGCGTTGCGCGCGCTCGGCCAGCGCAGCCAGCACATCGAGTTCGGCCAGGGCGGCGGCGACCCGCTGGCAGGCGGCGATATGTTCCAGCAAAGTCTGCAGCAGGGCGTCGTAAAGCACCCGTTCGCGGGCCAAAGCGCGATCCTGAGCCGAGAGGGCGCGGTCTTCGAAGGTCTTGAGTTCCGGGGTAATGTAGCGTTCGGCGTTTTTCAGTGTCTGACGCCGCCGGTAATCGTCCGGGACTTTATCGGTTTGGCCGCGCGTGACTTCAATATAAAAGCCATGCACCTTGTTATATTCGACGCGCAGGTTGCCGATGCCGGTGCGTATGCGTTCGCGGGTTTCGAGATCGATCAGGAACTGGCCGCAGTTTTCGGAAATATCGCGCAACTCGTCGAGTTCGCCGTCATAGCCGCGTGCAATCACGCCGCCGTCGCGCACCATCACCGCCGGTTCCGGCGCAATGGCGCGTTGCAGCAGTTCGACGCAGGGCAGCGGCGGTTCCAGGTCGGCGGCGATCCGGCTCAAGCTGTCGGACTGCGCCGCCAACGGGGCCAGCAGGCTGCGTAATTCGGGCAGGCGGATAAAGGTGTCGCGCAGGCTGGCCAGGTCGCGTGGGCGCGCACTGAGCAGTGCCAGCCGGGCGGAAATCCGCTCGACGTCGGCGATTTGCCGCAGCGCACCGCGCACCGCGTCGGTATCGGCACCCGTGCGGCCTTGCAACAAAGCGCCGATGCCTTGCTGGCGTAACTGGGCGATACGCGCGTCGCGCGGCGGATGATGCAGCCAATGCCGCAGTAAGCGGCTACCCATGGAACTCGCACAGCAATCCAATACCGACATCAGGGTCGGCGCTTCCGTGCCGCGCAGCGTTTCGGTCAGTTCCAGATTCCGGCGGGTGGCCGGGTCCAGCCCGATATATTCGGACTCGTTTTCGATTTTAAGGCTGCGGACATGGCGCAACTGCTGGCCCTGCGTGGCTTGGGCGTAGAGCAGCAAAGCTCCGGCGGCGCCCAGGGCGGCCGACACCGGCTCCGAGCCGGGCGGGCCGTTGCTCAGGACGCTCGCGCCAAAACCGTCCAGGCTGGCGACCCCAAGTTGAGCGCGCAGACGTTCGCTGCCCGTCACCGGATCGAAATGCCAGCCGGGCACCCGGGTGATGGCGCCGTAACCTGCGGGCACGCTGGGCTCACCGGCATCCGGTGTTTTATCGGTGTCGTAATTCTGGTCTGCTACCAGGATTTCGGCCGGGCGGATGCGCTCCAGCGCGGCGGCAATGCCGTCGGCCTTGATTTCGGCCAGGCGCAACGCGCCGCTGGCCAGGTTAAGCCAGGCCAGGCCCACGCCGAGCACGGTCCCGCGCCGATTGCGGGCCACCGAGAGTGCCAGCAAAAAAGCATCGGTCTTGTCCGACAACAGGGCCGCATCGGTCAAGGTGCCCGGGGTCACCACGCGCATCACCTTGCGTTCGACCGGGCCTTTTGAGGTGGCCGGGTCGCCAATCTGTTCGCAAATCGCGGCGGATTCGCCGAGCTTGACCAGTTTTGCCAGATATTGCTCGACCGCGTGATGCGGCACCCCCGCCATCCTGATCGGTTGACCTCCCGATGAACCGCGCTGGGTCAACGTGACATCGAGCAGGCGCGATGCCTTTACCGCATCGTCGAAAAACAGTTCGTAAAAATCCCCCATGCGGTAAAAAACCAGCGTGTTGGGGTGATCGGCCTTGATGCGCAGGTACTGCTGCATCATCGGGGTGTGGATTTCAGGGGTCTTGGGGGCCGATTGTTCTAGCACGTTGTTTGATCCAAAGCCTTTTGGAATATGGGTTTAATCGGTTTTCGGTCGTGCCGCATGCCCGCATGATATGTAGGTCCGATGTAGACCTGGGCGACCATCCTTGCGGTGATCGGCAAGGTCGGCACCTTGCATTTCGAAGACGCGCAAGAACCAGCGCTGGAAAGACTCGTGTTCATCGAAATAACGACCTGAACGAGACTGAGATTTTAAAGCAATTCAAGGCGGCCCACGCGATCTATCCCACAACGGCGGAATAAACCGCGCGCGGCACGGGCGCCGGGCGTGATGAGCAACCAAGCACCTTGCCGGCTGCCATCGCATCCGGTGCCAGGCCTTAAGTTCGCTTCCGTCCGCTATCTTCCGCTCAAGCCTTGGCCGCTAGTGCCTGGCGCGCCTCGGCGACGATCTCGAACGAGCGCACCCGCGCCGCATGATCGTAGATTTGTGCGGTGACCATTAGTTCGTCCGCCCGGGTGCGTTCGATCACTTCGGCCAGGCCGGCTTCGACCGTGGCCGGGGAGCCGATCACCGAGAACCCCAGGGCCTGCTCGACGCCCGCGCGTTCGCCGGGATGCATTTCGAGTTGCTCGACGGGCGCTTGCAACGGGCCGGGCGTACCGCGGCGCAAATTGATGAATTGCTGCTGCAACGAGGTAAATAAGCGCTGCGCCTCGGCGTCGGTGGCTGCGGCAAATACGTTTACGCCCACCATCGCGTACGGTTTGGCCAGTTGCGCCGACGCTTGGAAACGGCTGCGATACAGTTCCAGCGCGGTAAATAATTGGTCCGGCGCGAAGTGGGAGGCGAACGCGAAGGGCAGACCCAGCGCTGCCGCCAGTTGCGCGCTATAGAGGCTTGAGCCCAGCAGCCAGAGCGGCACTTGCAAGCCGGTGCCGGGCACGGCGCGGATGCGCTGGCCGGGTTCTTCCGGACCGAACAGGCGTTGCAATTCGAGCACGTCTTCGGGAAAGGACTCGGCGCTGTTTTGCAGGTCGCGCCGCAGGGCGCGCGCGGTGGCCTGGTCGGTGCCGGGTGCGCGCCCCAGGCCCAGGTCGATGCGGCCCGGAAACAGCGACGCCAGCGTGCCGAATTGTTCGGCGATCACCAGCGGCGAGTGATTCGGCAGCATCACGCCGCCGGATCCGACGCGCAGGGTCGAGGTGGCGGCCGCCACGTGTCCGATCACCACCGCCGTAGCCGCGCTGGCAATGCCCGTCATGTTGTGATGTTCGGCAAGCCAGTAACGGCGATAGCCGAGCCGCTCCGCCTGTTGCGCCAAATCGCGCGTATTGCGCAGCGCGTCGGCGGCGCTCGAACCTTGGGTAATCGGGGAAAGATCCAGTACGGAAAATGGAATCATGGTGGGCTTCGGCGTAAAACCCGATTGTGCCCGATGGCGCGGATTCCTGCCGAGTACGGCGCCGGAGCCTTATTTCCGCAAATTTGTTGTCGTACCAGCCCGGCCCACAGTGTTCCGGCCGCAATCTTGCCGGCCGGAACCACCGCGGACTTTAGCGGCGCTTCAACACATCGGCGATCGATTCGGCGACGTAATCGATATTGCCGTCATTCAAGCCCGCGACGCACATGCGACCCGAGCGCACCAGATAAACGCCTTTCTCTTCGCGCAATACGTCGACTTCGTCGGCCGAAATGCCGGTGTAGCTGAACATGCCGCGCTGCGTGACGAAATAGTCCGCCGAGATTTCCGGCAGGCGTTGCTGCAAGACCTGCTTGAGCTTGGTGCGCATGCTTTTGATGCGCTCCCGCATATCCGTCACTTCCGCATGCCACAAGGCGGTCAGGCGCGCGTCGTGCAATACCGTGGCGACCAACTGGGCTCCATGCGACGGCGGATTGGAGTAGATGCGTCGCACCGTGGCTTTGAGTTGGCCCAGCACGCGCTCGGCTTCCTGCTGGGTTGGGCAGACCACCGACAGGCCGCCGACGCGCTCGCCATAGAGCGAGAAGTTCTTGGAAAACGAATTGCTGACGACAAACACCAGGCCTGCATCGGCCATGGCGCGGATGGCCCAGATATCTTCGTCGAGACTGTCGCCGAATCCTTGATAGGCCATGTCCATAAACGGAATCAGCTTGCGCCGGGCAGCCACGCGGATGATTTCATGCCATTGATCTTGCGACAGATCGATCCCGGTCGGATTGTGGCAGCACGGTTGCAGCAGCACAATGCTCTGCTCCGGCAGCGCATCGAAGGTCGCGATCAATTCGTCGAACTTCAGCCCGTTGGTGGCCGCGTCGTAATACGGATAGGTATGAACGGCGGTGCCGGCGCCGGCAAATAAGGCGCGGTGATTGTCCCAGGTGGGGTCGCTGACCCACACGCCGCTGTTGGGGAAATAGGTTTTGAGGAATTCCGCCGCCACCCGGATTGCGCCCGAGCCGCCGATAGACTGGATGGTGGCGACGCGTTGCTGGCGAACCACCTCGCTATCCGCGCCAAATACCAGTTTTTGCACCGCTTCGCGATACGACGCCAAGCCTTCCATCGGCAGGTAAGTATGAGGTGCCTGTTTGGCGCGAACCATTTCGGCGGCTTCGCGCACACTGCCCAGCACGGGGATTTTGCCCGCGGCGTCGTAATACAAACCTATGCTCAGGTTGACCTTGTGCGGACGAGGGTCGGCATGAAAGGTTTCAAGCAGCGACAGGATCGGGTCGCCGCCGTACAGATCGACATGTTCAAACATGGTGTTTCCAGTCAGGGAATTAAAGAAAGTCTTGCGTATCGGGTGGTGCGTATTGAGGTGGATCAATGCCGGCGGGGTAAGCCGGGCTGCGGACCCGCTGCGCGGAAAGCTTAAATCAGCGTGCGCAGGCCCCACAGTTCCGGAAACAGTACCACATCGAGCATCTTGCGCAGGTAACTGACGCCCGCGGTCCCGCCCGTGCCGCGTTTGAAACCGATCACGCGTTCGACGGTGGTGACATGGCGAAAACGCCACAGGCGGAAGGCGTCTTCAAGGTCCACCAGTTTTTCGGCGAGGGCGTAAATTTCCCACCATTGCGCCGGGTCCCGATAGGCGGTCAGCCAGGCGGCTTCGACCGATTCGTCGTAGGCGGTGGCCAGCGTGACGTCGCGCGCCAGACGTTCGGGGGCGATAGGCAGACCGCGGCGGGCCAATAATTGCACCACATCGTCATACAGCGACGGGCTTTCCAGCGTGGCCTGGACGGCGGCATGGCGTGGCGCATGATGGGCATGCGGCTGCAACATGGCCGCATTTTTATTACCCAGGATAAATTCGATCTGCCGGTATTGATAGGACTGGAAGCCCGACGACATGCCGAGCGACGGGCGCATTGCCGCATATTCCGAGGGCGTCATGGTCGACAGCACGGTCCAGGCTTGCACCAGTTGTTCGAGGATGCGCGATACGCGAGCCAGCATTTTGAGCGCGTCGGCCACGTGGTCGGCGCGTACTTTGTGCTGGGCGGCGGCAAGTTCATGCAAGGCCAGTTTCATCCACAGTTCGCTGGTCTGATGCTGGATGATAAACAGCATTTCGTTATGGTCGCTGCTGCGCGGGTGCTGGGCGCTCAATACGGCATCCAGGCCGAGATAATCGCCATAATCCATCGTCTTGGAAAAATTCATCTCGGCATTATGCCAACTGGCATGCATCGATTTTTCCGGCGCGGGGGGGTGCTCTGGCGTGCTCATGGGCGATCTCGGGTTGGGGCGCTACGGAGTGTTGGGGTTTGGTCTCAGGCCAGGCAAGAAGGCCAGAGCAAAACGGCGCTGACGATACGCTTATGTTAAACAAAGACGCGCCGAATAGGCTTGCGTTTTTGGGCGCAAAAGGGGCGGTTAGTAGAATTTATTGCCGGTAATCGCTTTAAATCAGACAGGAGCGTGCGGGTCTTCCATCCCGTCGTCTTCCGTCTCCTCTGCCTCGCCCTCAACTTGCCACAGCGGAAAGGGATCGTTCAAGCTGGAGAAGTCGTCGCCGTGGGCGAGCATTTCCGCATCGCTGATCAGGCAGCTATCGAAGCGTGCAGTCAGGGCCGCCGGGTCCATTTCGATGCCGATCAAGACGATTTCCTGGTGCCGGTCGCCGTACCGGTCGTCCCAATCCGCATCTGGCTTGGCACCCGGCTCGGCATCTTCCGGCCATTCGCTGACGGGCACGGCGGCCCGCCACAGACCTGCTGCCTCGTGCCGCGCGACGGAGCCGGCTTGCGACCAACTGGCGGCGAAATCGGGGCGGGTCGCCAGCCAGAAATAACCTTTGGAACGTATCACCCCAGGCCAGTCTTCATGGATCAATTGCCACAGGCGCTGCGGATGAAACGGGCGGCGCGCACGATACACAAAGCTGGAGATGCCGTAGGTTTCGCTTTCCGGCGCATGACTGCCGCGCAGTTCCTGCAGCCAGCCGGGCGCACTGGACGCCGCCTCGAAATCGAAGCGTCCGGTATTCAACACAATATCCAGCGGCACCTGGCCGAAACTCGAATGGATGATCCGGGCGCGTGGATTCAGGGCGTGCAGGATGTGTTCGAGCCGAGCCAGGTCGGCCGCGCCAAGCAGATCTGTTTTATTGAGCACCAGCACGTCGCAGAATTCGACTTGCTCGATCAGCAGATCGACCACGTTACGCTCATCGTCATCGCCTAAAGCCGCGCCGCGATCGGCCAGCGCGTCGGTAGAGCTGTAGTCGGCCAGAAAGTTGCGCGCGTCGACCACGGTCACCATGGTGTCGAGTCGCGCAATATCGCTCAGGCTGGTGCCGTCTTCAGCACAAAAGGTAAAGGTTTCGGCCACCGGCAGCGGCTCGGAAATGCCGCTGGACTCGATCAGCAGATAATCGAAGCGCCGTTCCTCGGCAAGCTGCCGGATTTCGATCAGCAGATCTTCGCGCAAGGTGCAGCAGATGCAGCCATTGCTTAATTCGACCAGCTTTTCGTCGGCGCGCGACAAGGCGCTGCCTTCGCGAATCAGGCGCGCGTCGATATTCACGTCCGACATGTCATTGACGATCACGGCCACCCGCAGGCCCTCGCGATTGTTCAGGATGTGATTCAGCAGGGTGGTTTTGCCGGCGCCGAGAAAACCCGAGAGTACGGTAACGGGCAGGCGTGCTGGGGCTTGAGTGTTGGAGGGCATGGCGGTTCTCGGGCTCGACGCCGCGCATGGGGCCGGTATCGGTGAGGAATGTTGAAAGTGTTATAATATATCAAAACTGGTGGCTAGCCCTATCGAAATCGCCGCGAGCGGCGGGGCAAATGGCGTTGCCCCGATTCTTCATTCGTGTTTCGAGAGAAATAGGCGTAATATACGGGCGTTGGTAAAGCGATGGCATATCCAGTTTGTATGGGCAGCCCCCTCCTTACAAGGTAGTCGCTCCTGGCGGCACCCTTTCTCTAAACGAAGTGTTCAAGCGCGTGGCGTAATGCTGCATGGGTCGCTGCATGGGTCTTGTATTACGCACATCGATGGCGCGCATTGCGCGGCCCAGCCGATCAGCATTGTTCGATCGCGGCGGATGGGCTGCCCCCTTGAACCCGTTATAGCCGTTGTTTGAACTGCGTGATTCCTGCAAGTGTCTGTGTGCGCCTTTACCGGCTCGGCATCGGCGCTGCCTGGGTAATCCGGTTCCTGCCGCCTCGCGTGCAGTACGACAGTGGCGGCCAACAGTTTTTAATTGCATCAGATGCAGGTTTCGCGTGGTTTAACCGCCACGTGTGTGTAGCCTCGCATAGGGTCTGCCGGGTGTTATGCCGGCCAACATGATGGGAGTACAGATGGCGAAGGAAGAACTGATTGAGTTGGACGGCGTGGTGGAAGAAGTTCTGCCGGATACGCGGTTTCGGGTCACGCTGGAAAATGGCGTAGTGGTTGCCGCTTACGCTTCGGGACGGATTCGCAAGAACCGTATCCGGATTTTGGCGGGCGACCGTGTGACGCTTGAGATGTCACCTTACGATTTGACCAAAGGTCGAATTAATTTCCGGCATAAAGACGAGCGCGGTCCGGCTCCGGCGCGTAATCCACAGTTCCGCCGCCGCTAAAAATGGGGCTTATTGCCGATTGGATATAAACAAATCGCGTAATAGCCTCAAATTTGGTGCAACACTAGAGCTCAACCCCATTGCGGGGTAAGGCCTTGCTCGGTTATGCTCGCAACGCGACCATTTGGTCGTGTACGTTAACCGAGTGGAGCAGAGCACATGAACAAGGGTGAACTCGTTGAGGCCCTCGCCAAAGAAACTGGCCTGACTTCAGCCAAGGCTGGGGATGCATTGAATACGCTGATCGATATCGTCACCAAGGCGGTAACGAAAGGCGAGACAGTGCAAATTACAGGTTTCGGTAGCTTTTCTTTCACGAAGCGCGCAGCGCGTAAGGGCCGCAACCCTGCGACTGGGGAAGTCATCAAGATCGCCGCATCGAAGGCAGTTCGCTTCAGCGCCGGTCAGACTTTCAAAAACGCAGTGAACAAGAAGAAATAAAAAAGACGCCCGCACCAATTGGTTGCGGGCATTTTTTTTATAGGCAAGTCGTAACGCAACATCGCGATAAGCCGAGCCGGGTGCCAGAAGTTGGCGCCCGGCACCTGTACCGCCTGTGGATCAAGCCTGCTTGGTTTTCAGCGTACGGCTGTATTTGCCGAGTATCGGCACCATCTGCGCAAATATCTTTGGGTTACCTGCGGCAATCTCGCCGACATGCAGGAAATCCGATTCCCCCGTGTAATTCCCGACCAGCCCGCCCGCTTCACTGACGAGCAAGCTGCCCGCGGCGACGTCCCAGGCGCTGATGCCTTGTTCGAAGAAGCCATCCAGCCTGCCCGCCGCGACGTTGGCCAGGTCGAGTGCCGCGGCGCCCGGGCGGCGCAGGCCGGCGCAGGCCATGGTCATTTCTTTGAACAGCTCGTTATAGGTATCGATGCCGTCCGTTTGGCGGAACGGAAAGCCTGTTCCCAGCAGGCCGTCGGCGATGCGGTCACGGCGGCCGACACGAATCCGGCGCTCGTTGAGAAAGGCGCCGCTGCCGCGTGATGCGGTGTACAGGTCGTTACGGGTGGGATCGAAAATCACGGCTTGGGTGACTTGGCCTTTATGGGCCAGCGCGATGGACACGCAGTAGTACTGGAAGCCGTGGATAAAATTGGTGGTTCCGTCGAGCGGGTCGATAATCCATTGGAAATCGGACTCGCGTTCTGTTGCGCCAGACTCTTCGGCCAGGATCGCGTGATCCGGATAGGCTGTGCTCAGGGTCTCGATAATGGCGGCTTCAGCCGCTTTGTCGACTTCGGTGACAAAATCGTTGTGCTGTTTTTTGCTGACTTTCAGCAAATCCAGGTCCAGTGACGCGCGATTGATGATCTGTCCTGCGCGGCGGGCTGCTTTGACGGCAGTGTTCAGCATGGGATGCATAACGGAATCCTTGTTCGGTAGCGAGTGGCCAGCCGCAATCTGAGTTTGAGAAGCCGCAGCCCGGCGTGGTGTTGGCCGCTTATCGGCGCACTACGCTTGCGGGCTGCTTAAGCACATACGCAGCGTTCGACGGAAATAAATTGGAAAAGAGCACGTTGCGCGTCTTTGCGCCCCGGCCGTACCGGGTTTGCTCGATCGGGGATCGGGCAAGGCACCGCTCGCGGGCGGCTCGGTACGGGTGCGCATTGCGCAATGGGCATTATTTTAGCCGACTCGGGCCGGGCTTGCCCGACCTATTTACGCAGGGGGCCGCCGGCGCGTTACCATTACGCCTGCGGATGAACCTGGCCCTGCGGCCAAAAACCCCCGGCGGCAGCCGCTCAGACCTGTTATTTTTCTCATTTCACGCTGCATAAGCGCTTAAAAATACTTTGGAACAGACAGAAAAAATGCCCATCGGGCAGCCGGCCGCGAATCTTGCGGTCCATCCGGCCCATTCAGCCAACCCGGCGGCTTTTGCCGCGACCCGTTTTGTGCTGGTCGAACCGAGCCACCCGGGCAATGTCGGGGCTGCCGCGCGAGCCCTGAAAACCATGGGTTTCAGCCAGTTGGTGCTGGTGCGCCCGCGGCTGCCCGAGGTGCAACGCGAGCCCGAGGCGATTGCGATGGCCAGCGGCGCCGACGACGTACTGGCGGCGGCGCGCGTGGTGGACACGCTGGAACAAGCGCTGGTGGGGGTGCAATGGTCGCTGGCCCTGTCGGCGCGACCGCGCGAATATGGCCCGCCCATCATCATGCCGCGGGTCGCCGCGGCCCAGGCCGCCGCCACTTTATGCGACGGGCGGGCTGCGGTGGCGCTGGTATTCGGCAATGAGCGTACGGGTTTGGCCAATGAAGACGTGGAGCGCTGCAGCGCGATTGCCCATGTACCGGCCAACCCGGTGTATACCTCGCTGAATTTGGCGCAGGCGGTTCAGGTGCTGGCTTATGAGTTGCGCCTGGCGTACCTCGACGGCGCCGAGCAGCCTCCCGTTAGCGGCCGGCCGGTGGCGGTACTGGCTTCCAGCGACGAGATCGAAGGCATGTTCGTCCATTTGGAACAGGCCCTGACCGCGCTGGATTTTTTCGATCCGGCCAACCCGAAGAAATTACAACCCCGTTTGCGCAGCTTGTTCGCCCGTACCGGACTGGAGCGCGAAGAGGTAAATATCCTGCGTGGCATCGCCAAGCATATTTTGCTGAAAATCAAATCGTGAATCCCTTACCTGCATCGCACCACACCGACCTCGCTGCAACGCTTGCCGGCGGCGCCTCGATCGCGGCGTATTACATGCGCGGCGGCACCAGCAAAGGGGTGTTTTTTGTCGGCCGCGACCTGCCTCTGCACGGCCCTGAACGCGATGCTGTGCTGTTACGGGTGATCGGCAGCCCCGACCCTTACGGCCGCCACACCGACGGCATGGGCGGTGCCACTTCCAGCACCAGCAAGGTGGTGGTGGTCAGCCCCTCGCTGCGAGCCGATTGTGATGTCGACTATCGCTTCGGCCAGGTCGCCATCGGCGAGCCGTTGATCGACTGGTCCGGTAATTGCGGCAACTTGTCGGCCGCGGTCGGGCCGTTTGCCTTATGGAACCGCTTGCTGGCCCGCGACCTCGTGCCCGATGAGCATGGTTACGTCAGCGTGCGGATCTGGCAGGAAAATATCGGCCAGGTGATTATCGCCGAAGTCCCGGTCGCCGGAGGATGGCCGGTCGAGGCGGGGCACTTCAGTGAAGATGGCGTGCCTTTCGGCGGCGCTGAGATCCGTTTGCAATATCTGGCCGTCACGGATTCCGAGGGGCCGCAAAGCCTGTGCCCCAGTGGCAATCCGGTCGACCTGCTGGAGCCGGAGCTGCCCACCGGCGAGCGCTTTCAGATCGAAGCGACGCTGGTCACCGCCGGCAACCCGACGGTGTTTATCCGCGCTGCGGATGTGGGTTTGAGCGGCATTGAAATCGCGGCGGCGGTCGACGCTAATCTCGAACTTTGCGCGCGGCTCGAAGCGATTCGCGCCGCGGCTGCGGTACGCATGGGTTTGGTGCCGGATGCTGCAACCGCGACCGCCACCCGCCCGGCCACGCCCAAGATCGCCTGGGTTGCCCCGGCGCGCACCTATCAGAGCAGCGCGGGCAAGACCATTGCTCCCGAGGCGATCGATCTGGTAGCACGGATTATGTCGATGGGACGCTTGCATCATGCTTTCACCGGCACCGGCTCGATTGCATTGGCAGCGGCAGCGGTGCTGCCGGGCTCGCTGGTATGGCAGGCGCTGCATCCCGGAGCGGATGCCGGGCAGCAGTCGGAACTGGCCGATGAGGTGCAAGGAGCGGTACGCATCGGGCATCCGTCAGGGGTGCTGAATGTGGGCGCCAAACTGGTGCGGCAAGCGGATCGCTGGAGCATGTACGCGGCTACCATGAAGCGCAGTGCCAGGCGCTTGATGACCGGGCTGGTGCAGTTGCCGCACACAAGCGAAGACTGATTGGGCCCAGGTGGCCCGGCGGTAATCTCGCCGATCCGGGGTGCGCCGAGCGGCTATCGGCAAAAGCCCATACAATGGCTTGCGGATTTTCATGAAGACGTGTCGGCACGCTGTGCCGGCACGATGATGCCGGTGCACCTATGCGCCTCTTATCCTTAGCCCATTCCATGTTCTCAAGACTACGCGAAGATATCGCCGCCATCAGGCAGAAAGACCCCGCAGCCCGCAGCAACTGGGAGGTGTTGACCTGCTACCCGGGCCTGCAAGCAGTAATGCTGCATCGTCTGGCGCATCTGTGCTGGCAAGCCGAACTGAAATGGCTGGGCCGTTTTATCTCGCATCTGGGGCGTTTTTTGACCGGCGTTGAAATCCATCCCGGCGCCACCATCGGCCGTCGCGTATTTATTGACCACGGCATGGGTGTGGTGATCGGCGAGACGGCCGAGATCGGCGACGACTGCACCATCTATCAAGGGGTCACGCTGGGCGGCACCTCGCTCACCCGCGGAGCCAAGCGCCACCCGACACTGGGACCGGGCGTGATCGTCGGTGCCGGCTCGCAAGTGCTGGGCGGTTTCACCGTGGGCGAGGGCGCCAAGATCGGCTCGAATGCGGTGGTGGTCAAACCCGTGCCCGCGGGTGCCACGGCGGTAGGTAATCCGGCGCGGGTGATTGTCGGCACCGGTGGCGAGGGTGCGGCGGATCCGCTCAAACGCGAATTCTCGGCGTATGGCATTACGCCCAACGCCGACGACCCGGTGTCGCTGGCGATACATGGCCTGATCGATCATGCCGCCGGTCAGTCGCGAAAAATCGAGGAGATGGTGGCGGCGCTTGAGCGTTTGGGCGCGCACCTGGAACAATTGCAGGAGGCCAGTTGCGATGTGGCCCGCTTGCGCAAGTTGGGCCAGGAACTGGAAGACAAATAAGCGCGGCTAGCCGGCGGCAAGGGATTGCAACGGCAACACGCGCAAACCGGCGGCGTCCAATTGCAAATAACCGCCACGCGCAGCACCGTGGTCGAGATCCCAGTCGGGCAAGACCCAGCGCTCGCTATTGCCTTGCAAATGACGCGCCGGCAAATGCGTATGGCCATGGATCATGGTGTGGGTATGGCTTGCATCAAACAACTGTGCCACGGCCGTGTCGGTGACATCCCACAGCGGATTGCGCGTTTGCACCTGCATCGGCCGATTGCGCAGTTTGCGCGCCAAGGCAAGACGCCAGGTCAGCGGCCAACTGAGAAAAAAACCTTGGATCCAGCGCTGCCGGGTGATGCGGCGAAAACGCTGATAACGCAAATCCAGCGTGCACAGCGCGTCGCCATGCGTCAGCACCAGTCTACGGCCGAACGCTTCCAGCCGATACGGATCGGTCAATAGCGTGGCGCCCGCGGCGGCCGCAAAACGCTTGCCCAATAAAAAATCGCGATTGCCGTGCATGATGTACAGGGGTATGCCACGTGCCGACAAACTGCGCATCAATTCACATTGCTGCAGAGCCCAGGGAGTCGTCAGTTGCTTTTTGCGCGGGCTGCCGAGTTCATCGTCGCCGATCCAATATTCGAACAAATCGCCGAGGATATAGACGGCTTGCGCATTGGCCGCGGTGACTTCGATAAAGTGGGTGAAGGCTGCAACCGTACGTGGGATCGCCGGACTGAGATGCAAGTCCGAAATAAACAGCAGCGGCCGGGTGTCAGTGACGACGTCGACGGCGGTGGACCTGGCGTCCAGGGCGCGTGAGGGCGCCGCAGGCAGCGGGTCGACCGGACCCGCAGGCGTTGCCTGCGAGCCGGCGACGTGTGCCGGTGCCGCGTCAGCGCGTTGCGGCAAAGGAAGAACGGCGGCCATAAACGAACTGTCCGTTAGCGGCGATGAGCGGCGAGGGAGCGCGAGCGCAGAGGGCGCAGCGCCCGCAGCGTACGACGCGAACGGGTGTCGTCTATCATTCAGTGACGATGGCTTTTTCGATGATCACGTCGTCGACCGGCACGTCCTGATGGTGGCCCTTGTTACCCGTCTTGACCTTGCGGATCTTGTCGACCACGTCCAGACCTTCGACCACTTGGCCGAATACGCAGTAGCCCCAACCTTGGTTGGTCGGTGCCGTGTGGTTGAGAAATTCGTTATCGCCGACATTGATAAAAAATTGCGCGGTGGCCGAATGCGGGTCGCTGGTGCGGGCCATGGCGACTGAACCGTTAACGTTTTTCAGGCCGTTATTGGCTTCGTTGTCGACCTGGTCGTCGGTCGGTTTTTGTTTCATGCCCGGCTCAAAGCCGCCGCCTTGAATCATAAAACCGTCGATCACACGATGGAACACCGTGTTGTCGTAATGACCTTTCTCGACATAGCTAATGAAATTAGCCACCGACTTCGGTGCTTTCTCGGCGTTCAGTTCAATCTTGATCACGCCATGATTCGTGTGTAGTTCGATCATTGCCATTCCTTCAAATAAGTTGCGCAAAAGTGCTAAAGCTCAATGCGCATGGGGTACTGCTTGCAAAACCCGGCAATCCGGCGAACCTGTTGGCGGTTCGCGCGGCGGCCGGACAGTTTACTTCGAGACGACACTGGCCGATTCGATCAGGACCGGCGTTTCCGGTACATCGTCCATGCCGTTTTGCGAGGAGGTCGGCACTTGCTCGATCTTCTTCACCACGTCGAGTCCGCTGGTGACTTTACCGAATACCGCATAACCGTGACCGTCGCGGCCCGGGTAGTCGAGCGCGCTGTTATTCACGGTGTTGATAAAAAATTGGGCGGTGGCCGAATCGGGGTCGTTGGTACGCGCCATGGCGATGGTGCCGGTGGCATTTTTCAAGCCGTTATTGCTTTCGAGCGGAATCGGCGCCCGGGTCGATTTTTCGTTGAGCCTGGGGTCGAAACCGCCCCCCTGGATCATGAAGCCGGGAATCACACGATGGAACACCGTGCCGTTGTATTGGCCGCTGGACACATATTGCAGGAAATTGGCTACCGTTTTGGGTGCCGCTTGTGGATTGAGTTCAACCTTGATGTCGCCCATCGAGGTTTTGATCAGGACGGTCGGCGCAGCCGCTGCCGCCGTTTGCGAGAAAGCGGGGGCGGTAGCGATCAAGGCAGCACAGCCGAATGCGAGGGCCAACAATTTCATGCTGAGTTCTCCAACGTGTAGGTACGAGTGAGCGGCGTGGTGGCGCCGGCGTTAATGGGTCGAAGCACAGGTGGAATCAAGGGTCTGCTTAGCGACCCTGATTCGGGTTCATCAACGACTGCGTCAAGGGATTGCTATTGATCGAAGCGGGTGCCTTATAGGCCGTCGGCGCCGAGGCGGCCGAAGCGGCGGCAGGTATCGCCACGGGAGCGGCCAGATGCAGCATGCTGTCGAGCGCTACGATGCGCTGCGCGGAAAGCGCGTCGCGCGGGTCCACTTTGGTGGCGCGCTGGTAGGTTTGCAAGGCCAGACGCAAATAGAGTGTGCCCAGATTCTGGTTCGCCAGCGCGTAGGCCGGGTTGGCGGCAACCGCGGTTTCCAGGGTGGCGCGGGCCTGGTTCAGGTCGCCGCGCTTGGCATACAGCGCCGCGAGATTATTGTACGGCTCGGGCAGTTCAGGGTATTGCTGGGTCAGCGCGGTGAACGCGGCGATCGCCTCGGTGTCGCGATCCAGCCGGGCCAGCACGGTCGCGCGTTTGAATTTGGCCTGGACATCGGACGGGTTGCTGGCAATACGCTGATCCAGCGCATGCAGCGCCGGATCCAGTTGCGTGGCGGCAATCTGCCGATCGATTTCCGGTGTGCCGTCGGCAACCGCGGGCACGTGCTGGGCCTGGGCTTGGGCGCATGCCACGCCGCTTTGCAAGCAAAGCAGGGCAGCGAAAAGAACGGATACAGCAAGTGCGGAACGGCCGCGATAGGTCTTCATTGGCTTAAACCGGGAATGTTATACTCCGCCGCATTCTAACAAAAGGTCTGGCAACGGCGTGGATTGCTTGGCGCTGGCCCTGGATTGCTCCCTTTTTCTGACGTCACCGAGTGCGTCGCGCATTGTACCGCCTACCGTCGACCGCCTCTAACTTACCGCCCTGTGTTTCTATGGATTCTCTTCGCATCTACAACACCCTTGCTCGCGAGAAGCAAACCTTCGTTCCTTTGACGCCCGGCGAAGTCCGCCTGTACGTCTGCGGCATGACGGTCTACGACTACTGTCATATCGGGCATGCGCGGGTCATGGTGGTGTTCGACATGGTACAGCGCTGGCTGCGTGAGGCCGGCTATCGGGTGACCTACGTGCGCAACATTACCGATATCGACGACAAAATTATTCGCCGTGCGGGCGAGAACCAGGAAACCATCGGCACGCTGACGGCGCGCTTTATTGCGGCGATGCACCAAGACGCCGCGGCGTTGGGCGTCGAAGCGCCGACCCTGGAACCGCGTGCCACCGATCACGTGCCGCAGATGCTGAACATGATCGAAATGCTCGAGCGCAATGGGTATGCCTACCAAGCCAGCGATGGCGATGTGAACTACGCAGTGCGAAAATTTGCCGGGTATGGCAAATTGTCGGGCAAGTCGCTGGCCGATTTGCGCGCCGGCGAACGTGTGGTGAGCAACGAAGCCAAGCAAGACCCGCTTGATTTCGTGCTGTGGAAACAGAGCAAACCGGATGAGCCCGCGGAGACGCGCTGGGAGTCGAAGTGGGGTGCGGGGCGCCCCGGGTGGCATATTGAATGTTCGGCCATGAGCTGCAGTTTGCTCGGTCAGCATTTCGACATCCATGGCGGCGGGCAGGACTTGCAATTCCCGCATCATGAGAACGAAATTGCCCAGAGCGAAGGAGCCAACCAGACCACCTTTGTCAACTATTGGATGCACAACGGTTTTGTGCAGATCGATAGCGAAAAAATGTCTAAGTCGCTGGGCAATTTTTTCACCATCCGGGAAGTCCTGGAAAAATTTGATCCCGAGGTCGTACGTTTTTTTATTTTGCGCGCACACTATCGCAGTCCGCTCAATTACAGTGACGCTCACCTCGATGATGCCCGGGGCGCATTGACCCGGCTTTATACGGCGCTGAAAGAATACCCGGCCGATGCCGCGATGCTGGATTGGAACGAAGCTTACGCACAGCGCTTCAGGCTGGCGATGAACGACGATTTTAATTCGTCGCTGGCGGTGTCGGTCTTGTTCGATCTGGCCGCCGAGCTGAATCGCACCGGCGACCCTGCCGTGGCGCGGCAATTGAAGGCGTTGGGACGCGTGCTGGGATTTTTCGGGCGAGAGCCGCGTGAGTTTTTGCAGGCAACGGCGGGCACACAAGATCAGGGGACAGCCTTAAGCGTAGAGAGTATCGAGGCACGCATCGCCGCGCGTCTCGATGCCAAGCGTGCCAAAAATTTTACCGAAGCAGACCAGATCCGCGCCGAGTTACTTGCCGGTGGCGTGATCCTCGAAGATAAACCAGGCGGGGCGACCGAGTGGCGCCGCATTTAATGCGGCCGCACCTAATCAATCGGTCAGCCAAGCGGGAGGCAAGATGGTAGCGGCCAGCAAAACAGCCCTTAAAAAAGTGGCTGTGAAAAAAAGTGCGCCTAAGGTTGGCGCCGCGGTAAAAACCGCGAAAGGCCTGCGCACAGTGACATCCGAAACGGCGACGTCCGCAGTGCATGCAGCTAATGGTTCGGCTCGAACCGCGGCGCAGTCCGACGCGCTGTTGGCCGCGCCCGCTAAAAAAGCGGTGCGCCGCAAGCTCGGCGCGACGCCTGTGAGCGTGGTGCCGGCGGACGCTATTGCCACGGCAAAATCGCCGGCGCGAGCCGGTAAAAATGCGCCGGCGGCGGTCACACCCGAATTCGCTCGTCCCGATTATTGGGATAAGGCATGTGCCGACCTGGTCAAGCGCGACCGGATCATGAAAAAATTGATCCCGCAATTTGGGCCGGTGCATCTGATGACACGCGGCGACCCCTTTGTCACACTGGCGCGCTCCATCGTCGGTCAGCAAATTTCGGTGCCGGCGGCGCAAACGGTATGGGTGCGGATTCAGGCCGTGTGCCCCAAGCTGACGCCGGCGCAATTTATCAAGGCCGGTCACGACAAATTGGCCGCGTGCGGCCTGTCCAAGCGCAAGTCGGAATATATTCTGGATCTGGCCCAGCATTTTGTCTCGGGCGCCTTGCACGTCGCGACCTGGACCACCATGGACGACGAGGCGGTGATTGCCGAATTGACGCAGATTCGCGGCATCGGCCGCTGGACTGCCGAAATGTTCCTGATTTTTAATCTGGTGCGTCCCGATGTCTTGCCGCTCGACGATGTCGGCCTGATCCGGGCCATCAGCGTCAATTATTTCAGCGGCGAACCCGTGACGCGCAGCGAAGCGCGCGAAGTGGCGGCGAATTGGGAGCCGTGGCGCACCGTCGCCACCTGGTATATGTGGCGCAGTCTCGACCCCTTGCCCGTGGCTTATTGAGCCTTAACCAAGCCCGCATCGTGTGGCTTTCGATCCCCGCTGATTGTATCCGGCCCGGCGTTGCGGCTATTAATTTACAAAGTCGATAGCTGTAACTATGCATGCAGTCTGGGCGACGCGGTTAAAATACGCGCTGCCTAGTGACCAAGGATTTCCACGATGAAGATCACCTTTCTGGATTTCGAACAGCCCATCGCTGAACTCGAAGCGAAAATCGAAGAACTACGCTTTGTCCAAGACGATTCGGCCGTCGATATTTCGGAAGAGATCGACCGGCTTTCCAAAAAAAGCCAGCAGCTCACCAAAGATCTCTATTCGCAGTTGTCGCCGTGGCAGGTTTCGCAAATTGCCCGGCACCCGCAACGTCCCTATACGCTGGACTACATCAGCGAACTGTTCACCGATTTCCACGAATTGCACGGCGACCGTTCATTTGCCGACGACTTGTCGATCATCGGCGGCTTGGCGCGCTTCAACGGCCAGCCCTGCATGGTGATCGGCCAGCAAAAAGGCCGCGATACCAAAGAACGCGCATTGCGTAATTTCGGCATGTCGCGCCCCGAGGGTTATCGCAAGGCTGAGCGCCTGATGCGCCTGGCCGAGAAATTCGGTCTGCCCTTGTTCACCTTTATCGATACGCCGGGTGCTTATCCCGGCATCGGCGCCGAAGAGCGCGGTCAGTCGGAAGCGATCGGGCATAACCTCTACGTGATGGCCGAACTCAAGGTGCCGATTATTGCCACCGTGATCGGCGAGGGCGGTTCGGGCGGCGCGCTGGCAATTGCGGTTGGCGACGTGGTGATGATGTTGCAATACTCGACCTACGCCGTGATTTCACCGGAAGGTTGTGCCTCCATTCTGTGGAAAAGCGCCGCCAAAGCGCCGGAAGCTGCGGAGGCGATGGGCCTGACCGCACATCGTTTAAAAGCGCTGGGCCTGATCGATAAAATCGTCAATGAACCGCTGGGCGGCGCCCATCGCGATCCTAAAGGGATGGCCGCCATGCTGCGCCGGGCTTTGTCCGATTCGATGCGGCAATTCCAGGGCATGAGCGTTACCGACTTGAAGGCACGCCGCTTCGAACGCCTGATGAGTTACGGCAAATTTAAAGATACGTCGATAAGCGCTTGATGGTGCTGTCGCACATACCCCGGCGGCGCGCTGCCGGGGTATGTGTCTGAAGGCGCGGCGCTGACTGTGCCATGCTGAATTGTCCGTTCGATCCCCCCGGGAACAAGCTGCGCGACCTCTCTCATGACCCGGTAATTGCTACGCCTGCGGCTGGTACCGGCGACCGGCGCGTCAGGCCACGACATTCACGGGAGGCTTTATGTCCGCAGCAGATCCTGTCTCCAATGCGCCGCGCGTCAGCAAAACCATAGCGCGGGCGCTTGAACGCGCACTGGCCGCTTTTCCGGCGGAAGCGCGTTTTCTGATCGCCTTTAGCGGTGGGGTCGATTCGGTGGTGCTGCTCCATGCCGCCGTGACCCATCTGGGCGTGGACCGCTGCATTGCGGCCCATATCAACCATGGTTTAAGCCCCGATGCCGACGCTTGGCAGATCCGCGCCGCGGCCTTTGCCGACACCTTGGGTGTGAGCTTTACCAGCCGCCGGGTGCATATTATCCGTGGTTCTGCCAGCAGTCTTGAAGCGCATGCCCGCGACGCGCGTTATGCCGCGCTTTCGACCTTGTATCTTGACTATGGCGTCGACGCTTTATTGCTTGGGCAACATGCCGACGATCAAGCCGAAACCGTGCTGCTGCAATTATTGCGCGGCGCCGGTTTGCCTGGACTCGCTGCAATGGGGGCGCAAGCGGCCGACGGTTACGGCATGCAGCGCCTGCGCCCGCTGCTGGCGTGCACCCGCGGCGAAATCGAAGCCTACGCTCGCCATCATGGCTTAAGCTGGGTCGAAGACGCTTCCAACCTCGATACACGTTTTGCCCGTAATGCTCTGCGTCACGAGGTCACGCCGCAACTCGAACAACACTTTCCCGGTTACCGCGAGGCACTGGCCCGCGCAGCGCGCCATGCCGCCGATGCCCAAGTGCTGGTCGAGGACCTGGGCCGTCTCGATCTGGCCATGGTCGGCAACCCGGCCTTGCCCGACTTCGCCGCGCTAGGTGTGGACGCCGCTGCCGCAGGCCCATATCGCTTGATTTCACGTGCCGCCTTCACCAGCTTGAGCGAACCGCGTGCCGCCAACCTGTTGCGCTACTGGATGCGCGAACTGGACTTGCCGGCTGCGCCCGCAGCCAGGCTTGATGCCGCGTTACGCCAGATCCGCTCGGCGCGCGAAGGTGCGGCGATTCGCGTCGATCATGCCGGACATGTATTGCGCATCTACCGCGGCCTGATTAGCTGGGAGCTCGGTGTCAAACCGGTGGATGAAGAAGATCTGCCCGCGCCGCAGTATCTGACCTGGCACGGGCAAAGCGTCTGGCGTTTGCCCGAATGGCGCGGCACCCTGGTCTTTGCCCCGGCACAAGCCGGCGCCGGCGGGGCAATCCCGGCCGCCTGGCTCAACGGTAAAGCGCTGAGCGCGCTGGTCCGTGAAGGCGGCGAACGGATGCGCACCGGGCCGGCGGGGCGCCTGCGCAAACTAAAAAACCTGTTCCAGGAAAACCGCATTGCCGCCTGGAACCGGCAGTTGCCGCTGTTGTTCATCGGCGACACGCTACTCTGGGTGCCCGGCCTGGGATTTAACTACGACGCCTTCGCCCGCGAACCCGTCGCTCCAGACGCCGCAGGCCCGTGGCTGACGATTGAGTGGCGCGTAGACCTGACCGTCGCCTAACAAAAAAAGGGCATTATCCGCCCCAATTACCACGTTGACGTAGCGTCCTCGGACGATTCCCCGACCATCCGGTCTTGTCTTTCGCACAGGGTTCGGGTACTTTTCTAGGTTCGCTTTCGCCGAACGCAGTCGTACGGGCCCCGGTCCGCGCATCGCTTGCCATGGCGTATCCGCCTTAAATGGCGGATTCTTTCTCGGTTCATCGGTTAAATCACGACAATGGCACTCATCGTACATAAATACGGCGGCACGTCGATGGGCTCGGTCGAGCGCATCAAGAATGTCGCCAAGCGCGTAGCAAAATGGCATCAAGCAGGGCACAAGCTGGTGGTCGTACCGTCCGCCATGTCGGGCGAAACCAACCGCCTGCTAGGCATGGCACGCGAAATCTCGCCGCAAGCGGACCCGCGTGAACTGGACATGATCGCCTCCACCGGCGAACAAGTCAGCGTCGGCTTGCTCGCCATCGCCTTAAAAGACCTGGGCGTCGACGCCGTCAGTTATGCCGGCTGGCAAGTCCCGATTAAAACCGATAGCGCCTTCACCAAAGCGCGCATCAGCTCGATCGACGACGAACGCATCATGCGCGACCTCAATGCAGGGCGCGTGGTGGTGGTCACCGGCTTCCAGGGCGTCGACCCGGACGGCAACATCACCACCTTGGGGCGTGGCGGTTCGGACACCTCCGCCGTGGCCGTGGCGGCGGCGCTGAAGGCCGACGAATGCCTGATCTACACCGACGTCGACGGGGTCTACACCACCGATCCACGCGTGGTCGAAGAGGCGCGCCGGCTCGACAGCATCACTTTTGAAGAAATGCTGGAAATGGCCAGCCTCGGATCCAAAGTGCTGCAGACCCGCTCGGTGGAATTTGCCGGCAAGTACCAGGTCAAGACGCGTGTATTGTCGAGTCTGACCGACCCTCTGATTGCGCTCGAAATCGAGATGAATTCGGGCACCCTGATTACTTTTGAAGAAGACGAGACCATGGAAAAAGCTGTCATTTCCGGCATTGCTTTCCAACGCGACGAAGCCCGCATCATCGTGGCCGGCGTACCCGACAAACCCGGTATCGCCTACCAGATCCTCGGCCCCGTCGCCGACGCGAATATCGACGTCGACATGATCATCCAGAACCAGAGCATCGAAGGCAAAACCGACTTCACCTTCACTGTCGGCCGCGGCGACTACCAACGCGCGATGGATATCCTGAGCAGCCAGGTACAAGGCCACGTACAAGCCGAGCAGGTGCTGGGCGACCTCAAAGTATCGAAGATCTCAGTCGTCGGCGTCGGCATGCGTTCGCACGTCGGCATCGCCAGCCGCATGTTCCGCACCCTGTCGGAAGAGGGCATCAACATCCAGATGATCTCCACCTCGGAAATCAAGATCTCGGTGCTGATCGACGAGAAATACATGGAGCTGGCAGTCCGTGCTTTGCACAAAGCATTCGAGCTGGACCAAGGCTGATAGCGGGAGCGGCGCCCCGGCGCTAAGCTCCTGAATTCGCGGGATTCTCAAAAAAATCCGCCACGGGATTTGACCGCTGGCCGCGAACTCGTTATGATAGCGCCTCGGTTGTTGAGTGCAAACTCAGCACCAGAAGTTCAGGAGACGTGGCCGAGTGGTCGAAGGCACTCCCCTGCTAAGGGAACATCTGGGCCAAAACCTGGATCAAGGGTTCGAATCCCTTCGTCTCCGCCAGTGATGGCTTAAAACCCCCGTAAGTTCAACGACTTACGGGGGTTTTTGTTTTTCGGCTTACAATTTGACTATCAAAAGGGTCGGCGTTTCGACATTCTTGTCCGCGAGCCTTGAGCGGGGGGTATGAGGATACTCGGCAGCTAGCTTGAAGGCGTTGGACAGTCCAAACTTCCATGGATACCCGAAAGCAAGCGTCTTGCCGCAGTATAAAATGCATTTGCTAAGTCTTAATAATCGCTCAGAATCGGACAAACATGCAAACCACGCCTGCCGCACCCAAAGTATTCGTCAGTCATGCCAGTGAAGACAAACAGCGCTTCGTCATCCCTTTCGCTACAGCCTTGCGGGAACGTGGCGTTGCTGCATGGGTAGACAGGTGGGAAATGCTTCCGGGTGACAGTCTGGTTGATAAAATTTTTGAGGAAGGGCTGAAAGAAGCGTCGGCGGTGCTCATCGTGCTTTCGAATATCAGCGTGACGAAACCGTGGGTCCGAGAAGAACTCAACGCGGCGGTAGTTAAGCGTATCGAAAAGGGGACCAAAATTATTCCGGTCGTTCTAGACGGATGCGAAGTTCCAGGAGCCCTTCGGTCGCTCGTATGGGAGTCGGTAAAAGATGTGGACCAATTTGGCAACTGCCTGAGTCGCGTGGTCGACGCAGTGTTTGGACACACGGCGAAGCCACCCATCGGTAAGGCTCCTGCGTACGTCAAAATGGCCGTCCTGCCTAACATTGGCGGCCTCACTGCTGCCGACAGGTTCGTGCTGAAAGCGCTGTATGACCCTTTTCTAAGTCAGGGGCGAGAATATGTTTCACCACACGAGGTTCTCGTGGCAGCGGCCGAACATGGGTTAGATGCATCGATTGTGTCCGATAGCTTGGAAATTTTGGAGCATCAAGGTTACGCCGAATTGCTCAAACACTTGGGGTCGGGGCCGTACCATGCTCGTATAGAGCCATATGGCGTATCTGCGATGCTTGGGAACGCGGAACGGGAGTTGGTGCAACAAGTTGGTTTGTGCATTTTGAATGACGGCCTGACTCAGGCTGCCGAAATTGCAGCGGCGACTGGTCAGCCCCATTCTCTTGTGGACCATGCAATTCACCGTCTAGAGGGTCATGGCCATGTCAAGGCGGTGAGAGGATTGGGTGGTGTCACGTTTGTCCATCAAATTAGTCCGACCCTTCGGCGGGCGCTGACGTCCTAGGCGTGTGCACTTGCCGTGTCGAACTCGATCATCACTGGCTGGGTTTGCGGAATTGGCCAAAGCATTCTCGACCAGTTGTAGTCGCATTACTATGGCGTCCAACGAGACGGCGGAGTCCAATCGTACGTCTTGAGATTGAGAGGTATCCTAATCGAGCTCCATGAAAAAATTGGAAATGCGCTAGTGATCTCCATGAGCGGAAGATCAAGCCTAGTTGTTGTGCCGATAGAGGCGGAGCCGATTGGAGGCTTGCTATAATAAATTTGGAGAGCGATGGATGGACACAGGCGTTGACTCGGTACTACACTTCTCACGCTCTCGGGGGTAGGGGTAGCAAGACGTGCAGTTCAATCGATATCACAATTGATCACTTCAATCAGTGCGTCCCATTAAATATATGATAAACAATGTTGTTGATTTGCTGTGGCATAACATATGTGAACCACATATAAAAATCTCCTGCTACTAGATAGTATGCGAAGATCATGGAAGCTATAGTCCATATTACGTTTTTAAGTGAAAGCCTGTAAGCGATAGTTCTTCTCAATACCCATGAGAAAAAGCCTTGGTCTGCTGTACCAAATAGGGTGAAACATACGGTAAGCAAATTTGTGACAGAAAGTATCATTCGTAGGCAAGTCCAGAGAAATAGTAAAACACCTAACAAATGAAAGGTGAGCCAATGAAAGTCTGCCCAAGTAAAATAATTCCTAAGTCCATTTAATCCGTATTCTGTAACAATATCTTGGAGATAGAGGAAATTTTTCGCTGTGTAGTTAGGGGTTTGGATTTTGCTTTCAATGAAAACCGACGAAACACCGAAAGCAAGGCAAAGCGATAAATAATAGAGTGCCGTAGAAATGGTGAAACGGTTTTTTGCTAAGCCACGAATTATGGCGCCAATCCAGATCGATGGCGTTAAAATCGTCAAGAGGGTTAAAATAGAGATCCATTCACTGCGAAATCTTGCATATAAAAAGAAAATAATCAGCGCCACAAAAAGCACATAATACAGCCCGTCGTCGGTTCGTCCTCCTGCAATTTGTTGTTGTAAGATCGTGTCGAATTTGTTCGTGATGTTCGTTATGTTAATCCTCACATTGCCCGAGATGCCGTTTTCAGGCTCGGGCCTCATACGTTCTCTGATAATGTCAATCATCGTGCCCAAAGCTAGGCCAAAGAGGGTGATCGCCACGGCGATCCAAATATCGACTTCTTTGTCTTGAAGTATTTGTAGTAAAGTCATTTTATGATTTGGTGGTTGTTGGTTGCTTGTCGATGAGGCGCAATGTCATGTTCTAGCGTAGCTGCTGCGGCGGTTCTTGCGCCGATTGAAGAAACGTGCAGTTCGGCCGCGTGGCAATGCCGGGAGCCTATGTTTTGTCCTCGGTGGGTAAATTGATAGGCCACTGATCAGAATAACGGCAGTAGTGCCGTATTCTTGAGTGGTTTTGCAAGTGAATTATCTTTGAATCTATATGATTAACATCATGGATTTTATGGTAATTAAACGTCCGATTTATTACCGTGACAAACAGCCCGATTTGAGTGGTAAACAAATACTTGTAAACACATTAATTACCGCATACAATTATTTCCACGTTTAATTACCGCTGGAAATAAATATGGGCCGCACTTTTCTTTACGCTCGCGTTTCCACCGCCGAGCAAACTACCGACAACCAGCTACTAGAGGTTCGAAACGGTGGTTTTACTATCCAACCACGCCATACCGTCGTTGAGACCATTTCGGGCAGCGTTCCTGCATCGAAGCGACCCAGTTTCTCGAAGCTGCTGGACAAGCTTGATGAGGGTGACACACTGGTGGTGACAAAACTGGACCGACTGGGCCGAAATACCTCAGACGTGCTGGGAACCATCGAAAAGCTAGCTGAGATGGGCGTGCATGTGCATTGTTTAGCACTCAAAGGGGTGGACTTAATCAGTGCATCCGGGCGGCTGCACATGACGGTATTAGCTGCGGTCGCGCAGTTCGAGCGGGATTTGCTCATCGAGCGGACGCACGCGGGACTTGCACGGGCGAAGGCCGAGGGAAAACAGTTAGGCCGCAGAGACGCGCTGACCCCTGAGCAGAAGATGGCGATTCGGGCGAAATTGGCAGGAGGGGCTACGGCCCGTGGGTTGGCGAAAGAATATGCCGTTTCCCATCCGACGATCCTTAAGGCGGCTCAGCAGAGTCTGTCACCATGTGGTGGTCAGTCTTTTTGACACTATGTGGCGCGCGAACCGTAAAAGGGTCGCGGAAATCGATGTTCGAAGCCAGCGCGGGACTGTCACCATTTCAAGCCCGCTGGGCTCATGTCGTTGAACTGTAGGGTTGAGCCCGCCCTTCGGTCTTGGTTTCTTTCGCGACACCTAAGTAGAGCGCGCTAGCAACGATAATCACCGAACCGAGGGCTGCTTGTAAGGAAATTGCCTCGCCCCAAATGACATATCCAAATACGATTGCCCAGATAATGCCGAAGTAACCGAAAGGTGCGAGAAATGATGCGCGGGCATTCCTGAAAGCAAAGGTAAAAAGGAGTTGCCCGCTACCGGCGGCAATGCCGAGCAGTGCCATGTAGGTCAGATCTATGGCGCTTGGAGTTGCCCAGTACATCATCAGAGACAGCCCGCTCATCACTGTCCCTATCGCAGTAAAGTAAAGAACGATTGCTGCCGGTGCTTCGGTGCGTGCGAGCCGCTTAATTTGAATGGCAGACCCCGCACCAAATAGCGCACTGAGCAATGTCAAGACTATGCCTAGCATTGACGCGTGATCGCCCAGTCGTGTTGAGACGAGGAAGACACCAATGAAACCCGTAGCAAGAGCCGCGATTGACGCCATGCGGAAACGCTCACCCAGAAACAAAACGGCGAGAACACCGATGAAGATGGCTTCTGTGTACTGAAGCGTGACAGCAGTTGCCAGCGACAGATAGGTCAGGCTCGCGAAGAAAAATCCCATTGATCCTAAGGCCATGATGGCTCGAAGGAAATGTCCGGTCAATCTGGGCATGGACATACCGGTACCAGAATTATTGCCAATCCCAAAAAAGAAGGCGGCAGGGATCAAGCCAAAAAGCATGCGAAAAAACGTAATCTCATTGGCAGGATAGTGGGTCGATACGAGTTTCGCCAGCACGTCGACCAGCGAGAACAGGAAGATTGCGCCGAACATATAGGCGGCACCCCGCCATTTCGTATTGAAAAACGCACTTCGTAGCCAGCCTCTAGGAGCAAATATCATATTAAATCTCAAGTGAGGCAGCGATCATTGGCATACGAGTTGTACAAATCGGTTTTCAAAATTCTCGAGTTCTTCCCTCGATTCCGCTACCGAAAAAATCTCGATGTGCTTGGTGTTTTCGAGGTCCTCCAAATAGACAATAACGCCCTTGCCGGTTGTTCGGCTGAATCCAAGGCTATCCTCGTCGAGCAGCGCAAGAATCGTTTTAAAATCCAATTGGCTTGTCAAATTCAAACGAGTGGCCATGACGCGACCAACGGGATAGGCTTGTACCACAATTTTTTCGATGACTGCTTTGGCCATTGAGAAGCCACCATGTCGGGCATTAATCTCACTAATCATGATTTTGTCGTCAGGACAAACTATCGCATCAATGCTGACTGGCCCCCTGTGCCCGAGCCGCCCGACTTCATACGCCAGCTTCTGCCCTTCTGCCAAGAGCTTATGCACCACAAACTCTGAAAGACTGGAGGGCCAGAACATGCCAGCATATGACGGCAACAGCCGCATGTCGCAAACGCCATTTAGTGTGATTCCGTCGTTGCCTACAAGATAATGGACACCGACCGAGAGAGCTGAATGATAGTAACTTTCTACGACGAAAAAGGAATTTTGGCTACGACTCAATTCCGCATATATCGTGCGCGCAATCTCTTCGTATCCATGCCCGGCTGATACACGATGAATTTTATGCGCCCCTGGCGCATTTTGAATATCGCGAGTCGTCACCAACACGTTGCCTGCAGTACCAGAGTGTCGATCTAACTTAACGATCACAGAACCTGTGGCAGGCGTCAATTCAGCTAGAGCCGATGTCAACTGGGCAAGCGACGCGCAAGTGCAACCCGGCGCTGTCGGCACATTCAGCCCAGCCGCCAAAGCACGGAATACACGCTTGTCGTTGAACACGTCGGCCGCTTCGCAGACAGGCGTACCAAAATCTCCGAAGCGGATAGGCACATCGATCAACTTGGAAAAATGAAAAGCGACTTGATCCGCGATATAAGGCTCTACGCTCCAATTACCACGCTCAAAGCCAATCGCTTGCAGTTGATCGATTAGCTCCTTGGCGCTCAGGTTTTCAATATCAAGCGGATATGGATTCTGATGATCTCCGTCGATATGAAGAACCCTGAGCGAGCCGCGGTCATATTGACACATATCTTCGATGTAGTGGATATGCTCCGACCTTGCGAGAGACGGCAGAACTATTGCGTCACCAGGTGACATCATCCACAAATGCCGCCGGGATGTCCCCGCGCTGAATTGTCTAAAATGTTTATCCAAGTTACGTGGGTCGGCAACCATGGCTTCGGTATCGGCATTAGCGAGAAACAAGGTGGGCATCTAAGAGATTCCGGTGAGATTGATTATTTAATAGGAGTGCGATGTAATTTTTTTCATAAAAAATAACTTCGAATAATGTGGATTTCATAAAATAATTCGTACTTCTATTTTTTTGATGAATATTTAATTTCCACCGAAGTTTTTTTACATCTATGGCGGAAGGATCGTACGGAACTCTTTGGTAAGCAGCAAGAGCGTTAAGCTTTTTTGTGGGAGAAGGAATTTTTCTAATGTGGATGTAACGCCAAGAGCACAGAACGCAGTTGACTTGACTCGAGCATTTTGCAAATCGACGAAGTGGATTAAAATTCAGGAAGCTCGGCCCCGCTGACTTATGTGCTTATGCTGCATGTCTGCGCCTCAAACTATGTCAAGACAGACTCTAAAAAATAACCATAAATCCTACAATCCAAAAATTCGGAGTGGACATCGCGATCCTGGGTCTCAATGAAAAAGTCGGCACACTTACTTATTGATTTGGTTTTGGATACTTCATCGCTACACCGAACCTTTCATAACAATTAATATCCTTTCAATATCATGACAAAAATTTAACGGGTAACACATTTAAAAAAAAGCAATCTTGACATAGAAATTTTTTACTATCATCATTAATAAAAATGCTGTGCGATGTAAGGTGAAATCTACGTGCCAAACTTTAATCATTTTAAAGCGCGGCAGTTGTGGCACTTTCTCTCTACGGCCGAATAAATGAGTGCGGCGTGAGTTAATTGGGAGTCGACGTTTTATATTAAATAGATCCTCGGAAAATGAATTTTAGGACATTTTTATTAAAATCAACGACAAACCTAATATTGAATCGCTGTTTGTCGGGTCATCCGGCGAATTTGGCGTGAGTGGTGATATGTTTTTCATATCATTTTTTGATAACGTAATATGAGGCTTAAAAATGCAAGCTTTGACATTCGAAGAAATTAATGCCGTAGGTGGCGCTGACCTAAGCGCAGAAGACATGGAAGTTGCCGGAGGTGCTTTGCTGGGCGTGGCTGGACTGTTCGGCGCAACGCTAATTCCTGGCGCAGTCCTTGCTGCTGCTGGCATCGCCTTGATAGCTACAGGAATGCTGTATAATAAATAAACTTGTTATCCGCTTGATGGCGCCATCAAGCGGTTACGACGTATCGAATATATTTTCTGAAAATGCAAAAAATCATTAATTTCATTCAACGCATAGATTTTAAAAAAATAATTAATATTCTCCGCATCGCTTGGATTTTTCTCACAGGCATGCTTGTTCGGGCAGACGTCTTTGTCTATCTAAACATGGTCAAAACTGGACGAGTTGATTTAAATTTATTCTTCTTTTTAGTGTGCATACATATTTGTTATTTTGCCGTGAGTTATCGCTTCATTTTTTTAAAGAAAAATAAAAGCAATGCCGAGCGAATCAGACAATTTATGATATATGCTTTTGTCGCATTAGTATTTCACGGCGTGATATTTAATGAGATAAGAAGTGCTGTATTTTATGTTTGTGTAGCCTTGCTTGTTGCATTCATCGTTTATCAAAAAATACTGGAAAGTGAGAAGGCATCGAAGAAGTAGCATTTATTTTTAAAAAAATTTTTGGCGATTAAATGTGCCCTTAATTAAGGTTAAATTTGATTTATGGTATTTTAAAAAATAAATTAATTACCTGTGAATCGATGCCAATAATAAAACTCTATTTAATTTTAATTATCGTGACTTTCATGTATGCCGGCACGATCCTTTCGATAGGATGAGCGATCTTATTCAGCCAACCTTATTTTTAAAATATTTGATATCGATGGCGCCGCGATGAATTTGAGAAAATTTAAGTAAAATTAAGATTCACCTGATCAATCAGGTCATGCTTTTATTGCAGCAGTCCATTATATCAAATTATTGAGCATCGGAGCAGCATCTCTGTTATAAAATTCGATTATGCAACTACGCTAATACCATGAATTCACCGAATGCCCCCCCCTCTTTATTTAGAAGCGAAGCGATAGCGCATGCTCGATCCTCAACACTGGGCGATATCATTATCATTCGGCCCATTTCGTTTTCGCTTTTCGCCTGGGCCACTCTGTTTCTAACATGTGCAATTCTTGCGATACTCATTTTGGGGTCGTACACATCGCGTAGTGCCGTATCCGGTCAACTCGCCCCTGACGCGGGACTGGTCAAACTTTATGCTCCACAAAGTGGTGAAGTCATAGGAAAACACGTCACGGAAGGTACTGCCGTCAAAGCAGGAGACGTCTTATACGTCCTTTCCAGCGACCGGGACAGCAGCAAAATTGGGGCTACTCAGGCGGCAATCAGTACACAGATCGAACAACAAAAAAGCAATCTTGACCATGAGATAATTGAAACGCGCTTGCTTGAATCAGAGCAACGGGACGGTATTATCAAGAAGATTTCCGATCTTCAAAGCGAGATCGCTGTGCTCTTACAAGCTACTTCGCTGCAAAGCGATAGAGTTAAACTTGCCGAGGACACGCTGGCTCGCTATCAAGCTTTGTCGGCGAAAGATTACATCTCAAAAGAACAACTCCAGCAAAAAGCCGAAGATTTGCTGGACCAAAAGCAGCGCCTCCAAGATCTTGAGCGTAATAAAATCAACACAAGCAGCGAGTTATCCGATCAACAAATCACGCTAAAGAGCTTGGGAATGAAGAGCGAGAATGAGTTATCCGAGTTGAATCGGAGTCTCGCTTCGGCACAAGAACAGCTCACGGACAGTGAGTCAAAACGCCGTATAGTCATTACCGCACCAATCTCAGGCATGGCAACTGCCGTTTTGGTTGACGTCGGGCAGACGGTAGATAGCAGCCGACCGCTGTTAAGTATCGTTCCTCAAAATGCTGTATTCCGGGCCGAACTTTATGCGCCGAGCCGTGCGATCGGATTCGTGCGACCCGGACAAGAGGTCATCCTTAGATTCCAAGCCTATCCCTATCAAAAATTTGGTCATCAAATCGGCATTGTGGAATCGGTGTCGAGAACCGCTTTAACGGCAAACGAGATCAATGACGCCGGCATGTCGGTAGGCGGCCTAAATGACCGAGAGCCTCGGTATCGCATCATCGTCAAACTGCCTACACAAACCATACGCGCTTATGGCCAGCAACAGTCCTTGCAGACCGGCATGCTAATCGATGCCGATATTCTGCAGGAGAAGCGTCGTCTCTACGAATGGGCGCTTGAACCGTTGTACAGTCTTTCCGGAAAGTTATAGGTGATGATCGATAATCTCTCTTTTGGTATTCGTCCCAGGTTGCCGCTTTTACTGCAGACCGAAGCGACTGAATGCGGGCTTGCCTGCCTGGGTATGGTGGCGAGCTACCATGGCTATCGCACCGATTTACCGACACTGCGGCGCCGATTCTCCATTTCCTTGAAGGGAGCAACGCTAGCCCATTTGATACGTATCGCCGGCGATTTAAACCTCGTCACACGGCCACTCAAACTCGATCTAGATCATCTGAATCAATTAAAGCTACCTTGCATATTGCACTGGAATCTCAATCACTTTGTTGTTCTCAAGGAGGTCGGGCCGAGAACGGTAACAATTTATGATCCTGCTCTTGGCATCAAGAAATTGATGATAGCAGACGTTTCCAAGTCGTTTACCGGAGTGGCGCTAGAGTGTTGGCCGGGGTCAGACTTCCGGCAGGCAAAACAACGTCAAAGCTTGAAATTGAAGTCGCTTGTAGGAAGGGTTACCGGCCTGTTCAAGTCGTTTGCGCAAATTTTGTCTCTCGCAGTTGCGTTGGAAATTTTTGCTCTGATCAACCCATTTTTTTTGCAATGGGTGATTGATGACGTTTTGGTTTCTGCTGATCGAGATTTGTTGACGACCCTCGCTTTGGGTTTCGGTCTTTTGATGTTGATCCAGCGTGTGATCACGCTCGCGCGAAGTTGGATACTGATGTACATGAGCACGTCGGTTAATCTTCAATGGCGAGCCAACGTTTTCACCCACCTGCTTAGGCTACCGGTGTCATATTTTGAGAAACGACATCTCGGGGACGTGGTATCGAGATTTGGATCTATCGATGCGATTCAGCGGACACTCACAAGTTCTTTTGTGGAAGGCATACTCGACGGCCTCATGTCGATTGTCACGCTCGGATTGATGTTCCTCTACAGCCCATCACTTGCGTGGATCGCGGTAGGGGCAATGGTGCTTTATGCGCTGGGACGCTGGGTATGGTTTCAGCCATTGCGTAATGCGACGGAAGAGCAGATCGTCCACGCGGCAAAACAACAAAGTCATTTCCTTGAAACAGTCCGAGGCGTTAAGACGATCAAACTCTTTGGCCGAGAGAATGAACGTCGCTCGGCCTGGCTGACTCGCCTTGTCGAACAAATCAACGCTGATCTGCGTACCCAAAAGCTGAGTTTGTTGTACCAGACACTTAATGGCTTGTTGTTTGGTCTCGAAAATATTCTTGTCATCTGGCTGGGTGCCAAGCTGGTGCTTGATGGCAATTTCACGGTTGGTGTGTTGATCGCATTCACCGCCTATAAAGGGCAATTCGATAGCCGCGTGAGCGCACTGATCGACAAACTGATTGATCTAAAAATGTTGCGACTACAAGGCGAGCGACTTGCAGACATTGTCTTGCAGGATGCTGAGATGTCGACCGGTGTCGGCATAAGCGATGAAACAGTCAATTTGCTGCCCTCCCTTGAAGTGGAGAATTTACGCTATCGATATTCGGACAATGAGCCTTATGTACTGAACGGTGTGAGTTTCAAGGTTCAACCCGGAGAATCGATTGCCATTGTCGGCGCGTCAGGCTGCGGCAAGACAACGCTCATGAATATCATGTTGGGACTATTTTCACCCACCGAAGGGCAAGTTCGCTTCGGTGGTCAAAATGTCAGCCACATTGGGTTTGATATGCTGCGCCAAGCCGTAGGTACGGTTTTGCAAGACGATGTGTTGTTCGCCGGTTCGATTGCCGACAATATTTGTTTTTTTGACGCTCAGGTTGACCAAAAGCGTATCGAAGAATGTGCCCGTCTCGCGGCCATCGATGAAGACATCAGTGCTATGCCAATGCGCTATAACACTCTGGTCGGGGATATGGGGACCGTGCTCTCCGGTGGGCAGAAGCAGCGCGTGTTGCTGGCACGCGCCTTGTACAAACAGCCCAAAGTCCTTTTCCTAGACGAGGCGACGAGTCATCTTGATGTCGAACGTGAATATCGCGTGAATTCGGCCGTCCGTGAATTGAATATTACCCGAGTGATCATTGCCCATCGGCCGGAAACCATCCGTACCGCAGACCGTGTGATCGTGTTAAACGGTGGTGTGATCGTTCAAGATGCACCCGTGAGTGCTATTTTTTCTGACGAAGCCCAGCTATATCGACCACAAGCGGTGGAGGCAGCCGTCGCATGATGATTTTCGTAGAACGGAATGGAGCCGGTCAATTTGCCATTGGTTTTTTCTTAACTATGACGCTGGTTGCTGCAACCGTTTCAGGCGACGCATTAGCTTACGGACTCAATGACCCCCTGAGTGCGCTGAGTGTAGTTCCCTCTTCGCCTGCAAAAAATCTGGCTCAGGGTGTGGACCCATGCGAACTGGCGGTGCCTTTACCCGAGACCGTGACGCTATCCGATGCGGTTGAGCATGCGCTCTGTCATAATCCGCAAACGCGTGAGGCATGGGCCAATGTCAAATTGCAGGCCGCTGCAATAGGCGAGAGACGAGCCGCCTACCTGCCCACGATCAATGCGAGCGCAAGTTATGGTCCCGTGGAGAAAACCACTAGTTTTCCGGGGCTTCCAGAATTTGATTCGACGCTGAGTACACGTAGCAGCGACGTCAATGGTAGCCTTAACTGGGTACTCTATGACTTCGGCTTGAGAGCCGCCAATCTTGAACAAGCTCGACAATTATTGAATGTCGCCAGCGCCAACCACGATGCAACACTACAAACGGTGTTTTTTACGACCGCGCAGCATTACTACGCGGTGCAGGCTGCCCAAGGTTTAATGCTTTCAACAAAAGATGCCGAGCGATATGCGCGGCAAAGCTTCGATGTGGCCGACGGCAAATACAAGCTCGGCGCTGGAACCTTGGCAGATAGACTTGCCGCAAAAACAGCGTTGGACCAAGCTACGCTAAAACGGGTTCAAGCAGCGGGAGACTTAAAAACTGCCGTCGGCAGTCTGGCGATTGATATAGGCGTACGCCCCGAAACATCGATCACTGTACCCGACGCTTTTTCAGACAAAAACGATCCGTCGTTTATGGATGCGGCTGTCAATCAGTTGGTTGATCAAGCTGTCGATAGCCATCCCAAAGTGTTATCTGCACTTGCACAGGTCAAAGCTGCTCAGGCTCAGGTCGATTCGATCAAAGCCCAAGGGCTTCCGACTATCTCGCTATTTGCCTCGGATGACCGTAGTAATACACCTATTCAAGAGGTTTCATCCCAAGAAATCGTAAGTACGCGTACGGCAGGCTTGCAAATAACCATTCCATTGTTCGAGGGGTTTTCTCGCGATTACAAAATTAAGGAGGCGCGGGCCGCAGTCGAGGAAAAGGAGGCTGAGCTTAGCAACGTCGAACAACAGGTGGCGCTCGAAACCTGGACCAGTTTTAATGATTTGAAAACGCAAATGTCCAGTCTTGATGCAACCACCTCGCTTTCGCAAAGCGCTCATGAATCGTTCGACGTGGCGTCGGGTCGCTACAAGGCAGGTGTTGGAAGTTTGCTTGAGTTACTGAATGCCCAAAGCGAATTGGCGGACGCGGATCAGCAGCGCGTACTCGCCCTTACTCGATATCGAACAGCCTGCTTACGTCTGGGCGCTAGTCTGGGTCAGCTCCGATTGGAATCGCTGCATGGCGCGGACGACTGAAATCGAGTAGGCAATCCAAATTCGAACAGGAATTTTAATTGACGTTTTCGGTAATTCAACATCTATATCGCGCATCATTCTTAGGCTAGCGACCGCATAAAATAATTGTCCTAGCTACCGAAATTCCGATGCCGGGCTACGCGTGCCGTCACCTAGCGCGACTGTGTTTCGCCGGTTGGCCGAGCCTGCTCAATCGATCTGATTTGTGAGAGTAGCAATTCCCCGATGCGGAGGTAGCCTGTCGTCGACACATGCGTATTCGTCGCAGGATACAGGTCGATCACTTTATCCCGCAGCGCCTGCCGGAAATTCACCAAAATATTGGGTGTATCGGAGCGCGCCGCGGCCTGCGCCCAAAACTGTTTGTCCGGATGTAAATAGGCCGTCGATTTATCCGGCACAATCACCCAGATCGGCGTATAGGCCGGCAGTCTAGTATTGATGACCGCCATACCGTTGACCATGCTGGCCCCCAAATCCTCATGGCTGTCGCCGCCATAGAACAGTGCGTCGTCGCAAGCCCGATGACTAAGCAACTCGCAGCCACCCGGTACCCGTGCGACAGTCGTGGAGTCTTTCACGCGCCAAAGCTTGAATCCGGGTTGGGGTGCTCAGTCGCCTGTACTGGATGCCGTTTAACCAGGTTTCGATGCCAACAGAAAGGCGTCCCGTCCAAACTTTAGCGCCACAAACCAGCACTTGCGATAGAACGATACGACGCTCCAATCGACTGTTGATGTCAGTCTCTAGCCGTAGCGTCTGACAGGCAGTCCAGGTTCGATAGTGAACGTCATTGGGTGGTCTTCTTGGGGATGGGCATGCCGCTGGGGTACGGGGATGCACATGTTCGAGGAAGGGCGCTCTTCCTCGAACATCTGTTAGCGATACGACTCGACTAGCTAGTCGCTAATGAAACGAGTGGGCACAAATGCAATGGATTGCGTAAAAGGCCACTTTCTGCTGCCGGCATCTGGCAATAATCGGCCAGAATTCTTGTTCGACACCAGCGATCAATCCAGTGTTGTTCATGCAACCCAGCCGACCAAGATGCTAGTACCGCTAACAGCACCGAGAAACAGGCCGACGGTTTGCGGCCCTATGGCCCAGCAAATTCTGGCCCAGACTACATCGGAGACTCTGCCACCTGTAATAAGGACGTCAGGCCGAGCAATCCGCCGAACTGCGTCGCCAATTCGCACGCCGACAAATCCAAGAAATGCGCCACCAAACCAAGTGAAGAGAAATTTGAATGCCCCCAAATGATGCGGAGGCATGTATTCGCCTACCGCTATGAAAGCTACAAACAGGGCAATGATTGTCCAAAGTAGGGTGCCGATGCGGTTTTTTTTCGTAGGCAGGCTCGTCGGTTCCATAACTACGGCAGCCTTGCTGGTCTGGTTCTCAGATGTGCTCATTGCTAGCCCCTTTTAAAGTGGTTTGGTTTTGATGACTACAAAAAATACGCTGCTTAGTCTGATATTGATCGGGAGTCCAGATTCGATAGTGGTTGTCATCGGATGGTCTTCTTAGGGATGGGCTGCCATGCCTTATGCAGGTATGCCGTCGGGTTAATGGCGGTGGTCTTCGAGGAATTACGTCACCTAGTTTTATCCGGTGAAATAAATTGTAGCGTAAACACGTCAAACTTTGATTTGTTTACGCGATTTCCGTCTTGGCTACATATCGGCATGCTTTTGCCTATGAAAGTTAAGCCAACCGATAACCGTAATCCCGTCTCTACCGCGCTAGGAGATCGACTCAAAGCTTGCAGAATCGAAGCGAAAAAATCGCAGGAGCAACTAGCTTTTGATGCGCTCGTGGACCGAGGAACCCTCAGCGTCGTGGAGTCCGGGCGAGGAAACCCAACTGTAGAAATGCTCGCCAATATTTGCTATTGCCTGGATATAACGCTGGCTGAGTTTTTTGAACCGCTTGCTATTTCGCTTAAACCTTCTGGTGAACGTCGGGCCAATGCGGCCCAGCCAGAGGAAATTCCCCGGAAACGATTACGGTAACTACGGGGGCTTATCGGTACGTGCTCGTTTGATGGCCGGGCGAATCGATATCGCTCCCGTCAAGACAACCGCATAGCCATCTTCGCCGTCGCTGGTCACATAGGATGCGAATCGTTTTGTCGTATCGCATGTCAGGCGGGCGTTATAGGCCGTGAGTCGCGGCGGCTTTTCGGCGGAATCCAATATCAGCAAAGCGTGTACGGTGAACAAGCGGCCCCGGACCATGCCCTCAACGCCGACGACCAGGACAGCATGGCGAAACGGCAAGCCGCGCTGCCGATAGCTGAGAATTACCAATTCACCGCGTGCCAACTCTCTTTTGCAAAATTCAAGCACCGCTGCATGAGGGGCTTCGATCAATCGTGTTCGTAGCCCAAGATTCATACGCGCCAGCATGTCGATCAACTCATCCAACGTTGCGCCCGTGTGATAAAGCGGTTCAGCGAGATTCCAGAAGCGGGCCGCAATCCCCTTGGTTTCCCATCGGAGGCCGGCGGGGTCTGCGATATAGCCAAGTAGAGCCATCGCCGTGGCGCTCGCATGCAAAATGCACGAACTTGCCCAATCCCCTTGGGCGCTAAATGCCAGCGCGCCGGAAGCCGCAATTCTTGGCCGATAACCGAGCACCAGCGCCGGGTGCAATTTCTGGATCAGAAAATCCGCCATTTCAGTATTCCTTCGGCAGCAGCAAGCAGGTGCTGCTCCGATCCGCTTCGGTAATTAACCAAAGTGTTTCGGCGGGTTGACCGAGGCGGTAGCTGGATAGCACGCGGGTGGCCGACAAAACGGCCTCCACGTTGGAATCAGCATCGGCTTCGCAGACGGCACCCCCGTCGCCGGTCGCGTGCCGATATGCCAATTCCATCGCATCTGTTCCGGTCCGGTCTAGCAGGTCAAGCGCGCCACGGGTGGCGACGATCTTGCCGAGGGGAAATAACGGTTGCTGTAATGCGGGTGTATTCATGAACTTCTCCATAGTTGTCAGGCGTGTGGGCGCCTCCGGGTGAATTCGGAATCAAAAACGGTGATACGAGCTTGGGTAAATGCGGAAGGCAGGTAAAACGGTTACTGCGAGGCGGCTGGGTAAATCAGGCGGTTACATTGATTGGAATTAGGTGCGTCGCGTCAGGGTGGTTCGGTAGTGCTTCCTGCGAAATCAATTCAGCCCACGTCGTGCCCTCATCCTGATAAATCGCAATGGCGTGGGCTTTTGACAAAACGCCGTTGATCCAATCGCCAAAAGGGTTAAAGATTTCGCCGGTCCATAACGCTTCCCGACTGGGGTAAATCGTGGCGGCCTTTGGATCACACAATTTGCAGATGTATCCGGCAGGGACGCGGGTGGCAATGGCATCAAAATCGGCGAGCAGATCCCAGCATTTCCCTTCGTGCTCCACCGCGACAACGATTTCCCAGGTCGTCAGGTAAATACGCAGCGAGGCCGTCTTGTCGGGAAAACATAATTCGATGCAGCGGTCGGTGCGAGATGCGATGCGCAACGGCGTCGCTAAATACGGTTGCATTTCACTTAACCATCGCAGGAATGCACGGTGTATGCGGCGACGAGGGAAAACCTGCTTTAATTGCTTCGCCCGTGTCGGCATCGTGCCCCGATGACCTTGGCATTTTCCGGATTTGTTTATGATTTCCGTGGTTACGTTTTGTGTCATGACGGGGAGGCGATAGCGTCGTCTGGTTTAGCAAGTCGGCGGTATTTGAGGCCACGGATGTCGTCGATGTGCTTCAGAAGTAAAGGCATGGTTTGACTCCAGTAACAATGAAAAATCTGCGTCAAGGCTTGCGGTTCAAGTAGGCGAATTAAACCGGCGAGTTTGCGCCTCCGGATGAGTTCGGAAATCAAGCAGGCCCTGCGTGGGAAAAATCGAATTTAACTAATTACAACGAGGCTAGTGAAACAGATATTGCTAGGCTGTACGGGATCGCAAAACGCTCTACCGCCTGTAAAGCTAGGGAAGGCAAAAGTGGAGTGCTATTTCCACCAAAAACTGTAAGCCGTTGAATATTAGCACATATTTATTTACATTTAACAGATTTTAATGTAATTTAAGCGAAATTACCTGATTTAGACTGAGTTTGTTTGACGTAAAAAGCGATGAAATGCTAGTTTTTGGCGGTATTCGCGGCATCGTAGATACTCAAATGGGTTAACTCGGGCCAGAATGGATCGAAACAAGGTTTAGCGCCGCTCGGTAATAGGTAGGGTAACTCGGCCAATCGGCGACGAGGAGTGGTTTCTAGCTCGCCATTCATCGCTCGTGTTAGGGCACCTCGACGTGGTCGGATTAGGACGACCCTGATCGTTGGAGCAAAATTTTGCTTGAACGGTCGATGACCGACCTTTCACGTAGACGTTCGAATGCCGACTCCACTTAAAGCAACAGACGTTTTGCCTGCGGATGATCTTGGGCGGTCGCCTGCCTTGCAGGACAATCGTAAATCGACAGCGTTGATCAACTAAAAACTTTATATACGACGGGGCTAAAGTCGATATGACACATTGCGCATTGTGCCGAGATAAGATCACGCAGTCGAACGACTCAAAAGAACACATAATTCCTCATGCTGTTGGCGGTCGGCGAAAGGTCCGAGGCTTTATTTGCCGTACCTGCAATAACACAAGCGGCCGACAATGGGATGCCAAGCTCGCCGAGCAGTACAATTGGTTTGCTGTCACGTTGAATATCAAGCGCGAGTCAGGCGCTCCACCTAGTCAGCCTGTGCGAACAGTAAGCGGTCAGGGATTGATTTTGCACGCTGACGGCACTATGTCACCGGACAAGCCAGAGGTCCAAACGACTGGTACTCCTGCTGGCCTTCAAATATCCGTCAAAGCTCGAACTATGGCGGAGGCAAAAAAGATTTTGCTCGGCATACAGCGTAAGTATCCGAACACTGACATCAATGATATGCTCGAAAAAATGATCGTGGAAACCACGATGCCCGACGGGCCAGTCATGACGTCGTTTGAGTTCGGTGGCTCACTCGCGGGGAGGTCCATCGTGAAAACCGCTGTCTCAATGGCGTACAAAATGTCTTTGCCGCCGGACAGATGTGAATTCGCTTTGCAATATTTGACGGATGAATCGGCGACCCCAGCGTTTTCGGAATTTTTTATACGCGACCTCGTTCAGGATCGCCCTCAAAATCATCTGTTTCATGTCGTGTCTGTGTTGGGCGATCCCATAACGCGACGATTGACGGCGTACGTTGAATATTTTGGATTGAGCCGTTTCGTTGTCCACTTGAGCCTCGATTATTTGGGTCCGGCGGTCCACAAAACATACTCGCTGAATCCGGCCACGGGCGAGGAGCTAAACATCGCTGTGGATTTTTCGCTCTCAGATGAAGAGTACAGACTGTCAAAAAGCAACGATGCAGTTCCATCGGGAAGTCGCGAAGCAGCTTTCCACTATGCAATGCCAATTATTTTGAGATCGATGTACGCTCGTGAGGACAAGCGAGTTCTTGAGCAAGCCATAGACGAGGCATTCCGGGAGATTGGCGCAATGCCGGATCAAGAGTTGACGGTTGAACAATTGATGGAATTTAGCAAGAGGCTCGCACATAAGGTGACGCCTCACATCCTGAGAACTATACGAAATAGACCAAGAATCTAAGTGCTGGGAGTGGAGTTGTGACGGGCGCAGAGGAAGCGTCTATGTCTTGCTTGCGCCGGGTAACATAGGAAATTAATTCCCACGACCTTGACCGCAAGCTAATTGCGCTTCTGCGCTGATCAACGACTTGGGTGGAATCGGTCCATCGGTCTTCCGATTTGCCTGTAACAACGGGCGTGATCGAACCAACGTCCCGTCGGCTTCACGCGTATGGATAAATTCAATGTTAAACAGTCCGTGTGCGCAGTCAAAACGATATCGTGCCTCCCCGATTCGGAAGCTATAGTCGGTGGATTTGACTTGCTCTTCGATGTACGTTTCACGTTCCTAGACGGTAATCACGCCTTCATCTACAGGCCTAATCGAATTCAGATCGATTTCGACTTTTTGGAATAAAAAAAGTGGATACGGTGCCGTCACTTTGACCCATTGCGGCGCCGCAGCCTGTTTAGCATCTGCAGGTAACTCAGCAAGACCGACCGAGTCGCGTGTATCCCTCGCAGTTGTGCTGCAACCTGAGCATATTAAAACGGCAGACAATAAGCTTACGAAAATTTTCATTCTCTTTTTTGGACTCTTCGGTGAATCGGCAAGATGTCGTCAGATTCTAGCCTAGATTTTTCTCAGACATGCCTGGGTGTGTAGGGGGCGCCAATCACGCTTAAGCGATCGGCAGCAATGAAATTACACGATGCGTTGCGGCCTCAACGTGCCCTTGACCTCATCCGTCAGAAAGCACGACGGGTCGGTAAAACTCTGGCGTGAATTCGCATGATGGAACGGCGCATGAAACAGATGAACTTGTTTCCGAGCACGCGTCACGGCGACATAGAGCAAGCGGCGCTCCTCGTCCAACTCGCCACGCTCCATTTCCCTAAAGAATGGGATCGAGCCTTCCGTCACACCCAGTACGATGACGTGGTCCCACTCACCGCCTTTCGCACCGTGGATGGTAGATGTGACGATCGGGTCCTGGCGACGCAGGAAATCGATGTGCGCGCGGAAAGCAGGCACGGTCTTGAACTTCCGGCTAATGGCTTCCCAGCGACCGAGTTCGATGGCAATTGGAGTAGCTTTTTCGCCGGTCGTACGCATCATCCGCAAATAGATGCGGGTCGCGGCAATGTAGCGGCCATCGAATGATTTTACCCGGGCTGCAATTAACAGCTTGCGCAGGCAGTCATACATCACAGGTTTCTCAACCGTGACGCCCGTGATGGTACTGAGGCGATTGGCCCGCCATGTTCGATTTGGCCGGTTACCCTTGGCGGCACTAATCGCACATTGTTCGATGAAATCCAATAAATCCAGCAGGCGATCAGTGTGCTCCGGCATACGCGGCTGGTATAACGCAGACGTTTCGTAGCCCGCCGCGCGTAAAGCTTGTTCTGCGTCACGCAATTGCAGTTTTGTGCGGCCGAGAATAACAATCTGACTGCCTGGGATGCGTGCTTCCTTGAAGCCTTCAATGAGCCGAATAAGCATATTCTCCTGCACCTTGGCCGAGACGCACTTTGCCAATGTCGGCTTGCTGCCGTGGTTGTTACCGATGACAGGCTGCTGACCGTCCAAGCGCAAGATCGCGTTGGCTGTTGCGGCAGTCTGATGCGTAAGCCGAAAGGACTTGGTTAGCGGCAGCGTTACGGCACCGTCAAGCAGGGCCGGGATGTCACGGTGCTGACTGCCCATAAAGCCGAACACGGCCTGCCGCGGATCGCCAAAGACCATGACGTTCGGAATGCGTTTCGCCAATTCAACCAATAAATCAGCTTGCGCAGCATTCATGTCCTGGCATTCATCGACAAATAGGTAACGGTAAGGCAGTTTAGCCGTCGGCACCAACTCGCAAGCGCGGCTCAGCATGCCGGGGTAGTCAATATCGCCCTGGGCGGCTAGCAGCTCGTCATAAGCTGAACGGATAAGGCGCAACTCTTCCAGCACAGGAAGGTAGGCTTTGAAGCCAGAATTCGGATCAGTCGCAAGGCGCGCCATGACCTCATCGCTACCGTGCGTACGGTCAAAGAATGAAGTCAGGTGCTTGCGGCCAATAAGGGTACGCAGGCCAATACCGGTTTTTTGATGGATCTGGTCGCACGTATCCTGATATTCTTTCAAGGCAAGGCGCAGTAGCTTGACGCTGGCTTTAGGTGTCACCAGTTTAAGCCCGGAATTATTGGCCGTTCCGGCCCGGATAAGGTGATAGCCAAACGCGTGAAAGGTCTGCACCGGTACACCGTTCCTTAGGCGGTCAAGGATGAGGTTGCATGCCTTATTCGAAAAACTGACTGCCAGGATCTGTTCAGGGAGCACAGCACGGTCTAGCAAACGCCGAATACGCGCACACAAGGTTGACGTCTTGCCGGCACCAGCATGAGCAGGAACATAGACGCGCGGTGCTGGCGTATTTATGACCGTATTCTGCTCATCGGAAAAATGGAATTTAGTCATGGTTGCTAAAGGCTATTTGGACCGGTTACAGCGTGCTACGCATTAGTCGGTAAATTGGATCGACGGTTGCGTTTTTGTGGCTGAAATCGGCCAGGTGTATTTATCGAAAAAGTGCGGAATACGCTGTACAGGTCCTATGAAATGGAATTAATTAGCAGTCAGGAATCAGCATTAATTTAATCAATATACTGGGTATATATCATTGCCAACGTACCTGCCTGCGGCATGGTGTGTGGTGCTAAATTGCAAGAAAGTCGGCGCTTTTGATTGAGCGCATTAAAGGCTTCAAGTCGCCGTTGTCATGAAGGCAGTCTTGCAAAATCAATGTGCCGTTGTAGCGGTAAGCATCCAAAAATTTGTCGGCCCGTTTGCGCAACGCCGTGCCTGATACGTTGGAATTTTCGGGATCAAGCCAGCGGCCTAAATCCACTTTCGCCGGAAGCTGGGACAAGTGCAGATTTTTGTGCCAGAACGCTTCATGATCGAACTGGGCGCAGTCAGCCAAGCTGAAGAAACCATGGTTTTCCATTTCTGCGAGGCCAACGAGGCGATGCTCTAGGTGGCAACACGGCTGGCAAAGGTATGCGACGGACCGCAGCTTGCTCGGGCGATCCGAATAAATCACAACATTGTGTGGTGTCGCCGTACCGCTCGACATGGAGCGTGGTGCAAAGTACGCTGTCCCGCCCATATGCGTAACGTCATGACGTAAGTACGGCACCGTCATATGCTCCAGCATGAAGCGGTGTACCTCAGCCGCGTCACCGGATGTTTCGGTCAGGAAGTCGATGGCGATTTCAGCGTAATTCAGGCTGACGCGATATCGGTTGCCGATGAATTGGCAAATCAAGTTGAGCGCCTGGGCACTGGGTTGAAACAGGTCGACATGCGATTGCCACATTGGATGATATTTTTGTGGCTCGCATGGCTTCAACGTAATCGAATTGCAATGCCGTCCGATCAAAGGCAACCGAATGTCAGGCGATGGATGGTCCATCACGAAGCTCACCCGGTCAAAACCCATGACAGGCCGGGCGATAATCAGATTAAGCACGTTTAGCATTTCGGTCGACAGGCGCGTCGGTGGCGCTGCGGGTCGGCTCGCGTAAAGTTTGCTCATAGCACCTTCCTTGCAAAATGGTTTTTGGCGGTCCGATTGACCGACGCGCCGGAAAGAGTGGTGGCCCAAAATTGGCGACTTATAGATGCACCAACGTTAGCAACTCTTTACAGTTTTTCGGGCGAGGCTGTAGATGCTCGGCGCACCAACATTTTTAATGTAGGCGGTGCCCGGTTAAGTCACGGCACCGCCTACAGGCGGACAAGTCAATCGGCTTCACTTGGTGCGAAACCGGCTTTAAAGCGGCCAGGGCTGATCCGGGGCGATATAACGGCTAACGCGTGCCTCATGCATGAGTTGCATCAGTTTTTCGGCGCGGATTAACTCGGCCGCCTTCAGGTCGGCATTGAAGTCTTTGGCGACATAATCGGTGCGCGTGCGTTTACGGCCGGAGCGCTTTTCGTCGTCCCACTCCAGTCGCATATCGGAGAGCAATGCAGCGGAGTCAGTGGGCGACAGGCCGCTGAGCTTACAGTGCAAAACGCGCAATAAAAATGTAAGGCGGCGGTTCGTGTACTCGCGCGTGCGACGCGGGTAGGTCGGACCATTGCTAATTTGTTGCGAGCGGCATTGCATCATCCACAAGGCGTGTCGGATTTGTAAAATGGTATCCTGCGCATCGTCGAAAATAATAGCTTTTTTGCTCGTTCCCTTATAACGGGGGCTCAAGCGGTCGTACGCCAATATCGGGAGCAGGCACTTTACTGCCGGGGCCGGCGTGGTATCGGGCGACATCATTGCCCGCAAACCGAAGCTATGCGCGAGGCGGGTCACTTCGCCGGATTTGGGTACTTCGCTGCCCACGAGGCAGGAGCGGTAGGCCATGCGATATGGGACACTTTGACGCAGGAATTCCCACAAAATTAACAGGGTGTCGCCCTCCGCCAACGCCGCGTACCAAGCCGCATCGGCCGGGGCGAGTTTCGATATCGGTGCAGCATCAGCCGCGACCGGAACCATCGATTCGATCAGGTCAGATGTCATGGCCGCGCTCCGAGGTACGGGTTGCCAAGAAGGCCTTGACCTCGGAGAGGCGCCATCCGCGAATACGTTCACTCAAATGAAGCGGCGCGCAAAAATATCCATTTTTAACCCAGGTAAACAGGGTTGTGCGGCTGACCTGGAGGATGCCGAGCAGTTCCGGCAGTCGGACGATGCGATCGATCAGGCAATCCTGCGAGGGCGCAAGCCTTTCAACCAACGCGGTCGTTTTGCGAGGCGCATACTTGCGCGGCTGCCGCGTTAATTTTTTTTGTGAAATTAACGGTGAGACAGATTCATACGCCTGCCCAGATGATGAAATATTCGCGTGCTGAGGCGCAAATAAATTCTGATGTGCAAAAACTACTTTTTCTGCTAACGCTTCGTTCAGTTGTGCGTTAGGGATCGATTTACGCGATACCATTTTGACGACTCTCTTGCATGCGAAGCTATGCTGCCACAAGCTAGCGTTCGCGTGGAAGGGGCTTCACTCAAGACATTGTCATTGATTTTGGACAGACCGAAATCCTCACGACAAAATCCGTGAAACTAATGGCGGGTGGTTTGATCCTCGAACGGCCGACACGCGCCGTTTTGTGTGAGCAGAGGGCCAGGGCCGGCTCGCTCGAAGCGCGCCAGTGGTATGCCGAGCGTGGCGTAATTCAGAACTCGGCAGAAGTGTCAGAGCCAAGAACCTAGGTTAGTGTTTTTCGAATCACTTTCATAGGTGGTGCGCACTTTAATAATAGTTTGATAACGGATTTTTCGGTGTTTTGTCGCTTAACCCTATAGTGGGTAAGGCTCACCGAGATTCAAAAAAATCTGCCCAGTCCTGCATCATTGCCGCGCGTTTAACGAACAGATCGCCTCGGGCATAGGCAGCCTCAGCTTTATTCTTGATTGTGTGTGCTAAGGCAGCTTCAGCCACTTCGCGCGGGTAGTGGGTGGTCTCACCAGCCCAGTCGCGAAATGTCGAACGAAATCCGTGAGCCGTTAGATCGTCACGCTCCATCCGTTTGAGCAACTGAAGCATAGCCATATTGGACAGTGGTTTGCCGTAGCGTGCGCCCGGCAAGAGGAAATCATTTTGTCTGAGTAGCTTAAGCGACTCCAGCACCGCAAGTGCCTGGATTGATAATGGAATACGGTGCTCGACGCCGCCTTTCATGCGCGCGGCAGGGACGATCCAAATTTTCTTTTCCAGGTCAAATTCGTCCCATAGGGCGCGGATTACTTCATTGGTTCGGGTGGCCGTTAATATCAATAGTTGAAGGGCAAGCGCCGCTATACCCTGCTCCGAGCGGAGCAATTTTGTGAAGGCACCAAGTTCTGCATAGGCTAGGGCCGGGTGATGCTGGACCTTTTGAACCCGAGAGCGTTTTGGTAGTAGCGTGTCAAGATGACCTTTCCAACGTGCAGGATTTTCGCCAGCACGGTACTGACGTGTAGTCGCCCAATCGAGCACCGACTCAATACGGCCTCGAATTCTGGATGCGGTTTCGGTCTTGCTCGCCCAGATTGGCTCTAAGACTTTCATGACGAGTGGGGTGTCTATCGTGGCAACCGACAGCTCACCGAAGATGGGGTAAGCATAAGTCGTGAGCGTGTTGGTCCATTGATCCGCGTGTTTGACATTTTTCCAGCCTGCTCGATGTGCCTCAATGTATAAGGTTGCACACTTTTCAAAAGTCACGGCCTTGGCCTCGGCGATTTGCCGAGCTTTGCGCTCTCCATGCCGGGTCGCTAGTGGATCAATGCCATCTATTAGCATCCGACGGCAGTCCATGGCACGAATCCTTGCGTCGGCAAGTCCAATGGTGTGGAGCGGCCCCAAACCCATGCCGTGGGCCTTTTTGTCCCGCATATAGCGAAACAGCCACGACTTGACGCCGGCCTTAGTAACTTGCAAATAAAGCCCACCCCCGTCGGCATAAAGCCCAGGCTTGGTAGTCTTCATGATCTTCATCTGGCTAAGCTTGTTGGTTGCTCTTGGCATGCGCTTTCGACTCACAATCCGACTATCAAATTATGTCTGGATTGTAGCGCATTTGGTTGGACGCTGCCGAACACTAAATTTATCAAAGACCAGTAAATAAAAGGGTGTTGTGTATTTCATGGATGCCTGTCGGATATTAGGTAGACGGACTTCGTCTCCGCCAGTGATGGCTTAAAAACCCCGTAAGTTCAACGACTTACGGGGTTTTTTGTTTTTCGCCCCATCAGATGGCCTATCAAAATTGGTTCTCTCACAAATCAGCTAGATTGAACAGGCTCCGCCAATCGGAGAAATGCGGCCTCGCTAAGTGAAAGCGTCGTCTCGACTCAGTGCTTAAAACCTGACCGGCAGAACTATTATTGTGTGCTTCCTCTAGTCTGATAATGCGCTGTGGTGGCTGGGCTGTAAGGCTTTCGCAAGGCCCTTAAGCTAACATCCTCGGCTCGAACAGCTCAAGGCAAGGCTATGGCAGCGCTAGACAGCATCTTGGCATTAAGCAATGGGTTGGTGCAAAGCAGCCGCCTGGTCAAACTGGATACGCCGCTCGGTAACAATGTTTTATTGCCGCAACGTGTGGTCGGTCATTCGCGCATCGGCCGCGATGGGTTGTTCACCGTTGACGCGCTATCCACCTCCGACAGCATCGAACTTAAAACCCTGATTGCCCAGCCGGTCACGCTGTGGATCTTGCAATCGGATCAATCGTATTTACCCCATCACGGATATGTTCACACGGCCGCGCGTTTGGGGTCGGATGGGAGTTTAAGCCATTACCAGATCGGCTTTGCCTCCTGGCTCAATTTCTTGCGCTTTAGAAGCGATGCGCGGAT